>Ga0233432_10001514_pt1 | contig 22510 bp, 25 predicted proteins | sample SI_122_August201_6_FD_179870 | JGI IMG/M metagenome (GOLD analysis project Ga0233432, IMG submission 179870) | Seawater microbial communities from Saanich Inlet, British Columbia, Canada - SI_122_August2016_10_MG | ecosystem: Environmental > Aquatic > Marine > Inlet | place: Canada: British... | reverse complement strand
AGCATAAAAATTTTACACTGAAATGGTAATCCCCCCATTTTTAATGGGGCTCAGCCGTAGAATTCATGCGGCTGTTTTCAGTTTCATGGCGGGTGTGATTCCGCCGATAGCCATGTTGGGCCGATCGTTGTTGTATGTCCAGAGCCATTTCGTGGCCTGATCCTGTGCCTCCTGTATCGTTTCAAAGATGTTCTGGTCGAGCCATTCGTGCCGAACCGTGCGATTGTAGCGCTCGATATAGGCGTTCTGCTGGGGTTTGCCCGGCTGGATATATTCAATCGCTATGCCCCGTTTCTCGGCCCACTCCATCAGCAAGCCACTTACATATTCAGGGCCGTTGTCGACCCGAATGGTCGCAGGTTTGCCGCGCCATTCAATGATCCGGTTCAGGCTGCGCACGACACGCATGGCGGGCAGCGAGAAGTCCACCTCGATCCCCAACCCTTCGCGATTGAAGTCATCCAAAACGTTCAACGTCCTGAATGATCGGCCATCCGCCAGCTGATCCGCCATGAAGTCCATTGACCATGTTTGGTTTGGCGCATCTGGCACCGCCAATTCATCGGGCTTGGGTCGTTTCAGCCGTTTCTTTGGCTTGATCCGCAGGTTCAGTTCCAACTCGCAGTAGATGCGATAGACCCGTTTATGGTTCCATCTGAAGCCTTTCACGTTGCGCAGATACAAAAAACACAGGCCAAAACCCCACGACCGCCGATTGGCCGTCAGACGGACAAGCCAATCGGCAATCTCCGCATTCTCATCACTGAACTTGCGTTCGTATCGATAGCAGGTCTCACTGATCTGGAACGTACGGCAAGCCAACGCGATGCTGACCCCGTGCTTGGACACAGCTTCCTCGGCCATCTCTTTGCGTTGAGACGGCCTTAGCGCTTTTTTCCCAGGGCCTCCTTCAGCAGATCGTTCTGCATACTCATCTCAGCATACATGCGCTTCAGGCGGCGGTTTTCTTCCGCCATAGCCTTCATCTCTGACATCATGCTGGCGTCCATGCCCCCAAACTTTGCCCGCCACTTGTAAAAACTGGCGCTACTCATCCCATGTTCGCGGCAAAGCTCTGAAACAGGCACGCCGTTCTCTGCTTGGCGCAGGATTGCCATGATCTGAGCCTCGCTGAATTTTGCATTCTTAATCCGAATTCTCCTCGGTCATTTCTGCCGGAAAAATTCTACTTTTGAACACCACTAATTTTAGGGCGGATTACCATGCCATCGCGCACTTTGGGCCAAGCAAACTTGCCTTGTTCCAACCGTTTGTAGCATAGCACCAAGCCAGATCCATCCCACAGCAGCACCTTGATCCGGTCACCGCGCTTGGCGCGGAACACAACGATGATGCCAGAATGCGGATCGAGGCCGAGCTCGAGCCCTGCCAGTGCCGCCAAACCATCATGGCCCTTGCGAAAGTCCACTGGCTTGGTGGCAATTACGATCCGAACCGCCTGGCTGGGATAGATCATCAGATCTGGGCCAAGCGCTTTGCGATGTCTGCAATTTGCTTGGGCGCCGGGTTTAATTAACTGAGTATTATCTGATGCTTATCGTGGATTTACCCCTGCTAGTATGGCAAGTTATGGCGGAGGAACAGTCCGCCAGATTCTGTTCCAAAGCTGTCCTGTGCGTTCTGAACTAACGCATTTTATCAGTATATTATGGCGCCTATGGTCCGATATGGTATAATGCAATCCTCAACAGTCCCCCTCTTTTTGGGGGAAGTAATGGGGGAATAATTGATGTCAAAGAAAGCAGGCACTCGGGCAAACAAGCTTTCAGCCCTTTTCGTTAGATCCGTTAGCGAACCAGGCAAGTACCACGACGGTGGCGGGATAGGTTTATATCTGCGTGTTGATCGCAGTGGGGCAAAGTTTTGGATTCAACGCATCATGGTGAACGGCAAACGACGCGAACTTGGTCTTGGTAGCCCTCCCGTCACCACACTCGCAAATGTGCGTGAAGCTGCGTTGGAAAACAAGCGCATGGTCAGAGCAGGCACTGACCCGCTTAAAGCAAAGCGAGAGGCACGAGCGGTACCCACCTTTGAACAAGCGGCTTACAAAGTTTACGAGCTGAATAAACCCACATGGAGCAATGCAAAACATGCAGCTCAATTTATTAGTACATTACGGACCTATGCCTTTCCCAAGATTGGCCAGCTGAAAATATCGGATGTTGCGACAGGTGATGTGATGGCGGTCCTCACCCCCTTCTGGACGATAAAGCCAGAAACCGCGCGTCGGGTAAGACAGCGCATAGGCACCGTTATGAAATGGGCCGTGGCGCAAGGCTTCTGCGACTATGATCCGGCACAGAGTGTTAAAGAAGCCTTACCCAAACAGAGTAAGGTGCAAAAACATCGCAAGGCCCTGCACTACTCTGAAGTGGCTGGATGCATAGCGGCAATAAAAAGTTCAAACGCCGGAGACACCACAAAGCTTGCGCTCGAGTTCCTTATCCTGACCGCAGCACGGTCAGGAGAAATACGCAACGCGTGCTGGGATGAAATTAACTTAGAGGTTAGCCCGGCTTGGCCCTGCCCCGTCTGGTCCGTTCCAGCGGCCCGCATGAAGGCTAAGCGTGCGCATACTGTTCCGCTACCAAATCAAGCCATTGCCATTCTCATTCATGCTAAGGGGCTCTCTGACGGCTCTGAGTTCGTCTTTCCGGGCACCAGCCAAGGAAAGACTCTATCTGACATGACGTTATCCAAGCTCGTCAAGCAGCTTGGCTTTGATGCAGACGTTCATGGCTTTAGAACGTCGTTTAAGACTTGGGCCCAAGAGCGGACAGACTTTGCAAATGAAGTCTCGGAGATGGCTCTCGCCCACACGATCCAAAACAAGGCTGAGGCAGCGTATGCTCGATCAGACCTGATTGAAAAGCGTAAACAGATGATGGACCAGTGGGCAAGGTATCTTGCCGGCTGACTGCTCCCCCCCGGGGGGGAGGCCAACCCGGAGGGCGGTGCCGCGAACGGCTTACCTTAAGCATACCGAGTAATCTGAGCAAATATAAAAATGTCTCAATAACCTCGCGCCCGCAAAACTGTCCATCAACCTATCCCTCACTACACAGGCGGAGTCTATTAGTGGCAAGCCAAGCGAGAGTCGCAAATAATAATTAAGTATAACGATCGGCTCAAAGAGGAGCCTCGAAAAAGCCGCAGTTAACGGCGGCTTTGAGACCTAAGTCACCAATGATTAAAATGCGGGTAAGTGGCGCAAACTGGTGAAGGTGCCACTTAAATCTGCTGATTAATAGTATGCGAGTGAGAAATTAATTCAGTTTAATTCCACAGCAGCTTCACGCGGCCGCAACGGACAGCGGTTGTAGTCTTCTATCAATGCTATGAGCGCAAGATCAAATGAAATGGAAATAAATGTATCCGGATGAAACACGCCGTTTTGTTCACCTCTGAGGTTCCGCAACCTTGTGGGTAACCCCTGCGCAGTCAAAAGAATCGTTGACAAATTTTAGCCCAGGTTTGATTAAAATGAAATACCGTTTCGTCTAGCAAAACGATACTTGGGAATTTAGCTAGTGGTCACAAAAATGAGCAGGCCACCAACTAAACATCAGTCAAAGGGGACTCTAAAATGAAAAAAGAACAGAAAAGACTGTCGCTTGCAGCTAGCCTTGTTGCCAGTAGCTTGGCAGTGACTGCGCCTGCCTTCGCCGAAGGAGAGGTAATGTTTTCATCTTGGGGCGGTTCATTCCAAGATGCGCTTCGCGATTCCATGCTGGCTCCCGCCGCGCAAAAGCTGGGGATTACCATCAAAGAAGACACGACAAACGGGATCTCTGATGTGCGGGCGCAAATCACTGCTGGCGCAGTGGCATGGGATATAACAGAACAAGCCTTGTCAGATTGTGCGCGTTTGAAACAAGAAGGGTCGCTGGAATCCATCGACTATGGTGTGGTTTCGACCGATGGCATCCCTAGCAGTCTTGTTGACAGTGAATGGGTTGGCTTGTTGACTTATTCGCTTGTTATCGGCTGGCAAGCTGGGAAATTCGGTGAGAACGGTCCACAGTCTTGGGTGGATTTCTGGGACACCGAAACCTACCCTGGTACCCGTGCGATGTTCAACTCGGTCTCGCATGCGCTGGAAGCGGCATTGATGGCGGATGGAGTTGAACCCAAGGATGTAAACTCAGTTTTGCGCAGCGAAGGCGGCGTAGACCGGGCCTTTGCCAAACTAGAAGAGATCGTGCCCAAGATCACAGTCTGGTACCGGGGCGGTTCGCAAGCGGCTCAGTTGATGGCAGATGAAGAAATAGACTTCATTCATATCGGCAATGGCCGCGCAGAATCGCTGAATGCGGATGCCGTAAAGGTTGGGTTCACCTGGAACCAAGCTACAACCGATGCGGATTGCTTGTTGGTACCAAAGGGTGCGCCAAATCGCAAAAACGCCATGAAGGTTATCAATGAGATGCTTTCTGCCGAGGCTCAGGCCCGTATGGCAGTGGCCATTTCTTACGGCCCTGTGAATGCCAAGGCGTTTGAAACTGGCCTGATCTCGTCAGAAATGGCAGCTAAAAATAATGCCGCCCCTGACAATATGAAAACCCAAGTGGTCATAGACGCAGGCTTTTACGTTGAAAACTACGCAACGCTACAAGAGCGGTTTGACACTCTGGTTCAGCAATAGGCCCAAATTGATGCGTTCCAGTCATATATCTGATCCGGCAGAGCCTCTGAACATCATCTTCGTTCATGGATGGGGGTGCGGATGGCAGGACTGGAGCGATGTCACCTCGCTCCTGTCAGACAGTGTTCAAATTGGCCTTGCCAAGCTCCGGGGATGCCCCGATGCCGTTCCGCTGGAGGGGGCGATCAGTATAAGTGATTGCGCGGCCCATTTAATTGCCCAAGCAAATGATCTGGGTTTTGACCGCTTTGCGCTGGTTGGGCATAGCATGGGTGCTCGGATTGCAGTCGAATTGGCTGCGAATTGGCAAGAGCGTGTCTCTCACCTTCTTTTGCTGGATGGCAGCAACGTGCCCGAAGATCCAGAAGAAGCGGTTGCGCGTTTGGCAGAAAAACTTGGGCAGCTTGGTCAGCAAGAATGGGCTGAAGCTGCATTCGCGACTATGATGCTTGATAATCTCGACCGGGATCAAAAACGTGATCTTGTGACCCGCGCTGCCAAATATTCAACCAAGGTTTTGCTCGCGTACTATCATGCGATGGCTGCATGGGATTGTGATTATTTTGGTACAGCCGCCGAATACATCGCCTGCCCGGTAACAATCATGCAATCGACGTCGCTGGACGAAAACGAAGTTCGCCGACCTGTGACGACCCAACTTTCGTCGCTTTGGCTTGATGTGCTGCGCACGCGGGTTTTAGGGGCAAAGATCACCTTGGTGCCAGATACCGGCCATTTCATCATGCTTGAACAGCCGCACCTGATCGCCAACTGGGTTAAAGACATTGCGCAGGTTGAACACGACGACCACGTAGAAAATCAAACCAAATAACCAATCAATACTAAAGGGAGAAACTAAAATGAAAAAAGAAGAGAGAAGACTGTTGCTTGCAGCTGGCCTTGTTGCTAGCAGCTTGGCAGTGACTGCGCCTGCATTCGCCGAAGGTGAGGTAGTGTTTTCATCCTGGGGAGGCTCATTTCAGGATGCCTTGCGCTCAGCAATGTTAGATCCCGCAGCCAAGAAATTGAACGTTACGGTCAAGGAAGATACGACAAACGGTATTCAAGATGTGCGCGCACAAATCACAGCGGGCGCTGTTGCATGGGATGTGACAGAGCAGGATTTGCCCTCGTGTGAAACACTTAGCCGAGAGGGTAGTCTTGAGCCGATTGATTACTCAATTGTCGACACAACGGGCATTCCCAAAGAACTGATCCATGAAAACTACATCGGCTTTATAAACTTCACCAAGGTCATCGCCTATCGCAAAGATACGTTTGGGGACAATGGTCCGTCAAACTGGGCAGAGTTCTGGGATCTGGAAAACTTCCCAGGCAAACGCGGTATGCACGGCAAGGTTAACTACAACCTCGAAGCAGCTCTTATGGCCGATGGTGTGCCTATGCAAGAAGTCTATGAAACATTGGCCACAGACGCGGGCAGGGAGCGCGCTTGGGCCAAATTGGAGAAAATCGCACCCGAAGTCACCGTTTGGTACCGTGGCGGATCACAGTCCGCACAATTGCTGCGTGATGGAGAGGTGGACGCGATCCACATGGGCCATAACCGCGTGGAAAGTGTGATCGCATCAGGGATTGACGTTACTTATGCGTTCGATGGTGGCACGATGGATGTAGATTGCTTGCTGGTGCCCAAAGGCGCGCCAAACGTCGAGAATGCAATGCGCTTGATCAATGAATTGCTAAGTGCCGAAGCGCAGGCGCGGCTGGCGGTCACGATGCCGCTGGGTCCAGTTAATACTGGCGCGTTTGATACCGGCATTATCTCGGGCGAGGCGGCTTTACTAGTCAACACACATCCCAACAATTACGGCAAGCAGCTTCTGGTCGACCCAAACTTTTATATTGGCCAATTGGGTGAGCTGACCGAAGAGTTTGACACACTGATCCAACAGTAATCTATTTAGGCGCAGTGCATTTTTGTACTGCGCCCAGTATTGTTAAGTAAGGAGCCTGCATGTCATCCGCTGCCCAATCCCTTCCCATCGACATATCCAACCTATGCAAAGCCTATGGATCGGTCAAAGCGCTTGATGATGTCTCGCTAAATATTGCTGCAGGTGAATTCCTGACGCTGCTTGGGCCTTCGGGCTCGGGCAAAACGACGCTTCTGATGGCACTGGCTGGTTTTGTGCGGCCTGATGGTGGCTCGATCCTATTTGGCGATCGCGAAATGATCGCGACACCGCCGAATAAACGTGGTCTTGGTATGGTTTTTCAAAGCTATGCGTTGTTTCCTTTCATGACGGTTGCTGAAAACGTAGCCTATCCGCTAAAAATCAGGGGATTTTCTAAAAGCGATCAAAAGACGCGCGTCGAAGGTGCGCTGGATACCGTAGAGCTTGGCGGCTATGGGGATCGGCGCATCTCCCAATTATCCGGCGGACAACGGCAACGTGTGGCCCTGGCCCGCGCGATGGTCTTCGAACCGCAGATCATCCTTATGGATGAGCCTCTTTCCGCGCTCGATAAAAAGCTGCGCGAACATATGCAGATCGAATTAAAGGCGCTCCATGAAAAATTGGATGCAACCGTTGTGTATGTGACCCATGACCAGCGCGAAGCCCTGACGATGTCGGACCGGATTGCAGTGGTCAATCACGGACGGATCGAGCAGGTCGAGACACCTGAGCGGCTCTACCGTCAGCCTCACAGTTTCTTTGTGGCGGATTTTGTCGGTGAATCAATTTCCTTGCCCGTGGAGGTGGCCAACGGAACGGCGCAACTCAATGGGCGCGTGCTCAAATCTGATTTATCCATGATGCACGGCAGCGGCGGCCATCACTTGGTGATCCGGCCCGAGTTGTTGGAGGTCACCACTGGTTCGGTGCCTGAAACTGCCAATGATTTGTCCGGCCATGTGCACGATATCATTTATCAGGGTGACAGCGTTCTGGTCATCGTTCAGCACGACAGCTTGGGCCAAATTAATGTACGTGTCCCTGCTAATCGCGCTGGTCAGAAAGGTCTGCCCTCCAAGGGAGAGCGCATTGGCCTTGCCCTGCATCCCGAGGACACGATCATCGTTCCGGAGCATAGGTCATGAGCATCGCCGTGGGCAATAAGGAGGCTGAGACGCTTCAGAACGCAAGCACGCTCAAATCCGAAGAATACCGCGAACGCTTGACGCTTTTGGGGCTTTCGTTACCCGCTGTTCTCGCAATTCTAATTGTCGTTTTTCTGCCAATTTTTTGGCTGTCTTCGCTGTCTTTTTATAATGCTGCGGGCGTATTGAGCATGGAAAACTATGCGCGTATCTTTGAAAGTGCTTTGTATCGGCGGACCTTTGTTGTCACCTTTCAGATCAGCATCACTGTGACGTTGATTTGTGTCCTTCTGGGTTATCCGCTGTGTTACTGGCTGACCAAGGTGCCGGACAGAACTGCTGCCATTTTAATGGTGTTCGTGCTGGTTCCGTTCTGGACCTCGGTTCTGGTGCGCACATACGCTTGGCTGGTGCTTTTGCAGCGTAATGGCATCATCAATTCGTCGCTGATGTCGCTCGGTGTCATCGAGGAACCGCTACAGTTGGCACACAACCTGACGGGATCTATCATTGGCATGGTACATATCATGCTGCCGTTTCTGATTTTGCCGCTTTACGCCACGATGCGTAGCATTGATACCGATCTGGTCCGGGCCGCTGTAGGGCTTGGTTCCAGCCCGCGCGGGGCATTCTGGCGGGTGTTCTTCCCGATGTCACTGCCGGGTCTTTTTGCCGGCATCGTGCTGGTCTTCATTCTGTCTCTGGGCTTTTACGTCACGCCTGCTTTGCTGGGCGGTGGCCGGGTACAGATGCTGGCGCAGCGGATCGAAAGCACCATCACGGTCTATTCCAATTGGGGAGCGGCATCGGCTCTGGGCGTTGTCCTGTTGCTACTGGCACTGGTGATGATCTGGCTGATGAACCGTGTCTTTGGTCTCGACAAACTGTTTATGCGCTGAGGATCTGAAAATGGAACAAGTAGGACAACGCAAAATTGATGGTCTGTGGCTGACTGTAGTCGGCATTGCGGTGCTGTTCTTTTTGATCTTGCCCACGCTTATCGTGATCCCAATGTCGTTTTCGGGGGCTTCATTTCTAGAGTTCCCGCCAACTTCGTTCTCGTTTCGCTGGTACACGGCCTATTTCACGTCCCCAGAATGGATGAGCGCCACGCAGACGTCTCTGATTGCGGCGGTGATGACCACAGCGATCGCTACCCCTTTAGGCTCACTTTGTGCCTATGGCCTCCATTGTTCCACCCCGCAGATTAGGACCAGTGCGCAGGCCCTTGTAATCATGCCCATTGTCGTGCCCGTAATTCTGATCGCCGTAGGTGTATTCAGCCTCTACGCCAAACTGGGGCTGAATTATACACTTACAGGAATTGTCATCGCACATACGGCACTGGCGCTGCCCTTTGTGATCGTGACTGTAATGTCGGGCTTGCAAAACTATGATTTTGATCAAGAACTAGCGGCGCGTAGCCTAGGCGCGTCTCGAGCGGTTGCGTTGTGGACAATAACCGTACCACAAGTCAAATTCTCGATCCAGACAGGGGCGTTTCTGGCCTTCATCACATCGCTCGATGAGGTTGTGATTTCGATGCTGGTCTCGGGTGGGGACAACGCCACTATCACCCGCCGTATGTTCAACTCACTGCGTGATCAGCTTGATCCTACAATTGCCGCGATCTCCACCTGCCTGATTATTGTGTCGATCACAGCGCTCATCGGCGTTCAGTTGATTGGCCACAGAAAGAATGATGATAAATGATGCATTCCTTACATGTCGCCAATCTCGGCTCGAATCTGGCGGGCGGCATCAAAGACTGCAGCCCGATAGCCGTCGACAGTGGTTTCGTTGAACCGGACACGCAAGCCCGACAGACTGACTGCCCCCAGAAGTTCGTCTTCGATGCCAAGAACCGGTACCGAAAGGCCAGCGACATCAGGATCACGTTCCCCAAGGCTGAGGTAGTAGCGAGCCTTTCGGATGGCGGCGGCGTGTTTGCCCTGACATATGGAAAAGGCATCCAGCACCTGGCCCGAAGAGCCAATGCTCAGCGGAATGATCTCGCCCTCTTCGACATGATCGCGGGCAAGCCTGTGCGAATTGACACGGTAGAGACAAACGCCGGAATTACCACGCTGGACGTAAAAGGACGCGCTTTCACCCGTTGCATTCACAAGGTTCGCCAGCACTGGACGCACAATAGGTCCCATGCGCAGGTTTTGGCGAAATACGGATCCCAGACGCCACAACGACGGGCCGAGGTGGAACAAACCTTCCGCGTCACGCGTTATATGGCCAAACTTCTCAAGAGAGATGCTCAGACGCAGAATTGTCGCTTTGTTGACACCACTGCGGTCCGAAACCTGCTTCAAGGAGAGGCCCGCATCTCCAGGAACAAAGATGTCCAGCACACGCAATGCGCGTTCTACCGCTTCGACACCACCTGTTGTGTCTACCGCTTTGGGATTGTTGGGCATGTGCAGACCTTTCGACACATTTATAAGACTTATTATAGACAAATTAGACGCAATTGGAAGTCGCCATCAAACAAGGTATCTTGTCATGAATAACCAACAGAAAAGATCGATGATAACCGGATATGCTGGTCTACCATTTGGTGAATTTTCCCATTTTTTAGAAGGCCATGTCGGAGTTTTGGGTGTTCCAAGCGAAGTCGATAGCGGGCCGCGCCTTGGAGCCTCTTTGGCACCAAATGCGCTGCGTAAAATGACACAACAGCTTGGGATCAGCCTGCCTGTAAATGGCTGGGATCTGGGGAATTTGGACATGTCGGGTGATTGGTCCGGCGCGTTGGTCAAGCTTGTAAGACAAATGGTGGATCAAGAGATTATACCAGTTGTTCTAGGAGGCGCGTCGGATGTTGCTTTAGCGGTGCTTCAGACCCTACCCGATCTGCCGGTTGTCGCGGCCACGCCACTGACCCGGGGTGATGTCGCAGCGCGGCCAGCAAATACGATGTGGGTGGGACTGAACGGCGCTCAACCTGCCGACGTCTGGGATCAGATTACTCAGCGCAGGATGGCGTGGCGTACGGCCCGTCAGTTGGATGAAGGGCATTCCGACACTCTTGACATGCCAGAGCGGGCCGTTCTCTGGATCGACATATCGGTTATCGATCTGGGACATGCGGCAGGGTCTGTCGGTCTTAATCCTGCAGGATTGGGATCCGAAACACTGGTTTCTGTCATCGGGGCTATGGCCTGTAGTTGGCAGGCTATTGTAATCACTGGCCTGGCGCCTGCGCGCGACACGCGAGGCATGTCCGAATTGGCGGCAATTGAAACCCTCAACGCGGCGCTGCGCAATGGGTAATGCGGCACAAATACAATTTACCATGATCCCCAGCTTTCTCGGCCTGCCTGTTGGCGATTTAGAAGATCTTGTACCCGGCCAGGTCGCGATAGCAGGGTATTTTTGTGACAATCTCGACCAACCAATGGCGGGGCAACGATATTTGGCAAGGCAATTGAGATATGTCTCCCAGTCCGAAAAAGCCCTCCCAAATGCACTTGATCTTGGGGATGTGAACGTCTTTCCGCTTGAGCTGGACAAGCATTTTTCCGCAGTAATTTCGCAATGCCAGACGGTTTTGGAAACCGGTGCGCGCTTGGTATTGGTGGGAGGAGATTGCAGTGGCTTAAAAGCGCTTACCAGCGCCGCAGGGAAGATCAAAGGTGCAGATGTGCCTGTCGTTTCGATAACCGGGGGCATCACCGGCAATCTGTCAGAAACCCAGCCAATCATTCTGTCTGTAGATTTGCAAGAGCTTGCCGGCATCTGGATGTCGCAACCGCGTCGCCTCGCCGGGCTGTCGCCAGCACAAATGATTGCCCAAATAGGCGCCACCAAGGGCCATGTCATAGCTGCGGCGGTTTTTGGGCTTGCCCCTGCGTTAGACATTCGGGGCAGTACGGAAACGCGCGCTGCGCTGACGATTTTACAGGCGGTGGCCGAACGCCTTGAAAGAGGAGCGCGCTGATGCCTTTACGTTCGGCCCCATTGCCGCGCATGGCAGGTCAGTTGTCGTTCATGCGCGCGCAGACCAAAGCAATCTGCGACGTCAGGCCTGGTGATCTGGCGGTGCTGGGCGTCCCGTTTGAGGACACAAGCGCACCCTATGCTGGCCAATCTCTGGCGCCGCGCGCCCTGCGAGAAACCTCGGTCTATTTTGGCTGGCATGCAAACCCTCAATTCAGCCACCCGGTTGATATTGATGCGCGCCAACACATTCAAACCGACGGCCTGCACGAGCGGTTGTGCGACCTCGGAGACATATCGCCAGAGCGGGATAAAACAATCCACACAGCATTGAGGGCGGCTGCAAGCCAGATCAGCCGCAATGGTGCCTGCGCCGTAATACTGGGTGGGTCGGATCAGCTTTCTGAGACAGTTAAGAGCGCGTTGCCTAAATGTCAGACAGTGCAACTTGGCGGTATGCCACGTGATGCGCGTGATTTTCATATAGCGCCCTTGCCAAATGGTTCTGCGAGGATCTGCAAATCAAACACAGCCGCTCAGCTTACTCGGTTCTCTCAATGGCGAGATGCATCAAAGCCGCTGTTTGTGCGGTTTGATCTGTCTGTGTTTGAAACATCGCTCAGCGCGCTTTGTGACCGGCCCCGATTGGGGGGCTGCGATCTTGATACAGTGGCGCAATGGCTTAGCGCCCTAGGACAGCATGAGGCCAGCGCCATCATGCTGACCGGTCTGAACCCGAACAGGCCCGGAATGGGCGTGGTGAAGGTCGGCCAACGCCTTATGGTCACGGCTCTTCTGGCATTTATCTATGCGCGCCTGGGCTTTGGGATTGATCATCCGGGTCGCCTAACCTCCAAGGAAAATGTACCGATATGATTACAACAATTACGACATTCCGCCCGCCCCTGTCTCAACCGGGATTTCGATTGTTTGATGGACCTTTATGCGACATGGCCGATGTCAATTCGGGCCAGATCGGCGTGGTAGGCATGCCGAGCGATTGGACACATTCAAGCCGTCTGGGCACAAGGTTCGGCCCCGAAGCATTGCGCAAAGCGACAACTATTTTGCAGTCCATGCGCCCGCAGGGGGTCAGCATTGATCCTGACACACGCCGTCGTACCGTGCCTGCAAGGGATTGGTTGGTTGATTGCGGGGACGCGGAGGTTACGGCGCAAGACGTTGAGGCAACCACACAAGCCATCGCCGAAATGACTGAAGGATTGACCGTCGCAGGAGCGATCCCGCTGGCACTGGGCGGCGATCATTATAATAGTTTTCCGGCCTGTCTGGGGTACTCCCGCGGGCTGGCTAAACGCGCGCCAGACGCGCGCTTTGGCTATATCCAGATCGACGGCCATCTGGATTTCTCTGACCGATTGGGCGCATGGGGCAGCCACAACCATGCGACCAATGCCCGCCGGATTTCAGAACTGCCCAACATGGATGTGTCAAATATGGTCTGGGTTGGTATTGCAGGCTGGGTCGATGGCGGCGATCTGGCCCTGATCGAAAAACAGGGCGGTCGGATATTTTCGGCCTCTGATGTGCATAAGATGGGTGCGGCAGAGGTTATGCGCCAAGCGCTTGCGCATGCCATGGAGGGGTGCGACGAGCTCTATCTGTCGATTGACATTGATGCGATGGACGCCGGTTACCTTCCGGGTACAGGTTCCATCGTACACAGTGGCATTACACCTCGTCAGTATTATGATCTGCTCGACGGGTTGGCCGAGGCTCCCTTGGGCGGGTTGGACATTGTCGAGGTCTCACCGCCGCTTGATCCGTCAGAGCGCACGGAATTTCTGGCCGCAGAAATGCTGTTCCGTATCCTGCGCCGCTTCCGCACTCGGCCGGTGACAGAGCAATGATCGAATATATCGGACCCCAACAGCTGGGTGCGCTATGCCATACAGGACAGGTGCTTGCCCCGGCCACCCGGCCCTGGATCACGGATCTTGCAGCACTTTGTCCTTACGAGGGTCTGCAACCGGGTAATATTCCTGAATTCGAGCGTGACCCGAAGTGGGATAACTGGTCCCTTACAGACAGTCCCGAAGACACTTCTCAACGTCTGAACTGGCATGTGTTTCAGCGGGGAAGCATCCGGTACCTGGTGGCTGACCGAATGCTTATGACCCGCGTCAGCTGGCAGGATCTGGATGACAGCGGGTATGTCTTTGGCAAGGAAGTCCTCATTGATGGCAGGCAGTTTCGCTGCCGGTTGATGACCGGCGGTGATACGCCCCATGATGACCCCTATCAAGGGGCGACGCAGCCCAATGAATGGGATAGGTTGGTAGGCGGTGGCGCGTTGAATGCACCCAAGCCAGAGATAACAGATCATAAAAGCCCGTTAGGCCCGGATCATTTGAATTCCACCCATAACGGTTTTTGGAATTGGTTCGGGGCGGTTAGCTGGACGGCTGAACCCGTCGCCAGCCGCGCTGACGGGCGGGTGTGCCGTGGTTATCATGGCCCCACATATTTCTATGTCAATACCGTGGACCACCGGCATGAGGATATCGGGTGGCGACCGCTACTGGAGGAAGAGCTATGACTATCGAACCGTTCCCAAACTATATTGCTGGAACCTGGGTTGCAGGCTGCGATAGCGCGCCCAATATCAACCCATCGGATCTCAACGACACAATCGGCCATTACGCGATGGCCTCTGTCGACGACACCTCCCAAGCCATTGATGCCGCCAGCAAGGCGTTCGAAAGCTGGACCCGTTCGACCTCGTTGGTCCGCGCCGAGGCTCTGGACAAAATTGGCACGGAAATCGTAATCCGGAAGGACGAACTGGGTGACATGCTGGCCCGCGAAGAAGGCAAGACCTTGCGCGAGGCGACGGGCGAGGCCCATCGAGCCGGAAGTCTGTTCAAGTATTTCGCCTCAGAAGCCTATCGCGAAACGGTCTCTGGGTTCCGATCGATCCGAGACAATGTCGAACTTGAGGTCCGGCGCGAACCCATCGGTGTCGTCGGCGTCATCACTCCATGGAACTTTCCGCTTGCGATTCCGGCCTGGAAGATCGCGCCCGCGCTGGCCTATGGCAATACGGTCGTGTTCAAGCCCGCAGAGCTAGTGCCGGGCTCTGCCTGGCTGCTGTCGGACATCATTTCGCGTGCTGGATTGCCCGAGGGTGTCTTCAACCTGGTGATGGGGCATGGCCGTGATGTCGGTCAGGCGATCGTGGATCATCCCGACGTGGCAGGCGTGAGTTTTACCGGATCAACCTTAGTAGGTAGACAGATTGGGGCGACCCTGTTCCAACGTGGCGCGCGCATGCAACTGGAAATGGGCGGCAAGAACCCCTTGATTGTTCTCGACGATGCCGATCTGGACCTGGCCGTCGATTGTGCCATTCATGGGGCTTATTTCTCGACAGGACAGCGATGCACCGCATCCTCTCGCCTCATCGTAACACAGGGCATCCACAACCCGTTCATCGACGCCATGACCAATCGTTTGTCGGAGCTGAGGGTTGGCGATGCGCGCGATCCGCAGACCCAGATGGGTCCGGTTGCCAGTGCCGAGCAGCTTGACGTAGACGAAAACTATATAGAGATCGGCCGCACCGAAGGCGCCGAACTGATCCATGGCGGAAAGCGCCCCGAGAACATGCCAAATGGCTACTACTTGGCACCGACACTTTTTGCGGGTTCGTCGAACGAGATGCGAATTAATCGGGAAGAGATCTTTGGCCCCATTGCCTCGGTTCAATGTGTTTGCGATTATGAAGAGGCGCTCCACGTTGCCAATGACACCGAATACGGGCTGTCGGGTGGCATCATCACGACGGATGTCAAGCGTCAACGGCACTTCAGAGACCACGCCAAGGTGGGCATGGTTCAGATCAACCTTCCAACCGCGGGCATGGATTTCCACGCGCCGTTCACCGGTAAGAAGGGATCTTCCTATGGCCCACCAGAGAAAGGTGGATATGCACGAGAGTTTTTCACGGCCGCTAAGGTTGTGCACGAGGGACGCGGATAATGACGCAGGCACCACTGAAAGGCATGCGCATTCTTGATCTGACGAATGTGCTGTCCGGTCCGTTCTGCTGCCATCAACTGGCCCATATGGGGGCCGACGTGATCAAGGTCGAAACCCCAGGTACCGGCGATCTTGCGCGCCAGCTTGGGGCTGACCCCGCCCGCAACGCCGAGCTGATGGGTGTCTCCTTTCTGGCGCAAAATCCGGGCAAACGATCAATCACCCTGAACCTGAAATCGACATCCGGAAAACGCATCCTGAAGGAGTTGGTGCAAAAGGCCGATGCTTTGGTCGAGAATTTCCGTCCCGGTGTGATGGCACGCCTTGACCTTGGCTATGATATGCTCAGCCAGGAAAATCCCCGCCTTGTCTATTGTGCCATCTCTGGGTTCGGTCAGGATGGCCCGTTAGCGAAACTGCCTGCTTATGACCAGATCGTACAGGGGATGAGCGGCGTGATGTCGATCACCGGCGATTCCGACACCGCTCCTTACCGGGTGGGCTACCCGATGGCCGACACCATTGGAGGTATGACGGCTGCCTTCGCCGTTGCCGCTGCCCTTGCGAATAAGTCACATGATCGCGGCACGTTTATTGACGTCTCTATGCTTGAGGCTGTCATTGCGACGATGGGCTGGGTGGTGTCGAACCATGTGATCGCCGGGCAGGCACCAACTCCGAACGGCAATGACAATTTTACCGCCAGCCCGTCTGGCACATTTAGAACCGCCGATGGCGTGATGAACATCGCAGCCAACAGACAAGAACAGTTCGAGGCCCTTTGTGAGATCATCGGCAACCCGGCCTTAGTGCAGGATCCACGCTTTGCCGACCGAAAGAACCGACTGGCCAATCGATCCACCCTGACTGCCGAACTGGAGGCGGCCTTTGCCACTGCCACTACCCTTGAGTGGGTCGACAAACTGACGGCCCAGGGCGTTCCCGCAGGGCCTGTCTGGTCGGTGCGTGAGGCGTTGGCACATCCGCAACTTGCTGATCGTGGCCTGCTGCAAACCCACCGCATTGGCCCTGAGAATCTGCAACTGGTTGGGATCGGTGCTAAGCTTGATGGCATGGCTCCTGGTGTCGATTCTCCGCCCCCTGCATTGGGCGCACATACAAACGATATCCTGACCGAACTTGGCTATAATAATGCCCAGATCTCAGACCTTAAAAAGGAAGGTGCAATATGATGGACCCGTTAGGGCGCAAAATTGACGTGCTGGTGAGTGAGGTTGGCCCGCGGGACGGATTACAGAGCATCAAACGCACAATGCCGACAGAGGCTAAACTCCATTGGATCAAATCGCTGGCGGCCTCAGGGCTTCGTGAGATCGAAGTGGGATCTTTCGTGTCCCCGCGCCTGCTGCCGCAAATGGTCGATTGCGCCACGCTCGTACGAGAAGCGAACAAACTTGAGGGCCTTACGGTTCTGGCGTTGGTTCCCAACCTTAAGGGCGCACAAAACGCCATTGCAGCCGCTACCCGCAAGTTGACAATGCCAATCTCAGCCTCGCGGGCGCACAGCCTCAAAAATATTGGCAAGACCCCCAAAGAGGCAATCAAAGAAGTCCGCCGAGTTTGCGCTTTTCGTGACTCTCTGCCCGTCGAGCAGCGTCCAGATGTCGAGGTTGGCATCTCGACAGCGTTTGGCTGCACACTCGAGGGCACGGTTTCGGAGGCTTGGGTGATTGAGATGGCCGGCCTACTGGCAAAGGCGGGCGCGGACAGCATCGGTCTTTCGGACACGACCGGATATGCTAATCCAGCCCAGATCAAACGCATGTTCCGCCGCCTGCGCAGCGAGATTGGTGCGGAAAAAATGGCAGGTGCTCATCTGCACAACACGCGTGGCCAAGGCCTTGCCAATGTCGTGGCCGCCCTTGAGGTTGACGTAACCACCTTCGATGCCTCGCTTGGCGGACTTGGAGGCTGCCCCTATGCGCCGGGAGCAACCGGCAACATTGTGACTGAGGATCTTGTTTTTATGCTGGAAGCGATGGGTCTGCGCACAGGTGTCGATGTAGATGCGTTGATCGCCGCACGCGAGGTGCTGCTACGCGGACTGCCGGATGAGGCCATCTATGGCAACGTCCCCGAGGTGGGCTTACCCAAGGGCTTTACTTACGCCAGCAAAAGGAGTGCAATATGACCCATGCGCCACGCCCCCTTGATGGTGTCAGGGTCGTCGAATTCAGCCACATGGTGATGGGGCCTACCTGCGGCCTTATCCTCGCCGATCTCGGTGCCGATGTGGTCAAAGTCGAACCTGCTCCGGAGGGCGACAAAACCCGCCGCCTGCCCGGATCGGGCTCTGGCTTTTTCGGAACCTACAACCGCAACAAGCGGAGTATCTCAGTGAATTTGAAGTCCGTTGAGGGTCTCGAGTTCGCCATCCAACTCGTGCGCGCGTCCGATGTTCTGCTTGAGAATTTCGGTGCAGGAGTACTTGATCGTCTCGGCCTTGGCTATGAAGCAATTCAAAAGATCAACCCTAGCTTGGTCTACTGTGCGCTGAAAGGCTTTCTCAGTGGCCCTTACGAGCAGCGCGCCGCTCTTGATGAAGTGGTGCAGATGATGGGCGGACTGGCTTACATGACGGGCCCCGAGGGGCAACCTTTGCGTGCCGGTGCTTCGGTTAATGACGTGATGGGTGGGCTATTCGGGGTAGTTGCCATTCAGGCCGCGCTGTGGGAGCGCCAGCGCACCGGCAAAGGCACTTTTGTCCGCTTGGGTCTGTTCGAGAACAACATGTTCCTCGTCGGGCAACACATGGTGCAGTACCGCCAAACCGGAGTTCCCGCAGTGCCGATGCCCGAGCGTGTGTCTGCCTGGGCTATATATGACGTATTCGAGACGGCTGACGGTGAGAAGATTTTTGTCGGCGTGGTCAGTGACAAGCAGTGGATCCAATTCTGCAAAGCTTTCGGCCTGGACGATCTGCTTCAGGACGTAGAACTTCAGACCAACGCGCAGCGGGTGGCGCGCCGAGACGCGTTCATGCCGCACCTGTGCAAAGTGTTCAGAGGGCAAGACCTGTCAAAAGCCGTCATGATCTGCGAACGCGTCGGCCTGCCCTTCGCGCCAATTCTACGACCGGACCAGCTTTTCGACGACCCTCATGTAAATCACACTGGTGCCACAGTCGAAGTAACCCTGAGCAACGGTGTGCGGGCACAGGTTCCGGCACTCCCGTTTGAATACGGGGGCACTCGGCCCGGCCTCTATCGTGACCTACCTCAGATCGGCGAGCACAACGATGCTGTTGCGCGCGAATTGGGGTACTCAGATGAGGCGCTGGAGCGTCTACGTCCCTCGCTCGGCAGCGCTGCGACCGCCGAAACGGAAGGTACGCGCTGAATACCACTGCGCGAGATTGATGGATTCTCTCCTCGACTGTATAGAAGCAATCACTGGATCGCGCCAAATGGCGATTCTTTGTTCAAATCTTTCTCACTTGCTTAATAAGCTTCGCAAGTCGCGATTTCGAAAGTGCCGCGCAATAGCATTGGGATACCCCATCAAGCCTGTATTTCCAGACCTTAGCAGACAAGCCTATTCAGGCGCCCTTTCTGCGGATGTAGTTCTCCCAGAAATATCATAACCTACTGTAAACTAACTTTAGATTCATACGATACAAAATAATTGTTCCGTTTTGGATTAAGTAGGACGACCGCGCACCAAGTATTCTGCATAGTTCGTTATCAAAGCAAAAAAGGATAGCTTTATGACCCCTCAAATACTCCGTCGCAGAGACGTCGAAACCGCGGTTGGCTTAAGTCGATCAACCATTTATCACCTAATAAGCCAGGATCTATTTCCTGCTCCCATAAAGTTGGGAAAGCGTGCTGTTGGGTGGAGGGTCTCCGATATCGAGACCTGGATAAATGAACGCGAAGTCAGCTGAGGTAGCTTGTGATGGATACCGACGATGGCACCGGCAAAACGGTCTTTCTGCAAAAATTCGTGTCAACCAACGCGGCTGAACTCGTTGAGAAGGAATTTGAAGAGCTGCACTTTCTGTTCGACCCTATTTTGCCTTCGGTCGGGCTTGCCATGTTAGCAGGGCAACCCAAAACTGGGAAATCTTGGTTCTGCCTGGATATAGCACAGGTCTTAACGGATGAAGGCTCTAGTGTGTTTTATATCGCAGCAGAAGATAATGAGCGCAGGCTGCAAAGCCGATTGAAGGCCAAAAGTTTTAGTAACCCCCAAAATTTGAAGCTCCATGCTGGCCTGTCGCAAAAGCAGCCCATACCTAGGGGTAGCGACGCTCTGACGTACCTGCGAGAGCTACATGATGCTTTTAAGCCAGACTGCATCATTATCGATACCGTATCGAGCATCTTGAACCCAAGCGCTAGCAATAAGCATTACGACGTGACAGTCTGGGAATATGAGTTACTGCGTAAACTTGCAGCAGATCTTAAGGTAGCGATATTGGTTGTCCATCATACAAAAAAAACAACTGACGTCGTTCAGACGCCTCTGGAAAAAATACTCGGTAGTACAGGTATCACCGCTACCGTTGAGACCCTTCTCGTCTTGCAAAATGTGCCAGGCACTATGGACCGCACTTTGCACGTGACTGGCAAGGATGTGGAGCAGGCGGAGTTTCACTTAAGCTGGAACGGGGCTGGTTATAACTTTAGCAAGGATGCCGCGGAAGCGGCTCTTGGGCCCACACAACGCATGGTATTTGACTATGTCAAAGAGCACCCTCAATGTGAGCAAGCTAGAATTTCAAAAGGGCTTTGTAAGGATCAAGGACAGATCTCCAAAATACTAGCGCAACTAGTTGAGCGCAGTGTTCTCATCAAAATGGGCGATGCTTACTCTGCACTATAGGTATCATATCTGTCATACCTGTCATATTTGCCGTCGCATAGTATGCAACTATCATGTCTGTCATAATATGACGACTATGATAGATATGATAGGCCCTCTGGCAGTCGCTTCTATAATCTACGGTCAATCCTTTGAGCGAACCTAACAGGACGACACGCCCAACGCTTTTCGTAATAGTAGGACAGCAACGATAGATAGCCCTGCTTTGGGTCCGGTAATTGTATCAAGCCAGAAAGTGAAAGGAACGCCATGCCTGCACCTGACCCGTATTCGATATGGATTGAACCCGTAATGGGTGGATCAGTCTTAATGTATTATCGGTATTTTGGGACGGGCAAAGCGGGTAACCGCAAAAAACGCGTGGCGAGGCTTTGTGAGCGCCTTTCGCAAGGGGATTGGGTCTGCCGCTGGTGCTCCGACCCAATCGCAATATGGCGTCGTACAGATGCGCGATATTGTCGAGAGCGTTGCCGCAAGAAAGCTGCGAGATCGAGAAAACGCAATCGTTGGGTCACTCTAAGCTCGGTAACACGCCCAATTTTGGACCAACGCGGATCAAAGAGGTCTCATTAGAGCTCACGCTTTATGGGGGATGCAATGGGGGAAGAAAAGCAATCAAATCCCAAATACTATAATTATTTCAATGCTTTGCAGGCGTTTTGTGGCGGAGACGAAGGGATTCGAACCCTCGAGACGATTCCTCGCCTACTCCCTTAGCAGGGGAGCGCCTTCGACCACTCGGCCACGTCTCCATCGATGCGTATACAGTCACACTCTGCCTATTCACAAGAGGTTTTTTGAAGAAACTTCAGTTGGTTTGCATAGCTTTACGATGGGGTCATTTATGGCAGATCCGTGAGATCAGATATGCAAGCGTTTTCTATGATGACCTTTGCGCCTGACCTATCGCATGTAGCAAGCCAAAATGGCAGTTTTGATCATGCTCTGGATTGAGCAGTGAGCTATTTTACGATACCATTGCACTATTTAATCGTGTTTACTGTCCAAAGGGTAGGGCCTTATGGAAGATGTTGAACGGCAAGGCTTGAGCACTGGCAAAAAGAGCACGCCCGGCCGGATCATTTTGCTGAATGGGGCGTCAAGCAGTGGAAAAACTGTTCTTGCCCGCGCATTGCAAGACAGAATAGAAAACCCCTTTTGGCATCTTTCAATTGACCACTTTAGGGATTCCGGGGTGCTGCCTATGGCGCGTATCGCGCGACGAGATTTCCGCTGGTCTGATCTGAGGGGACGGTTTTTCGCCGGCTTTAATGCGACGCTGGCCGCCTGTGCGGAGGCTGGAAACGATTTGATTGTCGAACACATCCTGGAGAATGAGGGCTGGTGCGAGACACTTATCGAACTTTTGAAGCCCTTCAATGTATATTTCATTGGCGTGCATTGTAGCCTTGAAGAACTGACCCGGCGCGAGGTTGCGCGGGGCGACCGCCTGCTTGGCAGTGCCGCGCGGGATTTTCACAGCGTCCATATCGGTCGGTGCTATGATATCGAGGTGCAGTCTGAAGCGGGAGTGCCGGTTAACATACCCAAGCTTCTTGACGGCTGGCGCTCTGGGTGTCGGCAGTCGGATTTCAGCCCGAGACCTTAGTTTAAACCGTGAAATATCGCCTGTACTTTAGAAAAAATATTGATTTCAGGCAGTTAAATGCCGCGCGTATTGGGCTTGATGTCGAGCTTCGTAGATGGCAATTACAAAAAAACTCAGAACGCTTTCCCAGCTAAAGTTCTGATTTTGATAATAATAAAAGAGGTATTGGGTCTTGACCCGGTTCATTTTGCCCGAATGTCTTCGCAAACGCGCTCAAGAAGTATCCTGCAACGCTCTTTGGTGCCGGCGCTAGCCCCGGGCTCAGTTCCATGAAATCCATCAAAAAGTACAAATTTAAAAATAGACGATCCTGCTTGAAATTGCTGCCAGTTCAGGTCAAATTTACGAAGAGTTATCTCCGATA
>Ga0233432_10001512_pt1 | contig 22520 bp, 31 predicted proteins | sample SI_122_August201_6_FD_179870 | JGI IMG/M metagenome (GOLD analysis project Ga0233432, IMG submission 179870) | Seawater microbial communities from Saanich Inlet, British Columbia, Canada - SI_122_August2016_10_MG | ecosystem: Environmental > Aquatic > Marine > Inlet | place: Canada: British... | reverse complement strand
TGTGGTGATTTCCTCGGAAATCGAAGGGAAACGATTGTTCCGGCATCCTGCTTACTGTCAATCCCGACATCGCCTCCATGATCCCGAACGATTCGATGAACAATCATCATACCGATTCCGTGACCCTCCTTTTTGGTGGTGAAATACGGTTCAAAAACATGCGGGAGGTCTTCTTTACGAATACCAGTCCCTTGATCAACGATTTGTGCAAATACATGATCAGAATCAATACCTGTAATTATCCGTATTTCAGAATTTTCTGGGACTGCATCTATTGCATTCCCGATTATATTAAAGAATGCCTGCTTAAGTTGCTCTACATCCCCATTAACAAAGGGCTCACGAACTCCGGCTTCCATTCCTATATTGATATTCTTTGCGTTGAGTTCTCTTTCTTTTAACCGTACTGTTTCTTCAATTACATCAAGAAGATTAATCTTTTTGAAATCTGGTGTAGTCGGCCTTATAGCCTTTAGAAAATGAGAAATAATACCATCTAGCCTTTCCACTTCCTTCAAGCAGGTGGACAACGATTTTTGTGACTTGTTGGTTATTTCAGTACAATCTTTCAAGCTACGCTGTAAAACCTGCAAATGAATATGAATCGAATTTAACGGGTTCCCAAGCTCGTGAGCAACACCTGCAGCCAAGTCCATAATACTGGAAATACGCTCGCTTTCCAGCCTAGCCTCCATATTGACTTTTTCTTCCGTTATATCGGTCATAACAATAGTGAGACCAACTTTGTCTTCCTTGGCATTAACCGCACTATCTTCGATTGGAACTGCGTAAATACGGAGATGTCTATGTTCCGGATAAGAAATTTTCATTTCTCTCACCACGACTTCGTCCATAGATTGTTTTGTAGACCGATCCAGACCAAGGACTCGTGCGATCTCGGGTGCTGCCCGTAAGAGAGACACTTTTCCCGTCTGCTCTTCTTTCAAACCGATAAGCATCCTTCCCTGTCGGTTTGAGTAACTTAGCGTGCCTTCCTCGTCCAAAACAAGTATGCCGTCTCTAATTACATCAAAAACGGTCTCCAAGAGTTTTCTTTCGCGGGCAAGACGCTGAACTAAGATACCCAAATTCACCTGATCAAGGTCATCGAGCCTTCCCAGCACTTTATCCAAAGGGCTTTTGCTCGCTTTTACGGCCATACTCTGTCCAAGATTTTCTTCGCCATTTCCTTTTTCGTGTCCTTACCCAACGAAATAGTTTCTCCTGTATTAGAAAGCAAGGTAACATCGTTGAAGTCAGACATAAATCCAATGTCTTCACGGGAAACATCATTGACTGCAACCCAATCCAATCCTTTTGCCACCAGTTTTTTGCGGGCATTTTCACTTGTATTTTCAGTCTCGGCGGCAAAACCCACTATCTTCTGTCCGTTTTTCCTGTTCTGGCATAGAGTCCTTACTATATCGTTGTTCTCCACAAATTCTAATTGAGCAGGAAATTCCCCTTTTTTTCTTTTCTCAGGCCAAAAGTTTTTTGGGCGATGATCACAAACGGCGGCAGTCATGATAACGAATTTTGCCTTTTCAAAAAGGCCAAGCATTGACTTTTCCATTTCAAGTGCTGTTTCAACTTTATGGAGACTAACACCCTGAGGAAGGTCAAGGTGGACCGGACCGCTTACCAGATCAACGTGAAACCCGCGAGCTACCGCTTCTTCGGCCAATGCGTATCCCATCTTCCCTGAAGAGGGGTTTGATATAAACCGAACTGGATCAATCCATTCGCGAGTTGGCCCAGCTGAAATCAAACATTGTATTTTCTTGTTCATGTAACGAATAAGAGCGACTTTATCTTATGTTGATGTTTGGTTGATCTGCCAATGAAAGAAATGTCTCCTCAGCCGTCTACTCCCAAAAGAGAAAACATGTTGATTAACCTGAGTTTCAATCTCCTCTTACCCATCTTGATTCTTCGAAAAGGAGACGATTGGCTCGGCAAACCTTTAGGAGAAGTACTTGGGGATGTCGAATCCGATTCTATGGAGGTTGCTTCCTGTCTTCTACTTCTTGCGATCCTTTTTCCCATAAGTTACGGTGCATATGACTTCATTCGTAGGCGCAAATGGAACTTTCTCTCAATACTAGGTGCTCTAAGTGCGTTATTAACAGGCGGCATAGGCCTCATTCCTGAATTAACGGTTACACATTTTGCTATCAAGGAAGCGGCACTTCCTGGAATTTTGGGAATTCTCACTGTTCTAACCTTAAAAACGAAAAAGCCTCTCATTCGGCTCTTTCTCTACAACCCAGAAGTAATCCGAGTTGATTTGGTTGAACAAGCACTAATGCAACGAGGTAAACAGAAGGAGTTTGACCGCCTAATGGTAAAATGTACCTGGCTGATTGCCTCTTCCTTTCTCCTTAGTGCAAGCTTGAATTATCTGCTCTCGGATTGGATCGTTGTTACGGAGCCTGAACAACCCGTCGCCTCTAAAGCCATCATCGAAATAAAGGCTAATGACTTGGCGAATTTGGATCAACTCGTAATCCCAATCAAAGGAGAGGAAGAGCGCGAAATTACAGTGATAGCTTCCTCTGGCCCGCCAAGTGTAAACCAAACACCGGAGATGTTCACCATCAACGGGGCACCAGAACTTACTGCGTCTTTGCTTGCGAACTCTATCAACGAAACCGTTGGGAAAGTGCAGGGGAAAAGTGGTCTTCTTGTTTCCCATCAGGAAAACAAGGTAATGATCACTCAGCTTTCAGACGGAGCCTTTGATGAAATGATTATCAAGATATCAGGTACCTCAAAGAGAGAGATTGAGATCTCTGAGTTCAAAGGAGGAACCTCCTTTAACGATGAGGTTGGTAGAATGATGGGATGGAGCTTCCCTGTCATCAGTATCCCCTGCATTCTGGTAAGCGGTTATGCATTTTGGATCTTGATTAGGGGGATCAAAGAACACGCCGGTATGCCATTGGAAGAAATCTTGGCAAATGCTCCGCCAAGCCCAAAAAATAGGTGAGTGGGATTTTCTACCGATCCCCAATCGGGAGATAAGGCCTCAGGGTTTCCCCTTGATAAATCTGTCTCGGGCGATGAATTTTCTTTCCATTTTCGGCAATCTCCTTCCAGTGGGAAAGCCATCCTGGAGTTCTACCAATTGCAAAAAGAACAGTAAACATATCCGTTGGAAAGCCTAGTGCTTGTAAAATAATACCACTGTAGAAATCTACATTCGGATACAATTTTCTTTGGATAAAATAGGGGTCTTCCAAAGCAACTTCCTCAAGCCTTCGAGCGATATCCAAAATAGGACTTGTGACACCAAGGGCTTCCAATGCCTGATCGCTTGCATTCTTCAATATCTTGGCCCGAGGATCGTAATTTCGATAAACGCGATGGCCGAAGCCCATCAGCCTTGATTTTCCCTGTTTGGCGGATTCGATAAAGTTGCTTCCATCATCTCCGGACTCATGGATTTCATTTAACATTTTGATGACGGCCATGTTGGCTCCACCGTGTAAGGGACCCCAAAGTGCCGAAACTCCACCTGCAAGCGATGCGAAAGGGTTGGCTCCTCCGGAAGCAATCATCCGGCAAGTCGAAGTTGAGCAATTTTGCTCATGGTCAGCATGCAGCAAAAATATCTGATCAAGTGCGTTTTGAACGGGTTCGGGGATTTCATCCGTTCCATCATCATCGGAAAACATCATAGATAAGAAGTTGCCACAGTAAGTCTTAGAAGTATCCGGTTGAGGCAATTCCTTATCTTGAGAATTTCTGTGATGAGCTGCCGCGATGGTGCGTACCGTAGAAATGATAAGGGCGGCAACTTGGTCGAAGGCTTCAAGGTCCTTTTCCCGGTCGTTCGTCGAAAAATCTGGGTAAGCGCCTCCAAGGGCTTGTAATCCAGCAGCCAAAACAGCCATCGGGTGAGCACTTTTTGGCATGGCATTGACTGCCTTCAATACCTCTGGGGGAAGTTCGCAGTACTCCGACACTCTTTTCCTAAACTCCTGTAAGGCGGTGGCGGAGGGAAGGTTTCCGTAAAGCAGAAGATAGGCGGATTCCAAGAAGGTCGACTTTTCAGCGAGCTCGGCAATGTCGTAGCCGCGGTATCTCAAAATACCTTTGTCTCCGTCTATAAAAGTTACCGAGCTTTCACAAGACCCTGTATTTCCATAGCCATCGTCAAAAGTAATCATCTGACTCTCTTTACGGAGACGGCTTATGTCGAAAGCCTGCTCCTGCTCGGTTCCAGTAATTACATTAAGAGAATATTTTTGATCACCTATTTCAAGGTTTGCGGTGTCTGCCATAACGGATGGGGGTAAAAAAGGGTAAATAACAGTTCTGTCATCACTGGGAGATCTTTTCAAGAAAGTTCCTGTAAATTTGTAAACCTTTTGACTGACTTTTTTCCGGATGAAATTGTGTCGCAAAACAATTATTATGTGAAACGCCGCTTGTGAAAGAATATCCGTAATGTGTTTTCATCACCTCTAGCCTATTGTCCTCGTCAGAAACATGGTAACTGTGAACAAAATAAAACTGATCTCCGTCAATCAGACCGTTGAGCATGGAGTCTTGAGCAGAAAGCTTCCAATCTACACCATTCCAACCCATGTGGGGAATTTTCATTCCTTCTGGAAGTGTAAAACGCTTCACTTGACCAGAAAAAAGACCCAGTCCAGCATTTTGTCCTTCTTCGGACCGTTCGAATAGAACCTGTAATCCAAGACAAATCCCAAAGTACGGCTTGTCTTCCTGAATCCATTTAATGATAGCAACATCCAGACCGGTTTCACGAAGGGATCGAATACATTGGTCAAAAGTTCCTTGGCCAGGAAAGACCAATGCATCCAAATTTTCCATCTCTGTGGGATTGGTTACGATCTTTGTGTCGGAACCGAGAAACTCAAATGCCTTGATTACACTCCTAAGGTTGCCAGTCCCGTAATCAATAACTCCGACTTTGGGAGGCGATTTCACTCAGATAAGAGCATTAAGAGGATAACGTTCCTTTTGTCGAAGGAATCTTGCCGTCCAATCGAACTTCGATCTGCGTAGCGAGGTCCATGGATTTCGCAAACCCTTTGAAGATGGCTTCGGCTATGTGATGAGGCTCGGTACCATGCTCGAGGCGGATGTGAAGATTACAAGCCACCTCGTTTGCAAAGGCTTGGAAAAATTCCTTGAAAAGTTGGATGTTGAAATCGCGGACAAATGATACAGGAGGGTCTGCCTGAAACACCAGAAAACCCCGATTACTCAAATCGAGGGCAACAGTCACAAGAGTTTCATCCATTGGCAGAAGGAAGAAGCCGTACCTCTTGATTCCAGACTTATCTCCAAGAGCCTCTCTGAAAGCTTGCCCCAGGCTAATACCCATGTCTTCAACCAAATGGTGGTAGTCTATCTGAATATCTCCTTCGGCTTTGATAGATAAATCGAAAAATCCATGCTTAGAAAAAAGGATGAGCATATGATCGAGGAAAGGAATTCCCGTAGAAATTTCTCCTTTCCCCGTTCCATCAAGGGAGAGTTCTATCTGGATTTGCGTTTCCTTCGTGTTCCGTCTGACTAAAGCTGATCTTGGGTTTTCCATTCGATTAATCTTTCTAAGAGGATATTCATATCAGGTTCATTGCCAATACTGATTCTCACATAAGAGGAGGTCAGTTCATGTTGAGGAAAATAACGAATGAGTATATTTTTCGAAGTCAGGTATTCATAAAGATTAGCTGCCACCTCCGGACTCGTTCGTCCCTTGGAATCACAGGGTTTCGTGAATAAGAAGTTCGCCCCACTCTCGCAAGTTTTCCATTCCCATTCATTCAGTTGCGATAAAAACTTCTTTCTTTCCTTTAAAATTAAGTCACGCGTTTGTCTGAAGTAATTTCGATCTGTCAAGGAAGCTAATGCAGCAGCCTGAGCCAAGCGGTCCACATTGTAGACTTCTCTTGCTTGATCAAGAATGGAAATTAATTCAGGCGAAGCCAAAGCATATCCTACGCGCAAACCTGCTAAGGAATAAGATTTAGACATTGTCCGCGTTATGATGAGGTTCGAAAATTCGTGAAGGAGAGACAAGGCATTATTTTCGGCAAAGTCGGCATATGCCTCATCAATGACAACAACACCTTTAAATCCGCTGAGGATTTCCCTGAAACAATCAATCGAATATTCACGGCCGCTTGGAGCGTGAGGGCTTGTTATAAAAAACAGGTTTGCACCTGAATTAATCACGGTCTCGGGAGTCAGCGAAAAAGAGTCATCTGCAAAAGGAATTCGAATTAAGGTCGAACCCTGAAGGGATGAAACCACCTCATACAAAGAATAGCTGGGCTCCAGCATACCTACTTTCAAATTATCATCCGAAAAGCAACGTGTGCATAAATTCAAAAGGTCATCAGAGCCATTGCCGATAATGACTTGATCAAGGCTCAGACTATGCAAATCAGAAATGCAGTTTCTCAACTCGTTTGAGGGTGAGTTGGGATAAAGCCTTAGGTATTCAAGTTCTCCGAGGATCGCATTTCTGATCTCTGAGCTAGGAGGGTAGGGGTTTTCGTTTGTATTAAGCTTTACCGTTATAGCTCCTACTTCAGGCTGTTGACCAGGTACATAGGAACGATGATTAATAATGGAGCGGGAAAGGTTGCGGGGGCCAAGCTCCATCTTATTCAACCTTTGTCTTCAATGCGCATGGAAAGAGAACGACCATGAGCATCGAGTTGCTCCATCTTGGCAAACTCTGCAATGACCGCCTGAGCATTTCTCACTGAGCCGTCATCATATTTAATAAAACTGGTGCGTCTGAAGAAGTCGTCAAGCTTGAGGCCTGATGAGAAGCGAGATGACCTGCCTGTAGGGAGAACATGGCTTGGGCCTGCCGCAAAGTCACCTAATGAGGTTGCGGTTTTGTGCCCCATGAGAAAAGCCCCTGCAGTCGTAATGCTTTCGGTTAAGAAAGTAAGGTTTTCCTCGGAAACCTGAAGCTCGAGGTGTTCGGGGGCAATAAAGGAAGCCACTTCCGAAAGTCTAACAAGGTTAGGAAGAAATATCGAGCGTAAGCCAATTTCAAGTACTCTTTGAATTGATTTTTGGTGAGAAAGTGTTTTGAGCTGAACTTCTATTTCTTCAATGACCCGAGGAAAGAGCTGCTCTTCCGTGAAGAGAAAATAAACTTTTTCTTTTCCAGAACCATGTTCTGCTTGAGCAAGAAGTGCTGCGGCCACAAAATCGGGACTCGCAGTGGAGTCGGCAATGACCATAACCTCACTTGGACCTGGGAGAAGATCAATCCCAACAGTACCGAAAGATTGCCTCTTAGCTTCGTTTACATACGCATTGCCTGGCCCAAATATTTTGTCAACTGCAGGTATTGATTCGGTACCAAAAGCCAAAGAGGCAATCGCTTGAGCACCTCCCACTCGATAAACCTCGGTAACACCTAACATTCCCAAAGCAGCCAATAGCTGATAAGAAACTTTGCCCTTGGAGTCAGGTGGAGTGACTACAGTAATTTCTGGCACTTGGGCAACTTTTGCCAAAGTAACGGTCATTATGACCGTTGATACGAGGGGGACATTACCACCTGGAATGTAGATTCCAATCCGGTTGATCGGATAATGCTTTTCTCCAACCTCCGCTCCATGTTTGTTCAGAGTACTCCAGTTATTTGGTATGCTTTTCTCATGAAACAAACGAACATTTGAAATCGCTTCAAGAATGGCAGAACGTTCGGAACCACTAAGTTTTGATTCGGCTTCGGTAAGCTCTGTTGGTTGAATAGAAATTTCATTCTTTGTAAGGGATACCCCGTCGTACAAAAGTGTTTTCTCAAGAAGAGCAACATCACCACGCAAACGAATTTCTTCAATTATGCCCGAAACTGTATTGGTTACTTCATTGTCTGGAACAGATACGGAACTGAATTCCTCCAAAGAGGAGAGAAGATCAACAGAATCTGAAAGATAGGAATACTTCATACGAACTGTGCTTCTTTACTCCCATTCGATTGTACTTGGAGGCTTGGAACTGATGTCGTAAACAACACGATTGGCCCCCTTGACTTCATTAATGATTCGATTTGAAACTTTCCTCAAAAGCTTATCGGGTAATTGAGCCCAATCCGCCGTCATTGCATCACTGCTCGTGACAGCCCGAAGTGAGATCACATTTTCATAGGTTCTCTCATCACCCATTACGCCAACGCTTCGAACTGGAAGAAAAACGCAAAAGGCCTGCCAAAGTTTGTGGTACCAGCCTGACTCGACTAATTCATCGATGAAGATGGCATCTGCCTCCCTTAGTACACGAAGGCGTTGAGGTTTAAGTTCACCAACTACGCGGACTCCTAGGCCGGGCCCTGGAAAAGGATGACGCATAAGTACTTCCTTGGGAAGACCAAGTGTTTTTCCCAAAGCACGGACTTCATCTTTAAATAGTTCTCGCAGTGGTTCAAGAAGAGAAAGTTTCATTCTCTTGGGAAGTCCCCCGACATTGTGGTGACTTTTGATCAGGGCAGCGGGATTGCCGCCGATAGGAACGCTTTCAATAACATCAGGGTAGAGCGTCCCCTGAGCTAGAAAATCAACCTGTCCAAGTTTTTTTACCTCGCGGTCAAACACCTCAATGAAAGTTCTTCCAATTATCTTTCTCTTCCTCTCTGGATCAGTTACCCCCTTCAAGCGACCCAGAAAAAGAGCGCCTGCACGGGCAACTTTCAGCTTGCCAGGAATATGGTTATTAAAAAGTTGAATCACTTGATCCCTTTCATTTAACCGCAAAAGACCATTATCGACAAAAATACAGGTAAGCTGTTTACCGATTGCTCGGTCAATAAGAGCGGCAGCAACCGAGGAATCAACTCCACCGCTTAGCCCCAAAATAACTTTTCTATCTCCAACTTGCTCTTGGATGGAGCGGATCGATGTCTTTGTAAAATCTTTCATTCCCCAATCCCCTTTGCATCGACAAACCTGAGTAAGGAAATTCTGTATGATTTGCGTACCTTTTTCGGAATGCTGGACTTCAGGATGAAATTGTAAACCATAGAATTTTCTAGCGGGATCTTCTATCGCTGAATAACGAGAGTTTTCTGTTCGTGCAAGTTCCCTGAAGCCGTCTGGCAGTTTGGTTAGGCAGTCACCGTGAGAATTCCAAACTGTTAAATCTTTTGGAAGCCCCTTGAAGAGAGTTCCATTTATTTTGATAGAGAGCTTTCCACGACCGTATTCCCTCTGCTGGCTCGCCTTAACCTCTCCTCCCAGCATCTTACCCATGAGTTGAAGTCCGTAGCAGATACCTAGAATAGGAATACCAAGAGAGAATAAATTTCTGTGAGGTTTGGGACTCCCTTTAGCTAGGACACTGGCGGGGCCACCTGATAATACGAGCCCTACAGGGTCTAATGACTTGATCTTAGCAATCGGAGTATCAAAAGGTACAACCCTCGAGTACACATTTGCCTCCCTAATGCGACGGGCAATCACTTGAGTATACTGAGACCCGAAATCCAATACTACGATAGTCTGTGCCATAAGTGTGTCATGTTTATCATGATTTAGATCATGAAATTATTGAAAGGTAACGAGGAAAAGGTCAACGCACCTTCATTGCAACACTAACCTAGAGAAAACCGGGGTAAGGGCAATTTTTAGTACTTACCCCTGAACTTGTAAGGTCCCTAAAAAATTTAGTCTTTTGAAGGTTTCTCTTCTTCTTTCGAATCGGATTCTTCTTTCGATGCAGGTTTGGAATCCTTAGTATCTTCCTCTGCAGAATCTTCGGTTTTTACATCTGAAGTTTCAGGCTCTGGCTCAGAAACGGTATCTTGTTGAGCAGTTTCAGCTTCTGTTTGATCTTCGGAAGGGTTATCCCCTGATTGTTCCTGATCAGTCGCATCGCTGGTTTCCGATGACTCGCTTACTACATCTTCAACAATTTCATCAGAAGAACTTTCGTCTCCAGCTGTATCTTCCGCCGAGGTTGCTGTCTCTTTGGGGGTAGATACTTTCTTTGCAGTCTTTTTAGTAGAAGCTTTCTTCTTCTTTGCCTTTTTCTTGGGTGCTTCCTCTACAAATTCAATAATTGCCATATCGGCAGCATCACCAAGGCGAGGCATGGCTAACTTGTAAATTCTAGTGTAACCACCATTACGGCTCAAAAACTGTTCAACCAACTCATCGAAGAGTTTCTTAACAGCCTTCTTGTTGCGGATACGAGCGATTGCGAGGCGCCTGTAGTGAACTTTATGAGCTGCATCCGTAGCGATGTGAGCTTTCTTGGCCAAAGTAATGACCTTCTCAATTGTCGGACGAAGTGCCCGGGCCTTTGCTAGCGTTGTAGTGATTCTGCCATTCTCAATCAAGGAGCAGGATAAATTGGCAAGTAAAGATGTCCGGTGAGCGGTCTTTACACCTAGAAGATGGTTGTGTTTTCTGTGTCTCATCCTGCGGGAAAATAAAAGTTAATAGATTGGTTTTTCTTAGTTGGAGGCAGAATCCAACAAACGATTTTCAAATTTCATGCCCAAGGACAAACCAAGTTGCTCCAGTTTCGCCTTGATTTCGTTAAGCGACTTCTTTCCGAAATTCCGATATTTGAGCATCTCCGGTTCCGACTTGGTCGCAAGTTCTCCGACGGTTGTAATGTTTGCATTGTTCAAACAATTTGCCGCACGTACAGACAACTCAATTTCATTAACGCTCATCCCAAGTAAATTACGAAGCCGATTCTGCTCTTCGCTAACCTCTTTAGAATGGCTTTCAAACTCAATCTGTTCTTCGGTTATTTGGTCGAAAACATCAAGGTGATGTCTCAAGATTGCAGCTGATTGTTTAAGTGCATCGTCTGGAGTGATACGCCCATCAGTATTCACCTCGAGTATAAGTTTGTCGTAGTCTGTCATTTGACCTACCCGGGTATTCTGGACATCATATTTGACGAGTTTGACCGGGCTGTAGAGGGCATCCACATTAATTACACCAATCGGTTGGTCGTCTGTTTTACTATCCTCGCCCAAACAAAATCCTCGCCCTACAGATACAGTCATTTCAGCAACAACCTTCTGCTTTCGGTCAGTTGTAAGAATAAGCTGCTCTGGATTAATAATTTCTATACCCTCCGCTGGGGAAATATCTGCTGCAGTAACTTCCCCTTCTTTCTCAACTTCAAGGGTGATCGTAACAGGTTCAGCTTTGTGACTTACGATGAGGATCTTTTTTAAGTTCAAAACTATATCCGTTATATCCTCAACGATTCCGTCAACGCTTTGAAACTCATGCTGAACACCATCAATTTTCAAAGATGATATCGCTGCACCTTCAATGGAGCTGAGAAGCACTCTCCGAAATGCATTTCCTATGGTATGTCCATAGCCCGACTCAAAGGGATCTGCTATAAACTTAGCATACTTTTCGTTTGCAGTTTCCTCTTCTTTGATGAGGCGGTTAGGTAGTTCGAACTTTCCGAGTCTTGTGGCCATAATGTTTTGAGTATTGGATGAACTTTAAAATGAGAGCTGACTATCGGCTGTAGAATTCTACAACCAATTGCACGTTAACGCTTTTCTCGAGCTCGTCGGATTGGGGGAAACGGGAAACGGTGCCCTGTAAAGAATCTGCATTGACTTCAACCCAGGGAGGAGATGGGTGGTATTGTGCTCCTTCAAGGTTACGAGTAGCAAGCTGCCTAGAAGAGGTCTTTTCGCGGACACCGATCTCGTCACCTACGGAAACCCTATAACTAGCAATATCCACTTTGATACCATTTACCAAAATATGTCCGTGGTTGACGAATTGACGGGCTGCTTGCCTAGTCTTGGCGAAACCAAGCCTGTAAACGACATTGTCCAATCGGGTCTCCAACAAGGTAAGGAATACCTCTCCGGTTACACCTTTTTTCCTTTTGGCTCGCTCGAAAAGGTTACGAAATTGCTTCTCAGTCAGTCCATACATGATTCTGAGTTTTTGCTTCTCAACCAAACCCTCTCCGTAATCACTTATTTTTCTACGAAAATTAGGTCCGTGTTGGCCTGGAGGATAGGTCCTTCTTTCAAATGCTTTGTTGGCTGGAAATATAGCCATCCCAAAGCGCCTGTTAATTCGAGTGGTAGGTCCGGTGTATCGAGACATAATAAAAGTTTCTCAGAAATGGTTTAAATAATAGATTATACTCGCCTTCTTTTAGGCGGCCTGCACCCGTTGTGGGGTACCGGGGTAACATCAATTATGGTGCTTACGATAAACCCAAGGCTTTGTAGGGCTCGGATTGCCGAATCTCGTCCCATCCCAGGTCCTTTCACCTTAACGACTACTTCCTTCATTCCGTGGGACATCGCGGCTCGGCCTGCGTCTTGGGTTACAACCTGTGCGGCATATGCAGTTGATTTTCTCGAACCACGAAAGTTACATTTCCCAGAACTAGACCATGAAATAACATTTCCCTTCATGTCAGAGAAGGAAACTTTTGTATTGTTGAAAGTAGCAACAATGAAACAGATTCCAGAAGAAATATTTTTGCTTCCTTTTGCTTTTCGAATCTTTACTTGTTCGATATTCGCTCCAAGCAAATCTTCTGCGGTTTCTTCCTTCTTTTCTGCTTTAGAATCAGATCCTGATTCATCGTCTGCAGAGGACTTATCTTGAGAGTCCACAGAATCAGACTTTGAGTCCTTTTCTTGTTTTGGAGTGGGCTTCTGTTCGGACTCGGATTTTGACTCCTTGACCTTCTTTTGAGGTTTAGGCTCCTCGTCCGTCTCGATTGGTTCAGTGGACGCCGAACCATTATCTTTAGAAACCACTTCTGATTCCTTTTCCGGAGATAAATCCTTTTTTTCTTCTTCCTTTTTTTCTTCTTCGCTCATAAAAAATTCCTAGGCTTTACGGACAACGCCAACTGTCTTGCGTCCCCCTTTTCGAGTTCTTGCATTGGTAATGGTTCTTTGACCACGAACCGGAAGACCACGCTGATGGCGCAAACCCCGATAACAACGTATGCTTTGGAGGCGCTTCAGGTTGTTTGTGACGGCTCTTCTCAAGTCGCCTTCTACCATGATCTTTTTGTCTATGATATAGTTAGTGATTAGACTAAGCTCCTGTTCGTTCAATTCTTGGGTACGCCTGTTCGGGTCGATTCCAGTCTCTTCAAGTATCTTTTTAGCACGAGTGGGTCCAATGCCGTAAACATAACGCAATGAAAATTCAATTTTCTTACGATTTGGTATATCAACTCCTAGCAATCTAGCCATAATGTTCTCTTCCGTTTTAGTTAAAGTTCTTTAATTTGTTTATTCATCAACTCTTCAAGGCGGCTGCAGCCAAGCCCAGCACCAAGAGTATTACAGAAATATAAATGAGTGGTCTCCACTGAGCCTCGAAGTCCTTGAGTTCGAGAGACTCGATTCCTTGACTTGCCCCTGCAGATCTCCCCCTTATTCGCCCTTTCCGCAAAAAACCATCGTAATGTCTTTGTAAAAGAAAAGTTTCTATCTGTCTCATGGTATCGAGAACTACTCCAACTATGATCAACATACCTGTTCCACCGAAAAAAGTGGCGACATTGTAGGATACTCCTGCGGTGTTAAAAATGAAATCGGGAAAGACGGCGATGATAGTCAGGAAAATCGCACCTGCCAGGGTAAGTCGGGTCATAACGAAATCCAAAAAACGAGAAGTGGGCTCTCCTGGTCTGATGCCAGGCACATAACCCCCGTTTTTCTTGAGATCATCCGCAATTTGAACGGGTTTAAACATGATTGAAACCCAAAAATAACTGAACACGAGAATCAATCCGCCATAAACCAAATAATAAACCCATCCACGGCTGGCGAAGACATCTCCTAACTCTATCGCCCAACTTAAGTCAAGGGCTGCTCCAAGTGTCCGAAGAAGTTGGGCGGGGAACATTAAAATGGCACTGGCAAATATTACAGGCATGACACCGGCGTAATTTACCTTAAGAGGAAGAAAGGAACTTTGACCCCCAAATACTTTCCGACCAACCATACGCTTGGCGTATTGAACAGGAATTTTTCTTTGGGCTTGTGTAACGGCAATAATTCCACAAACGACGAGAAGAAAAAGTCCTATCATCAAAAAGGCCTTTAAAATAACCATTTTATCCCCAGCTTCTGCTAAGAAAACTAGAGAGTATGCATCATGCAAAGCCTTGGGCAAATCCGCAAGAATTCCAACAGTAATGAGCAAAGAGATGCCGTTCCCAATTCCGCGTTGTGTGATTTGTTCTCCTAGCCACATCAATATAAGAGAACCTGTTGTGAGAAAAATTACGGTTAAGAATAAAAATAAAATGGGAGAGTTCTTATCGAACACAACAATATCGCCAAATTTATTGACATCAAACCCGCTGATTAAGCTTCCCGGACTATCTCTCAGGGCCACTGCTAGCAATCCGCCTTGTACCATACATATTAGTATTGTTAGGTAGCGGGTATATTGAGAAATTTTTTGCCTACCTGGTTCACCTTCCTGCTGCAAGCGGGCGAGTTGCGGAAATACCGCCCCCATCAACTGCATTATAATCGATGCACTTATGTAAGGCATGATACCCAAGGCAAAAAGAGCACCATTAAGAAGCGCTCCGCCAGTGAACATGTTGTAAAACCCAAGAATATCATTACTTCCAGATTCACTCCGAGTGGTTTCTTGGAATTCAAAAAATTCCTTGATAGGAGTAGGGTCAACTCCAGGCAAAGGAATATTGGCTCCAACTCGAGCAATAAAAAGCAATGCCAAGGTGAAGAAAATCTTCTGCCTAAGCTCAGGAATCTTAAGCGAGTTGGTAAAAGCTGAAAGCATAATCAGAAGTAATTAAGCTAGTTTATTCCGAAACAAAAGATCCACCGGCAGCTTCTATTTTGTCCTTAGCCGATTTTGAAAATAATGGGACATTAACTGAATATGCCTTTTCGACATCACCGGTGCCCAGAAGTTTGACTTTCTTGGAATTAGGCCGAATCAAACCAGCCTCCTTGAGTGTATCAATATCGATCTTGTCACCTGAGACCTTTGATAGGTCTGAAAGATTTACAACGGAACAAGGGGTTTGGAATCGGGTTCTGTTAAAACCTCTTTGTGGCAACTTGCGGAACAAAGGCATCTGTCCGCCTTCAAAACCTGCCCTCAAAGAGTATCCTGAGCGTGCACCCGCCCCTTTGTGTCCGCGGCAACAAGTTTTGCCGTGTCCATTGCCTTCGCCTCTTCCCAAGCGCCTTTTGCCTTTGTTTGATCCTGCTGGAATTTCGTTTTCTTTCATGACAAGGTTCTTAAGAGGTGGGCTCAGCGATTTCGGAGGCTACTACATGTGGTTTTGAAGTTAACCTGGTGAAGGATGGTCCACGAACCTCTTCGCCCCTGATGTTTGAAATTTGGTCAGCTGTACGGAGCCTAGAAAGACCGTTAAGGGTAGCGGTTACAACCGAAAGCTGATTGTTTGAACCGAGAGACTTCGACAAAATATTTTTTATGCCAGCGGCTTCGAGAACGGCTCTTACTCCACCTCCAGCTATGATACCAGTACCTGGACGGGCAGGGCGGAGGAAGACCTTACCCCCATCATAAGTGCCCAAAATAGCATGAGGTATCGTATCTCCGGATATTGATACAGGACCCATGGATTTTTTGGCCTTATCCGTTCCTTTGCGAATTGCATCTGGTACCATCTGGGCTTTCCCATAGCCGAAGCCCACATTTCCTTGTTGATCGCCAACAACCACAAGGGCAGCAAAACTAAACCTACGACCACCCTTGACAACTTTGGCACAACGGTTGATGTGAACGACTTTCTCAAAGAGTTCTGGTCCATCATCTTTTGGTGTCACCTCTTTGGAAGTCTTTTTTCTGCGATTTGGTTGATTCATAACTTAAAATGTTATCCCTTCTTTTCGAAGAGAATCTGCAAATGCTTTTACGCATCCATGATATTTCCTACCAGCTCGGTCGAACACAATCGAAGTAACGCCGATTTCTTTTATCTTTGAGCCGAAAACGGTACCCAATTTTTCAGCTCCAGCAACATTGGGAAGGATTTCTTTAAAATCTGCATGGGTGGTAGCAATCCCGGCTACAGTGTGGGACTTTTCGTCATCAACGCACTGAGCGTGGATGTTTTTGTTAGAAAACCTAACGCAAACACGTGGTCGGTCGGCAGTACCATTTATTTTCTTGCGAATTCTCCAACGTCTTTTTTGGGCCAGTTCTTTTTTCTTTGAAAGCTTCATTTTAAAATATCGTTAAGCTGATTTCTTTCCTTCCTTGCGACGCACATACTGACCGAGGATTCTTACACCTTTTCCTTTGTAAGGCTCAACGGGGTAGTAACTCTTAATTTCAGCTGCTACCTGTCCGACTTTTTGCTTATCGGAACCCTCAACATGAATTTTGACATTGTCAGAAACAGTGATTGTAACACCATCGGGAATCGAGTGCTCGACGGGGTGGGAATAGCCCAGTTCGAGATCAATGATAGAACCCTTTACGGTTGCCCGAAAGCCAACGCCCTCGATAAGCAAATCTTTGCTGAAAGGTTCCACAACTCCTTGAACCATATTGGCTATAATTGAACGTGTAGTGCCATATTGTGCTTGGGCATCTCGACTTTCTTCAGTCGGATTCACTATTATTTGGTTATCAGAAATAGTTATCTCTGCTAGAGGGGAAAAAGTTTTAGACAAACTTCCCTTTGGCCCTTTTACATGAATGGTGCTCTTATCAAGTGAAATCTCGACTCCTGACGGAATCTCAACGGGTATTTTTCCTATTCTGCTCATGAATAAAATTCCTTTTATGTCTTCCTTACCAAACGCTACAGAGGAGTTCCCCCCCCAATTTGTTCTTTCTTGCCGTCTTATCGTCAATGATCCCTTGGGGTGTACTGAGAATAGTTATGCCTAAACCACCGAGAACTCGTGGAATATCACGATAACCACAATAAGTTCTGCGTCCAGGAGAACTGATTCGGTTGATTCCCCTGATGGCATGCTCGCCATCTACGAACTTTAGATGAACCTCAAGACATTTGTGGCCTTTTTCGGATTTGGCTTCAGTACAATCCAAAACAAAGCCCCGATCCTTCAGGATGGAAGCCAAACCAGCACGCAAATTAGAATGAGGATAGGTACAAGTGGTCTTGCCGGCTTGGCCAGCATTTCGGATGACGGTAATAAAATCGCCTATTGTATCGTGAACGGACATATAAAATGAGGTTTGGTGGTTGCCTACCAAGATGCTTTGATAACTCCGGGAACTTTACCTTCTAAGGCAAGTTCGCGAAAACTGATACGGGATAATCCAAACTTCCTTATGGTCGCTCTCGGTCTTCCCGTTAAAGTACAGCGATTGACTAAACGAACCGCTGATGAATTACGTGGAAGCTTGGATAGTTTCGCTTGGGCTGAATAAAATTCTTCTTCGCTGACATTAGGGTCGGCAATAATTTGTTTTAAGGCAGCACGTTTTGATGCAAAACGAGCAACCATTTTCTCTCTTTTCTTGTTACGCTGAATGACTGACTTTTTGGCCATAGTATGAGGGGTTGAAAATTAAGCTGCTTCTTGTGAAGCTGACGCATCACTAGAATGTTTGCGAAAAGGCATACCGAGTAGTTTAAGCAGTTCGTGTGACTCCTCATCAGTGTCGGCAGATGTAACGATCGATATATCAAGACCAGTGTTGACTCTTTGACGCTCAACATTGATTTCAGGGAAAATACTATGATCAGTAATTCCCAATGTATAATTACCCCTGCCATCGAGCTTTGATGGAACGCCTCTGAAATCACGGATGTTAGGGAGTGCAATCGCAATGAGCCTAAGGAGGAACTCCCACATCTCGTTGCCTCGTAGGGTAACCTTAATTCCAACTGGCATGCCTTCTCGGAGTTTAAAGTTGGATACACTGACCTTGGCTTTGACAACTACTGGGGATTGACCAGCAAGAGAGGCGATATCTTTCCTTAGTTCTACTATACCGTTTTTATCCAACTCCACGCCAAAGGAGCTGTTGAGTACGACTTTCTCGATCTTAGGTACCTGGTGCACATTACCGTAACCTTGACTCTTCATCAAGGCGGGGACGGCATCTTCTGCATAAATTCTTTTGAGTTCTGGAATATTCATAACTTGTATTGGGGAAATCCGTATAGACTACTTCGACTGCTCTGCGAGCACTACATTCGAGTAGTGAATGGATGCCTCTCTTTCGATTATAGATCCTTGAGGGTTATCTTGTGATTTGCGTTCATGCTTCTTAATCATGTTAACGCCTTCAACAATAACTCGGTTCTTATCACGAATCACCTGAAGTACTTTGCCTTTCTTGCTCTTGTGATCACCAGCAATTACAACAACTTCATCACCTTTTTTTATTCTCTTGGACATAGTCACAAAACCTCAGGGGCTAACGATATTATTTTCATATATTTTTGCCTAAGCTCACGAGCAACTGGTCCAAAGATTCGGGTGCCCTTAGGGGTTCCGTCATCATTAACAAGAACAACAGCATTTTCATCAAATCTAAGGTAGCTTCCATCCCTTCTTCTCATGGGTGCTCGAGTACGAACAACAACTGCTCTTACTACAGTACCTTTTTTAACCGATGCTTCGGTTGAGCTCTCTTTAACATGGCAAACAATAATGTCTCCGATGGAAGCAGTTTTCTTATTTTGACCGATTCGACGAATCATACGGACTTTTTTGGCTCCAGTATTATCCGCAACTTCAAGTCTACTTAATAGTTGTATCATGGCTTAATTTCTAAACGACTGGCGCCTTTTCAATTATTTCCAATACGCGCCATCTTTTCATTTTGCTCAAGGGACGAGAGGCTACAATACGAACTTTGTCTCCTACTTGTGATTCGTTGCTTTCGTCATGAACGTGAACTGTCGTCTTTCGACGAATCTCCTTTTTATAAAGGGGGTGAGGGGTCTTGTATTCATATACGACCTTTACCGACTTTTCACCTGTTTTGGACCTAACGGATCCAATAAGCTCTTTACGATTGTTTCTTGTGGGTTCTGCACTCATTTAAAAATCTTTAGTTTTCCTTGGGTTGGTGAAGCACGGTACAAATTCGAGCACGATCACGCCTGATGCTTTTAATGAGATGAGGTTTTTCGACTTGCCCAGTTTGTTTTCTGACCTGCAAATGCAAAAGTTCATCACCAAGTTCACGGTGCTTCTTCTGTAATTCGGCTTCGGAAAGTTCCTTGATTTCGGAAAATTTCATTGTGACTAAAAGGTTTGAGTGCGAGTAATCAATCGACAGCGAAAAGGTAGCTTAGCATCAGCAAGTCCGAGTGCTTCGCGAGCAAGGGTAATTGAGCAACCTGCTATTTCGAACAAAACATGACCAGGTTTTATAACGGCAACCCAATGGTCGACGGGACCTTTTCCTTTACCCTGTCTCGTTTCTGCTGGTTTCTTGGTGACAGGTTTATGTGGAAACACGCGAATCCAAACTTTTCCCTTCCTCTTTAAGTGACGGTTGATAGCAACACGAGCAGACTCTATCTGGTTAGAAGTCATTCTGCCTCGGGTTAAAGACTGAATTCCGAATTCACCAAAAGAAACAGAGTTACCCCGGGATGCTGTCCCGCGAACTCGTCCTTTGAAAACTTTTCGAAACTTAGTGCGTGATGGAAGTAACTTTGGCATAATAAAACGTCTTTAAGTGAATCAGAAAATCTTGTCTTCGTCCTTGAGACATATCCAACACTTAATACCGATGATACCATAGACTGTGTTTGCTTCGACCAATCCATAGTCGATATTTTCTCGAAGAGTATGTAACGGGACACGTCCCTCTCTTTGTTGTTCGGTTCGGGCAATGTCTGCACCTGCAAGACGACCAGCGCATTGAATACGAATTCCCTCTGCGCCCATAGACATTGTAGTTTGCACAGCTTTCTTCATTGCACGTCGAAAAGCGATTCTGCGCTCCAACTGTAAGGCGACATTCTCAGCAACAAGGGACGCAACTAAGTCTGGTTTCTTAATTTCCTGAATTTCAAGACGAACATCTTTACCTGTTACACGATTCAGGGAATCTCTAAGAGAATCAAGTTCTTGTCCTTTTCGGCCGATAACAATGCCCGGCCTGGCCGTCCAAATTGTAACGCGAGTTCTGGTAGAAGCTCTTTCAATTACCACACGAGGCACGGATGCAAAACGCAATTTCTTTTCTAAAAAACCACGGATAACATTATCCTCAGCCATAAACCTAGAATAGTCGTGTTTGTTGGCATACCAACGAGCACTCCAGTTTCTTCTGACACCGAGCCTAAAACCAATTGGATTAACTTTCTGTCCCATAATAAATCAAACTTCGTCTGTTAAAGTAATGCGGAGATGGCTCATCCTTTTTTTATAGGGATGAGCAGAACCACGTGCACAAGGTCGGAAGCGCTTCAAAGCTGGACCTTCTTCAACGATAGCTTCGCTAATAACAAGATCATCTGCATTGAGATTTGCATTGTTTTCAGCATTTGCCATGGCAGATTGAAGAGTCTTGCCTAGCATGCGTGCAGCTTTACGTGGAATGAATTTTAAAATAGACACACCTTCCGTTGCTTTCTTGCCAGGTAGAATACGAGCAACCTCCCGAGCTTTCTTGGGAGAGATTCTCATATATTTAGAGTATGACTTAATTTCCATAGTCTACTTTTGGGTGTGGGGGTTATGCGATTTAAATGTTCGTGTCGCCGAAAACTCACCAAGTTTATGCCCTACCATGTTTTCAGTGACATAAACGGGGAGAAAGTTTTTTCCGTTATGCACAGTGAAATTGAGGCCTACGAAGTCCGGTGTTATCGTGGAACGCCTGGACCAAGTCTTGATGGGTTTACGGTCGCCGCTAGACTGTGCGAGGGAAACTTTTTTCATAAGACTAGGTTCAACAAAGAAACCTTTTTTGATGGATCGTGTCATGTGTAAACCTTATTTGATTCTTCTACCGTTTCGGCGGACGAGTATTTGTGAATTGGAGGGCTTTGACTTTTTTCTGGTTGGGAAACCTTTTGATAATTGCCCCCAAGGTGATGAAGGGTGCCCTCCACCAGAGGTTCTACCCTCTCCGCCACCCATAGGATGGTCTACAGGGTTCATGGCAACACCACGAACACGAGGGCGACGGCCTTTCCAGCGATTTCTTCCAGCCTTTCCTATCGTGGATTTCTGGTGACTGGCATTTCCAACGGAGCCAATGGTTGCTCTACAATTTTCTTTAACTAAACGGATTTCACCACTTGGCATCTTGAGTGAAGCTTGGCCGCCATCTATGGATACCAATCGGACTTCGGAACCAGCAGAACGAGCAATTACAGCTCCTGCACCCGGAAGCATCTCTACACAATGCACTTTGGTTCCCATCGGTAATAAGTTCAGAGGGATACAATTTCCTGGTTCGAAATCTATCTTGTCATTAGAACTTAAAACAGTGTCGCCTATATTTAAATCGGCTGGAGCTAAAATATAAGTCTTTTCGCCATCAGCATATTCAAGTAGAGCCAGATGGGCTGTGCGATTGGGGTCGTATTCAAAAGCAAGTACGGTGGCAGGGTCATTCAAGCGTTGCCTGCGAAAATCAATTTGACGATACAAACGTTTGTGACCTCCACCTCGGCGACGAGAAGTTATCCTTCCATATGCGTTACGCCCTTTCTTTCTATGGACACCTTTCGTTAAGGATCTTTCGGGTCGTTTTGAAGAGAGATCCACCTTGTTTTTAAAATAAAAACGTCCGGAGGGAGTAACTGGCTTTTGTTGTACTACTGGCATGGTGATCTTCTTCCTATTAGGCTAAATCGATGCTGTCGCCTGCTTTGAGCGTAATGATGGCCTTCTTGTAAGCACTTGTAAAACCCTGCTTGTTGCGCCGAGTGCGATCTCTTTTAGATTTCGGTTTTACATTCAAAACATTAACTTTCAATACCTTTACAGCGTAGGTATTCTCAATCGCTGTTTTAACATTAGTTCTTGAAGCTGTTGGAGATACGGTAAAAGAATACTTGTTAAGGTTAGCTGAAAGCATCGTAGCTTTCTCTGTCAATAATGCTTGGTTTAGAATAGATACCGTTTCTTTCATGACTGTTCCTCCTCATTTCCAAATTTAGCTAAAATGACATCAAGACCTTTGAGGCTGAATATAATTTGATCGGCTTGCACGATATCTAAAGCATTTAAATCTTGTGCTCTGCCTAATCTCGCATGGGACAAATTCCTAGCTGCTAGACCTACTTGGTCAGTAAAAGTATCTGAAATAACTAATATCTTTTTGGAGTCAGGGGCAATCGAAACAAGAAGCGAATTAAATAGCTTGGTTTTTGGTTTTGCTACCTCCCAATTCTCTATCAAGGAAATGTTTTCGGCTGCTGCTTGGTCGCAAAGTGCTCTCTCCATAGCCAAATGCTTGATTTTCTTGTTAACTTTTTGAGTGTAAGAACGGGGACGAGGACCAAAAGCTACTCCGCCACCACGACGTTGTATAGCTCGTTTATCTCCAGCACGACCTACACCCAATCCTTTT
>Ga0233432_10001511_pt1 | contig 22524 bp, 13 predicted proteins | sample SI_122_August201_6_FD_179870 | JGI IMG/M metagenome (GOLD analysis project Ga0233432, IMG submission 179870) | Seawater microbial communities from Saanich Inlet, British Columbia, Canada - SI_122_August2016_10_MG | ecosystem: Environmental > Aquatic > Marine > Inlet | place: Canada: British... | reverse complement strand
AAGTGGTCCCCCAAGAATCGAGGACCACCCACTTCTCTGAAGTGGCCACCAGGGTGACGGAGCCCAAGTTCCCCGAAGAAAGGCTAAAACCGTCCTCGTAGTCCTCGATATTTCCTCCTCCAAAAATAGAAACTAGATGGTCCTCGTGTATCTTTTTGATGGTGATGATCCTTCCCTCTACCGTTGAAAAATAAGGTAAATGGAGTGACACATTCCCCGATATACTGTCTGCAAAAACGAGGGAATTGCTCTCGATGGCAGCATTGGAACTAAGGGTCACAGACTGGAGTCCCATGCTACCACTTACGTAGAGCGTGGATGTTCCCATCGAAGAAGATCCCACACTCAACTCTTCGCTGACAATGGAATCTCCCTGCACATGGAGATTGGCAGATGGAGATGAGGTGCCAATGCCCAATCCGTCGGCGGTCAGTATCATTTCCTCGTTACTATCGGCATCAACGTCAAAAGAAACCGTACCGGTGTTGGTCGTCACGTTGGCAAGGAGGCCCAGCGTCTGGGTCAAGACGATAGTTATGAGAATAAGGATTCGAGCTACCATTGCAATCTATAGATGTCCTCTGTCATCATGCATCATCTTCGTGAAGAAACTATTGACCTGATTTTCTAATATATCCCATTGGAACAATTTTACGAATATTAGAAAATAGTAAATACAAATATTTGGAACTAAAATCCTCATAAATGAACCCATAGTGCCCCGACCTCAAGAAAATGCTAGTAATAGCCTCAAAAAATGTGCCGAAACAGCAACGATCAGTATCGACATCCCGTTTCATATATTTCTTCGGTGGATTCTGCTCCCACGAGAGTTGCACTCAAGAAATTGAACATGTTTTCATTTACGAGGATTTATATTTCAAAAATCTCTATAGATCGTATTGGAGTTTGGCGTATCCTTTACCCATATAGATAACGAAGAGGCTTCTCGTGGTGATCAATAAACACTTACTCCTATTGGCTCTAGCCTTTGGGGCCATTGCGATCAAAGGACCAGAACTCTCCGCCAAAGACCCAAAACCCAATATTCTTTTCATTGCCGTGGACGACCTTCGGCCACAGCTCGGTTGTTACGGCGACCAGCAAATCGTCTCCCCCAACATCGACGCGCTTGCCTCCGAAGGAGTGCTTTTTGAGAGGGCCGTCTGCCAGGTTCCGGTCTGCGGAGCCTCACGTGCTAGTCTGATGACGGGTTTGCGCCCGACAGAGAAACGCTTCCTTAGCTATCATAGCAAGGCAAATGAAGACGCACCGGGCATCTCGGACCTCCCAGCGTGGTTAAAAATCAAGGGCTACGAGACCTACTCTCTCGGAAAAATCTACCACCACAAAAACGATAACAGGAAATCCTGGACCAAGCTCGGAAGTGATCTGATCAAGCGCAAAAACTTTTGCGACTACAAGCTGAAAGAGAGTCGCCCTCCAAAGGGAACCAAAGGGTGGGGAGGTGGAGCAGCCTATGAATCCGCCGAAGTTCCTGAAGGGAACTACTTTCAATACCAACTGGCCGACGCCGCCATTGAAAGACTCCAACAGATCAAGAAGAGTAAGAAACCCGGCTTCCTAGCTGTCGGCTTCACCAAACCCCACCTTCCTTTTGTTGCTCCCAAAAAGTACTGGGACCTCTACAAGCGAGAAGACCTCGAGTTGGCAAAAAACTCCTTTATTCCTAAGGATGCTCCCCAACAATCCATCCACAATTATTCAGAACTCAGAAGCTACAAAGGCATTCCCAAGAAAGGCCCTATCCCAGATGATTTGGCTCTCACCCTCAAGCATGGATACTTCGCCTGTGTCTCTTACGCCGATGCCATGGTTGGCAGAGTGATGGCGGAGCTGGACCGACTGGAGATGCGTGAAAACACCATTGTGATTCTTTGGGGTGACCACGGGTGGCAGTTGGGAGAACACACTCTCTGGTGCAAACACGCCAACTTCAACACCTCTCTCAACGCGCCTCTCATGATCAGCGCTCCGGGAAAAGTCAAAGGAAAGAAGCTGAAGGACTTGGTTGAATTTGTCGACATTTACCCAACGCTTTGTGAATTGGCCGGTTTGGATTTGCCGAATCACCTTCAAGGCACTAGTTTTGTTCCTCTTCTTAAAAACAACCCACCATCGTGGAAGAATGCGGTTTTTGCCCGCTACCATGCCGGCGAATCGGTCAGAACCGATCAATACCTCTACACACGTTGGACAAAAAAGGGGAAAGGAATCGCCAGGATGCTCTACGATCACAACACAGACCCCATGGAGAACACCAACCTTTCTGAGAAGCCTTCGCACGCTTCGGTTGTTGCCGAGATGGAGAATCTCTTAAATAAAGGGTGGAAACCTGTCGCAGATGCTATAAAAAAACAGGGAGCCACCCAATGAGAATATTCTTTTCCTTTCTTTGCTTGTTGCAGTTGAGTATCGGGACCGTGTTTGGAGCTGAAGTGATGAAGGCTGGGGAGTGGATCACCATGGACAAGGCCGTGGAGTCCAAAGGTCTCAAAAAGCATGGAGCCGTCCTTGGTAACTGCGATAGCGGAGATTGGGTCGCCTTCGGGCCCCTTGACCTTCAAGATGGTCTAGTGGACCGCATAGAAATAGAACTCGCAGCCCCAGAAACAAAAGGAGAGATTGTTGTCCGCCTAGACAGCCCCAAGGGCAGCAAGGTTGGGCAAGTGAATATCCGGGAAACCGGAGGCTACGGAAAAGTTGTTGCACAACAAGGGCATTCTGAGCAACTCGCCGGTGTCCATCGTATCGTCTTGGTTTTCGAGAATGGCAAACACCTGTGCAACATCAAAGCCTTCCGTTTCCTCAAGCCGGGGCAGAAGGGAACCAAAGGCGCCTTCGGGCCAGATGAAAGCCCAGAGGACGGACTCCTGATTCCCATTGACGAAGTCCTAGAGGCCAACAGAGAGGGAATTGAAGCCAACAGAACGACCATGGTTGAGTTTCACACCGCACCAGGTGCCAGGGTCAAGATACAGCAAAAAAGGCACCACTTTGAATTTGGCACCGCCATCAACTGGATGGGATTTCTTCCAAATGAGAAGATAAAGCCAGCAGATCAAGAGATCTACAAGAAAACCATTCTGGAAAACTTCAACAGTGTGGTTCATGAGAATGCCATGAAATGGTACTCTCATGAAAGAGAAGAAGGCGTACTGAAGTTTTCGAAAGCCGAAGCCATGCTGGCTTGGTCCAATGATAACGATCTCTTCACTCGAGGTCACTGTGTCTACTGGGGAAGGGATAATTTGGTTCCACAGTGGCAGAAGGAACTGAACGAGGCCAGCCTTCGAGAGAAGCTTAAATCACGAGCCAAGACCTACATGGAGCGTTTCGGAGACCTGAAGGAACACGACATGAACAATGAAATGGTCCACTGTAATTACTACAAGAAACGACTGGGCCCAGAGATTTGGGAGCAGATGTTCGAGTGGTGTCATGAATTCTCACCCGAAAGCGTCCTTTATGTCAACGATTACAGCATCCTTTCTGGAGGAGACACTCAAAAATACGTCAAGCAGATCGACGGTTTTCTCAAGGCAGGGGTGAAGCTTGGTGGCATTGGTGTGCAGGGACACTTTGGTGGTGGACGCATCAACGCCAAAGCGATCAAGACCAAGTTGGATCAACTCGCTCAATTTGATCTCCCCATCAAGATCACGGAATACGACGCCAACACCAAAAATGAAAACCGAAAATCAGAATCCCTACTAACCCTTTACACCACAGCCTTTGCCCATCCAGCCGTCAAAGGTATTTACATGTGGGGGTTTTGGGAAAAACGCCATTGGAGGCCAAACGCCGCCATTTGGAAATCAGACTGGACCATGACTCAAACGGCGAAGCTCTACCGGGAATTGGTCTTCAAGCGCTGGTGGACCGATGAAAGTGTTGTGGCTGATGAAAAGGGCGTCTGTCGCGTTCGTGTCTTTCACGGGCAACACCAGGTGTCAATCAATGGCGTGAGTCGGGTCATTGATATCACCCCTGCTCATGGTGAAGCCACGATGGACTGTCGCACTTCAAAACCCGATAGTTGGGTGCTCAAAGCGAAGTGAGTCAATGAAATGAACTACCCTTACGGCAAAGCTGCCTTTCTTCTCCTCCTGATAGCGATCGTCTCGGGGAGTGCCCACACCTACTTCTCCCTCGGGAGGCAGGTTGAGCGACCCGACCTGGTCATGGCCATCTTTGCTCCTAATCACGAAGAAGCCTACCGAGAAGTCCTCGGGGAATTTGAACGTGAGCATGGTGTTAAGGTTCAATTACAATTGGTCAGCCAGAGGGCTCTCCAAAGTCGGTTGCAATCATCCCTTCTCACGGGAGCCGATGTTCCAGATCTAGTTGAACTCATTGGAGGTTCCATGGGTTATTTCTCTCGAGGTCCCCTTGAGGACGTCGGCTTCGTCGACATGACGGACCGCCTTCATCAGGAAGGAATCTACAGCCGTATGGTGGAATCACGCTTCAGCCTCTGGTCGAGTCGAGGGAGGATTTTCGCACTCCCCCACGATCTACACCCAGTTGCCCTATGTTATCGCAGGGATCTCATTAAAGAGTTGGGCATTGATGTCAGTTCTCTTAAAACCTGGGCTGACTTTGTTGCCATGGGACAATCTGTGGTCAGAGATATGGACGGGGACGGAAACCCGGATCGCTACGCCTTGGATGCACCCCTCAACAACACGGCCATAAATATTCTCCTGCTCCAAAGGGGGCAACAGCTCTTCAATGAAAATGGGGAGGTGGTCTTTGATACTGAATTAACAGCCCAAACCATTGCCTGGTACATTAACCAAACCTTTGGGGCCAAGAGAATTGGCTATGAGGCCGGCTGGGGCCAAGGCTTAACCAAAGCCATGAACGACGGTCTCGTCCTCTTCTATTTCTGCCCAGACTGGAGAACCAAACAGTTTGAGATGGACATGCCAAACCAGAAGGGACAGTTGGCTCTGATGCCCCTGCCAGCATGGGAAGCAGGCGGTCGTCGCACCAGTTCCTGGGGAGGAACAGGACTCGCGATCACCAAAGCCAGTCGAAAGCAAGATTTGGCCTGGAAACTAGCAAAGTTCCTTTACATCAAGAAGGAAGATCTGAGCAGTCGTTTCGAGGGCACCAACATTATTCCCCCACTGAAGGAGGCTTGGGAGATGCCTGCTTTTGATAAACCCGACCCTTTCTATGGTGGGCAAGCCATTGGTCGTCTCTACACAGATTTGGCCAAGGAGACACCTCCGAGTTATGTGAGTCCTTACAGCAATCTTGCCGGAACCAAGCTCACCGAGGTCTTCCTCGATGGGGTTGAATATATCAAAAGTCGTGGCGAAGAAGGACTAGAGGAGAGCATTCTGAATAACCTAAAAGTCAAGGCTGACTATGTTAGAGAAGTATTGAATCGAAATGTCTTCCTCCGGAAGACTAAGGTAGGTGGATCATGAAGGCTGGCAAAAAAGGCCCTCTAGCCCCTTGGCTTTTCCTGGGCCCTTACCTCGTTTTGACGGGTATCTTTTTCATCTACCCCTTCTTGAATTCCATCTGGTTGTCGTTTCACCAGACCAACGGCCCCCGTAGTTCGGTCTATGTTGGATTATCCAATTTCGCATTTGTTCTGGGCGACCCTGCCTTTTTCACTGCTGTTAAGAACACCACCATCTACACCATCGTATCGGTGACGGTACAACTTCCCCTTTCCTTGGGCTTGGCCATGCTACTCAACAGTGGCAAGGGAAGAGTAAGGAATGTCTTTCGCCTGATTCTCTTCAGTCCTCACTTGGTCGGACAGATATTTGTTGGTATTCTCTTTGCGGTCATCTTCACCCCGCGATATGGACTCTTCAACATCGGACTGCAGGAACTGATCGCCTGGGGTTTGGAGGAACGTTGGTTGGCCAATCCCTCGCTGGTGATGCCAGCCCTGATTGTTGTCTCTATGTGGATGTACGTGGGATTCAACATGATCTACTTTTTAGCAGCTCTTCAGAATGTAGATCAGGGGCTATTGGATGCCGCCCGTGTGGATGGAGCCAGCAGCTGGCAAACCTTTTGGCATGTCACGCTTCCGCAGATCAAACCCGTGGCGATTTTTGTGGTCGTGATGAGTACCATTGGGTCATACCAACTCTTTGAATTACCCTACGCTCTCTTAGGGGGGAATGGACCCAATAATTCTGGCCTAACCATTGTCGGCTACCTCTACTCGACGGCTTTTGAAACCGGCGATTTGGGAACCGGTGCTGCCATTGGCTGGTTGTTGGCCCTGATCATTTTCGTGATCAGCACTATTCAGATTAAGATCGCGAGGGTCGAATGAACACGATTCATATCTTCCTACTCATTCTGGCGGGCATTTATTTTGCTCTTCGCTGGGGTCTTCCCAGAGGAGAGCAGAAAGCAACAGTCTACCTTCGTTACCTACTCCTCAGCATGGCCGCGGCCCTCATTCTCAGCCCCTTTGTTTGGTTGGTGTGTGCCGTCTTCAAAGACAAAGACGTCTTGATGCAGTACACCTTTCTGCCTCCTTTGTCGCAATGGAGTCTCGACACCATCAATCTCGACAACTTCGTTGCCCTCTTCTCCGGTGAAGACACCGTTGAGGGCAAGGTGTATTTCTGGGAGTACGTGATCAATTCCCTCTTTCTTGCTTCTGCCTCCACAACCATCAGTCTTTTTTTTGCCTCCATGGGAGGGTACGCTCTTGCAAAGTATCAGTTCAATGGACGAAAAGCGATCATGGCCTTCATGGTCGGCTCGATGATGTTTCCCGGCATGCTTTTTCTAGCCCCGGTCTACAAAATGATCTTTTCTTTCGGCTGGATGGACACCTACCTTGCCTTGCTTGTTCCGGGAGCCTGTAGTGTTTTTGGTATGTTCCTCTTTCGCCAGGCCTTGATGGGCGTTCCCGACAGTTTGATTGAGGCAGCCCGAATCGATGGGGCCAACGAGCTCTACATCTATCTAAGAATCGTCATGCCCTTGGTCCGCCCCATGACCGGTGCTTTCTGCCTCATCACCTTTCTTGGCAACTGGAATAGCTTCATTGGACCTCAAGTGTTTATTCAGACCCAATCCAAATTGCCACTACCAGTAGTTCTGAATCAATACATCGGTGTTTACACCCAACAGTACGGAGTCTTTCTCGCTGGAACCCTTATCGCCATCATTCCCCCAGCCGTCCTCTTTTTCTCTCTTCAAAAAGAGTTTGTCGCCGGGCTCACCAGTGGGGCTGTCAAAGGATGAACACGAGTTCCAAGATGCCTTGGTTGCTTTTGGCATGCTTTCTCTCACTACCACTCGTTACCTTGCTGGCTTCGAGCAAACAAAGAGAATCACAGGCAGAGCGTCCCAACATTGTTTTTCTTCTTGCTGATGATGTCAACTGCGACACTTGGGGAACCTATGGAGGAGAGAACTGTAAAACTCCCAATATCGACCAGCTAGCCAAAGACGGGATGCGTTTTGATCGAGCCTATTGCTCTGTTGCCATGTGTGCGCCATTCCGACAAGAGCTCTACAGCGGTCGTTCTCCCTGGCGGACCGGAACTCTTGCGAATCACTCTAAATCCAAGTCCGGAACCAAGAGTCTCCCCCACTATCTTCAACCCCTGGGTTACCGAGTGGTTCTCTTGGGAAAAAGCCATGTTGGCCCCAAAACGAGTTACCCATTTGAACACATCAACCATGGAGACAAGAAGAAGGACCACAATCCCTTCTATCTCAAGAAGGCTGGAGAAATCATGGATCAATCCAAGAAAAACAAGAAGCCCTTCTGCCTTTTTGTGACTTCGAACGACGGGCACGGCCCCTACACAACAGGTGACCCTTCGGCCTATCGAAAAGAGGATTTCAAAATCCCTCCCTATTGGCTCGACACGCCAAATCTGAGAGGAGTTCTTCTGAATTACTATGCTGAAATCACCAACTTTGATAAATTGGTGGGCCAGATGAGAACCGCCCTTGAAACCCGAGGTCTATGGGAAAACACCGTGTTCATCGTGTGTGGAGAACAGGGGACTGGCCTCCCCTTTGCCAAATGGACGTGCTATAGGAACGGCTTACAAACAGGCTTAGTGGCTCATTGGAAAGGCAGAATTACTCCAGGCTCTGTGGCAGAGGAACTCATATCTATATCCGATATTGCTCCGACCCTAGTCACCGCAGTCGGAGGAAGCTATGGAAAAAATGACTTTGATGGCAAGAGTTTCCTTCCCACCCTAAAAGGTGTGCCTCAGGAACTCCACAACTACGTCTTCGGAGCCTTCACCAACTGCAATATCATTGGAAGTGGAGACCGCATTTTTCCGATTCGTTCAGTGCGGAGTAAACGTCACTCCCTCCTGTATAATCCGAATTATCGCAAGATAACCTCCAATGTAACCCTTGATGATGCTCTCTCCATGCTAGAGAAAGGCATCGAAGGCAATGGAAGCATTGCTTCGTCCTGGGTCAGACGTTCAGAAAAAGATCCCAACGCCAAACAGTTGGTCCATAAACTTCACCACCGACCCGAGTATGAACTCTATGACCTTGAAAAGGACCCTCATGAGCTCCTCAATGTCATCGATCAGTCCGAGTACATTGCTATCGCCGAGAAGCTCAAGCTTGCACTCACCTCCAGACTGAGAGCTTTGGGAGATAGCAACCCCATCGAAACTGAAATGTCGTTGGTCAAAAAACATCGTTCCAAACATTGAGAACATGACGCACAGCAAGCCCAACATCATCGTCATCATGACGGATCAGCAGAGAGCCGACCTATGTGGCAGGCGGGGTTATCAGCTCGACACAACCCCTTTCCTCGACTCCTTGGCCGCACGTGGAGCCGACTTTCCCATAGCTTACACAAGTTCACCGGTCTGTGGACCAGCTCGAGTGAGTCTGTTCACCGGGAGATACCCCAGTGTGCACGGAGCCAGAACCAACTCCAATATTGACGACGCACACTACTCCGAGGATCTGGTCGATGTCCTGAGAAAGCAAGGCTACCGCATTGGTTTGAGTGGAAAGAACCACTCCCACGTTCATCACGACCGCTGGGATTGGGCGAGTGAATTTGGGCATGACCATGCACATCAGAAAGGCCAGACTGAGGATGAAGTTAAGTTTGATGAATGGATCAAAGGTCTGCAACATATGGCCTCTCATGAACCAACTCCTTTCCCGTTGGAGTGCCAATACCCCAGTCGCATTGTAGACCAGGCTCAAAAGTGGATCGGACAACCCTCTGAGGACCCCTTCTTTCTATGGATGAGTTTCCCCGAGCCCCACAACCCCTATCAGGTTCCAGAGCCCTACTACTCCATGTTCCCTTCTGAGAGTCTTCCAAATAACGAGAGCGATGAAACCGCCTTGAAGAACAAGGGGGAGCGTTGGCTCTGGCTCCGGGAGCAATGGAAAAAAACTAGTGAAGACTTTCCTGCGGAAAGAGAGCGTACCCGGTCCAACTATCACGGTATGTTACGCCTTATCGATGATCAGGTCAAGCGATTTGTAGAGTCGCTTGAAAGGAGTGGAAAAATGGACAACACCATTCTCGTCTTCACCTCGGATCACGGGGATTTTGTTGGTGAATACGGTCTAATCCGCAAAGGCCCCGACCTCCCAGAGTGCTTGGCTCGAATCCCCTTCTTTGTGGTTGGGCCTGGAGTCACTCCGGGAGTTCGAGACTCTGCTCACGTCAACCTATGCGACATCATGCCCACCCTCTGTAACGCCGCAGGAGCTAAGGTGCCTTACGGCACCCAAGGCCTAAGTCTCTGGCCAGTCCTTGGAGAAACCACCTGCCATGAGAACTTCACCTCCACCTATGCTGAGCATGGCTTGGGTGGGAATCGATTCACAACTGAGGAAGTGGAGGAGATGAAAGACCCGAATGCGCCACCCCTTCAATGTACCTTTGACTGCCTCAACAACATGACCCAGTCAGGGGCCTCCCGTATGGTACGGAAGGGAAGGTGGAAACTGATAGCTGATGAGACGGGTCGACAGCAGCTATTTGATCTACAGGCCGACCCTTTGGAGTTGCATGACCGCATCCACGACGTGGGACTCCGCGAAACCCTTCTGGATCTACAGAGTGAGCTCATCAATTGGATGATCCGCCTTCAGGATCCCCTTCCCGAACCAAAGGGAAAGTATCGGTATAAGGCTTTGTCATAAAGTCACGATCGATCTCGAAATTGCCCCCAAAACCCACACCATCGATGAAGACGTGCTTTATCCTGAGAAATCAGATTGAAAATGAAGTCACCACGGGAGACTGTTCTTCTCAAAGAGGATTGACCAAAGAAATGTTGTATAGCGAGACGAATCCAAATATGGGAAAGCAGAGCTTGGCACGGTCCTGCTCTAAAGTCTTCAGCCTCGTCGAACTTCTGGTCGTGGTGAGCATCCTCGCCATCCTGATGTCCATGCTGATGCCATCCCTAAAAAGGACCCTCTGGGTTTCGACCAATCTTATCTGCATCAACAACCTTAAGCAGAACTCTTCCACTTTGGTTCTCTTTAGCGAAGACCACAATGACTACTGGCCTTACCGGGGAAGCTCTATGACAGAGGATTTCAATGCCTTTAAGCGTGTTTCAAGTAAGAAACAGGAGGAATGGCGGGAAAATACCTACGAGAACCCAATGGCTGGAGGTGATTTTGACCTCGTCTGGCAGCTGGCGGAGTACGATCCCATTGAGATCGATCGTGGCAAGACAAAACATGGGAGTGAGGAAGTTTATAACACCAACGAACATAGCCAAACCATGGGCCCTAGCTGGGTCTGCCCCCTTTACTCTGGATCAAATGAAGGTATCAACCCCTATGGGTGTGATGAGCATGGGGTTGCCTGCGCCAAGTTCATCGACGGAAATAAGGGCTATATGAGCTACGATCTCTTTGTTTCCGGTGGGGCCGACGCAGAACGGAGACAAGGTGCCAAGAGAATCAACGACTTGATCGACTTTGGACGTGATTGGCCGAAGGGTGGAGACATGGAACTTCCCCTTCTACTCAACAGCAACCTGTTGCTCGCAGACCGCGCGGCTTGGGGGTGGGGGGACTACAAAGATAACCCAATACACAAGAACCGCCCCATTCGGGTTCATCACCAGCCCAAGACGGGTGGCTGGTTCCAGGAGGGTGATACTACAGGTCTTTTCAAGGCCCGATACTCGACCAGAGGAGACTTTACACAGAACTATGCTACCACAGACGGATCCGTCACCACGGCGAATTCTGACTGGGTGAACGTGGTTGAAGAGAAGACTCACGGAAGACTCTGGTTCAGCACCCTTGTGCCATTGGACGCTGGGGAGCGCCCCTGAGTCATTTTGCAGAGGATTTGAAGTCTACCTATCTTTTGCAGTGCCAAGTGCCGATGGCATCCCAGGGTGGCCCGTTGGCGACAAGGCCTCTCGGCCCCGCCAAGACTAGGGCACGAAAAAGAACGATGAGGGTTGTCTCAAGTCGAAGCTTCACGATGCCAGTCTAGCCTCTGAAAAAAAAACACATCTATTTTAATCCTGAACGAGGTAGCACCCCCTCAATCGTGTCAATTCTCCTTTCATCTCCTCGACCTGTTCTTGGTGCACGGGGTCCGAATAAGCACTCTGCATTTCGTGGGGGTCTTTCTCAAGATCGTAAAACTCCCACTCTTCGCCATTGGGTACGTCCTTGCCATAAAAGCGGATGAGCTTGTAACGCTTGTTCGCCACGCCTTCATGTCGACGAACCGAGTGCCAACCCGGGTATTCGTAGTAGTGGTAGTAGAGGGAGCTCCTCCAGTCGCTGGGGGTGTTTCTCTTGAAAAGGGGCACCAGACTTCTCCCCTGCATGTCATCCGGGGCTGAAATCCCAGCCAGGTCAAGGAAAGTTTCGGCGAAATCGATGTTCTGGACAAGATCACCGTTCTTGCTCCCAGGCTGTATAACCCCAGGCCATCTGGCGATAAAAGGTGTTCGAAACGACTCCTCGTACATGAAGCGCTTGTCAAACCAACCGTGTTCCCCCAGATAGAAGCCCTGGTCTGCGGAATACATGACAACCGTGTTCTTGTCGAGTCCGTTGTCCTTGAGGTACTTGAGAAGTCGGCCGATGTTTTCATCCACACCGGCGATACAGGCCAGATAATCTTTCATGTAGGTCTGGTACTTCCAGCGGATGAGATCCTTTCCCTTGGGTTGATGTTTCTCAAGATAGGTCTTTCGGTCCTCCCTCCACGACTTCAGATCACCCTTCATGAACATGGACTTTTCGATGGACATGTCCTGCTTGTGGGCGGCGGTGGTTCTGCCGCTGTAATCATCAAAGAGGGTGGGAGGCTCCGGAAAGGTTCTGTCTTCAAAGGCCTTTCGGAACCTCTCTGCGGGATGCCAGTGGCGGTGGGGGGCCTTGTAGTGCACCATGGCCATGAAAGGCTTGTCTTTATCCCTTCCCTTTTCAAACCAGTTCAAAGCCCGGTCCGTGATGATGTCGGTACTATGGCCCTTGTATTGGGTTTCACCCTCTTCGGTAATGAAAGTGGGGTTGTTGTACTTGCCCTGACCGGGAAGGACCTCCCAGTAGTCAAAGCCCTGCATCTTTCCATTGAGGTGGATCTTGCCGATCATGGCGGTCTGGTAGCCCTTTTTTCGCAAAATCTTCTGAAACTGTTGCTGATCGTGGTTGAATTCGCCGATGTTGTCACGCTTGCCATGCAGGTGACTGTGCTTGCCGGTGAGGAGAGTGGCCCGACTGGGTGCACAGATGGAGTTGCCCACGTAGGCTCGGGTGAAGAGCATCCCCTCCTTTGCAATACTGTCGATATTGGGGGTCAGGTTTTCCTTTTCAAGACGCCCCCCATAGGCACCAATGGCCTGATAGGCATGGTCATCAGAGAAGAGCCAGAGGATGTTGGGCCGCTGGGCCTTATCGGCGAAGAGGGTGGCTGATGCCAATAGAGACAGCAGGAGGGTGTATCTCAAAACTTTCTTCATGCTTGACTGGTGGTGCTATCTGTGGAAAAAAAATGTCCTAGGTGTTATCGAGACCACGATGTAATCTTCAATATATCGGCTCATATTGCCTTGGGGTGAGCCTTGATGTCGAAAAGACCATGCCATGTCATATCACTTCCCAATCCGGAGCCAACAGGTGTATCCGGGGTGCCATTTCTCACCCTTTGGCACATCTTCATCATCAAAACCACCGTCCTCAATGAGGAGGCTGTCTTTCTTCCCGTCACTGGTCTTGAGAACTTTCATCACTATGGCCTCCCGGCTGTTCATCGTCATGTAGAAATTTCCGGAATAGAAGTCGCCTCCCCTTCCTTTAATATGATCCTTATTCTCATCGAGTTGCATATTGTCCTTGAAGTTCCATGATCCAGAAGAAGAGGGAAAGGGCATGAAAAGAGGGCGGGTCTTGTCGCAGGGATCCAACTCCTTTTTCTTCTTCTTGCCAGCTAGTGCTGGGTTGGAGGACAGGGCTCCCCAGATCAGGAGAAGAATGAGGATTCTCAGGGAATTTTTCACTTTGGTCATGATTCTCTGTCTCTTGTTGACGTTAAGCGTGAACGGTGCTTTACCAAGAATCATAACAGAAATGATAAGGATTATTTGCAAGTAATAAACAGGCGTTTATGAATAGATAATCCGCAATAGTGAACCCAGACGTTTCTGTCGGGAAAATAGGTCGTGTCTGCAGAAAACTATCAGGCCTGGTATTCGTAATAATGGTAGCAGGGGGAGGGCCTACAGTCGCTGGGAGATTTTCCTTTGAAAAGGGGCAGTGGTGTCTGACACACCCTTAACAACCCAGACCATTGCCTGGTACATTAGCAGACCTTTGGTTCAAGGAACATTGGCTGCTAGCCCTACTGGGCCAAGGATCAACCAAAGCCATCACCTTCATATCATGATCAACAGGAGACTAAATAAAAATACTGCTGGAGAGGTCGGTGAATTCTTGGTGGTTCTCGATGACACTTCCCCCAGCACCCGCAAGAGAATCCAAGGCTATCCGGCCCACAAATTAAGTCGTTATGGTTCTGGCTCACTGGATATTAGGTTGTGAGGCTCACCTTGTTGTGGGTTCATAATACGGGACTCAGAATTCAATAAACCGGTTGAATCCTGTCGTGAAGTTGCCTATCCTCGTTTCGTACCCTTGTTGAGACTTGATATGAACAGATTCTTTCCAACTTCTGGCCTACGCCTTTTGGTCATATCGATATGGGCAACGACCTTGGTTCTGCCAATCAGTTCAAAGGCCTTTGCCGGGAAAAAGAAGAAAACGCCGGACCCCTACTATCAGGAATCGCCGCTCTTCCTTCCCGCACCGGATTCCCGCAAACCCTGGAAAATTAAAAATTTTGGTCCGATTGGGCTGGGGCTAACCCTGAGGCCACCCAGCTTCACCACGGTCATCGACAACGTGGAAGGAGGGTCACCGGCGGCCAAGACTGGAAAACTCAAGAAGGGGCAGATTATTGAGAGCATCAATGGCAAGAGGTTCAGCAAGATCGACCCTCGCATCATTTTGGGAGACATCGTCACCGAAGCAGAAGCGGGTGATGGAAAAGTGGTCCTGAAGATCAAGGGCGGGGAGGAGGTGACCGTTCAATTGCCCATTCTGGGAGCCTATAGCAAGACCTGGCCTCTGAACTGTAACAAATCCGACGCCATCATCCGCAAGTTGGCCGATCACCTGGCCAAACGCGGCAAGGGGATGTGGGGGTCGGTGATCTTTCTCCTCTCAACCGGCGAGGACAAAGACCTGGAGGTCGTTAAGAAATGGATGAAGGAAGGGGCCGTCGTGGGTGGTTATCAATGGGACAAGGGATACCGTGGCCTGGGAATCTGTGAGTATTATCTACGTACAGGCGATGAGACTGTTTTGCCTGCCATTGAAAAAGGATGTGAGGAGCTCGAAAAATATATGTATAACGGAGGTTGGAGTGGACGCACTCATTCGGCCGCTTTTACTTATTCGACTGGAACGGGACAAATGAATGCCGCAGGAGTCCACTGCGTCACCTATTTGCTAATGGCGAAGATGTGCGGAGTGAAGGTTGACGAGTACACCTTGCAGCAATCCCTCAAACAGTTCTATCGCTACGCGGGGCACGCCAACGTACCCTATGGGGACGGTGCCCCCGAAGGAGGTTATCGGGACAATGGTAAGACCGGTGGATTGGCCGTCGCCATGTCGGCTGCCGCATTGCTAACTCCCGGAGGGGAGACATCGGTATATGCCAAGGCCCGGGACGTGAGTGCCATGAAGAGCTTTTATGCCACCAACTGGTTTCATGCAGCCCACACCGGAGGAGGCATCGGTGAGATCTGGCACCATAAAGCCATGGGCCTGATGCACGAGAAAAGGCCCACGCAATACCGCTCTTATATGGACACACGTCGTTGGGTGATGGAACTCTCCCGTCGTCACAATGGTGCCATCGGTATAGCCGGCATGTTGGACGATTATGACCATGCCGCCGGTGAGGAAGGCATGAAAGCCGGCAACCAACGCCCATGGGGAACCCATTTTGCCCTAACCTACACCCTTCCACGGAAAAAGCTGATCCTTTTCGGAGCCCCCAAAACCAAGTGGTGTAAGAGTTACGAGTTGCCGTTGCGCCCGTGGGGAAATGCCGCAGATGACAGTTTCGTGTCTCCCGAGCCTGCACCCAACGGTAAACTCACCATGTCCGAGTTGTTGGAAGAGAGAGTCGAAACGGATTCTTCTGCCCGAATCAGTGCTCGTATGAACAAAGGGAAGGAGGAAGAGCTGTTCAAGTTGCTGCACCACCCTGAATATGGCATGCGAAACATGGCCATCGGTAAAATCGTCGGTAAAAAATTGACGGATCTGGTCCTCCAGGCGATGAAATCCAAGGACCCCCGTGTCCGTCACGCGGGAGTTATGGCAATATCTGGAGGAATCTTCAAAGGGGGTTTCATCGAAGCAGAAGACATCACTCCCGAGATGTTCGAGTTGATCTCAACGATGGTCCTTGACCCGAATGAATCTTGGTGGGTTGTTAGAGAGGCCGTCACGGCTCTTCCCAAAGGGGGTGCTGAGCTGGTTCTGAAGCACAAAGACAGGCTATTGGAACTCCTCGATCACGATGATTGGTTTTTATCCCTGCCGGCCCTAAAGGCCCTGAATCTTATCGCAACTCGGAAGGGCCAATACAAGACGATCCTCCCCAAGGTCATCCACAAACAGGCAAGTTATACATCGGCACAGGCCTTGTTACCGGTCTATGAGTTTTCGAAAATTCTGGCAAAGGCCAGTGACGAGATCAAGGCTTTCGCAGAGCCCATTTTAAAGGACGCCTATTCAGGTATTCCGTCGGAGCTCACGGCTCCCGGAGGGGAGGTGATGAGTGGGGGAGGGAAATACGTCCGCAGCTGCATAGCTCGACTCATGGAGCACACTCCCGGAGGAATCGACTTCATAAAGAAGTTGCCTCGAAAAACTCTGTCCTACATCCGCAGTGGAGATGATAAGGACAAGTATGTTTATGACGGAAAATTTGTTCAAGACCCCAAACTCGTCGGAGAGTGGGGGTGGGTCCTTTATCCCACACCAAAAAATGAGCGTGAGATCGATGGCCGTATTCAAACCTACATGAATCACGCACGCAAACCCAGCAAGGGAAAGAAGATCTTCAAGCCCAAAGGGGTCCTCAACATCCTAAATGACGGAACCATCGGCAAGGGAAACTACTACACCAAGTCCTTCTGGTCAGGCAACATGATTGTAGCTATGGGTGAGGATCAGGCCGTGATCATGGAGATGAGAACCGTAGATGGGGTCGATTTCCTGATTGTTGAAAGGGGGGGGTTTGACGAAGCCCAACCCGGCGAGAAGAAGGACTGGCACTGCGGCTACTTAGGTTTCATTCGTTACCATCACGGACAGAAGCTGTTCGGTGGAACCAAGCAGAATGGAAACAAGGAGAAGGAGAAAAAGAAGGGGAAGAAGAAGGGGAAGAAGAAGGGGAAGAAGAAGTAGACCGACTGCATCAGAAATTCTGCTTGAGATAGTTACTCCCACCAGAAAAAGGTGGTGTTTGCCCCGGATGCTGACCCGCCTTCCGTGGCTTTGTGGCTACTTTCGGAAATACCCACCTCCTTCATCGGAAAGCCAGGGTAGTGGACGGGAAGATTGCGCCGGACTCCATACACAACCACTCCGTCCCGCCACAGACAATTTGGGAAACCGAGAATCAAAACGACCCGTCTTGTCCAGAGTTCCCTGAAAAAGGATCTATCATGAAAGTGAGATACCAGGACTGGAATCAAAAAAAAGCCTCGATGTTTTGAGGTGTATTTTTTGAAAAAACTAGAGCCCATTTTTATTTCCACAAAACTCTTCAAATGAATCTGAAACGGACCCTCTTTTTAAGTGTTTTAACTTTAAGTTCCGGAACTTCATACGCTGATGGTTTTGGGCATCCAAAATCTCTTAACAGCGACAACAAAACCTTTACGAATCCAGTCACCCTAAAAGCTGGTGGAATAATTTACGATACTTTATCTACACCAAGTCCTTCACCAGAAGCGGTTGCATTGTTCCGATATCTTCAGGATATGAGTGGAAAGAAGATGATCTCAGGGCAAATGTGGGTTCCATGGGGAATTGATGAATTGGATTATGTGAAAGAAGTTACTGGAAAGTATCCCGCAATCAGAGGCATAGATTACATTCACGAAAGAGACAATGAGGCTGAAACTCAATATGCCATGGATTGGTGGAATGCGGGAGGGATACCAACCATCATGTGGCATTGGGGAGCACCTAGTATTGGCGAAGGATATATAAATAGCAAAAAGAAGATTGATATTAGAAAGTGTTTTAAAGAAGGTACTCCTGAACATAGAGATATGTGGGCAGAACTGAAACTGAAGGCAGATCATCTCCAAAAGTTGAAAGATGCTAACGTACCTATTCTTTGGAGACCTTTTCATGAATTAAATGGAGATTGGTTTTGGTGGGGAAAGCAAGGCCCTGAATTATTCGAACAGTTATGGACAACCATGTATAATTATTTTGTTTTGGAGAGGGGACTGAATAATCTCATCTGGGTTTTGTGCTACACTGGAGAGCCCGATGCTGATTGGCATCCAGGGGCTAAGTATGTCGATATTGTAGGCGCAGACACCTATGATGGAGGGTCCGACCCTCAACTAAAAATGTTTAAGGGAGTTCGTGATATTATTGAGAACAGAAAGTCACCTATAGCTTACCATGAATGTGGAACACCTCCTGATCCGGATGAAAGCTTTAAAGTGGGCGCAAAATGGTCTTGGTGGATGGGATGGCATACCACATGGCTAAAAAAAATTGACAAGGATTATTTGCGAAAAGTCTATAACCACAAATTGGTTATCACGCTCGACGAGGTCCCAAATATTGTATCGGTTTATGGCGCCAATAGAGTTATGCCTTTTTCAGAATCAGAGCCTTCGAATATTAGTGCAGAATCAAAAGCTGGATCAACCTCTGTAAAAGGTGATGAGTTTGAGATTAAAGTTGGAGGGGCCGATTCTTGTGACACAAACGACCAAGAGCGATGAGGCCTTTGGTTTAATCTAGATCGCTAGCTCTATACCGGGGGAGAAGTTGATGCCATTCTAGACTCGCCTGCTGAAGCTCCTTCACCTTTTCTGGAAAGCGTTCCGCCAAGTCGATGACTTGAGATCGATCTTCACGGGTATTGTAGAGTTCCATCCTACCAGTTTCAGGGTTGAGTAGCAAAACATAATCTTCATCTCGAACAGCGTATTTGGCCCATTCGTCCATCTCTTTGCTATTAGAGAACATCCATTCCCACATAAGGGGGACTTTCCTCTTAAAGTTCTTTCCGTATAGAGCCTCGCTCACATTCACTCCATCGGGAGTGTATCCATCCGGAAGTTCGACGCCGGCCATAGACAATAGGGTTGGAAAGAGATCAACAGATGAGAGACAAGCCGAGTCATTGATCACTCCCGCAGGAACTTTTCCCGTCCAATGGACAATAAATGGAACACACACGCCACCGTCAAATAGGCTTCGTTTTCTTCCACGAAGCCCACCTGTATCACCAACACACCACTGAGTTTCATGGTTTCCCGGAAACTGACTTTCCGGGCCGTTGTCACTGGAAAACAGGATCAAGGTCTTCTCCATAAGCCGGCTCTCCTCAAGGTGATCCAAAAGTCGTCCAATCTGTTTATCAGCCTCAGTCAGAACCGAATAGTAGGTTTGATAAGGTTCGGGAGTGTCGGGGTACTCTTCTCGCTGTTCTTTTGTTGGCCTTAATGGCGTGTGGGGGTCCTTGATCCAAAGGTTTATGAAAAAGGGACCCTCTCCAACTTGATCGACGAAGGTGATAGTTTCCTCAACGGCCAGTTCTGCGGAGGCTCCTGCCCAGACATCATCAGGATCATTGTGTAGGGTGAAGGGCCACCGTTCAGTTTTATGCCAAGTCGGCCCATTCCCATTCCATGTTCGGGTCTCATCATAGCCATATTCCTTGACCAAGGGTGCATCGGGATGCCCATGAATTCCACCTCCCCCACCCAAGTGCCATTTCCCAAAATGGGCTGTGCGATATCCAGCCTGCTGCATCAGCCGTGGTAAAGAAGTCACCTCAGGATCTAGCCAGTTTGGCATATCCCGTTGTGCATTATCGTCATATCGGGCAAAATGGCCATGAACCATGTGTCGAGCTGGGTAGTGCCCAGTGATAATCGAGCACCGACTAGGGGAGCAGACGCCACTGGTGACATAAAAACGATTAAAGCGAGTTCCTCCGGCTGCTAACCCGTCCAGATTCGGGGTCTTTAGCTCTCTGTGCCCATAGCATCCAAGGTCTCCCCAACCCCAATCGTCAGCAAAAATGAAAATGATGTTTGGGCGTGTGCTCATGGTCCTCTTTGACATGCAGTGGGTAGAGTTGCTTTCTTTCAATAAACCAGCAGAGCTTTATCCTCTGTCTCTCACGTGTTCAACCAAACGCGACCACGAGATAAGGAGTGATTCACTGTCACTTAGGGTTCCGCCATGGCACGGTCGATGGGGCATGAATAATCGGCATCGAGTTTCGCTTTGCTACAGATTTCTACGGTGCTCTTGGGCGAACCCCTCCACCCAATGGAAGTATTTTTAAACTTGAATAGCCCTTAGCTTTCCCTTAAATCCTTTGCTGATGATTCCTTTGACCCAGTTGACCTCTGCAATAGACGTATCTTGATTCAAGTCTCAAACAAGACGCCCATGGGTGGTGACCGAGTGGTCTGAATTGTCACTGACCAGTAGAGGGCTCAGGCTTGTAGACCTGATCGATATTTTCTTTCCTGATCCGTCACATCCGTCATAGCAGCATCTCGGGCCTAGCCCCCGAAAGTTGCCTTAATCCGATATCGATTTCTCATTCTGTATCGTCTACCTCAAGTCTTGAGTTCTTGGCGCGGTGTCGGAAAACCACTTGAGCTGAAGATAGGACTCTACGTTTCTTCTTTCCACATCTGATAAGACTCGGTCGTAAATGATGATCTCTGCATGCTCCTGATTCGAAGCATTGTAGGTTCTGTCTTTGTTAAGAGAATCTGCTGTAACTGGACCGACCGTGACAAGGGAGATGACATTGAATCCGTTATTTAGATTCACGGGCATGGCATCAGTCGTTGGATTCACGAGTACTCCATTTACATAGGTCGAACCATTTCTAATATTTACATTGGACCACTGATCACTGAAGAGTGGCGCAGCTGGATCATTCGGTGATCCAGCATGAAAATCATACCGTTGATTGTCAGTCAGAAGAAATCCTGAGCCCTTAAAAACAAAAAATGCCGCTCTAATGTTAGTGGTACCTGGAAACTGAAACGCCCCACTGTCCTCTGGGCCATTGTGTTTAGTGAATTTGAGAGAACTAAGTCCTCTCCCTGTTCCTGCATCTCTCACATATAAGGGCGCCGCATTGCCAACCGGAACCGATGTGTGGTGGTCGTTTCCACTCTGATCAGTCCACTGAATGATCGCATCTCCAGCACTCGCTCCACTGATCTTTGAGGCATCAAACCAATGTGTCATTCCTGAACTTGGGGGGCCTGGATTCAGAACTCTAACGATCACATTATCGGCCAATTTCTGACGCCCCTTGTCTATCAGTGATAAGGTGAATTCATAAACCCCAGCAGATGCGAATTCCACGGTCGTCACAAGAGCTGTAGGGTTCGTGATCCTCACTTTATTCGCATCCCCAGAGGAAACTTCCCAAAGAACTTGTTGAGGCACGCGGTTCGTTTCTCCACTCAAGACAGTCGTGTTCTGTGGAAGCACAACCTCTTTGTATTCTCCTGCATAACTAAAGAGAGGCCAGTTGGCATCTTTTAAACTCCAATGGAAGAAACGGTAGCTTTTCGTTGCTTCCGCATCATTAACGGTATCGAGATTAAGGTTATAGGTTAGGCTCCAGGTGTTAGAAGCAGAATGATATTTCGTCTGCCAAAAGTCATCGCCATGAACGGACTGGTCAATGGAACGCCAAGTCCCATTGACCTGCTCTTGAAAGACCGGTTTCGTATAGTGAGAAATACCTGAGAAAGTGACTGGGTAGTATGCCAACCCTCCCCTTACTGAAAATTCAGCGTGTCCGCTACTAGTAGGTTTGATAACGATTGGCCACTGTCCACCGGCTGCACCAACAGTCGCCGCGACGATGGGAGTATTGAAAGAGGCCTCACGATTGACCAGCTGCCAAGAATTTTCACCAGCCAAAAGAGCTCTTTTTAGGTTAGAATTTGGCCCGTAATAGTCCGAAGCAAATTGGGGTAGGGTGACTTGTTCCACCACACATTCGACGAAATCACCCGGGAGAAGTTTCTTGATTCCAGGGGGAACCGTCAGTTCTACGTTGGCACTGTCGTAACCTCCGTCTTTGGTTCCGTAAACGGAGGCATGTGGAATAGGGGCACTATTCCCCCCTAGAGTGGCATTCCAAGAACGAATGATCATCCCCCGATTGGCCCATCCCCCGTGTTTCCTGGCTTGGCGGTTTTTAACGCCTTCGTGGAGGGAAAACCAAGGACTCTCTCCAGCGCAGGGAACCCCGCGTCGACTATAGGTTTTACCTCCTCGCTTTGGTGCCCATTCTTCAATCATACCATTTGAATTTCCCCGAGCCATCTTGCCATAGATGTGATTGTTGTACCTGTCGGCTCCGAGTTGGAAAAATGCTAAACGACTGAACCTGACTTCTGAATTCACATCATACCGGAGATGATAAATAATCCTAACGTAGTCATCCGAACGGACGAGCTTTGAGGTGACTTTCATTTCTATTTTCTTATCTTGACTCTGTCCACCATAAATCATCTCTGTGAGATTTGGCCCATCCTGTTTGTAGTGGGTGCACATTCGCCCATTCCATTGTTTTTGGCCAGCTGGGTTGTGATACAGCAGAAAGTCCCCTCCCCCGACATTATTTGTCCATCCCCATTTGAGGCCTAGAGCAACATCACTCATATTTGTAACCATGAG
>Ga0233432_10001510_pt1 | contig 22572 bp, 19 predicted proteins | sample SI_122_August201_6_FD_179870 | JGI IMG/M metagenome (GOLD analysis project Ga0233432, IMG submission 179870) | Seawater microbial communities from Saanich Inlet, British Columbia, Canada - SI_122_August2016_10_MG | ecosystem: Environmental > Aquatic > Marine > Inlet | place: Canada: British... | reverse complement strand
CAGCTGGAAGCTTAGAATTCTCGTTTTTTAAGAAAGAAAGCACCCATATAGACCATGAATGCCGAGTAGGCAAAGGCATATAGAGTAAGGTTCCCCATATAAGATAGGGGTATAGGGTGGTTATTATAGATCCAGTAAGAGAGGTCGTACCATTGGAGCCCCGGAATGAAGAAGCTTACCCAAGATAGTAAATAAGAAGGGAAGGTCTGACCGAGTAAGATCATACTTAATGTTAGGTAGAGAGAAGCGACTCCGTGAAACCGACAACTGAACATCAGCCCCAGACTCTGTAGAATAAGTCCTTGTAATAGAACAGCATACATAGCGATAAAGAGGCTTTTCCAGCTCTCGCCTGACAACTCATAAGTATAAGCATGCTTAGTAATCATGATTGTTTGCACTGCTGTGATGAGCAGGAGCGTCGTCAGCAGAGCAAAGTACTTTGCGAGGAGAATTTCGAGAAGGCTAAGGGGTTTGGTGAAAAGGGTTAATGCCACTTTTTCGTTGAACTCTTTGGCCAAAAGTTGATACGAGCAGGTGACAACCGAAAGCAATATGGCCAGGTAAACTGTTGCAGTTGAGCAGTCGATGATGGCCTGCTCAACCTTACCAAAACAGAAAACTTCGGCAAAGGCTGGCGCGATTTCGCTAAATGCAATCACAAAGATATTAAGCCACCAGAGTGAAGACTGCCTTAGCAGTTGGCGGAGTGTGATCCAGTAGAGGTGGAGCATGGAAGCTTAAAGGTGGCCTTTAGACTGAGCTTCCAATTTAACCCCTTCCTCCATGACACAAAAGACTGCTGAAATTCCCGTCGAAAAGGTCCGACCCAACCCTTTTCAGCCTCGGCTCAATTTCCCAGAAACGGCGCAACGAGAACTTCAGGAGAGCATTCGAAGGAACGGCTTGATCCAGCCAATTACGGTCAGGGAAGTTGATGGTTCTTATGAACTCTTGGCCGGTGAGCGTCGCTTCAGGGCCGTTTCAGACTTGGGCTTGCCGACGGTTGCCGCTCATGTTCGGGCCTTGAATGACGAGGAGATGAGGACGCTTTCCATCATTGAAAATGTTCAGCGTGAAGAGCTCAACCCGATCGACTTGGCTAGGAGTTACCGTTCCCTTGCCGATGATTTAGGTTTTTCTCAGGAGAAGATTGCTTCTCAGATCGGTAAGAACCGTAGCACAGTGGCCAATACCCTCCGACTGCTGGAGCTGCCTGAGGCGACCCAGAAATTGGTCTCTGCTTTTCGCCTTAGCCCTGGACACGCCCGGGCCCTTCTTCCCTTGAAAGAATCTTCTCGTATCAAGGGGTTGGTAGACAAGATCATTGCAAATGAGTGGAGCGTGCGACAGGTTGAGAAGAAGGTCAAATCTCTTGTTGATGGGAAGGGAGGCTCCTCCAATTCTCCTGCTAAGACTGGGTCAGGTGCAAAAGACCCTAACGTGAAAGCTCTAGAAGAGCAGCTTGCTTCTCACCTTCAGACACAAGTTGAAATATGGGGAGAAACTGAGGGATCCATACAAATTCACTTTAGTGATGTTCTGGAATTCAATCGTGTTTTCAACATGATCCTTGAAGAGGAGAGGGACGAATTTGAAGGTGAAGAGGATTTTCCTCAGGAAGAATCTCTTTGAAGACCCTTTGGGTCGGGATAGATGAAGCGGGCCTAGGGCCTGTTCTTGGACCTCTCTGTTTGAGCGCAGTCTGTAGCCTTGAATTTCAATCAGCGGGAGAGATCAAAGATTCCAAAGCCCTCTATTCGGGGAAGAGCCTTAAGAGACTGGTTGGGACTCTAGAAGAGCACTTGGGTGTCTTAGATGAGGACAAATTACAGAGTGGCTTGGTGGACCAGTTCAGTGAAGGTGAGCCATGGTTTTCCCAAAGAAAAGAAAGAGTTTTGCACTTCTGTGGGGATGGAAAAGGAGATGCCTGGTCCATGTCTATTGGTGTCAGGGCTCTGAATGAGTCCTTTAATAGAACGGGCAATAAATCGACAACACAGACGGAGTTTCTAGGTGAACTCATCAGGAAAATCCTCGAAGATCGTGAGGAGGAGCGTGTTGAGTTTTTGGTGGATCGACTAGGGGGGAGAAAACGATATACGGAAGTTTTGGAGGGGTGGGGCTTCAGAGTTCAGTCGAAGCGGGAGTCAGCTCAGAAAAGCAGTTATGGGAGTGATTTTCAGGGACGCCAGATCCATTTCTGTTTCGAAGTGAAGGCTGACGCCCAATATCCGGTTGTGTCTCTGGCTTCCTGCCTATCAAAACTTCGTCGAGAAAAGGCTATGGAGGGCTTTAATTCTTGGTGGCGGGAGAAATGTCCAAAGGTACGACCGACGGCGGGGTACTGGGAAGATGGTCTCCGTTTTCTCTCGGAGATTGAAAAGGTTCGCGGGGAATCTAAGATAGACCTCCTAAATCTGAAGCGCCAGAAATGAAACAACGACTGCTACCCTTGGCCCTCATCCTTTTGATGGTACTCACGCCTGTTTTGGCCAAGCCGGGGATTCCTCTCCAGTTTAAACTGGATTGCTCTTCTAAAGAAAACCTTGGAGAGATCACCCGCTATATTGTTAATATCACTTTCACGCCTTTGGCGAGCAGTGAGCGCATCAGCCTTGATGTCAAAGTCCCTGAGGGGTATCGTTTGCTCAATGGGTTCAAGTATTGGGAAGGGAAAGTCGCCTCGCGGAGCACCTTCAGTGAAAAGCTGACAATTGAGGGGCCGACAGCTAATCCACTTGATCTTGAGGTCCTCGGAACTCTACATATGGGCAAAGCGGTGAGTGCGAAGACCCTCAAATTGCTTCTATCGCCTGAGGAAGTTAAAGATGAAGCTGTGTATCCCCAACTGGACGTCCAGGTAGAGAAAGCCAAAACAGGTGAGGGGAGAAGGGTTCGACGGCAATAAAGGGGTATCCACAGCGTGACGCCCCCTAAGATCACCGGCTCTTGTACGACCCCCTGATCCGGCTCTCGATGATGCCTTTCCCAAAGCCGATCCTCATACTCCTTGGAATGCTGACCTTGATGTCAGCGATGGCCTTTGCTGAAGTAAAGAGCCAAGACCTTCTAAAGAGTTTTGAGTCCATGACTTCCTTTCCTTTTGAAAGGGATGGTGACCTCGATGGTTTTCCTGATGAATGGTATCTCAATAAAGGGAAAACTTATCAGGCCTACCATACGGTCACTCTAGATGACAAGACGGGCATGGGAGACAGTTCGTCCCTGCGCTTTGGTTTCTCAGGCGGAAAGGTGGGAGTTTTCTCTGTCCCTCTTAAGTTGAGCTCTCGCTACGCTTACAACATTCGCTTGGCTAAGAAAGGGAAAGGACTTGGGAAGGAATATTCTCATCGTCTACGTTTTGGTTTGAGGGCCTTCGATTCAAAGGATCAGTTACTGGCAGAACGCTACCTCGATGAATTAGACTTTTCTTCGGATTGGAGTTGGACAAAAACACTTCGTATTCCTTCTCTTCCAGAACCAACAGAGACATGTCAGCTTTTTGTTGATTTCAGTGGAAGACCAGCTGGCGACAGTTACTTATGGATCGATCAGATTGAAATCCAGTCGAGTCCTTCCATTAGCTATGAAGCCAAGGCTGAGCTAGGTACGTTTAGGCCTGAAGAGGTTCCTACTTTCAAAATTGTTGTTGGTGGAACTTTAATGGGGAAGACTTACAAGCTTCACCACACGGTGCGCCGTTTCAATGGAGAGCTCCTTCTTGAAAACCATCAAACACTCGAGGGTCGAGATGAGCCTCATGTGGAGAAGATCGTTTTGAAGGATTCAGGTTCCGGTGTTTTTTATCTGGCAGCTGAACTGAAGTTGAACGATGAAGTTATTGTTTCCGAATCTCGCATCGTTGCTCGGGACAGCGTTGAACTTGCAAAAGGATCAAGTCAGGACATTGGAGTTCTCTTGGGACATCCGGAACCTCCCTTCGCTCCTCTTCTTCAATCTCTTGAGCTTCTTGGAACAGCGATTTCGAAACTGGATCTCATGGACGATGACTTCCACCTCGGAAATTACAGTGACGAAGAAGGACTTCCCAAGCTCAACTCTCTTCTGAGAGAGCATGCTCCGGATAAAGGTGTGCGTTTTATTGCGAGAGCTCATGGCGTACCTCAGGATCATCAGGAAGAAGGACCTAAAGGGCCCAAGCATATTGCCGAAACTCTGGATGACCCTGTTTGGAAGAAGACCTTTAGCTCGTGGCTGCGTCAATATGGCAATGTGTTGAGCGACTGGCAGTTGGGTGAAGACAACGTAGACCTTAATGAAGATCATCTGAGTAATCTTCAGGGTTTGGTCAAACACCTCAAGTCAGAGGCAGATTGGATGAACATTCTGCTTCCTGGTCTGAGAGCAGGGGATAACACCGGTGTTCCAAATCTCATTGTGCCCTCTTCTTTAAACCATTCCAAGGTTGAAGCTCTTTTGAGGTCTCACAAGAGCGCCAACTTGCATGTGACCTTGGAGATGAGAGATCACTCCTCGGATCAAATTGATATCATTGAAGACCTTGTCATCAAGATGGCCAAAGTGGAATCCCTGGTGGATGGGAATGGGAAGCCTTTGGTGACCATGACTTTTATTGATCGGCTGACCGGAAAGAACCGGGGCTTAATGACAAAGGATTATGAGCCCCACAGTAGTTATTTTGCAGCTAAAACTCTTATTCACTGGTTAGGTGGAGCCGAACCACTCGGTCGTTTCACTCACCCTGACTCAGAGATCGACTCTAGAGTATTTGGTCGTGGGGATCAAGCTTTTGCGATCGTCTGGAGGAACGGATCTGATAGAGCTCAATCCGCTGAACCAACTTTCTTCCACTTAGGTCGTGGGTTGGAACTGATGGACCTGATGGGAAATCGGAAGTCTCTGTCTGGTGATCCGAGGACGGGCATGGTTGTGCCCGTCGGTAGAACTCCTGTTATTCTGATAACGCCTTATCGAGAATTATGGGAAACCTTGTTGAGTTTTGAGTTGGTTGAGAAGAACGGGGTGAAGGCCAAGGTGAAGTTTCAGCCTCAGTCACTAACATTTTCAAATCAGTTTTCGAAGCAGGCGAAGTTCAATCTGAATTGGTCTTATCCAACCAACTGGGAAGTCCAGCCAGTTGCTCTGGAGCCACAGGTGGTCTCTATGGGTCAAGGACGTGTTGATTTCGTGCAATCACCTTCTCCCCTATTTCCTATCAACCGCAAAGTCCCCGTTCATGTTGATGTGGAGATCAGCATGGAAGGAGATCAGCACTTTGCCAAGGTGTTTCGTGAGGATGCCATTCGATCTGATGTAAAACCGGTTGTTCATTTTTACCCTGATGGGAAAGATCTAAAGGTTGAAGTTCAAATCTTACTTTCTGAAGATGCTCCTGGGATAACTTCTTTTATTGCTTCGGCACAGCTGCCGGACGGACGTATTCTCGAGGCTTTTTTCAAAGACCTTGCTCCTGGAGCGAAAAAAATGGCGTCTCTTCACGTGACTGGGGGAAGAAGCATGATTGGTGGAGAACTTACTCTGACTGTTCGTGAGAGTATTGGCGAACGTTACCTGCTCACCAGTCATCCCATCAAAACGCGTTTCTGATGCGCCTCATCGTCGTCGGGGCCGGTGCCATGGGGACCTCCCTCGCTGGCCTCTACAGTAGACACAATCAGGTAGATTTGTGGGTGCGAAGAGAAAACCCCTTTCACGAGCTACAAAGATATCGAATTAACGAAGCCTATCTTCCGGATTATCCTATCCCCGCTGAAGTTCACCTTATCCATGGAGCGATCAATTGGGAGGATTACGATGTTGCTGTTATGTGTGTGCCGACTCAGTTCATCAGGTCAGTATGTGAGGATATAGGATTGTCGGTTTTTGATGGTTGCGTGATCAATACAGCTAAGGGGTTGGAAATTGGAACCTTTAAAACTCCATGTGAGATTCTTGAAGATTTAGGGTTAGAGAGGAAAAAGGTCTACACTCTATCGGGCCCCTCTCACGCAGAAGAAATGTGTCGGGGTGTACCGACCAGTCTCGTCTTAGGGGGTGATCTTCAGGAGAAGGAAGACTTACCTGTGAAAATGCTTGAAGCGATCAGTGCCAAAACTTTAAGGCCTTATTTCAGTCGAGATCGTTTGGGTGTGGAACTTGGAGGAGCTCTCAAGAACATCATTGCCATTGCCTGTGGTGTTTCAGAAGGGTTAGGCTATGGAATGAACACCACCTCAACGATCATCACCCGTGGTCTTTCTGAAATTAAGAAATATGGAGTTCATCGAGGTGCTCAATCAGAAACGTTTTCAGGATTGAGCTGCTTGGGAGATCTTGTGACGACTTGTTGCAGTCCCCATTCTCGAAACAGAAATTTTGGGAGAACTCTGGTGGAACATCCTCAGGATCCTTCGAAGTGGGGTAAATTGGTAGAAGGAGCCAGTACCGTTAAATCACTTTGGGGCGAAACTCATCAGTTGGGTTTCGAGTTACCCTTAGCCCATTCAATTTACGAAGTGGTTTGGAATCGTGTGGAGCCAAGGGAAGTCATTCAGAGTCTCCTCAACCGGCCCTACAAAGAAGAAGATTGACGATTTTTTTGGAGTCTGAGGAAAATTGAAACCAGCTTCTGGTCATCTCTATCTTGTTGCCGGCCCTTCTGGTGCAGGGAAGAGCACTCTTATTAAACGTTTCCTCTCTGAAAATGACGGGCATCGATTCCCGACCTCCGTGACAACTCGGGAACCCAGAGAGGGAGAGTTGAATGGAGATCATTACTTCTTTGTGACCGTAGAAGAATTTAAGCAGCGCGTTAGAGATGAGGACTTTCTTGAATGGGCAAATGTATATGAGTGTTATTACGGAACTCTGAAAAAGACGATCGAAGATTCACTAGCTTCCGGGCAAAAACTGTTGAAGGACATCGACATCCAGGGAGCTGAAGCTTTGATGAGCCTTCTTCCCAAGGAAAATATGACGTCGATCTTTATCGCCCCTCCTTCACTGACCGACCTGAAGAAGAGGCTCATGAACCGAGACTCTGAATCACCAGAAGCTCTGAGTAAGAGACTTTCTGAGGCAGAAATCGAGATGTCGGGAATGGACCTTTTTGACGAGGTCATTGTTAATGATGTCCTAGAAGATGCTTACCTCGACTTTAAGGGCATTCTTCTTAGGTAACGAAACGCTATGACGCTTATGTGTTGAACCTTTTCGCCGATGAGACGGAGGCACAAAATTCGACAGAAGTCAGGTGCGGCGGAGACGAGGGTGTTGAGAGCAACACCGGTGACATTATGACCAACAGCAAGAGTGGACCCACAATGGAACCCTAAAGTTGCTGTTGATCAGTTTGCTTTTTTGTCTAACCAGTGGGAGAGAGGAGCCTGTTTCAATTTATTTTGGGCTTCTTCGAAAGAGCAGGCACACTGCGCACTGACCAAAGCGGTTTTCAGATGCCCGTCACAGGCATCCAATCGGGAAAAGGCTTCTTGTCGATTTAGTTTCGAGAGGGAGCAGAGAATACGGGCAGCACGGTCCTTCAGTTTTTCGTTGCTGGCCCGAACGTCGACCATCAGGTTTTCATAAACCCGACCTTCCTGAATCATCAGAGTTGTTGAAATGGTGTTGAGACAGAGTTTGGTTGCTGTACCTGCCTTCATACGTGTTGAACCTGTCAAAACTTCTGGACCTGTTTCCAAAAATAAACGGTGGTCAACTCCATGGGGTATGGAAACATCAGAACAGGTGAGTAGTGCAGTTAATGGAGGTGTATTTGAGGATGTAGCCCATTCAAGGCCTCCTCGGACATAGGGAGTTGTACCTCCTGCCGCTATACCGATCAGAATATCATCTGACGTGAGTTCAATGGCTTTAAGTTCAGGTAGAGCTCCATCAGGGTCGTCCTCCTTTCCCTCAGATGATTTTCTAAGAGCTCCATCACCTCCCGCAATAATCCCAATCACTCGCCCAGGTTCCACTTGAAAAGTGGGAGGGGCTTCGGAAGCATCAAGAACACCCAAACGTCCGGAGGTTCCCGCTCCAAAATAGACGAGTCTTCCTCCTCGACAAAAACGAGGTGTGGCATCATCCAGAAACTTTTCAATGGATGATGATGCTTCTTCCATCGCTCTATGGACGGCCAGATCTTCCCTCTGAATTAGTCGAACACATTCTTCGGGATTGAGTTGGTGAAGCTGTGAGCTCTTGGGGTTTCTCTTTTCTGTATCGATGGAAGACCGGTCTTCAGGAATGCTCATGGGTATCGTGGATCAATAGTCAGTCCAGAAATAAATGAGCCTTTGGCTCCTGTTACGGATTCAAGAGTGATAGGAACTCTGTCGTAGCTCAATGTGCCCAAGAGAGCCATGGAAGCTGCTTCGCGATATTCAGAAGGGGGCCCATAGTTTCCACATGGCTCGGGCAACAAACCTGCAGACTGCGAGATGGCGTGCATCAAGACTTGATTGTGGGCTCCTCCTCCAGCTACCAAAAGACGGTCAGCCTTGAGAGAGTGAACGGCGGAACCAATAACTGATCCGATGGCGAGACATGCTGTCTTCAATAAATCATGGTTGAGTGACTGACCTTCCATCCATTCTAGATGAGGAAGATCTCGTTGTCCAAGAGATTGGCCCTTGAGGTGTTGTCTTTTGAGTCTCGCTTCGAGATTCTGACGCAGTGCAGGAATTTCTGTTCCTTCACTGGCTCCCTGACCTTCAAAATCGTAAGGTCGGTCTAGAACTTTCCGGGCGAGAAGATCAAGAAGAAGGTTCGTAGCACAGACATCAAAGCCTTGTATGGACTCTAATTGTGCATTGGAAGATAGGAAGCTGAGGTTGCAGAAGCCTCCTAAATTTAGAACGACTCTGTTCTCGTCAGAACGCCCATAAAAAAAATGGTCGGCCTTAGGAGTGATTGGCGCTCCTTGTCCACCTCTGGCCAGGTCAAGACCTCTCAGATCTCCGATGACCGGGACCATGAGTTCACTAGCAATTTTCTGAAGATTGATGAGTTGGATGCTCAGAGGTGGAGCATGATAAAGCGTCTGACCATGTGGAACAAAAAGGTCTATCTGTCCAAATTCCGAAGCTTTAATACATTGGACATGGTGCGATGAAAATTCATTATTGATCCTGCAGAGTTCTTCTAGGGTGCAGGCATGGCCTTCGGCCAATCTTCTGAGTTGTGGACCAAGATCACCGAGGTCGTGTTGGGTCCCCCGAAGATACTTTGGTTGAAGATTTTCACCATGTCCAGAGATTTCTAATAAGGCAAGGTCGAGACCATCACAGCTGGTGCCAGTCATGGCTCCTATGACTCTTCGTGTCATTTTCTAACAATCAACTGACATAGTCCGCCAAACAAAACGGTACCTCCACCTGAGATAACAGGATTCCAAGGCCAAGAAAGCCAAGGAGAATGCCAATCCAAGAAAGGAGGAGGAGCAATGACAAAGAGGGAAAGGAGACCAAGTGCAACACCAATGAGAACCGAAGATGGCCGCCAATTAGGAGCCATGAAGGCGAGAGTGACCATGGCTAGAAGTGGCCCTGTGAAGAGCGAAGTGAAGTATAGAGCTTGTTTAAGGAGAGAGTCACCATTTTGAGAAACGTACAGAGCAGCCACAAGAGCAAGGAGTCCCCAGCCCAATGAAATTTTTCGAGCTAACCCTAAACTTTTTGGATCGTCAGTTTTTCGTCCCATAAGATCTACCAAGGTGGTGTTGTTGAGGGCATTGATGGCAGAGTCAAAGGAACTCATGGAGGCTGCCAACAGTGCAGCGACGAGAAGACCCTTTATGCCAACTGGGAGTTGATTTAAGATGAAATCTGGAAAGGCCTGATTGATACTCCCATCGGCCATGGCCCCAGGGTTGAGTTGATACCAAGACCACAGAAGAGCTCCGAGACCAAAGAAAAGGAGGGTTGCTGGAAGTCCGATGATCATGGCAGTCCACGATGATTTTACAGCTGAACCTACATCAGTGCAGGCCAAGTAACGTTGAACAAACTGCTGATCCACACCCCGGATGGCAATTTCCAATACAGCATAAACGATCATGGCTGAAAGAAGGGAATCTGCCCTCGTGGGGTCGAGAAGAGCATCAAAATCGAGGGGGCTGGGTAGGACACGGGTGTGGCCACCTTCAACAGCCATGGACCAAAGAGTACCAAGGCCCTCGCTCTCATGAAGGACGATGTAGCTCAGGATCACGCCAACCACCAAGACAAAGAATTGAATGGTGTCCGTGAGAACCACGGCTTTCAGACCTCCAAAAGCGGTGTAGCCCATGGAAAGGATAGCCGTGAGGACAATGGTCGTTTCCATGGAAAGTCCGAGGGCCTTGGAAAGAACCAGTGCGGGTCCATAAATGAGGAGTCCTGACCTCAGAAGAACGTGAATACAGTAAAACGTTGCTCCGACTGTTCTGACGGGTTGGGAATAAACCTGCTCGAGAAGGGTGTAGGCAGAACTCACTCCCGCTTCTCGATAACGGGGAATAAAGAATTTAGCGACGACGATGACGGATAAGAACGCTCCAACCTGAAGCATCAAAAAGGTGCAGTCCTTCCCATAAGATTGTGCAGGAATGCCTAGAAAGGTGCTGGCACTCATGGATGTGGCGATGAGGGAGACGCCAACGGTGAACCAACCAAGCCGTCCACCTCCCAAGAGGTAATCATGGCCGTTTTTGTTACTCCGGGTGACCCATAGACCTAAGCCGATGGTCAGGGCCATGTAGGTGATGAGGAGAGTCCAATCGAGCAGTGCCATGGTTAGCAGTCTAGGGCGATGATTGAAATCTCGACCAAGAAGGTCGAAAAGGAGTAAAAAGCTCTAGATTGGTGCCATGGCTCAGATCACCTATTGTGGTAATGTTCACCCGACACGATGTTTTGAAGACGTCCTCAGACATTTGAAGGGTCCCTGTCGGGAGGTTGCTCGTGAGCTGGAGAAAGATTCAAAATCGTTTCCTCTCGGGCTATGGATTCCACGTTCTGCGTTACAGGAAGCTCGAGAAAAGGTACACACTTTCAAAAGTGATCTTGAGGGAAATGGTCTCTCAGTGGCCACCTTTAACGCTTTTCCTATGGATATTTTTCACGGTCAATCTGTAAAAGAGAAGGTTTACCAGCCCGATTGGAGCGATAAAGAACGTCTCGACTACACGATTTCTATTGCTGAGTTGGCCGTGGCTCTGGAGTTGGAGGACGTATCCATCAGTACGGTTAGCGGGGGCTACCGTCCAAATGACCGGGAAGAAAAAATTAAGAGTTATATTGAGCATTGGTTGACCTTTGTTGATTGGGCCCGGGCAGAAGAGGAACGTTCTGGAACCTGTATTCGGTTGGCTTTGGAGCCTGAACCTTTCAACACTCTTGAGGATCATCGCGACGCCCTTGTTTTATGGCCAAGGCTGAGGAAAGAGGCGGAAAGGCGCAATTTAGGATCTGAGGTTTTGGATCGTCATATTGGTCTATGTTTTGATACTTGCCACTTTTCTGTGCGTTTTGTTGAGCCTCTCTCTGCGTGGAAGTCACTGGAAGAAGCGAGGATTCCAGTTCATAAGGTTCAGGTGAGCGTGGCCCCAAGGGGCGAAGGGGTGGAAGGGTTAAAATCCCTTCTAGAGATGGATGAGCCAGTCTACCTTCACCAGACATACCATCGTGATCAACAGGGCACGTTAAGGGAGTACCTCGATCTCACAGAGATCGGGCCAGATGTTGATCCCGAAGGAGAGTGGCGAACTCACTTTCATGTTCCGATTCACTGGGGAGATCGGAAAGAGACCACGGGTCATGAACTGCTTCCTTTGCTCCAATACCTTGGAACTTTGAAGAAATGCCCAGTATTGGAAGTCGAAACTTACAGTTTTGACGCCCTACCTGGAGACACGAGAAAAGATAGTCTCGTAACGTCGATTACTAAAGAACTTCGGTGGTGTGAGGAAGCTCTGAAAAGCTGATCGAGTTGAAAGGCTCCGTTGCGTTGACTGGGTATTTTGTGAAGAAGCGTGAAGTTCAGTCTGAGATAAGACAAAACAAGGGAGTCGCTTCTTAGGTTGAAACCCAGTGACTGAAAATACCTGTGGGGAGGGGGCAGGTGCCTTCACCTTCGTTGACCATTTCACCTTGTGTCGTGAGTTCTGATTTGGGAAGGTGATCACCCAGTGCGTTGGCCAGAATCTGTGGGGTGATGCCGGGAGTGTGGCAAGAGGCCAGAATGAACCGACCGGCCCCCTGATTGAGAAGTCTTGAGCAGGCAGACAACAGACCTCTCAGGTTTTCCTCAATTTTGAAAAGTTCCTTCTTGGGTCCTCTGCCAAAAGTTGGAGGATCAAGAATAATACCATCATAGGTGTTGCCTCGGCGCTCTTCCCGGGCCAAAAATTTGCCTACATCGTCGAGGACCCAAGCGATGCGATCCTTTGGAATCTTGCTGAGTTGAGCATTTTCTTTGGCCCAAGAGATAACAGGGCGCGAAGCATCGAGGTGAACGACAAAGGCACCTGATTGAGCACAGATCATCGTTGAAGCTCCGGTGTAAGCGAAGAGGTTTAGAATACGGGGTTGTTCGACTTCAAGATTTTCAAGTCTTTCTTTTAGCCATGACCATGTGCCGAGATGTTCGGGGAAAATCCCCAAGTGTCCAAAGGGTGTCGGTGAGAGTTTGAGGGAGACGTCTTCAATACCGATGGTCCAGAAAGGAGGGATTTTATTTCGGTAGTGCCACTTCCCTTCTCGGTCATTGATGCGTTCGAAAAAAGCATCGGCCTGCTTCCAGATGTTTTTGCCTTTGCGGGGAGACCAGAGTGCCTGGGTGCAGGGGCGATCGATGGTATAGGGGCCAAAACGTTCCAAGCGCCGACCATGCCCCGAATCAATAAGTTGGTAATCAGCGGACACGGGAAGCAGGCGTTTGGTGAGGGCGAACGGCTTGAACCATCAGCTGAAGTTGATCGTGATAGGGAGAAGTACCCAAATGAAAAGCGAGATCAATTTTGCCGTGAGCATCGAGGGCTCTGAAATCTTCACCCATGCCAAAAGCAATGGCACCAATGCTACTTTTTCCTTCTACGAAGACTTTAAAGCCTACGTGAGTTGCGTCTTTTCCCATAAAACGTAATGAACCATCGAAGAGCAAGCCACGACACGCGAAGAGTGGTTTTGGATTACCATGGCCGAAGGGTTCCAAGAGTTGAATCTCTTTGAATAAGCCTTCGGTCAGGGAAGAAAATGGGAGGTCGTCGACCAGAACCATTTTGAAAACTTTGGCGTTCTCGGCCTGTTCGGAAAAAACCTTCAGGAGATGTTCCCTAAAACTGTCGAAGTTATTCTCCAAAATGCGGAACCCTGCGGCTTGAGCATGCCCACCATGGCCAATGAGGTGTTCGGCCCCTGAATCTAGAGCATTTTTCAGGTGGTAGGGCTCGGGAGCACGACAGCTGGCCTGATAGGTGCCTTCTTCTTTTCGAATCACGATGGCAGGTCGGTGGTAGGTACCGACGAGCCGGCTTGCAATGAGTCCATTGAAGCTCTCGGGCCATTCGTCTCCGATGACCATGATAACCGGATCAGCCTGACAATTTTTTTCGATAGCTCGATCGAGAGCCAAATTCGAGAAGCGTTCTTGGAGATCTCTTCGTCGCTGATTGAGTTGATCGAGTTCCTCACAGATTGACTTGGCTTCCTCAGCAGAGGAAGCGTGAAAGAGCTGTTGAATGAGTTCTGGTTTTTCTAAACGCTGCGCAGCGTTGAGGCGAGGGATGAGCTGGAAGGCGAGATCTTCTGCTTTGAGGCGATTCCTTTTTCTCACGTGATCGACGAGACCTTTGAGTCCAGGGTTTTCCACTGAATCAATCATGGATAGAGCGCTTTGGACGAGAGGTCGATTGGGCCCGGTGAGTGGCATCACATCGGCCACAGTGGCGATGGCGGCCATAACTAGGGCATCGCGAAAAAAGGTCTGGTAGGCGGTCGTATTGGTTCTGGAAGAGGGAAAAAGGTGGCTGATTTCAAGAATGAGTTTGAACGCGATGCCGGAGCCAGAGAGCTCCCGCCAAGGTTCCCCGTCATCTTCGAGCTGGGGGTTGATCAGACCTTGGGCATCGGGAAGGATTTCGTCCGGAAGGTGGTGGTCGGTGATAAAAAGAGGTACACCTAGTTCTTTGGCACGTTCGGCTTCGGCCACGGCAGAGGTACCACAGTCAACGGTGATGACTAATTTTGCTCCTCGTGCAACAACATCTTCAAGACTGGCCACACTGATACCGTGTCCGTCGCCTCTTCGAGGACAGTGCCCAAATACCTCGACCCCTAAGGCTCGGAAACCTGTCGTGAGAATGTGGGTGGCGCAAAGTCCATCGCTGTCGAAATCTCCGTGGATACAAACCGGTTGGTTGGTTTTGAGAAGCTCGACAATATTTTTCGCACCCACTTTAAGGCTTGAAAACCCTTTAAGACCTGTCCAGTCTTCGAGTGAAGGGTTGAGAAACTCTTCAACTTTGGCTGAATCGGTTAGTCCAATTTGCGCCATTGATTTTAGCGTGGGCGCCTGGAATCGCCGTCCTTGCCCGAGAATTTCCAGAAGCTCTGGCTCAAACTTCTTGAGTCGCCATTCGATGGCTGGGGGGGTCATTGAGGTTGACATGTGTTAGACTTTTTGTTTACTGTCAGCATTGTTCAAGCTCAGAGAGCTAGGTTTGGCTAAGAAGAAAGGAAAGGGTCAGTCTAATTGGCGCAACAGTCCGATTACAGCTGGTATCGCGGTGATCATTATTGCCGTCAGTGTTTATAAGACTTTTTATTATAAGCCTTCCCTAGGGAAATACGCTGATATCGAGATCAACTACGTCTGTACCAGTTGCAGGGAAGTGAGCCTTGGCCGATTTATTATCGATGAAAACCCACCACATGACTGCTCCAAGTGTGGTGAAAAGTCGATGTACTCCGCTTATGAGTGCCAGGACTGCAAGAAGGTGACGGCTTCTCTCCCCATTAAGGTTCCCTTGGCCTGCATGAAATGCAATCATATCCATGAAGCCGATTATCCAGGAATCGTTCCCTCTGCTTGTCCTAAGTGCGAATCGATTGATTTCTGGGAACCGATCTACTGTAAAACCTGCGACCTATACTTTTCCGCCATCAAGGGACGGACGAACTGCCCAGATTGTAAGAAAAAAGAAACCATCCCTGTCGCCATGCTTGGTCCAGACTGTGATCACTGCGGAAGCCAACATTTGGGAAATCTTTCGACCGAACCGACTCAAAAATGACGAATAGCGCAATGCGCCCTAACGCTCATGTCATAAATAGCCTGTTCTCGATGAAGCAGGATGTTCATTTCTGGGAAGAGTTCATCATCCGGTAGTCGATTAAAAACTCTTTTCAGGTTTATCTAAATTTCTGAAGAATGGGAAAGAGGTCATCAAAAACCTGATCAGGTTTGGCGCCTTCGAAGTTTTCTCCATAGCGATAACCGCCTGTTTTGACCAGCCAAGTTTGCCAGCCCGCACTGTTTGCTCCCATAATATCGGTGGCAGGGGTATCTCCGATCATCACGATTTCTTCAGGTCTTAGGGCCTCTACTTCTTTCCTCAAGGTTTCTTCTGTCATGCGAAAAAGAGGGAGGTAAGGTTTTCCGAGGTAGACGGGATTGAGTTTCCTTCCTTTGGCTTCACAGAGTGTTTTGAGGAGTTCACCGATGGACCCTGAAGTGAGCATGAAGTGCCCTGGCCGATCGGGAAAGATAAGGTCGGGGTTTGGAATGATGAGGGGAAGTTTAGGGTCTTCGAGTAGAAGGTTAAAGACAACAGCAATTTTTTCTGTATCCCACCAAAAGTCATCATCAAAAAGAATAAGGGCTCCAAGGTCCTGTCCTGATAAATTGTTGTCGATCAGCAATCCCAAAGCCTCTAGATAAGGACCTGGCGCCTCAAGACCGATCGACCAGACTTTATTGGTGCGCAGTGGGTGACGTTTTAAGTATTCCCTAAGAGGGTGTGCTGAACCATAGAGAAGATTGGGGTTAACGTTCAACCCCCACTCTTTCATCTTTTCGTCCATGTCCATTGGGTCCAGAAAAGGGCAATTCGTCATGAGACGAAAGGGAATGCCCTTCTCCGTCAGTGCGTCTAGAGTGGCCTGAGCATGGGGAAGAGCTCCTTTTTCTGTGGTCTTGAGAACACCATCGATATCAAAGACGTAAGCCTTTGGATCCGTCATGATGAACCTTCCTTTCAGCCGAGGCTGTGCAGAGCTCTTTCGTGGGCCTCGTTGTAGGCCTTACCCAAGTTAGACCAATCAAAGTTAACTGAGTTGGACTCAACATGATTACGAAGTTCAATTCGTTCGCGACGTTCCATCTGGGTAAATTTCAGTAAGTCCGTGGTGAGCTGTTCAACAGAGTCGTTGAAACCCTTTCCGCGGCGGTGAACCGTATAGAGGCCTCTTTTCTGGGTTTCGTCCATGTGTTGATCTAGGTAGGATCCAAACCCGGCTAAGTCACTGGTGACCGCAGGCACACCCCGAGCGATACATTCTAAGGGAGTGTAGCCCCAAGGTTCGTAGGCACTCGGGAAGATGCCGAGGTGGCACCCTCGAACAAATTGGTCGTAGTCCATGTCAAAGAGAGGCGAGTTGGCGGTGATGAATTCAGGATGGTACACAACCTTCACCGGGTTATCTGGCTGGTTGAGAAGCTGACACTCGCGAAGTTTATGGAGAATGGGGTCGCGGTGATTTTCGATAAGGTCGTGAGTGACGATGGAGGGCCAGTGATCGACTTTCCACTCGTGGATAAACTGTCGTAGTCTGAGTTTCCAGTAGTCGTCAACCAGATTTTTGAGGTCTGGATAGATGCCTTGAGCAACACTGTTAAAAAGACGTTCACCGATCTGATCTGTGATTTGGTCAACGGTTTTGTGCATCGATTCCATCATGGCTCTGCGAGAAAGAACATCGGCGACGATGGAACGAACAGGCTGTTTGGTGATGAGAAAGAAAACGACGGTTCTATCGGATCCGCTTTCTTTCATGCGCCAATTGAGGCGCGCTAGGGCTTCGAGGGTGACATCGTAACCTTTGTTTAAGTATTCGCAGCGACCTGAAGTGAAGAAGTAAAGGGTTTTATCGAGGTCAAACTGATAACTGGGAAAGAAGTGCCCCATCACGAACTGGTGGATTTTAGATTTGTAGAGTCGGTGAAGGTTTTGGAATTCGTGGAGAGCGAGGAAACGTTCTATATTCAGTCCATTTGGTAGGACGACATCGGGCTCTCGTTGCAGTAAGTATTTGCATTCAGACGCAGTAATATCACTAACCGTGGTAAAAACATTAGCACAACTGGCAGCATTTCGCTCGATCCGGACCTGAGCGTGTATGTTGAAATTCTTGGCTTCGCTGTCCCAGTTATAGAAAGGGAGGTGTTCGTAAAATTCATTATCGTTTTGTGCCAAGTATCGGCCTAGCATGGTCGCGTGGGTGGTAAAGACCGTGGCAATGGGGAGCATTTCTTTTTTGAATTCAGGGAGAACCGCTCCCGCCATCCACTCGTGAAAATGAGCAACGATTTTTCTCTCTTCCTTCACTTCGCAGACGGCCTTAAAGAAGTGCAGACACAGAAAAGAAAATGAAATAACTTGATTGAGAAGTTCGTCGTCTTCTAGTTCGACGTGATGATGTTTCCAGTAAAGGTATTTATACTCGGCAATATCAGGAATATTTCCCTTAGGGTTGAGCAGAACACAGGTGGGTCGACCGGTACAGAGCCATTGTCCGTAGTGAACTTCAATGCCATAGGACCTTACTTTTTCTACGGCCTCACCGATCCAACCTTCGGGATTGAGTTCCCTGAATTCAGCTGGTGATTTTTGCTCATCCCATGCTCCAACCATGCAATAATTTTCTCCCCAGACATCTTTCATGTAGGGGGCTTTGGAGCGCATGACGGTGTAGATGCCTCCTAACTGCTGACATACTTCCCATGCAATTTCAAATAGATGGGTGTTGTCCTGTTCAGGGGAGATTGGCATGGGCATTCCTTTCAGAAATGGAGTATAGCATGCATCCGAGCCCTCAACCTGATTTCTTTAAGAAAGCACTAAGTTTAGGGAGAAGAAAACCAACTTCTTTTCTATAATCGGCATAGTCTGGGAAATTTTCGATGAGTTTGGCCTCCTCAACTTTTGCCCGTAGGGATTGTGTGATGGTGAAGATGAGGGTGAGAGCGAGACTCCAGAGACTAGGCCAGTAGAGGACCCAACCCCAAAGAGAGATGATTTCGCCTGTGTAAAGTGGATGACGAACCCAGCGGTAGAGGCCAGAGAAAACAGCTTTTCGAGCTTCAGAGAATATGCTGAAACTTCCTCTTAAGGTGAGCATCCCCCCAATGGTGATGATTTCTCCAATTGCCATAACGACGAGGCCCATGGGATTGGACTCCCCCATTCTTGTTCTGAAGAGGTCCCAGAGGAGATCACGGGCTTCAGTCCAACCCTTTTGGGAAACCATATCGTAGAGGTGAGGAGGCACCATGATGATGGCAAAAGGAAGGCCTGCGCAAAAGAGAGGAAGGAGGGTTTCTTTCAGTCCTCTGGCTTCACCGACAGCGGGTCTGCGAATCACATAAGCCGATAGAAAGAGGGCGAAGAGGGTGGTGATAAGCCCCCACCTGATGAAAGACAAAGAGTCGGAAGGATGGGAAAAAAGGCCTTTCAGCTGGTAGAGCTGAAAAGCAATCATACCGGAAAACAGGGTCAATCCCGTGATGCGTCCGATTTTCTGCTGTGGGGAGCTCATTTTAGAATTAGCCCATCAGTCGAGTAAATAGCTTCCAGTCTCTGGGATGGGTCACTTTCATGTTGAGAGGATCGCCTTCAACAAGGTGAACAGGGCTGCCATAGTATTCGAGAATAGATGCATCATCCGTTACGGGGTGTGCATCGGACCAGGCTTTTTCACTGGCCTCTAAAAGGAGATTCAGATGAGACCCCTGTGGCGTGAGTGCGTGCCAGAGATTTGAGCGATCGACGGTGTTTTCGATGGTTCCTTTGGTTTTTCCTCTCTTGAGAGTGTCTCTAACGGGACTGACGAGGCAGGCTCCTTCTTTGGTCTCTTCAATTTTTTGGGTGATGGAGCGGAGGTCTTCATCATTGATCATGGGGCGGGCTGCGTCGTGGACCAAACAGACTGGATTATCTAACCCCATCGCGTTTAGGGCCTTGAGCCCTAAGAGGACTGATTCCTGCCGGGTGGCACCTCCTTCAATCAGGTGTATGTCTTTTTTTAGGGTTTTAAAAAACGAAGGTGGGTTTTCTAGAATCGAAGCGGGAAGAGGAATGACGATGGGTGAGATGGGAGCTGCGTTTCCACAGAGGGCAGAAAGAGTCCATTCAAGGAGAGTTTTCCCTTGGTGCTCCATGAGCTGTTTGGGATTGCCCTCGCCCATTCTTGTTCCAACACCCCCAGCGGGAACTACGGCACAGGCCAGGGGTTTCGTCTCAGAACTGACCATGGGTGCTAAAGATTGAGGATAAAGATAAACCCTTCAGAGATATTTCAGACTGAAGAGGAAGAAGACTCTTTTTTCTTCGTAATGAGAAAAAGGCTTCCTCAGTCTTAGGGTTTGAGGAGGCAACCACCGCCGCCGCCACTGGAAGGGAGGGTGTAAGAACTTCCTCCATAGGTGGGGATTTTAGGCTGCCCACCAGTGGCACCGCCGAAGCCAGCACCACCTGATGCTCCACCTGCTCCACCCGCTCCAACGGCGATGTTTGAAGCTGCGTCAGATACAGCCTGAAGGTCAGTGAGGGTGCTACCAAAAAAGATGCCGACAGCAAAGACGATCGTTTGGCCTGGAGCAACGTTGGTGTAGCGTTGAGAAATAGAACATCCTTGATCTGTGAATTCTCCAGTGGTGGTTTGTACGCCATCAGTGAGATGGCTGGCGCTGGAGAAAACGGAGTCACCGAGGGGGCGAAAGTGGGCACTGTGGACTTGTCCGCTCAGGACTCGCATTCCCATGATGACTGGAGGATTGTTATTATCAAACTGATAGAAGAGGTCGCGAGTTTCGTCCGAGGCTGAGGCGTTGGTTGTCGTTGGTCCAACGTCCAGGTCAAAATAAAGTCCAGGGTAAACACTATCGAGTGTGGAAGTCCCGGTATTCGTGTATGTGTAGATCAACACTACGGCATTTTGGAGGATTCCATATTCAGAGCCGTAGGCTCTGGCCGTCATCGTGCCACTGAAGCTGTGGGTGACGGATGTCGTGAAGGTTCCACTGTATTGCTCGGTGCTCGATCCGGCGGGTTCTAGAAATTCAGTATTGGAAAGCGAACTGGAAACCGAAGCAAAGGTTGAACTGCCACCTTGGGTGACGGCCAAGCGGGCGCTGGAACTGAACACATTGTCGACGTTACCGGGCCAGTCGATATCTGAAGGACTGGTTCCCGTGATGTCCATGGTGACCAGACCAGAATCTAGGGTCGCTCCCCAAGCTAAGCCTGAAAAGCTGAATAAGTAGATGAGTAAAAAGCGGAACGACAATCTTAAACCAAAATCCCCCGTGAAATCGTGAAAATGATAGGCCCTTTCATGGTGCTTCAAACGATGGGCTACATTTAACGACATTTCGTAGAGGTTGAGCTCTTTCTGAATTAAGGGTCGAATGTTGACATCAAGACCTTGTATTTCAAGTGTTTATAAAAATAAAAGCACCTATTTCAGGAAAAGTAGCCTATTTTAAAAGAGACAAAATTTCTTAATCTCTGAGCAGAAATCTGCTCTAGAGGTGTTCAGTCTGCGGGTGTTGAAGTGAAATCGGCGACGAGTTCGAAATTTTCCAAGTTGGTGTGAAGGCGGAGGGCCTGTTTCTGATTCTGTGGAGGACGACAGAGAAAAATCTGGCCCATTCCCTCTGAAAGTCGGGGGAGGAGGTCGGCCAAGCGTTGGTAACGGACATTGTCCACGGCGAGTAAGGGTTCATCGAGGAAGAGAAAATGGGCGTTGTGTCCACGGGATTCCATGAAGCCCTGGAGAAGGGTGATCTGATAAATGAGCTGAAAAAGATCGTTGGTGCCAGAAGATAAGAGATGAAGGGGGACAAAATCTCCTCTGTCTTCAGAGAAGACCTCCAGTTGGAAGTTGTTATCAAAACGTATAGATTGGTAGCGTTCTGCTGTGATGATGGGCATGAGCTGTTTGAAGCGATGGGTTAGTTCGCGTCGAACTCTTTCTCTAACACTATCGGTACAGTCCTTCGACAATTTGGCCAGATTGTTTTGGGTAGCAAAGGCCAGTTTCTTTTCACTCAGTTCTTCATTTAAGACTTCGATGGTCTTTTCGAGTTCCAAGTGTTGTTCTTTTTTGGTGGACCACTCTTCTAAGGCATTTTCCAGTTTCTTTTTTCGGTCGTGGTGGTCAGCGAGGCGAGACTCAAGGTCTTCTCGTTGTTGGCGACCTTTCTGTAAGTCGTATTCCAACTCATTCTTAAGTTTCTCGAGATCCCGGCGCAAACTGTTCATGGCTGGATTGCAGCTGAAGTTTTCTACGGACATGTCTGAGAATTGCTCCTTCATGTCTGCGACTTTTTCTCTCAGTTCCTCTTCCCCATCGTTTTCGATGACGTTGATCCAATCTGAGGTGACTTTGAGGTCGGCTGAGAGAAGATGTTGATAACGTTTCCGGACCTCTTCGAGTTCTGCTTTGAGGAGGCCCTTTTTGTTTTTCTTGTCTTTGACGCGGGAAAAGGATCTGATGGTCAGAACGAGAAAAATGAAAAATAAAATCAGAGCTCCGCCGGCAATGCCGAAAGGAAGTGGGTCGGTGGGAAGACCACTGTTCGAATCGGGATGAAAAGCTTGGTCCAACTTTTCAATCCATGCTTCCTCGAGGTGCTCATTCAACATTGAGTGAAAGGATGATCCCGCCAAGTTTTCTCTGAGGGGGGCGAGAAAGATGAGGCCACAAACCAGAACTGCCGTCAATAGGCCAATGAGGAAGGTGAAGCTCAGGCAACGACCACTGCTACGAGAGGCTTTCTCCTGTTGACTCTGTAGGGCGTGGATTCGTCCGTTGAGAGATTTGGGTGACGGAGTGGCTCTTTCAGCTGATTCTCCAATGCTGGCCTTGAGGGTTTCGAGATCAGATTCCAGAGATTCAAGAATGTCCTTTCTAACTTCGCAGAATGTTAAGGTTCCTGTGAGCTGTGCTTCGGCTGAATCTGCCAACTCCTTTTTGTCATCTTTCCAAGTTGTGTGTTCGAGCCAATCTGAAACTTTTTCTAGGCAAGGAGCATGACGATCGAGGTCTTCATCAATGTCTTTCGGAAGTCGTTGGATCTCACTTCCAAGCTCTTCCAAAACTTGGCCGACGGAAGAAGCTTCTAACTCCTGAACCTTGAGGTCTCCTTCTACTTTTCTAATCTTTTCCTCTTCGCTCTCCTTTCGGTCCACATCAGCCTGTTCGAGATCTTGAGAATAGCCCAAAGAGTGAAGATCTTCTTTCAGGCGTTTTTCACGGGAAATAATTTTTTCACATTCTTCTTCCTGAGTTTTTGCTTCGACTTCGGCCTGGTTGGCCATTT
>Ga0233432_10001507_pt1 | contig 22579 bp, 19 predicted proteins | sample SI_122_August201_6_FD_179870 | JGI IMG/M metagenome (GOLD analysis project Ga0233432, IMG submission 179870) | Seawater microbial communities from Saanich Inlet, British Columbia, Canada - SI_122_August2016_10_MG | ecosystem: Environmental > Aquatic > Marine > Inlet | place: Canada: British... | reverse complement strand
TATCAACTATTCAATAGCATTCCGGGTAAAAAGACGGAATCTCAATATTCAAAGGGATTGAGTACCATTCAAGTACAAGCTCAAATCCCGCCACCCAATACAGTGGTTCCATTTATTCTACGATTTAATGCCAATTTTATCGTCAACATTCAGATAAAATAAATAATAAAAAATCCATTCAAAATTTTTTAATACCGTCCTATGAATCGTTCAATTTTTGTTTAAAAATTTTAAAAACAAAATGGCGCGGGAACTGGGATTCGAACCCAGGACCCTCGGTTTAGAAGACCGATGCTCTATCCAGCTGAGCTACTCCCGCGTTAGAATTGTTACTAAACATTTTTACAATTATTCGCAATGTCAAACCCTCTCCTGCTACATAAGATTACAAAATTCAAAGTCTTTTACTTGGCAAATCAGTTGATTCGCATAAAATTTAGATTTAAATCAATATTAATCTTTATAAAAAATGAACTACTTCAAGACGATTCTGCTCTCTATATCCTTCACGATTATTCATCATTTTGCTTTTGGACACTGTCAGGTACCCTGCGGGATTTACACCGATCAGGTAAGGTTTGAACAGATGCTTGAAGACCAGTCGACTATCGAAAAGGCCTCAAAACTGATTGCCGAGCTCAGTGCCAACAAGGATGCCCAATCCCAAAACCAGCTTTTTAGATGGGTGAGTACCAAAGAATCTCACGCTTCAAAAATACAGAAAACAATTGCTGAATATTTTATGATCCAGCGAATCAAGCCTTCGGATAACGATTACGATATAAAACTTAAGGGTGCCCATGCCGTAATGGTTGCAGCCATGAAGTGCAAACAATCAATTGCACCAGAGAATTCGAAAATTTTAAAGGAAGCTATCCTCTCTTTTCATAAAATTTACGAAAACATAAAATAAGCTTTTTTTCTCTGCGAATTTTATTCTATCCACATGATATTTGACCCCTTCTACTTACTTGTCATTGGAACGGGACTGGCACTCAGCTTTTATGCATCCAGTATAACGAAAAGCCGTTTCAGAAAGTACAGCCAATACACTACTCGTTCTGGTTTAACAGGAGCTGAAATTGCCCAAGGAATACTGAGCGATAATAATATAAGGGATGTTCGAGTTGAACGGGTTAGCGGTGAACTAACGGATCATTATGATCCCCGTAGTAAAACACTACGGTTAAGCGAATCTGTTCATGATTCAAACAGTATGGCTGCATTTGGAGTTGCTGCACACGAAGTTGGCCATGCGATCCAACATGCAAAGTCCTATGCTATGCTTTCATTTCGCTCTGCCTGGGTACCAGTGGCAAATATGGGGGGAGGTCTATCCATGATCGTAATCATGCTAGCTTTTTTCCTTGGAGGGGCCCAGTCTGCAACAGGTGCATCTTTGGCCTGGCTTGGCGTGTTACTTTTTGGATGCACCACCGTTTTCACTCTGGTGACTTTGCCTGTGGAATTTGATGCCAGTAGCCGAGCTTTAAAATGTCTCCAGAAAGGGAATTATGTATCTGAAAAAGAATTGGATGGTGCGAGAAAAGTTTTAAACGCAGCAGCCATGACCTATGTGGCGGCCTTTATCACTTCGCTGATCACCCTACTCTATTGGATGTTTAGACTAGGTCTATTGGGTGGGCGCCGAGACTAGCCAGCAGCATCTTCACGTAATTCAATTCTTTGATATTTGATTGCCTTACAGGGTGAGTCATCACTAATCTCGACCACACACCCTTGCATCCCAACATCTTTTTCTGCAACCGGGCATTTGCGAGGCATGCCATCCAAAAATCTCCCAATACACGCGTCGATATCTCTCCCCAAGACTGATTCTCTTGGACCTGTCATTCCTAAATCGGTCTGGTAGGCTGTACCTTTCGGTAAAATTCTGCCATCTGCAGTAGGAACATGCGTGTGGGTTCCAAAGACCAAACTCACGCGACCATCCAAGTGCCACCCGATTGATTCTTTTTCAGATGTGGTTTCAGCATGAATCTCACAGACTATCTGATCTATATTTTGCTTTTTGAAATCGTTTACAATTTTGTCGGCTGTTGCAAACGGGCAGGAAACCTTAGGTCCCATAAATGATCTACCAAGAACGGTAAATACACCTACTTTCGAATCTCCTCGATCTAAAATAAGATGATCTTTCCCAGGGTTTGAAGCAGGTAAATTTGCTGGTCTACAGACGAAACCCAATTGATTGATTTCATTTTCGAAATTTTTTTGATCCCAGACATGATCACCAAGGGTGATGGCATCGACTCCTGATTTTTTGATTTCAATAGCAGTTTTAGCAGTGAGCCCTGCTCCGCCAGCCGCATTCTCGCCATTAGCGATACAAAGAGAAATATCTTTCTGCTCTATAAAGGTCTGTAAATATTGAGAAAGAAAATTTCTTCCTGGTCTTCCAACAATATCACCAAGAACTAGGATTTTCATTTTCCGGAAAGTTCAATTTGCTTATAGAGAAGCAACCTATCGTGAACAAGAAATACAAGGTCGTCCAACTCATCTCCATTCAGATCCACAACCAATCCCTCACGAGGTTCGTAAAGTCCACCTTTCTTCCCCTGATAATGTAAATTTTTTTCAAATACCTCGAAGTGCATAGTACTTTCCCAGTTTTGTGTCTCTTTATCAAGTGTGAGAAACTCGAGGAGATTTTTTTTGCCATCCAAGCAAACTAAGTCCGTGACACCATCCTTATTAAAATCTCCACACTCGATTCCATGATGACGAATTTTGGGTAGATCAGTAAGATATCTTGCTTCAACATCGAGTGATAGTTTCTGCGAACTCGATGATGAAATTTCCTGGAAACCGCTTTTCCCTAGTGCCAACAGTTTCTTTCCTCCTGAATCTTCAAAAATGTCTACTTCGCTCGGGGTGAGAAATGCACCCTCCCATCGATTTGATCCGCTCGCTTGAAATTTCTCCGCATACAATCTCTCCCAGTATCCATCTTCATGAAATGCAAATATTTCATGAGCACCCTTTCCATTCCAATCAATTTTGATTGGAGCAGATAATTCTCCTGACTGGTCTCTAGAATTAAATTGCTCAACAACCCTTAATTCCCCGTCCTGCCATGCAATGATTCGCACAAAACCATCACCCGCGATTAGGAGTTGGTCGGAATTAGAGGCGGTTGCGTAAAACTTTGAAAGATTTTCTAATTCCACTCCTTTCATAAAACTTTTTCGAACTACGGAGTCCTCGGCAAGAGGTTTCCATCCCCCTTCTTTATCCGACATTAAAATGATTGGGGCATCTCGATTAGAGAGAATCAAAACATCCTCAAAATCATCACCATTCAAATCACAATTAAAAAGAGAACTTGGTTCCCGCTTGAGTGCCTCCACAACAAATTGGTTCGTAATTTCATAATTGGAACCGTTTTCTGAAATTTCAAAAGTCTTAAGTATGAATTCTGAATCCTGCTCACAAAGTACTAATATCTTACTATCCTTTTCTCTAGCAGCAGCAGATGGAAGGGCAACTAAAGGAACAGCACCGACCTCAATCATCAAAGGAAAACTGAAACCACCCTCTTTACTGTAATCGGAAACACCCAATACTTCTTCCTCAGCACTCAAAACGAGCAATTTTGTTTTACCTTTTAGAACTAAGGTTGAAAGTTCTGTAATTCCTTTAAGAGAGGGTGATGAATTCACGACTCCAGAAAACCCGTCTTTATTGGATTCAAAAAGAATAACCTCACCAATTTCTGAAGAAGCTGAGACCAGTTCAGGTATACCATCATTATTAAAATCACCCATTGTCCAACAACTTTCCTTATTGCTAGCGGAGAAAATATCATGTGAAACGACTTCAAAAGGTTTCGATAAGTTTTTTATATTTTCGAATGAAAATGAAAAAACAATCGCTTCTCTTGATAAAGAATCTATCGAGCAGAACTTTTTTCTTTCGGGGACGGAAGTGTCTCTGAAAAGAGTAGGGAAAGATGCTAGAGCAATGTCAAAAGATAACTCAGGACCAAAACGCTCTTTTTGCCCAAGCCTCACTTTTAGGGAATAATCGTCGCCCGGCACTAAGTACATCCAATCAAGGATATTATCATTATTAAGATCAATGAGTTCTACTCCATAAGCACGCTTTTCTCCCTCCCTGTATAGAGAAGATGGGTACTGAGGTTGCCCTTTCACAAAAGAAATATGCTCCAACCCCGATTCAGTAAACATGTAAAGCTCACTCCGGTCATGCTCATCGATTACTTGGAGACTTTGAGAATAGGGTCGAATTTTATCAGATTCAATTTCGACAGCATCACTCCAATTAATTTTATTTTCCCTAAAGTAAACTTTAACGCCATCGTCCGGACTGGCGGTAATTATATCCGGAATATCGTCAGAATTTAGATCTCCAGTTGTGAGGTCAGTAATACTGTCAGTTACAAAAATTCTCTCTCTTTTATATTTTGAATCTTCTAAAATTGGCTCCCAACGATTTTGACGAATTGGTCGAACATTTTTTGGTGAAGAACCCTCTTTTGTGCGGTAAAGAATCTCAATGTACGATCTATCCAGATTAAAATAAATGAGATCAGTCAAACCATCGCCATTTAAGTCAGTATTAGTAAGACAGCGAGCATTCCATCCAGTTAAAAGAACTTCTGGTTCGGACAGAGCAATAGGTTTAGCCTGACTTGTAAAATGCCCCAAGATCAAGAAAGAAAAAAACAGGCAAATGCTTAAATAAAAGTAATTCACTCGGATAAAGGGTAAAACTTAGCTTTTGAAACTAATCCACTAACTGAGTCCTTCGTCCAACCAAGAAGAAAGTAAGGGAAATCTCCGAAATCTTCAGGTTGAAATTCAATGTCTCCCTCGTCAAACGCCCCTATCATAACCTCAAATAAGGAAAACATTTTACTAAAATCTACATAATCTACCTGACGAATTCCTCTAGGTAGGTTCTCCATCGCATCTTCCATAAAAGAACTATCCCACAAGGAATCTTTACCCTTATCCATTCGATTAATTACCTGATTTAGATATTGCAACTGCCCCATTGATACTAAAAGCCAATCATCATTGATCGCATAAGCAATTGACAAGCCTGCAGCTTCAAGACCGCGCATTGAACGGATCGTTACCCCTTTGTATTCAGTTTCCTCAAAAAGTTCATTTCCCTTACTGACAGAATCAATCATGGCCCTCATAGTCCTGCCAAAAAGCTTTGGATCCTTTAAGCGAATTGCATAGATCGATGAAGATGGAGATGCTATGTCTGTAGCTGCATCAGTAATTTCATTAAGATAAGAAAGACTAACCACTTCATCACCAAGCGAGCCCAATAAATCAGTCCGGATTGCAACTTCTGATTGATCTTCAAATGCCTGAATTTGAGAGGTAACAAGAAGATGAAGAGCCGGACTAATTGATTTAAGCGTATTTTCAATAGTTGGCCAAAGTTGGGCCATATCATTTCTTGCATTACTAACAGTAATCACATCTTTTGAAACGAATTCATGATTCTCCAGACTCCCTTTTACGGTGGCTAAAAAAGAAAGTATCCCCTTCCGATGTTCCAAACCTAAGGATGAGGTAATTTCCAACTCCTTTGAATTTGCATTCAATTGGATTCCTAAATGGTTTAGACCATCCAAACCCAACCCTTGGATTAATCCATTAGTTTCTACTCCAAAAGGATTTTGGGGGATTTTTAATTTATTGCTCTTGCTGTCGAGGATTGCACGGATCCCTCCTTTAAAATTAAAAAAGATTCTTGCTTGCCCCTTGCCAATCTCATCAAAGCAATCGGTGTAAGATTGATTATCAGTAAGCGATTTACCGTCATCAAAAGATTTTTTAAGAACTGATTCCACACTCTCCTCTCCCCCAGTAAGCATAAACAGCTTTCCTTTATTCAGTGCAAGGCATACACCTGCGTCTTTTGCATCAAAATCCTCAAGCTCTTGGTCAGGTTTTTGAGTAAACCAATAGACACGGTTATCTCCAATTTTTGTTTCCTCAACTTCCGCATTTTTAGCGAGGTCTTCGAGGTTTGAAATAATTTCATCAAAATCATTTTGCCTTAGAGACGACTCCGAAATGAAGGCGAAAAAAGGCGGCATTATTTCTATGCTCTCTTTAGCTTCACCTTCCCGTTTGATAACTTTTCGTTCTAAAAGATTAGTGAAATTGGAGACACCCATGACCATACTCCCTTCGATTGAATCAAACAACGGGTTAAGCAGAGTTTCTTTTATCTCAACAAAATTAGACTTAAATTTTTTATTTTTCCCCTTTAGGAGTTCCTTTTCGATCATGTCACTTATTTTCTCCCAGATCGGAAACTTCTCAATTTCACCCCAGGGACCAACTTTAAGATCATCTCTCAACTCTCCCCAGTTATCAACCTCGAGCACAAAAAATGTATCCTCCGGCAAAAATGAATTTAGGGGTTCTTTATCTGCAAAAACAGTGAATGAGAAAATGATAGACAGACATGTTGTGGAAAAAAGCGGATTCATTGATCAGGAGGTTTAGGGATTAGTTTGATTGAATGGGTGGAGTTGTGTAACGAAAGCCAGCATTTGGATTACGAGGATCAAAGGCATATGCATCACGGTTGATAAGAAAAGTTTTCAGTGAATCTACGGGGATAGAGAAACCAAGTCCCTCGGCTCCCTGGCTAACTACTTTCATATTGTTCACTCCGACTACCTCTCCCTTGTAATTAAAAAGAGGACCACCAGAATTACCCGGACTTATCTCGGCTGTTGTCTGAATATGAAGACGGTCGGAAATAATACGATTACGTAAACTAACGATTCCTTCGGAAACACTTCTCTCCAAACCGAGAGGGCTGCCAATGGCGAAGACCCGTTGGCCCTGCTTGAGGTTTGGCGAGTCACCCAATGTGATAAAAGGAAATTTAAAACCTTCTTCCTGTCCCTCAATCTTTAGCAGGGCCAAATCGAGATTACCACCTGTCGCCACAATTTTAACATTATCATAGTTTCTTTTAACTAACTCCGTTTGACTTCCCTTAAATTGAGTAACTGAGATTTGACGCTCCCCAGCGACCACATGATCATTCGTCACGATGTATCCATCTGGATGAATTAGAAAACCAGAGCCCAAACCTATGGGTGTACGGATAAGAACCACAGCTTCGCCTAATTCATCAACAAGAACATTAAGCGGTGATTCCTTTCTTTTTCCAACAGAATTGACGAAAAGGTCGTTATGAAAAACGGTTTTATCATTCGATTGCTGCACGCTCTTGTCAACCATTTGCAGAATCGATGTTTTGGGGATTTTAATTATATCATAACCCAAGTCGACGAACACCTCTCCGACATTCGACTTAACTAGTTCTCCTGTTACGGTGGAATCATTAGTCAAGTTTATCGTCACAGTCTTTCCGAATGATGTTACGAAAAGGAATGATAGTAGAAAAAATATTTTCGACATTAAATTTATATATCATGAGGTTCTTACTTCTTACAGAAGAATTTAAAAAGGATTGGCTGAATTTATTCCCCCCCTTTTCGGTGGGGCGAGCACAATATTAATCAATTCGGGTAATAAAAATTGACTTGCGAGCAGTTACCAAAAGTTGGTCCATGTAGTGCAATCGGCGTGGAACCTTCGAGTTCAGTATCCAAAATCATAATTTTTGTGCTACCCGAGGTAGTTCTCTCCGTGAAATAGAGGTGCCTTCCATCACTTGCCCAGCATGGCTGCATACCATGTGACGATCCTTTTGTTAGGATCCTGGTTTTACGAAGAGAAAAATCGAACTCACATACTTGGAAACCACCAGCAATAGCAGCAGTGAAAGCAAATTTATTAGGATTCCGAGGATTCCAACTTGGTTCTGTACAATGTGAACTGATATTCGTGGATATTCGGGTGAGATTGCCACTCGAAACTGAAACTTCATATATTTGAGGCTTTCCTCTACTGTCTGAAGTTACCAGCAACCTCCTGCCATCAGGAGACCAAGAAGGTCCAGACTCATTACTACGATTACGTGTTAGCCTGCTTGGCTTTGAATCAGAGGAAGAAGCCAGCCAAACTTCAGGATTACCAGAAGTAGACAAGATTAATGCTAATTGATTAGATCTTGGATTCTGAACGGCCCTCAAATTACTTCCACGATAACTTGCAATAGTTGAAATTTTACGACTCGCAAGATTTAGAAAATAAACATTGTTAAATACTTTTCGATTACTGGTAAAATAAATGCCCTGCCCCTGTTTTCCCCAGCTTGCATTAAAGGTAATTTTTCCAAAAGAAGTCTGCGGTCGTGCACTCGTCATTAAAGCATCGGCAATAAATATTTCTTTACTTCCAGTAAGATTTGAAAGAAAACAGATTTTACCACCAAAGAAACCTGGGATACCCAGAATTTCCTTAACTAATCGATCGCAAGCTTTGGCAATAGACAGCTGTACGGTGGATTCATTACAGGAATATGAACTAACGACTCGCTTGGGTGTACCTGTTGAGAGAACCGCCTTAATAATATTCTCCCCCTGAGAAGAAAAACTTGCTGAATAGCGACTTTGTTGAGAGGAGGCCAAGCGTAAACCGCCATGAATACCGATTGCTTTTGCTACAACAGAACCAAGAGCTTTCGGAGTATTGCCTAAGTCGATAGCTACTTGCTTTTGCTCTAACTCACTTTCAATGGTACCTAATACTATCGTGGATTTAGATTGAGCTACCAGTGGATCGGCGAAGAAAGCAAATACAACTACAACTAGTGTAGATACAAGACGACATGAACTAAGTTGCGAATTAAGAATATATGTTCCCACCATTTCTAAAACTTCTAAATTGAATGCCTAGTAGCAAGCGAAAACATAGGTAGTTTTAGAAAATTATTATATTAATATCGTCTCAGATGATTTTAAATATACGATAAGAGAAAATTTGCATTACAATTAATTAGCCAACAATGGATAAAGAAAAAATACTAAATCATTTAAAAAAAGTAAATTACCCTGGATTTTCACGGGATATTGTCTCCTTTGGTCTGGTGAATGAAGTCACATTTAATGACGGCAAAGCATGTGTAAAAATTGAAATATCAAGTTCTGATCAAAAACTTCCCATTATACTCAAAAATCAGGTGGAAGAAGTTCTTAAACAAGAAACTGAAATCATTGAAACTGAAGTTAACATTATAGTAAAATCTCAGTCCGCAGAGAACCAGGAAACTGCTGAAGAAAATAAGTTATCCCAGGTTAGCAATATAATTGCTATTGCCAGTGGTAAAGGGGGGGTGGGGAAATCAACTTTAGCCGTGAATCTTGCCTGTGCAATCTCCCGCCAAGGAGAGAATAGAGACAAACCTTTCAAAGTAGGTTTAATGGATTGTGATGTTTATGGTCCTTCCGTCCCACTTTTGCTTGGCTCCACAGAAAAACCTCAATTGATCGGCGAAAATCTACTTTTACCGAATGAAAGCTTTGGAATTAAACTGATGTCTATGGGGCTCCTTATCGACGAAGATTCACCCGTGGTGTGGCGAGGACCAATGGTGATGAAAACAATTCAACAATTTGCAAGTAATGTGGAGTGGGGAGAACTTGACTTCCTCCTTATTGACTTACCTCCGGGAACCGGAGATGCTCAACTATCACTAGCTCAGACAATGCCTTTGGATGGTGCCATTATAATAACCACGCCACAGAAAGCTGCGGTTGATGTCGCACGCCGTGGTGCGAGAATGTTTGAGAAAGTTAAAGTTCCTATTTTGGGTGTTGTCGAAAATATGAGTTACCTTGAAACAGAATCGGGCGAGAAGCATTATCTCTTTGGAAAAGGAGGAGGACCAAATACTGCGAAAGAACTTAAGACTAGATTCCTTGGCGAAGTTCCATTGAATCAAGAAGTGAGAGAAGGCGGTGACCACGGAATTCCAGTGGTTACTTCAAATCCTGAATGTAATTCCAGCCATGCTATAAACAAAATCGCCTCAACCATTATTGAGGTATTCGAAGTGTAAGGGGTTACCCTTTAATTTCGCGATGTATGGTGTGCCGCTTAAGAAAACGGTTATACTTCCGCTTTTCTACGGGATCAGTTTGCAACTTTTTGTTGCGACTAGATGTGTAACGAGAAGGAGGCTTACCTTCCTTGCGTGCTTCCGTGCATTCTAAAATAACAGTTTCTCTGGCCATAGTTTGTATTAAAATGCAAAAATAAATCGGTTAGGCAATGTTAAAGAGTGATATCCAACCTTATGACCGAAGAGTATTTCGATTTGCATACTATCTCTTTCTATCACATATTTATTTTCATGGAAGTGCATAACCAAGATAATGCTGGGATTGTGGCAGAAAATGCTAGGCGTGAAACACAGCTCAGGAATGAGGATCAATCGGCTATTGAAGTCCCTGAGCTTGGTAACGATCAATTAAACCGAGTCACAAAACCTGCCGAAGCTTATGATCTATCGGGTTCGCTAAGTGATGAGGAAAATGCGCCCTACTCCCCCTCCACTTGCCAGCAACCTGGGGAAGCACCTGAAAGTGTTGATAATGTTGATGATGCAGGTTTAGACTGCACGAGGGAACCAGATTGGGAAGTCGTTAAACCTACTCAACTCCCTGATGAACCTGGACCCAGCCAATTTCACAATGACCGATATTGGGATGAAAGAAGTCTAGATCGAGAGCTTCAAGAAAAAGATCTTCAAGAAGAAATGATTCGTGAAGAGATGGAAAACTTCGATCAATCAGCTGAAATATCCGATGATCACAGCAGACCTTTTCAAAATGAGGTCCTGGACCCTTATTACCAAAGTGGTTCACACCCATCCACACCTCCTTCAGCAGGGCACAGTTTGGATTCCTTTGTTTGAGACTCAGTCGAAAAATCCTTTTCTCTAGTTAATTACCTGTGTCTCCGAATAAAATAGAAATTATCGGTGATTGTCTTGCTATCCAATGGCCAACTGGGGAAGAAAGTTTTGTAGAAGCCAAAACATTAAGAGAAAACTCTCCGAGTGCTGAAAACAAAGGTGAAAGTGATCTTTTCGGTAATATTTCTTTAGTTCGTAATTCTAAAAAGGTTAGTTCGATAGCATTGTTGAAGTTTGAAAAAGTTGGCAATTACGCAATAAGAATACAATTCAACGATGGACACTCCTCAGGTATATATAGTTGGGACTTACTAAAAGAGCTTAGTGATTAAAAATTACAATAATCCAATCAGGCCAATCCTCGCTCACTGGATCCAATAAAAGAGGTGACTTCATTGATGAAGGGATTTCCCTGAGACTCAGACAAATTTTTTAGCTTCTCGATCGCCTGCGTTCGATTTAAATCTGATTTATAAAGAGTTTTAAAGATCATTCTAACCTTATCAATATCTTCTCCACTGTACCCACATCTATCCATCCCCACTTTATTAATTGATCGAACTTCTGCCGGGGAACCATCTGCTAGCATGAATGGCGGAACATCCTGAACAAGCTTAGAACAGGCTGAAACCATCGAATGCCTGCCAAGCCTACAGAATTGATGCACGCCAGCCCCCCAGCCGATGTTTACATGGTCTTCAACTCTTACATGACCTCCTAAAGCGGAGTGACTGCTCATTACGAGATGATCACCAATAATACAATCATGAGCAACATGGCTGTAGGCCAAAAATACATTTTCAGAACCAATAATGGTAAAATCTTCAGAGTTAGTTGCAACATGAGCAGTTACATACTCTCGAAAAACATTGTTATCTCCAATCTTCAGTTTCGGGTTACCTCCCTCGTATTTTAGATCATGAGTCAAACCACCAATCATCGCATAAGGAAAAATTTCATTCCCCTTCCCCATCGACACATCTCCCTCGACCGTAGAATGATGGCGAATAACCGTACTGTCACCAATTTTTACCTTTTCACCAATGAGTGCAAATGGCTCAATAACCACTTGCTCACCTAAATCAGCACCAGGATCTACAATTGCTGTTGGATGTATTGTTACGCCCATATCCAATCAGGAATCACTTGCATCCGTAATGGCAAACATCAAGCTTGCTGAGGAGACTATCTTCCCTGAAACCATACAGGTAACTTCAGCTGTGGCAATTTTGTTACCTCGAACTTTTACTAAATTCGCTCTAATTTCTAGCTGATCACCAGGTACGACTGGCTTTCTGAACTTAACTTTATCTGCGCTCATAAAAAAAGCTACTTTTCCTTCAGCTGATCCTCTTCTTAATAACAAAATGCCTGCAGCTTGCGCCATAGCTTCCAGTTGTAAGACTCCTGGCATTACTGGGTGACCAGGGAAATGTCCTGTAAAAAACGGTTCATTGATAGAAACATTTTTAATCCCAGTAAGGGACTGGTCTCCTTCGATTGATACAACACGATCAATCATAACAAAAGGAAACCTATGCGGAAGAACATCAAGCACTCGACGAATATCCAACTCGGTTTCATCTGGCATAACATAGGACTTTCTTTCGTGTGCTTTCGCGGGTGAACCAGATTTTAATTTTTCTTTCTTCGCGACTGATTCGAGGATTTTAGCCGTCAAGTCTGAATTCAATGAATGCCCAGGGCGAACCGCAATTATATGAGCCTTCAGTGGTTTTCCAAGCAGGCACATATCGCCGACAATATCCAATATCTTGTGTCGTACAAATTCATCTTCGAAACGAAGGGGTTCTTTTGACATAATCTTGTCACCTTTAATGACAATCGCACTATCCAAGCTACCACCACGAATTTTTCCGAGCTTTAATAACTCTTCAATATCTTCATACAATGTGAATGTTCTGGCTGGGGCTAACTGTGCAATGTAGCTCTCTGGATCTAATTCTAAAGATAAATGCTGCACATGTACTCCACGATCATCTGCTGATGTACATGTTACCCTGAAACCATTATAAGGAAGTGCAATCATAGAACGATTGCCTGATGTTACAGATACAGGTTCGTCAATTTCCAGAAAAGATCTTTCTTTATCCAAGGCAACGACTTCAGCTTCCATGATTAGATTAACAAAAGGTCGTGCCGAACCATCACAAATTGGGGGTTCACTTGAATCAAGTTCGATGATTGCGTTGTCTACCCCACAACCAGCTAACGCACTTAGAACATGCTCGATCGTATGAACCTTAGTATTCCCGTCTGAGATTGTTGTATTGCGAACTAGCTCAGTAACTTGATTAGATAATGGTTTTATCTCGGGATTACCGTAAAGATCAACACGACGAAATAGGTACCCCATATCAGCTTCCGCAGGTTTGATTGTGAGTGTCACTTCATCACCTGTATGCAGAGACTTACCTTTTATGCTTCTATCTTTACGAATAGTTGTTTGCTTAATTGACATATAGAAATTTTTATCTTTATTACATATTTCGCTTAAATAACATATTAAAAAAATTTACCTTAATACCTTGAACGAAAGTGTGGAAAAAAAGAAGAGATCTTTAAAAAAAAGACTCAAGCAACAATATATAAGATGGGTAGATAAAGTAGTTAGATCAAACGCACTACAAAAACTATTCACAGGTTTACTATACCTAATAGGATTTGTTGTTTCTACGATTTTAGCCACACTTTTATACCTAAAGATCTAATTAATCTATTGGTCAGGGAAATCGAGTTCTTCCATCTTAACACCTCTCTTAAAAGACTCATCCCATTTGAGATAGACATCTTCCTTATTTTTTTCATTTATCTTAGGATCTAACACAAAATCAATGAATCTAAGGTATCCTTTTTCTTGAAGAAATCTACCAAGATCCCGATTAGAAGAGGAAAATGATGTTAAAGATTTCAACAGCATTTCAAGTCCATAGTTTCGGTTAAATTGTTCGGTTAATCCAATCCGGCAACCTCTTTTTTCTAACATGGAAAACATTGAATTAAATCGTGGATTATTTAGATCAATCCGGTTGTTGGATAACTTTAGATTACGAAGAGATTTGAGGTTATTTAATGGATACGGATCAACAACTACATTTTTGGAAAGTGATAGGGTATTTAGGTACTGCAACCGAGAAAGAGGGTTTAACTCCAGTACATGATTAGACTGTAACCGAAGTTCTTTTAATTTTCGTAGTGACGCAATTGGTCTTAAATCGCAGATTCGATTCTCCGTAAGATCTAAATGCTTTAAATTTTCGAGTTTTTCTAAACCATTAAGTTCGTAAATAAAATTAATGTTGAGAGACAGTCTTTCCAATCTACTTAACTTTCCAATTTCACGGACCGTTTCAATTTGATTCCCTGAAAGAAGGAGAACAGAGAGCACAGATAGATCATCCAGACTATCAACATTCTTTAGCATATTATTGTACAAATAAAGATTTCGTAAACGCGGTAATGATTGAAGCTCGACAAGGGGATCAGTATCCCGCTTCCCGTTTCCGCTTTGATCTTGAATGGGTTCACCTAAGTCATAAGTTTTGTTTCGGTTTACATCTTCGTAACTCTCGACTCGACCAAGTTGATTACCTTGGGCATAGAAAGTGATCAAAGACTTAAGCTTGCTAATTCCTTCCAAATCGATGAGCGAATTATCTGCAACATTTAACCAGGTTATCGAATCGCACATTTCGATTCCAGAAAGGCCAAGTAGGCGGTTGTTCGATAGATTCAACTCGGTTAAGGAATTATTTTTAAGTTTAAATTTCGCAACTTGTTCAGAAAGCTCAAGAACAAGGCCTGCCTTGTAATCATCCTTCAGGCTCTTTTGCTGAAGTTCATCTTGGATAGCTACAATTCGGGATTTTGTCTGGGACAAAGAAAATCGCCCAAATGTGCGAAGCGAAGAGATTCGATTTCCTGAAACATCCAATTTACGAAGTTTTGGAAGTTTACTAATCGGAGACAGGTCATTGATTAGATTATCTCGTAAGATTAAAACTTCTAGGTTCTGAGCAACTTCAAGTCCACGAAGGTCGCGAAGGTTGGCGTCATTTAATTCTAATGAAGTTAATTTTTCAGAAACTAATTCGGCAGTCAACTCATCACCTCTTACACCAAGGACACTACAAATCTCTCGCTCTAAGATTGATTCGGGGACTAGTAACCTCTCTGCGGTCAATAAATGAGAGCACAGCAAGATAAGAGCAAAAAAAGAAATGCACTTTATTCCTAAATATCTTGAAACAAACACTACTTTGATAATCGGATGATTAAATCAAAACTTTAGAATTTAGCGCAAGCGGGCGATTAAATCTTTTGACTCGACCGAATCACCGACTTTAACCAAAAGTTCATCGATTGTTCCATCAGTCGATGCATAGATGGTTGTCTGCATTTTCATCGCCTCTAGTACAGCAATTTTATCTCCCTTGGAAACTGTTTTTCCAACGCTTGTTGCAATACTGCTTATAATGGCAGGAATTGGGGCACCCACATGCAAATCATTGGATGGATCTGCTTTTTCTCGTGTTTTGGCTTCTCCCTTGATGCTCTTGTCATGGACAAGAGTGGTGCGAGCTTTCCCGTTAATTTCAAAGGTTAATGAACGAATTCCATTTTCATCGGGTTCCCCCACATGAAGTAATTTAATGAAAAGAGTTTTACCTTCTTCAATGGTAATCGAAATCTCCTCACCGGGCTCAAGACCGTGAAAGTAAGCCAAAGTTGGCAGAACAGAAACATCTCCAAACTTTTTCTTAAAATCTTGAAATTCGGAAAAAACTTGAGGATACATAACTGAGCAAAATAGATCGTCATCAGTACATTGTTTACCAAACTTTTTTACTAATGCAGCCTTTTCCTTCTTAAGGTCTATTTTAGGTGCAGATGCACCGGGTCTTCCCCTCATCGGCTTTTGCTTGCCCAGGATAACCTTCTGGACTGCCTTAGGCCAACCGCCCTTAGGCTGCCCCAGATTACCAGATAGTAAATCAATTACTGATTGAGGAAACCCTGTTTCCTCAGGTAGATTGAGCAAATCTTCGGGTTTTACACCCTTAGTAATGAGGAAGATAGCCAAATCTCCGACACTCTTACTGCTTGGAGTTACTTTAACGATGTCTCCAAGCAAACGGTTACATTCTTGGTATGTGGTTACAACATCAGGCCACCTTTTACCCAAACCAAGGGCTCCTGCTTGTTCGCGTAAATTGGTGTATTGTCCGCCAGGCATTTGGTGCTGATAGACTTCCGCACTACCGAAAGGTGGTGAAGTGTCGAAAGGCGAATAATACTGCCTGACCGCTTCCCAATAAATAGAAAGTTGGTTTAAAGCATCTACATCTAGTCCTGTTGATCGAGGCGCATTTTTTAATGCATGCACAATAGAATTTAAATTCGGTTGACTGGTACAACCTGAAAGAGAAGAAATCGCAAGATCAACTACATCAACTCCAGATTCTACAGCCTTAATTATAGATGAAGACGAAATTCCACTCGAATCATGAGTGTGGAAATGAATAGGTATTCCAACTTCATTCCGTAAGGTTTTTACGAGTTTCTGAGCAGCTATGGGGTGACACAATCCAGCCATATCCTTTATAGCCAATATATGAGCCCCCATTTTTTCTAATTCTTTTGCTAATTCAACATAATAACTAAGAACATACTTCTCTTCATTTGAATCGGTAAAATCGCCGGTAAAGCAAAGAGCGGCCTCACACAATGATGGTGTTTTCTCAACCACTGTCTCCATAGCGACCTTAAGGTTAGGGAGATAATTGAGTGAATCAAATATTCGAAATACATCCATCCCAGCTTCGGAAGAATGAACGATAAATTCTCTTACTACATTGTCTGGGTAATTTGCGTATCCGACCGCATTAGAACCTCTCAATAACATCTGAAATAAAATATTTGGAACTTTTTCTCGAAGGGAACGAAGGCGCTCGTATGGGCACTCGCCAAGAAATCGCATACAGGTGTCGTATGTAGCCCCACCCCACATCTCCAAACTAAATAAACCGGGAACTTTTTTCGCTATAAAATCAGCAACTTCCAACATATCGAAAGTACGCATACGCGCAGCCATCAATGACTGATGGGCATCTCGAAGAGTGGTATCTGTAATCATAACTGGTTTTTGATCACGCAACCATTTAGAAAACTTCTCTGCACCTTCAGATAATAACAAATCCCGGGTGCCACGAGGAGGTGAAGCAACAGTATCGCATTCAGGAACAATTAAAGGAAGAGGGTTTGTAACCCGAGCTCTTCCTTTTACCTGTGGATTACCGTTTACTATAACCTCGCCTAGATAATTCAATAGTTTAGAAGCCCTGTCCTTTCTAGGCTTGAACTTAAAAAGGCTGGGTGTCACATCAATCATTCTAGTCGTGGCATCTCCCCTAACGAAATCTTTGTGAGTAATGACATTCTCGAGGAATGGAATGTTTGTTTTAACACCACGAATCCTCATTTCCCGAAGAGCCCGTTGCATTCGATCTAAAGCCTGTGACAAATTTGGGCCTGAAGTTGTGAGCTTAACTAATAACGAATCATAAAAAGGAGTAATGATAGAACCAGTATCACCCATAGCACCATCAAGCCTAACACCAAAACCGGCGGCAGAACGGTACGAAAGAATTTTACCATAATCGGGACTAAAATCTTTCTCAGGATCCTCAGTGGTAACCCGGCATTGAACAGCACACCCAATCCTTGGAATATTACCTTGTTCTGGAATTCCAATTTTATTTTTATGAAGTTCATGCTCCATAGCCACAAGAATCTGTGATCGCACAATGTCAATCCCGGTAATTTGTTCCGTAACAGTATGCTCAACTTGAATCCTGGGATTCATCTCAATAAAAAACCATTCCTTGGTGTCCTGGTCTAAAAGGAATTCCACAGTACCAGCATTGTCATAGCCAATCTTCTTTGCCAGTTCTACACCAGCCTGGCAAAGTTCCTGCACCACATTCTCAGGCAATCCAATTGATGGTGCAACTTCGACAACTTTTTGGTACCTTCTTTGTACTGAACAATCACGTTCATGTAGATGCACTACATTTCCGTGCCTATCACCTAAAACTTGCACCTCCAAATGTTTAGCCCGACCAACATAACGCTCTAGAAATACGGCAGAATTACCAAAAGCTCTTTCGGCCTCGCCCTGGGCTTCTTCTAACATTGGCTTAAGTTCCTCTTCTTTGGAAACAACCCGCATACCACGACCACCGCCACCGAAGGCAGCTTTGATTATAAGAGGAAATCCAATTTTCCTGCCCCATTTAAGAGCTTCAGCTGGCTTGGCTACTGGACTGGGTGTTGCGGGTAAAGTGGGAACACCGGCGAGGTCTGCTGCTTTTTTAGCGGCAACCTTGTCCCCCATTTTCTCCAATAGTTCAGGTTTAGGACCAATAAAAGTAATTCCTGCATCTTCACATGCCCTGGCAAAATCAGCATTTTCAGAAAGAAAGCCGTACCCAGGGTGAATCATGTCCACTTTTTTGGCTTTTGCGATAGATATAATTGACTCGATGTCGAGATAAGCGGCAACCGGACCTTTCCCCTGTCCTACGAGATATGCTTCATCAGCTTTAAAACGGTGAACACCAAAGCGATCCTCCTCGGCATATATTGCCACAGTTTTAAGATTTAATTCGTTGGCAGAACGAAAAATTCTTACTGCAATTTCACTACGATTGGCTACTAAAAGCTTTTTCATGTATTAAATAAGATAGTATTTTAAAATGCTATATAATCTCTAGATTATATAGTTTCTTCAACGCTAAAAGGATCACACAATCGAAAAGAAATGAATAAAATTTGCAATTGTGCCATCAAACCATTCGTCAACGTATCCTTTCAATCCTAGAAAGTAGAGAAGTGAAGCTGCCCCAAGGAAGGGGCCAAAAGGAATTTCCACGCCCCACCCAAAACTACTGTTCTTTTTCGGAACTTTCTTACGAATAAAATTTGAAAATAACAAAACTGGAATCATCAACGCTGTACCAAGTAAGGCACCACCAAAAATCACGAATAAGCCACCCTTCCATCCACAAAATGCTCCCACAAAACCTAATAATTTTACATCGCCTTGACCTAGTGCCTCTTTCTGCATCAATCTTTCAGCAATTGCTCCTATCCAATAGAGCAAGGAGGAAGAGATCAGAAGACCTGTCATGGAAGCAAATAAAGCGCTAATTCGCTCAGCTACCATTGGTTCACTTGAAAAACCATGGATAATCGGAAAGAAAAAGGATAAGCATACCCCAATGACAGCACCACCCATACTAAATCTGTCTGGTATCATCATCGTCTCAAAATCAATAGCTATGACAGCTAGAATCATCGAAGTGAAAAGCATTGAGCAAATAAGCAAGGGAGCATCGTCCAGACTTAAGCAACCATAGAACAGATAAGAAAATATAATAGCAGTCGATAATTCCACATATAAATACCTAAAAGGAATCTTAAATACGCAACAATTCGCACGCCCTCTAGAAAGAAGCCAAGTAAGTATCGGGATATTACGAAACCATGAAATTTGAATTCCACATTTAGGACAAGAAGATGGAGGAGATATTATGGACTGTCCCGCTGGAATCCTACTAATACATACGTTTAGAAAACTTCCTATTATAGCACCTAGGCAAAAACCTATTCCTGCCCTCCAATGAGGATCCATAAATATTTCAGAAAACATTCTACCGAGCAAAATGTTCTTTGGCAGCTTGCGTCATAGCATCTGCGGAAATTTCATGCTCTGTCCAAATCTCTAACGCTTTAGCGGCTTGAAAAACAAGCATTGATAAACCATTTGAGCACACCAGTCCTGCCTGTTCTGCCTCCATAAGCAGTTTAGTTTGGAAAGGATTGTAAATCATGTCGTAAACTACACTCTTCTTTCCCAATCTAGAACATGGCATGAAAAGAGGGGAAGAGTCGGTATCCTTCAAACCGAGTGAAGTCGCATTAATTACCAACCAATCTTGGTCTTCAAATTCGCTTTCCTGTAAACAAGCTGAACTGCTACCAGTAACCGTAGAATTGGTAAATTCCTCTCTCAGCAAGTTTAGTAATTCATCTAGTCTATCCTGACTTCGGTTATGTATATGAACTTTAAGGGCACCCTCCTTAAGACATTTTACAGCTGCTGCTCTCGCAGCACCACCTGCTCCCAAGATAAGGATTTTTGAAGTCCGCAAATCGCAACCTAGATCTTGCAACAAAGCACGATGTAAGCCGTAACCATCCGTATTGTAACCATACCATTCTCCATTTTTTAAATGTAGTGTATTTACTGCACCCATCAAAGTCGCCTCAGCATCTAAATTCTTAACAGTATTTAAAGCCTCTACTTTATGAGGAATAGTTAAATTTAACCCCAAATAACCAGACTCAGACAGCTTGCTTAGAGCTATGGATAAAAATTCTGCTTTGACATCAACTCTCTCATAGAACCAATTATTGAAAGATAAATTCTCGATGGATAGTTTTTGTAATGCAGCGTTATGTAAAAGTGGACTAATTGAATGAGAAATCGGATGACCCAAAACTGCCAGTCCAACCTTAGGTGATATAAACTCAGGAACCTCGTTCAGTAAGTATGGATTGCTACGCATTGGATTCGATCCCTCGTATTTTATCAAATTCAGCTACGAAGAATTGAAACATCTCTGATTCCTTCTTTTTTCCGCTGACCGCATAATGATGAACCAAATTTCTGCAACCTCTAGTTAACATCTCTGAAACTGTAACAGGAAGAAGGGTACCACCAGAAGACTCGTCGATAGAAACTCCTATGTATTGCCCCATATCCTCGAGATCAATCATTTTACCACCTGCCCAAACATCAATATAAAAAGGGATTTCTCGAGCAAAGCATCCGACCATAAAGCGACCAGGTAAACCAATTGGTTCAAGATCAAAACCTACTCTTCGAGCAACTAAAATATATATTAATGAGAGAGTTATAGGTAAGCCCTTTTTGTTTTTAAGAACTGAATTCAGAAAACTATTTTCCGGATTTTCAAAGTTTTTACCAGCTCCACGAAACCCGAACTCATGAAAAAGAACTCGATTCAGAACAATACAGGTTTGTTTCGGATCGAGTGGAGTTGTAAGGAGTTCCCTCACACGATCTGCTAATTCATCAAGCAAAAGACTTGAGACAGATGAATCCAAGCTAGGGTTTACTGTACGATCAAGTAAGTACCAGCCAGTTTCTAGCTCGTATCTTCTAGAGCGGATAAAATTGATAAAATCTTCCTTACTATCAGTCCAACCTAACTCATCTTGAATAACCTTGGCATGCTTGGAGACAATATCATCGGATTCAGCAATTATTTTACTCAGAAAAGAACGACCTGACTCAGGAAAATCATTCAAAAGGCGAACCATCGAATCTCGCACGACTGAAGATTCGTCATCCAATAATGATATTAGGACAGATTCACTTGGCCAGGTTAATTTATTTTCGGTGCTCTTCGGTGACATTTTTCTTAAACTTGCGCCTTCGCCATATTGAAGCAAGCAATCTTCGAGAAAGGGTTAAACGACTGGAGCTCGATTTCCAAATAAGGCAGATCCGACTCGAATCATTGTACTCCCCTCCGCAATTGCTTCATCCATGTCTCCAGACATCCCCATCGAAAGTTTTGAAAACCTACAATCAAACCTTTCACTCATTCGATCTCGAAGATTACGAAGATTGGAAAAACAACTCCGAGCGACTGATTTATTTTGCGGATCATATGGGGCAATTGTCATAAATCCATCTATGCAAATACCGTTTAATGTTAATGCATGTTCGAGAAGTGACTCAGTATTTTCAATCGAAACACCAAATTTAGCAGGGTCATTGCCTGCGTTTACCTGTAAAAGTACAGGTTGAATTAAATCGTTTAACAAAGCTACACTATTTACACGATCCATAAGCTTCAATGAATCGATTGTTTGAATCGAAGAAAATTTGCCCACTACATGCTTTGCCTTATTGCTCTGAAGATGGCCAATGAGTTCAAAGTTCATGCTTTGATTCCCATCCATTTTGCTTAAAGCTTCTTGTACCCGATTTTCACCTACACTCTTAATCTTACTATTTCTGCAGAAGGTAACTGCATCAATCGGCCAGTTTTTGGTCACAGGAAGTAGAGTAATTTCATCCAAAGACCGACCATACTTTAGGCAGGAAGAAGCAATCTCTCTTTTTACCTTTGATAAGTTTTCCAAAAACTCTGTTTCTTTAATCATAAGTTATTCGAATATAAAATTTGCATACCATAAGCTGAATTAATAAATATAATATATGCACATCCAAAATTTCAAAACCTTTTGCGACTTGGTTGAAACAAAAAGTTTCTCCAAAGCTGCTCGTTTGAACGAAGTTACACAATCAGCAGTAAGTCAGCAACTAAAAGCTATGGAATCTCATTATGATATGCTTATCATCGATCGTAATCAGAAAAAATTTAGGCTCACTCCACAAGGCACAGTTCTTTACACAACATACAAAGATATACTCGGATTATACGAAAAGTTAAGTTGTGAGATACAAGAAATGAGTAATATTGTCAGCGGTACAATCCAGATTTCTACTGTTAATAGTATAGGTTTGCACGAGCTACCTCCATATTTAAAAGCCTTTATCAAACAATTTCCATCAGTGAACGCTCGAGTTGAATATCGTCGT
>Ga0233432_10001504_pt1 | contig 22599 bp, 31 predicted proteins | sample SI_122_August201_6_FD_179870 | JGI IMG/M metagenome (GOLD analysis project Ga0233432, IMG submission 179870) | Seawater microbial communities from Saanich Inlet, British Columbia, Canada - SI_122_August2016_10_MG | ecosystem: Environmental > Aquatic > Marine > Inlet | place: Canada: British... | reverse complement strand
GCGGTGACAAGGACGGTGACAAGGACCGATTCTTTCCTTGTCATCCAATCGTCTTTAACAAGGCAAGATTTGGCAGCATCGCAACTTTTACATAAAAACCGTACTCATACCTTTTTATATCGCAAACTTTTTTCATGTAGTGGAATCATCCGGATCTACTGCAAACTCTATCATGGTATCATGCAGCTGCACAAGTGACACGTACACGCAGATCGCAGCGATCCAGCTTACGAATACCAAGAGAGTGACGGGTCGTGCATAGGCGTCTTGAGAAAGTACTTTTAAATTATTGATATACGCACTCCATATACCGCATGTGATCAAGAGGGCAATTGTAAAAACGCCCACGACAACAAGTACGCATGTGAGCAGGTTTTCGACTCGGTGTGCTGGAATGCATTTTGCAATACGTTGTCGATTTGCTATTTTTTTTCTTCGTTTTATCATTTCTTTTATCATTTGCTGACCTGCAGAAGGACCGTCCAAAACGGCATTTCTTCGCAAAACTCGTTCTTGCACCTTGTGCACTCGTTCTTGTAAGAGCTTTTGACCCAATTGAGGATCGTAATGATCACGATAAACGTCTTTACTTTCTTGAAAAGATTGAGCGCATTGCCACATGATTTATCAAAACCGATCTTTCCTTACGTAGTTACCCCTTAGCGATACTCTACACTACATGCGTGAATACAGGACATGCCTTGCAAGTTCTTTTTCGCATTGTCGAATGCGTTCGTCGTAAACATTATAATGTATGAACGAGTTGTAGAGTCGGCTTTCGATATCGGTTTGCGGTTCGCGTTCGGTGGCGTCGCATACAAATTTGTATGCTAATGCTCGATAGAGAGTGACGGGTCCGTAGGTGTTTGTGTGCTGTCTCAATTTACTCTGTGAATCGACGAGTCGAGCTACGAGAGTAGCGCAATGTCCAGGACTTTTCAATTTATTAGGTAAGATGTGACCCAACCATTTGAACATTGTGAAAGTACACAAGTAGCGCACGATGCTGTATTCAGAGCCTGCAGCCTCAATGCACATTTTGAGCAGGTCGTCTGTATTGAGCGACAATGGAACAGCGCGCCATCTACCCGTAGTTTCATGGGTATAGTAGTCGTCATGATTGCGAAACCCTGCCGTTGAGCCAATGTACGTGGCAAAATGCTTTCGTGTGTGGTCATGATGCTCATTAAACACGATGATTTCGACATGAATCAGACTGGGGCGCCCTTGCCCTTTTTTGATAAGCCACTCCAACCACCTCTCCGAATATGATTTGCGTTGCCATGAAGGACTTTGTTCAATGTCTGGCTCGAGAAACAGCGCGTAGGCAGACATTGACACCTGCCAACCGGCTCGCAACCAACTTGCAACAAAAGAAATCGTGTTCCTTTATATTACGCTAAGCGCGTAAGCGTCAAAACATACGTAAGCTAATAAAAATGAAAATTGCATTGTTTGTTACCGGATCCGTGCGCACATTATTTTTGCAGTGCACTTTGCATCGTGTGTTACATTACGTAGCGTTGCCTTTGAAAGCAGAGCTTTTTTACAGCATCAACGTGCCATCTGTTGCACACATATCAACAGTTTCAGAGTATCTTGACACAACCTCCAATGGCACAATTGCAGTCATCTACAAAGAGGTGTATGTCGACAAAGGGAGTTACACAGAAACTCAAAGATGTTCCGCACTCGTTGCTCGCGTGATTGGTCGCCCGCAAGCCGAAGGAATGGTGCGATGCATGCGCAAATTAGAATCATTTGGTAGGAACTACGATTACATTATTCGTACGCGAACAGACCTTTACGTTCCGTTTGGCATATCGTCTCTACCTCCACCAAGTGCAAACGTTGCGTTTGTGGGGTTTGTTGGCAAAAAATGCAATGGTAAAACCGCATGGTGGATCGACGATCGATTCGCAATTCTGCCAACAACCACGACCCAACAAGCGTATTTTTACGGCTATGCACACGACTTGTGTAGACAAGATTGTTTTGACCACACATGTCACGCACCTGAATGTAAATTAGGCAGCGCTTTGAACAAGAGAAACGTGCATGTAGTTGATTTGAGAGAGACTTCCTCGACGGCATCGTTGCAGATTATACGCCAAAATTGTTCTTTAGAAACGGTAGATAAGCACTGGATAAGACCGTCGTGGATGCCACCATTCTGGTTGCAAGCACACAACCTTTCACAGTTGCTTAATAAAAAGAACAGAGCACTTGGTCGGAATGAACCAGATAAATGAGCATGTCAGAAGTGAGGATTGAGGAGTATTATGGTGATTACATTCATTCGACGCACACAATTCGCGTATCAAGTTCGGGGTCGCTTTCATCGGTGCAAGAAATTGTCAGCAGTGTAGTAAAGGAATCAAAACATCACCCAAGAACGATTGCTCTAGTGGATGATGCCACACAAGTATTTTCAACGGGTGTGGTCGTGTCCGAGTTTTGGTACACGGTTTTGACAAGAGGTGCTCTCTCCTATCATTATCAAAAACCTCGCACCGTGGACGGTTTGGGGTTTCTGCCCGCTTTGTTATTGAAGTACAACAAGGAATCGCTGAATGATTCGGATCAATTGGCCTTCAATATGACTCGCATACACACATACTACACCGCCTTGCAATCGTATTACATGTTAAAGATCGACTCTTCGCAAACATACACGTTTCTCGCCAAACGACAAAAACTATTGCGTTCAAATGATGCAAACTCTGTTATGGCGTTGATGCAATTGCTCTGCTATTGGTCCAATTGCCAAAGCGAAGCCGAAATGAAGCAACAATGGAATGCCACGTTTCATCAATGGAGAATTGCAAACTACACTGGTACAAACGAAGCCGTTGTAAAATTTGCAACGCTGGTCATGCAAGAACCATTTGGGTCAGTCAAACGAATCTTTCAAGCTAACAATATCGCGACACTCACAAACAACTTGGTCCAATGCACGCTCGACAGACGCCAAGCTATCGTAAACGCGTTCATAGACGTATTTCGATCACATACTCATAGCCTCATCCACAAACACACGTCCTACACAGAGATTAAAACGGAGGACAAGTTGTTTTTGGCGGATGATGTTGAATTTAATGACGAGTTTAAAGAGAAAATGCTGTTAATATACAAAAACAAGGTGAGAGCTCCTTGTCTCGATTCAAACGGTACGATCATCTACAATACAACCCTAACCCCTTGAGACAGTCTTGAGACGACGTAGTATATCACACAAGTCTTGCCATCGCCGATGTGGGTACGGGTGGGAAGGTTCGGGGTTCAACTCCTGTTCTTCTGTATAAACACACCATATTTGTTGTAATCGCACGCACATGTCCTCTTGATCTTTATGAATTCGTAAAACTGTGAGAGCGCCAAGCAGATCTGCAATTCCTTCTTCATATGTCGACGCAGGGTAGGAGTGGAAGAGAGCTTTTCGAATAGAATCGTCCACTGTTCCTGCTAACAGAGCATGGCCCAACTCGTGTGCCATAACAAATCCGATGCCCATCAACAGGGCGGTGTCCGAGTACGACTCGTCCGCAAATGGGCGCACTAAAATGCCAGTGCCAATGACAATGCATCCAAACGGATATAGAAAGTACGCATTTGTGGTCGCACCATCAAAGAGTGGCGCCATGGAGCACGGGTCTCTGCTGTTATAAACGTGTCGCATTCGATCGACTGTAGCTTGAAATGCCTGGTCTAACATGAGCGAAATCGTGTTTTGAAGTCGCTGTTGTATTTTAAAAGAGGGGAATTTGTCGCTCGTATCACCCACCATGTGCAAGGAAGATTTCGAAACCATTTCCTGTACTGGATGAATATACCCTTTGAAAAGACTTTTGATGATAGGATATTGTAACACGTATTGCATTTCCGTTTGTAATTTTGCAAACAAAGCGTCTATTCTGTCATGCAGCGATGGAGACACCAGTGTTTGAAAGGTGTACGCTTCGTACGCGTCTGCAAAAAAGTGTCGAGTCGTGTGAGCACAATCGTGTCTGCTTTCATCAATGATTGAAAAGACATTTGGTGTTGTGGCGTAAACAAACTCTTCATTTGTTGGTGGATCAAATCGTGCTTGGATATCCAATGCTTTTCGAGAAGCCCTGTGCATGCCGCCAACGGCATCCCTGCTTCGTAAAGATTGAACCAAACCCACATCCCACGAATGCGCGTACCCTCCAGCAGCGACACTGTACACACAAACCGTGCTCAATGCATCCACCAATACTTGGAAATCCTCCATTTTTGAATGTCGAGTGTAACGATGCAACATTGAAGAAGCCCCTTCTGCTACATTGATTCGATTCACTTGCTCATCAAAGTTGGTATGCAGACTCACATATTCACGGATGACCTTGTCTCCGCTCTCCACCTCAGTCTTTACCTCAGTCTTCGTCTCACTTTCCGTGTCATCGTGTTGCAAAATTGACAATGCATAAAGGTAAGCCTTTTCATCAAAAGCAAAATTGAGCATCTTGTACACTTGGCTGACTGTGGTGACATCTGGTAAGGGTCGATGCTGCAAAACTGCCACGAAGCCATCTCCTCGCACACCAACGCCCACATGCGCCACGCTAGGACACCCGCGCATGGACAAACTCGCCATTGCTCGCAGCGCATTGTTTTCGCTATTCACCACCGGCAATCGCATATTGTCTCGCGCCTCTAGAATCTGTTTTGGATGAAAGCCCTGGCTTTGCTCTTGCATGCACACGTGCACCACTTTTTGAAGCATGTTTGTGCGTAGTTGTGACACTGACAGTCGATTTAACATCGTTTCATCTACAGAGTTTCCCAGTTCAGCATCCGAACGGATCAGCGTGTAACGAGGTGCAGATCCAGAAGCGGCCACGGCCCTCAATCGTTCACCGCACGCGTGCATCATGAGGTTTGAATCGCTTTGAAAAGATTTAATAACAAGACCTGGATTGAATGAATCAGAAGCAAAGTATTCGATATCACAAACCGCGCGTTGTGCATCGAACACTTCACCCAAGGCGCACATTGCATGACTAGAAGATACATACTTCACTTTCAATTCATTCTGTTTATCTTCGACCTCCTTGTCGCCGCATATCATGACAGAACGATCCACAGTTAAACGAGGAGTGAGTAAAGCGTGCTCGTCCGCATTGCGCACCAACAGTGTTGACAAACCAGATGCAAACACGCAAACACTCAAGATGATGATGACATCGACAATTGCAAAAATGGCCTCCTTCATCTGAGGCACACCAACATTAATTCATTTCCTTTATATACGAGACAAAAACTTTTCTTAAAATACGTTTTCATACCAGAACCCTAGTGCACGGGTTGGGTGTTTTTGCGGAATGGACTACGTGTAATCTATTCGCATCTAAAGGAAGTTGTACGAAACTTCGAGCTGAACGTTGAGCTCAAGAGGCGTCTTCTGCACGTTCGCCTCCATCTTGTTGATGCGCTCGTCAAAGTGGCGCGTGACGTTGGCTTTCGCGCCCTCTTCGCCCGCAGCGCCAATAGCACGCCGTTTTTCCTCGTAAAGAGGATGTCCCTGATTGACAGTCGTGGCGTCCATGGCTTGGGTCCAGCTGGCGTAATCGGCTGGCTCAAGAACCACCTTCATCGCCCCCAAATCCGTCACCTTGATCTGATTAGCCACCTGCTCTTGCACGAGCGGGAAGACCGCATTGTAAACTTGTGCGCTGATCTTGACCATGTTCTCGGGCATCGATTCGATCGTCGCGCTCTGGAGCTGCTCCTGGTTGTCGCGCAGGGCCTGCACCAGAGGGTGATCGCCACTGACCAGCACCAGTTGGCGATCGAGGACCTTGTGAACACCATTCGTGTCCAGGTTTTCCAACGTGTAACCCTGTACACACAAAATTGAACACGCAAGAACACGCTAAGTGTGAGATTCCGGATTACAGGTTGAACTCATATCAATCATGGATTCGGATGATAAAGAAAATTGTGAAAAAGGAGTCTTGTATCGTATCACATCACCATCGAACAAGGCATATATAGGTATTACGAAGAACTTCGATGTCGGGTTTGCATCAGAGTTCGAAATTTTGAAAGCAAAACGCACCGGATAGCGGCTTGCAAAATCATATGCGACCTCAACATTATCCTTTTGGAGCACACGGTGGGCGTGCGAGGATTCCTTGGGCATGAAGACCGTCGAAAAGGATTTGCCCGTGCGCGTGAACGTGGTCTCATCCACACCGGTGATCTTGGCGCCGACTGCAAACGGAAAGTCCGACTGGACGGCTTTGACCGAAATGGAGTGAAGGATGACCGACTTGAGGTCGCCCTTCTTCGCCATGTCGCCTTTGAGATTGTGATACTTGGACTGCTGGAAGATGGTGTTGAGAGCCTCGACCGTCGGTTGCCAAACGGAAAGCGACGGATTTCCAGTCAAATCCGACAAGTTGCCCTTGATGTTGACATTGAGGGTGCGCGTCAAGGGGTCATTCGGCTGCTGCAGGTTGAACTTGACCGACTCGTCCGTCGCCATCTCCGTCATCCCCGCACTCAAATCCTGCATGAGCTGCGGCGAAGTGCCGCCCTGCATGAGCTGCGCAGCAGTCGCACGGTTCGTGTTGCGAACCGACATCTTCCTTTGCTCTCACACACCTCTCCTTCACATGCCTTTATATTTAAGAGACCTTGTTTATTACATTGACATTATTAACAAATAATTTCAGCTCTTTTGATAGGTCTTTAAGCTTGTAGTGACTGCTAAATGATAAATATAAGATTTACATGGTGATAGGATTGTTGACAAAACAAAATGTACAACTACAAGTCAGCATCAGACGAGTGGACCTTAGAAGCGGTCGTCGATAAGTGGATTCCAAAGCGTCCTTCATTGTGTTCTATGATATTGTTTTTGACAATCTTTAGTACAACGGTAGGGTCGATACCTATTCTAATCATGGGGCTACAGCATACATAAATTTACCCTTGGGGTCTGCGTATTCCCTAAGCGTTTGAAAATCGTTTGAGAGCATAGACGGGGACATTTTTGCGAGAGGGGGTTGTTTGTACAATCGTGTGTTTTGAACTTGTAGCCAGTTTGCTTTCCCACTGTGTTGAAATTGTGAAGGACAATAGTAATCTAAATTAACCATATTTTCTTGCATTGCATCTAATAACCATATTGGTAATGAAAAATCGATATGTAAAACACACTCTCCATGCGCCACGTTTTTGTACGGCTTTTTTGTCGCATAGCGGATCTCGAGTGATGGCGTGTATGGCTTTAATTTACTCAGTTTATGAACACACTTTGACAAATGTAAGCAATCCACAGGTGTATCTATTTCTATTGTAGCATGTTCGGTACCAAGTTGATTTAACAACTTTCGTGTCTCGACATCCAACGACGACACTGTAAGACGGTTTTTAAAGAATTCATATTGGCTTTTACCATACAAATTCAATGGCATAAGCCACCCAACCGCGAATGTATAAGCGATAGACCAAAAGCCAGCATACAAGTCAAATGCAAACCCGGCCATTGCATACGTCGTTGTAGCATAAATAGGAAGCTTCTCACTTGTTTTACCACCTTTACCAAAGGACGTGCTTGATTTTGAGCTTATGATCATCTTCTTTTCCATAGGCACGACCAGCAATGTGTCATCACGCATTTTTGACGCAAGCCATGCGTTTAGATGAGCGTCGAGTTCTTGCTCATCAGACCATGAGTCAATTCTGGAGGTGTATTTGATTGTAGACAATGGAACAGATTTAATTGTCAATTCTACAATGATCCCCAACAAACCGACGCTGCCGGGTATTTGATACCAAACTTCAATTCCATTCCATTGAGTGTCTGGAAAAACCTCTACGATTTCTCCATTTGCAAGCATCAAACGCAGAGAAGAGACACAACAGTCCACAAAATCTTCACCGCGATGGTGAATGCCCGTTGCAACAGCGCCCCCTAAGGTCACATCTGGATGCCATGTCTCTTGCAACTGCCGGTCAAACGCTCGCAAATAGCTTGTAATTGAACCCATTGTGACTCCGGCACCGCAACGAACGTCGCCATTTGGCAGCATCTCAATACTACGTAATTCAGTCGTACGCACAATTGTGCCTTTTGAATTAGGACAAATGTAATTCGACCAAGAGTGCAACCCTCCCGCAACACGCAGATTTCCCCGTTTCACCATGGATCGCAAGACCGATGTGTTCACGGGCGCTGTAGAAAACCCGTTGCTATTGCAAATCATATTTCCAGAAAAATTGCGAATGCCACTGATACCCGTCCAATACTGCAACGGAGTAGATATGAAGAGTGCGCTACATGGCAACAAGATCCAAATCGTAAAAACTCGCCATAACAACCTTAAATTAGGATAAAATGTATATTCGATAATCCGTATATGAATCACACAAAGCATGATAAATTGCACAGTTTGCAACGCGCTTGCATAACCGTAAAATGTGTCTTCGACAAATAGCACAAACCCGACAAAAAACCATCCTGATATAAATGTAATTTGAGACCATAACTGAAACGGTCGCATCATTTGAAACAGCTCTACACTCCACAAGATGAGAGAGCCTGCCCATATGACATCTAGCCACAACGGGCGTTCTATCGACAGTATTGGAAATGTATTCTGACCTAAAAATGTCGAAATTACGACAATCATCGCCGTGACGAGTGGCTTTTGCGACAATGGCGTGAACGCAGGTGCGTAAACGCAAGTCCATACCAAGATCCGCCAAGTGACCATCATTGCACTGTCGTGAGGCTGTCCTATCGCGCGGTGCAGTGGAACTAACGGACTCTGAGTTTGCAAGCCAGTGATTATAATTACTAATGTAAATATAAAAAGTGAATCTAAACTCGATTTGAAAGTCATGACCACAAAGCAAACAACAGCTCGAGAGCTGCTCCTCGGTCTATGGGGACTCTTTATGTTTATATTGGGATACGTTTTAGGGATTCTGAATCAATTCGAAGCACACTACTTAGCGCATCATACACGAGATGGAATAGGAGTTTGTGAAAGTGCCGTTCTGTGCAGTAGTTTTGCACCACGATCATTGTGCGCAGAATGGAAAGATGAGTTGAACCTCGATTCGATAGGAGGTCATGGTCATGATCACTAAAGAGTGACTAAACGGCCATGTCACCCTTGATTGCAGGATATGGGTCGTAATTGTCGAGTTTAAAATCGGATGCAGAAAGTATAGAAATGTCGTCTAAAGTCAGTTTCCGAGTGAGCGAGAGTGTGCAAGGCATCCGCGGTGTTCGCTCTAGTTGTTTAAAACACTGTTCGACGTGGTTGTCGTACACATGAGCGTCGCCAATTGAAATGTGCAAAGAGCCTACTCCTACATTCAAAATAGATGCCATAATGTGGCATAACAGCGCCGAAGATGCAATGTTGAATGGCAACCCCAAGAAGACATCGGCGCTTCGCTGGTACATGTGCAAATTCATCTTCTCTCCATGCAATGAAAACTGATACAACACGTGGCAAGGTGGCAAGTTCATCTTGTCAAGATCGGCCGCATTCCAAGCACTCATCACCGCTCGAGAAGAATTGGGGTTCTTTTGCAACTCCTTGACAATCAAGTTGATCTGATCCACGCCTTGGCCACTGTAATCCGCATGACAATCTGTGTAGTCTGCACCAAAATGCCGCCATTGCCAGCCGTAACAGGGGCCAATGTCACCTTCCTCGCGATCGGTAATTCCAATCGAATCCATAAACTTCCTTGTAGAATTTCCATCCCAAATGTGCACACCCACCTCTTGCAATTTTTTCACATTCGTCTCACCATTTAAAAACCAAATCAGTTCTTGCACGACACCCTTCCAATACACCTTTTTCGTCGTCAGCAATGGGAACCCATTTTGTAAATTAAAGTCGAGCTGATGGCCAAAGATGCTGTGACGACCAACTCCTGTGCGATCCTCCTTTTTGATGCCATTGGTCAAACACATGGACATGAGGCGCAAGTAACTCCGCTCGTCTCGATCCGGATCCACAATTCGAGAGTATTGCAACACTCTACCGTCCTCCATCCACTCCGTAGCGTCCAATTTCCAACCGTTCTGACTGTTCATCCAATCCGACCGCACCATCGCATCACATCCATACTCCGCATCCAAGATCGTCAAGTCGATCGTAGACACGTGCTCGATCAGACTCTGAATCAACTCGGGACCTCCAATCAAAAACGTCTGCTCGTACGACTTGCAATGATACAGCGCACGATCCAGCGTGTTGCAAAATGTCACGTTACCGACCGGCAACGTCACCGTGTGAGAAAGCACACACGCGTGACGCTTGCCCTCAAACACTTTTGGAGGCATGCTCTCGTACGTTTTACGCCCCATCAACAACACCGGACGCTCACATGCTGTTGTCACACGCTTAAAACGCTTCAAATCCTCAGAGCAATGCCACGGAATCTGATCCTCCTTGGCATACCCATTCGACTTGTCCAAACAAAACAACACGTGCATCGTCCTTCCTTTCGCCTTCCTTTCGCCTTCCCTACAATAGTTTTTTAGCGTATTTAGTTTTTCAGAACCAGCTAACGCTAGTTGTTCACGAAAGAAGAACTAGCGTAAGCTATTATACACGCTAAAAACGATTTATAGGTTCTCAAGTACGCGACATCCTGCTATGTCGCTCACGCACGGTCGCGTAGATGAGATTTTCAACCAGATGATGATGAATTTACATTTTGATGACTATGAGCAAAACATGTCGCCCAATTGGGAAAGATCGATGGCAACTATCTCGTGGGATAAGCCAACCCCGTCTTTTCAAGAATGTGCAGCAAAGAATAGCATCGATCTAAACGACGACATCATGTGCTATGCGATTGCAGCCATTCATTTTTTCAACTTGAATATCGACATCTTTATGCGGTGTGTCGTGACCAATATTCTATCCGAAGACGATTTGTTTTCTCAATTTCCCCAGTTTTGGCGTACTAATGTTAATTTCCTATACCTGATGTCAGAATCTAATACGCGAGAGTGGTCGGGTATCATGGGTGCCGACATTCCGGGAACTATGGAAGGTGGTTACTATGTGGTTGGAAGCGATGAGTTTAATCATAATCGTAATCTACTTGATCGTCTGATCACTTGCATCGAAGACACGCTGGATGATACGTGGCATGACTATGTCGATCAATGGGCCGAATGGCTAGTGTACTACATTGATAGAACGGCAAACATATCCGTCGCACTTCAAAAAATGAGCAATAGTTTGAGAGCGCATGGCAAATTGTTTGCGTATGATTACAGTCGCGGAGTCTCGTGGTTCAGACCGTCAACACAACACACTTACAATCTAGAGGCCAAAGTGTATGCCCTGAAAAAAACATTTTTCCTGTGGCAACGTATTAGAGATTTGGTTGCCGTCCGACCGTACGTCAAGGTTTTGTGGGAGTGTGTGGCGATGACCCAGGAGGAGAGGCGTATTGCGTTGGCGATCGACGGGATTGTCGACGATCCCCTACGACAATGCAATGAACCCCAAAACCTCTAGGAGACTCTAACCAAGTGTGGTTAACACATTCATCGTAATTAATTATGCAAAGTGCTAGTTTGGTGTTTGTATGTTTTAAGAAAATCACTCACTTCCCCATTGTGAATAATTAAATACGCTAAAATGATATGAAACATTTGATTTAGTCCATTTAGAATGAGGAAGCGAAACGACGTGTGCGGCACGTATGGGTGTACGCTTCCCGACAAGCATCGCGGGTTGCATTGCATACCTCCGCTTTCCAAACGGCGTATCGTATCTAGTGTCATCCAATTTGACCAATTTGACCAATTCGACAATCGCAAACACGCGATTGTTCCTCCGCTGCGCACGATCGAGTGCCTTGATGACCGCGAAGATGTCCTCATTCTAGACCCGATCGCAGACTTTTTGGCCACAGGGCATCGTTCACCTCCACCTTCGCCCTATCCTATGAAAGAAGAAGCTCTGATCACGTCACATACCGCTTCTCCAACACCCTCCGACCTTGAGATCATGCTGAATGCAATCAAAAGAACCTCCAGTCTGTGCTCACCGACACCATCCGTAACACCTTCGCCGCCAACATCGCCCATCGATATCATCAAACAAGTTGCCAATATACTGTGGTCATAATGATGAAGTACGCTAAAAAATCCAATGATTTCAATCGGATCACAGAAACCCGCCATGGACAGCGAGGATGAATGCGACACCACTCAACCGAGTCGACAAGATCAACTTTTCATCAAACCTGGCATCAAACCTGGCAACAACCTTCGCACCAAACCAGTGAAATCGGTAAAACAACAGGGAGACGTAGCTGCATTTTTAAAAGAAAAAGAGGCGGAGAGAAGACATTTTTTTGAGTATGTTGCACAGCATAGAGGGACCGGGACTGTACTAAAGGCCCCTGTGTGGGAATGGTCTGCAAACGCAAGACTATTTCTTTGATGTAGTAATGATATATTCATCGTCTCCGTTTCTCTTTTCGCTGCCTACCGCGCAAAGGAAAATCGGGCCTCTGGCGGAGGGAGGGGTGCTCGCCGAAGCCGACGGTAAGTTTCAGGGCACATCAGATGTGCCCTGAAACTTGGGATGTCGGAGTGTAACGGAAGTAACGGAAATCTGCGACTCTTTGACACCACAATCTGTATATTGTGGTGTACGCAATAAATCCCGTGAGACCCTCTCATCTCCCGCCTATATCCTGCATATCTCCCGCCGATGAGCGTCCGCTCGATGTCCGCTCGATGTCCGCTCCGTGTATGGATGTATGGACGTACGCTAACATAGTACCGTCTCACATCGTGACATGAGAAGAAACGTGGTCAATGCTGCGCTTGGAGAGTGGTGGGGTCCAACGCAATGTTTTAGCCTTATAGTTCATCGCACGAATGTTGGCACCGCGGTCGAGGAGGAATCGCGCTATATCTAAGCGACCAAATTTAATGACCAAACGTAATGCATCGTCTTGTGCATGAACATCTGCACCCAGGTCGAGGAGATCTCGCACTCTGCCAAAGTCACCATGTTCACTCGCATCGGACACATCTGCATCCTCTATGACGCAACGAAAAATGGGGGTTTTTGGGAGAGAGGCGACTCGGCGCTCGTCTTTTGCCACGAGGAGGTGAGAGGGGGTTGGTGCTCGTCTATTGACAAGGAGAGGGTTGGAATGATCTTGTGTATGTACGCTAATAATTGTGGATAATTGTGGGGTGAAAACGAAGGCACCATTTTAGTTCATGAGACTGCCGAGCAGAAGTGGCTTTCATTACCCTAATCGTCCAAATGTGCTTACCGAGGAGCAGTGGCTTGCAAGGTCGATTTATGATGAAAAGGACGCTACGCTCGCCAAGCTCCAATGGGCTATTGCCGTGCTCGAATATCGAGCATTTCGTTTTGATGAAGCTAAAGCGAGAGTGGCACGGAAAGCTGTGCATTGTATATCAATGAGAAGAGTACTACTTACTACGAATACGACCTATGCCATTAGAGTATGCAGGGGAATTTGTAATAGGTCTTGCCGTGATTGCCTCTGTAGTACTCACCTACTCACTAGCAACTTTATTGACTAATCTAGAGGTCGGGGGATCGAGGCCCCCGGTGCTGCAAGCGTCTCGGTGTCAAAGTTTGGAGGGTCTGGTTCCAACATGAACATCTTGGGTCCGTCGTTGTCTGCTTGCACGATCCACGCGCGCGAAATCGGTTCGTTTATGTTGTCTGGCATCATCGGCTTTCAATGCGGCTGGTCTTTTGTCAATGTTAGCGTAGCGAGATTACGTTTTCTAAAGGTTTTTTTGTACAATCGTAGACGGTGATATCCGCCCATGTAGACGTTTCTGGTAGATTTCGTTGTTGACATTGAAAAATACAAGCGTCTCGAGTCCGTTTACAAGCGATGATCTCCCACGTGCTGTCTTCAGGCAACCCTTCCTGTTTGCATGCGTAAACACGCGCTTGCTCCTTTTGAAATGCACACAATTCGCTCCGTGTAGTTTCTTCCGACAGACCTCTCCTTTGACACATGTCCTTGTGCAAAGTCTGATAAAAATCCATGACGTGTTGGTGACGTTAACATTTCAGTACTTTTTATACCGCTTGCTTGGTCGAGGGTGCGCGCTGTTTTTGGAGGCGTCTGTGGAAACAGCATTTTTTAATTTTTTTAAAACATTACGCTAATATGTAGGATAGTAGTATAAGTAACGTGACAATCATGGCGAAATCTTCATCGCTACACCCTTTGCTGACAGACAGGACAGATGGATCCACAAATACACTTCCTGATCTGAGCGCCGAATTCAAACGTGCTCTTTATAGAATCTCGCGTGTAACACCGGATGAGCACATAATGTTCGCAATTGAGCGTGTTTTACAAATCGGTTCACATAGGAAGAGAGAGTTAGAACATTGGTATTACTGGTTGTCAACCGAATTCTGCATTTTCGAACTTGGTGTATTGCAGCTGGCTCAACTTTCTTCGGTCCGAGACTGTTTCAATCGGATATTTTATTGCTTACGAAAGGACAAGTTATTTAATCTACATCCACAATTCCAGTTTACTGGTCCTAGTTATGAAAATGGATTTGAAGCAATGTCGGCATTATCACATTGTATTTTAACAATGACAAGGTTGATAGAGCTCTTGTACAAACACCTCAACGCAGTGATCTTTCCTTTGTTATCCGATTTCTTAAACGATCATGAAAGTCCACTGTTGGACGCGATATCCAAAGAAGGGGATCATCTTTATCGACTTACAGAGTATACCATTTCGTGTTATGGTAAGCATTGACTTTTTTTAACAAAATACGCTAAACATGTTGGCACAAACGGGTCGACCACCCGCTGAGATGCACACCGTATTGATAACAGGATCCCGTTCGTTGGACGGTAACCAAGAGGTTGAAGCCGATGTTTACAGAATTCTTGACGAACTACATGCGATACACAAGGATGAGATGGTGCTCTTGTCGGGCGGTGCGAAAGGTGTAGATCGCATCGGCGAAAAGTGGGCTTCTGAACACAAGATTACATGCAAAATATCGAAACCGAACTATAAACAATTCCGTCAAGCCGCGCCCTTGATACGGAACAAGCAAATGGTCGATGTCTGCGACGACATTGTCGCCTTCTGGGATGGCAAATCCAAGGGCACCAAACACGCCATGGAGCACGGCAAGACGAAAACCCGCGTCTGCATTCAGTATTCGTAACATTGTAACACCACTTGGGAGAAACGGTGTCATGTTTTTAAGGCTCAGGCTGAAGGTTGACCACGGTCAAGGTGACCATGGTCACCTTGACCATGGTCAGTCGTGACACCATTTGAAAGAGATGGTGTCAATACAATATGTCAGGCTCGACCCGGTCAGCCTGACCGGAGCCACGATTGACCACCCGGGGACGGACAGAAGAGAGAAAGAAGCTCATACGTAGTCATGACACCATTTGGGAAAAATGGTGTCATGTTTTTTACCGCAGCTCGACCGCGGTCGGCCCGACCGCAAGTGGTTCGGCCGCGGTCCGGCCGCGGTTCGGCCGCGGTCCGGCCGCGGTTCGGCCGCGGTCCGGCCGCGGTCCGGTGGATGTAATAATACCATTTGGGAAAAATGGTGTCATGACCGAAATCGCCCCTCGTGAAGGGTGTGTGGACCAATGAGACAGACAGACGGACGAGCAGAAGAGAGAAAGAAGCTCATGTGTAGTCATGACACCATTTGGAGGAGATGGTGTCCTACCTTGGCTGGACAAAATGCACGTCCCGCGGGACCGCAAACTTGTCACGCAGACCCGCAGATGGTCATGACACCACTTTTTTCAAATGGTGTTATGACATTTGCTCCAGCGCTCCAGCGCTTCCTTTGTTGTTTGTTTTCAAAGCTATTTCAACCCGACCGTGTTTGGCAACAAAAAGGTGGACACTGGGGTCGTCGATATCGCAGTGGGTGTGGTTTCTGTACGTTTTTTAGGATTCATGAATACGAAAAAGGGTATGATACCGACGAGAAAGAGGATGCTGATTGTGAGAGCAAGAGGCACAACGGCACCGTTTGTGCCGACCCAAACACCGGCAGCGATGAAATATCCCGTCGAAAAGGATATCAAATCGCCAAGAGTGTTTGTCACGGCATCTCCTACAGCGAGAGGAAAACACATTCGTAAGATGTAAATGCCACAATTCGAATTTTCAGCAATTTCAAACAGGAAATGAAGTCCTAAATTCAGCAAGTAAAAATATCCATTCACTTTTACAGTCTGCATCCATACAAATGGAATGAAGACAAACTGCAGTGCTCCCATCAAACAATGCGTTAGGGACCATGGATCGAACATCGTCTGATCTTGATCACGCACATCAACACCGCAACATCGAAACGGGGTGGGCGCAAACGAACGCCACCCCCACTCCCAATTCCAACTCCTCTCCCAATTCCTCTCCCGCTCCGCCATTCAATACACTCTCCGTTCAAACATCCTTCCCGCCATACTCGCCTTTTATTTAAACAACCAACACTATTTCGATGAAGAGCATGGACAAGATCGTGCTTGGGTACAAGGACAACCATCAACAAAGAGGCTGAGCGCACCTGCGAGAGGAGCGAGTCGACCATTCATCATTGTTATTCACTTACTATTTATTCCAGAACGATGATGACACATCAACAAAGAGGCTGAGCGCACCTGCGAGAGGAGCAAGTCGACCATTTATGTTCAGCAGCCAACACCGGTCTCTCGACATGACATTAAGCTGTCCACAAAGAGGTTGAGTGGACTTGGGGTTGGGGTTGTGATCTTGCAGAATTCTTCGGGGTTGAGTCCTCCCCACGAGGCGGTGGGGCGGCGGAGGGTGAGGGTGAGCTTGCTGGTGGCGTAGGTCACGGCGGTGATCTCGACGGTATTGAAGCCAATTTTACCGCCTTGTTTGACGGCGGTTTTGGGAGGATCGTCGTGGAAGGAATTGCCCTCGCTCTTGGGATCCCATAACTTTGCAAAGTCGGTCGGTGTCAACACCTTGCTCATACCACGATAGGGACGATCCACAAATTGGTATAGTTGCAGTTGCGTCTCATCACCCGTCGTATCAATGGTGATCTCGCAACCGCCCGAGGTCGGTTTCATGGTGGCACTCTTCGCATCCACACCATAGAGCATATTAGGCCCTGTGGTGCTTGTGTTTTTGTCATTGACCGCCACAAGTGTGGCTACGTTTAACCCAAAATTCACTGTGCCGATAATCAACAACAGCCCGATTGGAATCGTAAACGACCAATTGCAATCGTGCCAGATGCTTGAACGAGCACCCATGTTTGCACTCTTCGTCCGCCCACCACTCACCGGAAGCAGCTCGCGAATCTCCGCTTCTTGTGACAGACGCATAGATATGAATTACTGTATCAAACACGTCTGCCTTTTATTTAAAACAAAAGAATGGTGTTCTTTCGATTGGATTTACGCTACCTTTGATAGAGTACGCTAAAATAAAAAGTGGACAATGAAAGACAAGTAAACACAATGCAAACGCCGAGCCTTGCCGCTCTGACAATCCACCCGCGAAACGACCTCACACCCGCAGCGCCCGATGGAGTCTACTGCCTCGACACACCGGATCAGATCGATCCTTGCAAGTCTAGTGTGATTGTGATACGAAACGCCATCGATTTCACGCGAGAAGAGACGCAGCAACTTGACGATTTTATGAGCCAAGTCCCTCCGTCGACCAACCAATGGGGCAAGACCATCCACAGAAAAGAGGCAACCTTTGGTGTGCAATATAAAAAATACAATTATATTCCTCCCCCAGAGGACACTTGGCCGACAGCCGTGCAAAAAGTGATGGTATATGTAGATCAAATCATTGGAAAATGGGTTGACAACAGTTCAAGAAAACGATTCGTGCATGGGAATCTATACCCACACGGCGCATCCGGAGTCCCTCCCCATGCGGACGATGAGAGTGAGATGGAAAAGGGCATGCCCATCTTCTCTTTTACTCTGCTGAATGGAGAGATCAAACCAAGACCCTTTACAATTTACAGACCGCAAACAGCCGAAGAACGAGCCCAAGAGCTGCAAACATGGGAGCTAAAAGTGGAAACGAACCGACAAGCTGGGAAGTCTGGTCCGAACAAACCCGAACAAAAGCCGGTACCGATTGCAAACATCGTACTCAATCATGGAGACTTGCTCATCATGCAAGGAGAAATGCAATCGCATTTTAAGCACGGTGTCGAACCGGCAAAACCCAAAAAAGCATTCGAGCAGGCACGTCGAATGAACCTCACAGTTCGGACCGCAAAAAGCACCGATCTACCTACTCACGATCAAAAACGTCTGAAAGCCTCTGATTAAGACAGGACTTTGCGTAACAAACTCTTTTCATGCTGAGCGCGCGCTTGATCACGCTTCATCTGTCCACGCAGAGTTTGCTCCAGAGTAGAAGACTCCTTTTTTAAACGCTCAATCTCTTTTTGCAACCGCGAAGCGGTGCTCGTAGCGTTATGTGCCGTTTTTAAATACTCGTCGCGCTCATTTTCGAGTTTTGTCAATCGACTTGTCACTTGATCGATTTGCATGCGCTGTTGCTCGATTAACACATCTTTTTGATCCAACATCGCTTGTTTTTCTGATAAAACCAAAGAGGTCGACGAGCTGTCCGTGCGCGCCGTCTGCAACTCACGAATCTTGCACACCAAAAAGGAAGGCTCTTGCGGAGGCTGAAACCCCAACGCCGTCGCCGCATCGCTCCACCACACCTGGTGCTGAGCCACCACTTGATTGGTGGCGTTCAAACAAGCTTGTGTCGAATCAAGCTTATTATTGATAGCCACATTCGCATGCTCCAAGTCGGCAATTCGATCTTGAAGAGACTTTGTGTCCTTGGAGACACTGATTGTACTAATCACCGAAACGCCATTCTCACTGACTTTAGAACGCTTGTTTGGAAGCTCGCCTTTGAAATCTGGGCAAACACTCAAGTGATCACGCATCACATGCTGCTTGTTTTTACTCATGGATGACGAGAGTATCTCGATGTCCTCTGTCAAACAATGGGGGCATTTTAAAAAAGAATACTCGCGTAAACCATCTTCATCTGCAGATATCATGGCTCTTTTGGGCTTTTGCCGCTCTGTGCGCACCACCTCGAATGCGCCGTAAACAGTGGACATCTTTTAAATTATACCCAACTCCACTCTCTTTACTACACACACTCAAACTTGTAACATTCTAGCGCGGTAAGCGCGATAAGCACGGTAAGGACCGTGTCACTTGCGACTGTCCAATGTCGGATTGTGCAAAGGGTTTCCCTCTGTCGGGTGACTCCACTGCGTGATAGAGTGCTTGCCACCTGTAGCTGGATCGAAATATACATAAAAACGCTTCATTTGCGAACATGACCATTTCGAATGCCATTTTGGTGGTAAATCACAGTCTGGGCATAAGAAATATGTCTTTCTCATCGAGCCGTAATGCTTGTGCAAATCCTCCTCGAGCAGATGGCACTCGCACTCGTCACATCTACCAATCTCGTTGCTGTTACTTTCAAACAAAGCTTGCGCAAGAAGTTGTTTACGCTTTGTCTGGTTCTTTTTTATCGTTTTTGTAACACCTTTGTTGACCATACTCTTGTAATATGTCGTCGTTTATCGTGACCTTTTGCATACAAGAGGTGTGGAATACTTTAGCGTATTTGCTCATTTTTTTTGTGTTGTATTGATAACTTAGCTTCAATTGCAAAAACTGACGGAATACCCAATCATTATCAACTCTATTGTAGCAACACGGCAGGTAGAAAGTATTATGGACAATGATATAGTGGTAGTGGTATGTGGGCTTCGCATGGATCTAACAGGTATTGGTTTTATTGTCAATGAAAAAGGGCTTGATTTATCGCTATTCAAAAAGATAAACGCTATCATATTGCTTGAGGACGGACTGAAGGTTCAGAAGAAATTTGAAAAGTGATGTTTTCATCACTTCCGTCAGATCTCATTGACCACATTTATAATTTTGTGAATGCATTTGCTGTGATTGAATATAGGCTTCGATACTGGGTGAAACAATGGGTTGTGAAACACCGTCAGGTAAAACAAGAACAGAAACAAAAAAGAGCTAACAATGATATGAAATTTCTTTCCATGTATGTCAAACGATACCCTCACATGCGAGAGTATGTCATCCATCAGCTCAAGACACCCACAACACCCACAACACGCACATCGCGGGGTTTGTAGCGAAGCACGCCGCAGTGCGTAAATAAAAAGTAGCGGTTGGTAGAGTGGGTGCTAGAGTGGCTGGGAAAAAAGATTTCATGGCACGCTAGCTAACAATGGTATGCACTTTTACGACATCTCATGCCTGGTAATTAGCTCTCATGAGCGAGTTGCATTTTCAGGAGCGTTTGGACAATCTTATGACAGAAAACATCTTCAGACGCGATATGTTAAGGCGTCAAGGCCGTGAGTTTCGCAAGCAGGCAGACGATTTCTCTGAAGAGGCTCTTCATGTTATGCTACAGACGCGCATGCAAGGCAGTTTGCAAGCAAAAGAACAACAAGATGAGTTTGTATCATTACTTCAACTGAAGAAATTACAAACAACTCTTCAAAAAAATTTGTCAAACTCATTGGAACACAAAGCAAAGGAAAACAGTCGCGCGCTCTATCAAGATCAACAACTCAGTATTCTTGACAAGGTAAAATACCCAGGTTTGCGCGACGCCTTGTTATATGAACAATTGTTGTACGACTTGGACGCTCTGTTTGTCTTCAACAAATCTCGACGCCACTACAAGACTGAATCTGAATGGAAGGCGAACGTTCAGCTGATAATTTCTGAAAAATTAAAGACAGCATTGCTCGAAAAGTATAACAAGACGAAAATATCAGAACATGGTCACTTGTACACCTACGACACATCGCGTCATGTCGTTCGTGAATTACCCAAAATTTGGCCTTTGATGGGTCACATTGATGATTTAAGCGGTGTGGAAATCAATAAACGAACCGATAAATCGAAGAGGATGTATCTGTCCGTGGAAGTGAATGTGCCTAGAGGACAGCAAAACACTGTGAATATGCTATTAGAATTACATATTGCTATCGATGGAACTGTGTCGTTATTACCTTGTCGTTGCGATCCTCCGTTGTTGGTTGACAAGATCGAATCGTGGCGTCCTATAACCTCTCGTGATACTTTATTGCATCTGATTCAACAAGATTTTCGATATTATTGGTTTGGTTCCAAGGAGTTGAAAGAGGATCGTGTCGTCATTCAGCAGGCTATCGCACTCAATGCGTGTGCTGTTATACTACTTCGTCGTGGACTTAAGACAGATATGGATTTCTTAAAGATGTTTATAGCTCACAATCCAGAAGTTATAAAGCACATCGATATGGGCCCTCGTACAGACAAGCAATGCATGGAATGCATAGCCGTCAATCCTTCTGCAATGATATACTTTGGAAAAAAGGTGCGGAAGAGCGTGGTCTGTGCGGCGAAGGCTATGAACGACATCTGGGCTCGTTTTTACCTTCCGCAAAGAGAATATCAATGTCATGCACCCGTCTCTTTGGAATTTGAACGCGCGTACAAACCGATTGCAAATATAGTGCATCAAAACATCCGTGTAGAAGTTTTAAATCGTATTACAGACACGGCTTTTCAGCACATGCTTTACAAGTTTTGGAAAATATTACCACATGAGTACTCGTGGAACGACGCATGGGGACCGTCTCTTTTTTCTTTAATTTTGTAGATGTAAATCATCTAGCCATCCTTTTGATAAAATACGCTAAGAACCTTTAGAAAAGGTTCACGAAACAAGGAGTCGCATGCCAACTCACAAGTGTCGAGTCAAGTGTTGTAGATTTAAGGATTCGCACGTAACACGCGCTCACAAGTGCGGCACTTGTGGTGAATTTGGTCATGGACAACTAGAATGCAACAATAGCGCTGCCATCACAGCATTGTCGGAACATTGGAATGAAAGACTAGATTCAAACCATTGTGATGTCGCTCTTTGTCCAACTCCAAATACACATACCTCCGCTGGCCACTTTTGCAAGGACTGTAACAAACGAGGAGGGTGTAATTGCGCATTAAAGAAAGTTTGCCCCACATGCAAAGAGACTTCGGAGATCGATCCAAAGCTCATCTTTTACACGGGAGGAGACTGCATCATTTGCATGGAACCCACTCCCATGATCCTGTTTGGCAAATGCGCACATGTAAATGTTTGTCTTGAGTGCGCATTAAAACTGAATTCATAAAGTCACTCATCAAAGCCTCCCAACACTCCGTAGTAATACGGACCGCCTCCGTATCAATACGGAAACTCCTACCCCAACCTACCTCCCGAAACTACATAACTAACCGAGCACTTTGAGGCCTCACCCAGAAAGCAAGCACTTTTTCTGTCCAGAATTATGTCGCGCAAACGGGGTCGTTTGTGCGACATAGGTTTTCAAATGGTATGCCAACGATTCGCCTCAAAAACACCCCGAAAAACAGCGCTTTTTACATGGAAAACGAGTGACAAATTTTTCACTGGTCTTACAGGCCACTGGACGTCCAGACATGAAGC
>Ga0233432_10001503_pt1 | contig 22601 bp, 10 predicted proteins | sample SI_122_August201_6_FD_179870 | JGI IMG/M metagenome (GOLD analysis project Ga0233432, IMG submission 179870) | Seawater microbial communities from Saanich Inlet, British Columbia, Canada - SI_122_August2016_10_MG | ecosystem: Environmental > Aquatic > Marine > Inlet | place: Canada: British... | reverse complement strand
CAGCGTCAGCCTCGCTCATTCCTTCCTTCATTAGCATATTAATTCTATTCCTGTAGTATGCAGCGCCCCCAAGAGCAATAGCAAAGCTATCCGCATATCTTGTTGGTAAGAAACCAAATTTAAGTATCTTATTTAAACCCTGTGGTCCTTCTGCAATCTCATCTGCTAATACATCAAACTTCGCACCATCACGTCTATTAGACAGGTAGTCACTATTCCATAGTTTATTATAATCTGCTTTCCATTGCTTTTGATTTGCAAATGCTGCAGTAGCTTGGAATATATTATTACCAGGTTTGCCTAAGAAGTTTAGTGTAGATAGTAACTGCAATATAGCAGAGCGGGTGTTTAAGAACATTGTTGTTCCAACCGCTCTATTTAACCAGTTCATGTAAGAGTTTGCATTAGCATCAGTAGATACTCTATTTCTACCGCTTTTCATTCTACGTAGTGTAGATACTATTGCTTGTCTATACTTTTCACCGTATTGGTCTGCAATTAAATCAAGCGTTGCGTCTGTAAATACAGCATCAACATTATTACTAAATGTTTCAAGATGTCTTTTACGTGCCCCATTATTGATAGAATCATAAATTTCTTTAGCAAACGCTCTTGTTTGCCAACCTGATTCAAGTTTAATCGGAAATGATTCAGCAACTTCATTGGCTAAGTCTAATACTTCAGAGTTACTCTCTACAGCGTGTATAAGCGCGTCTAAATGTTTTTTCTTAGCAATGCCTGGATCAACACCTTCTTTAAGCGCATTGTAAACTTTAATAGCATCACCTAAAGTATATGGTGTGCCACCAACTTTTTCTTCAAAGTTAAAGCCTTTAGACATATCAGTCCAAGCTTTAGACTTATGAAGTATTTCAGTATCAAGAGTAGCAATACCATTTGAATACGGTTTTAGCAAATTTTCTTCCATCCACTTACGCGCGTCTAAACCTAATTGACCTTTAGGAAGGAATGCGTATAGCAAACCTTTAAAATCTTCAGCGTTAGGTGGAATAAACCATCTTGATGCCTTGGCCCCTTCACCTTTCGCCTGGTAAATTATTCTTCTAAACATAGATTGCAGCTTAGAAGCCTGCTCTTCATTTACTTTATCTTCAGCTTGTTTTTTAGCACTTTCTTCAGCTATTTTATTTGCTTTAATTATTTCAGCTTTAGCTATAAGAAGTTGATTTGTTTTACCGGTTTTTATTTCTTTTGTATTTTTAGATACAAGTTTAACAAAATCCATAAAACTCATTAAGCCTTCTACCTCAGCATAAGCATCGTTAATAGCGCGTGCCAAATCTTTATTAGCTCTATATGAAAGTTTTAGTTTATTGAATGCCCTTACTAAAGGGTCAGCTTTAGCTTTAGCACTAGGGCTTTGCGCAGCTTCTGACTTAGCATACCAGCTTTTACCTTCAGCCACGTTTTGTAGCTTATTAAAGTTGGCAGAAGGATTGCCCTCCATCATATCTTTAACAGCAAGTTTAACAACTTGGTCTACATTCAAATCAGCAAAGTTTTTTACCGTAGGATCAAATCCTAAAGCTTCTCTAACATAATCAAAGAATTTATCAATTAAACTTTTAGCCTCTGCATCTCCTGCAAATACTTCATAAAGAGATTTACCTTCTTCGCCGAGTATGTAAGCCATCACCTCGTTTTTATAACCAAACGAGTCAACGGGAATATTTGCATATCCACCTTTGCTCATTCTGGATATAGCCTCAGTATACCTAGGATGAGATTTTAATTTATCATATATGGCATTAAATAGCTCGGGATCTTTTGCAAAAACAAGGTTAGCCCAAACATGGGTGAACTCATGCATTGCTGTATCTAGCCCTGCTTTTTCTGAATTTATAAAAACATAACCATTTTCAGAATCCTCAAAGCCAAAGCTTCTTAAAGCCTTTTTTACATCTGCTTCGCTATAGCCAGCCTCTTCTAGAGCCTTTTTAGTTGTGATCACATCCATACCATAAATAGTACCCAACATATCGCTTAAAGCTTCTACAGCTTCATTTTTAGATAATTCAGGATTAGGATTAAGATCTTCTTGCATTTGTGCGGCAGATTGTAGTTTATCTGGCGTTTCATCTTTTGTAGACTCTTGCATTTCTAAATTAGCTAACACACCAGAGCTTGTTACATTGAATTCTTCAGCTATTGTTTTGCCGTTTGTTAATTCATAACTAAAAGGGGGTATACCGCCATTGCTTTCAACAAGCTTATTAAAATATCTGGCCCAAGTAGAATCGTTCCACATTTGTCCGTCTAAAAGCTTTTCTTTAAAATTAAATTTTTTACCTTCAAACTCCCCACTTAGCATGTCGTCATGAACTCTTTCTAAAGCTCCCTGAAAATAATTTTTTTCAACATACTTAAAATTTTCATTTATATTGCCATCTAGCGCTGATTGAAGTAAAAATTTAGTAACTATTATTTGTGGTAAGCTATGCTCTTCTACAACGATAGCGTCGGAGTTTTTTGTAAAAAACTTAAATGGTGCTAAAAACCGCATAAAGTGCCCTTGATATTTTGCAGAATCTGCTAAAAGCTCTATTATATAAGGCAATGCGGCAGGATCATCTTTTAATATTTGTTCAATAGTTAAAAATATATTTTTTAATGCCGGCAATTTTTTAGCCTCATTATTTTTAAACTCTTCGGTTTTTACATATTCTTGTATACTAAGTTTGTTTTTACCAGACCCAAAACTTTTTAATTGCTTGTTTTTAGTAAAAGTAAATTTATTAGGTAGTTGCTCAATGTTATTATTGAATTCAATACCTTCTATTTGATAATCTAATCCTTCTTTGTTTTGAAATATAGCGCTAGCAACAGGCCCTTTAGAGCTTTTAGCAAAAGCAAAATTATTAGTTGACCAAAAGTTTTTTGGGAACCTGTTAGCATGCTTTAGCATAAAATTTTCTCTAAAGTTTTTTGCAAAATTAGAGTCATTTCTATTTAGTCTTTCAACTTTATTGTCGGCCGCAATTTTTTTCCACGCTTTATTATACGAATTAACCTCATCAGAATTACGGATCATTTCCTGATCCTTCATGAATATATTTTGACCAGGTAGCCCGTAAATTTCATTAATAACCTCCTGATATACTTTAGCTTGTTGTACTTTACCTTTAACATCGGCGTTATCAAGAACTTGTTTTACAGCTTCTACATTTTTAATAGCATCATCTGCAAAATAAAAGTCATTATAACCTTCGTCAATCTTGCCTTGCACCCAGTCAGCTTTAGCCTGTGCGGTTCCATCGCCTAAACCAATAATGTTTTCTTTTCTAAAATCTAAACCTGCTAATTTTAAAAATTCCTGTATGGAGCTAGCTGAATCTGCAGGCCTGGCTGTAAGAACAAATAAATCTTCATTACCTCTAGCGGCATTTATTTTTTGTGCCACTTCGAACAAAGGTCCTTTCTTACCGTCTATAACCTTACTAAATTCAGAAAAGTCAAACGTAGCCCCTTTATCTTTTAGCTCTTGGTCTCTTTTAGCGTATTCAGTTGCATTGAGCTTTCCGGTAGTTCCATCAGGTAGTGTGTATAGCACTTCTGAATTACTCTGCGCCAAAGTATCATCAAAATCAAATATTCTTATTTTTTTAACCTCAAGGTCTTCTGAATAAGCAATACCTAATCTTTTGCCTATTTCTGCACGTTCGGCTTCTTTACCTTCAAAATAGTTATCTCTAGCGTCCTTGCCTATTTGATCGGATACAGCTTCCGCTAACGATTTTTTTCTATCACTAATAGCCTGGGCATTACTAGTGTCAGTACCCATATAATAATCTACAAAAGCTTGGTCAGACGGCGGATATTTATTCCAGTCCTTAGCTAACCCTTGATTACCTTTTTGAAAATCACGATTGGCTAAAACTATTTTTTTCAGAGTAGTAACATTATCTCTAATGTACTTTTCTTTGTCTAGCTTTTTGCCAATTTTATCTTTAACTCTTTTTGCATATTTATTTTTAAAAACACTGTTAAAAGCTTTTTCAGCTTTAGATTGCCTTTGTTTTTGAGTTAAAGGTTTAGCTTTTTCATCAGCTTTAGCTAATTCATTTTCTATTTTTTGGGTAGCTAATTCAACATCTTTAGAAGCTTCTTCTAATAAGTTAGTTCCTAAACCTAATTTCTGTGAATTATATTTAGGGCCATAAATATCTATGTCATCAATATTTGTTTCACTATCAGAAAAAGAATTTAATACTTCTGTTGAATCAGTGCTAACCTCAAAATCCTGCTTAGTTAGTTCTTTTATTATACGATTAGCTCTAACTCTTAAGCCTTTTTGTCTATCACCTAAATATGCGGCTAATGGAACACCTGGAAATTTTTCAGGGCTATAGCTATTTATCATATCTAACATTCCGCTTTTAGACGTAACAAGAGCCGCTTTAAACCCTTCGTATGTTCCAACTTGTTTTTCTTTTGGTACTCTAGACCATAAAGACGTTGCAATAGACGATATAAGGCCTTGTTGTGCTTCAATAACGCCGTCAATATTGCCCTCCTCATAAGCTTCTTGAGTTTTTTGAGAAAGATCAATATTTTTTTGACTTTTAGGGCCATTAGGATTACGCAAGTCTATAGTATCAGGATTCATAAAAGTTTGAACCTGTTGTACTTTTAGCAAATCTAATTGTTTTTGTGCTTCTTTTTTAGCTGCCTCAGTCGACATAGGATCATTTACTATAGACTGATACAGAGATATATCATCGTCCATATCCATTAGATCCATAGACTCTTGTTCACTTAACTCGTCTAATTGATATTGAACAATTCTGTCAAGTGCGGCTCTTTTGTCTTTTAAATCTTTAAGTCTTGTTTCAAAAGGCAATGCCGATAGATTGTCGCCCTGTTCTTTTACATTAGCAATATCAATTTCAGTTTGTTGAATATCTAAATCAAGCTTTTTCTTTTGTTCAGTAATAATTTGCGGCTCAACTTTGTTTTTTATAAGATTTTTATTTTCCTTTACAATTTTTTCTCTGCGACTTTTAATTTTTTGATTAACTTTTTTGTCATCAGATTTTATTCTTATATTTGCAAAGTCTTTGTCTCTGGACTCGTTTATTATTGAATTAGTATCATTTCTATTAATTTTATCTCCATTAACAATATAGCTATTTTTTATTTTAGCTTCTTCTACTGCAGCCCCAGCTACCGTTACGGGAGCCATTACAGTACCGGTAATCATTTCTTGACCAATTTGCTTTTGAGATTCTTCGGTAGTAATGTCCTCTCCTTGTACTAATAGTCCTGCCACTTCACTAGCGCCGCCCGCTATTGATTCTCCGCCCAAGCCACCAACGGTTTTAATTAAACCTCTCGCTATTTTACTTCCAATTCCAGCACCTCCAATAAGGCTAGCTCCGCCGCCAACAGCTTTACTCGTTATTTTACTAAGCACATATTCCGTACCGCCTACAGCAGCACCTCTGCCAAAAGATCTTAATTGTATTTCCCGCAAGGCGCTTTCGTCTTTTAAAAGTTTATTCCAATCGCTGTCTTTATTCCAGTCAAGATTATTTTCCGCAAACCATTCTTTGGTTTCTTCCATTAGAGTATTGGTAGTTTCCAACACGCCCATACTTGACGCTTGAAAAGCCTGTAAGCCTCCTACTATGCCGGCGCCCGCCATTACATAAGGGTTTTTAGGGGCTTTTGCAATAGAGCTTGCTGCTCCCGCAACAGTAGCTAAGGCGGGAACTAAAGGCATTTCCGCAGCCGTTCCAGCACTTTGAGCCATAGATTGAACCATCCATTGCGTTGCTCCTACTTTATTATTGCCAAATTCTTTAAAGTAAGCAAGTATAGCATTTTCGCCATTTTTAATTCTTTTGTCAACAGCATTTTCGTAAGCCTGTCCTTCTCTTGTTAATCCTACTTTTTCTTGAGCATTCCAAGTTTTTTGTAAAGCGTCTATAGCCTCTTTAGAGTAATCTCCCCCTCCTAATGCGGACGGTGCTAATACATCATATGTTTCAGCAGCGGGATCAGATAGAGCTAAGCCTTTTTTAATAGGTTCTGAAAACAATCTTTCAAAAATATTACCTTCATCTTCTTGCGGTAGCGCCGATAAACCATTTTCCGACTGCAAATCCAATTCGCTTGGTTGGTCTGCCACTACAGTCGCAGTCTCCCCCGCAGCGGCATCCGTCTTTCCCACTTGAACATCAGAAGCATTTCTTCTTTCATATTCGGCAATAACTGCATTAATGGTCTCTTGTGACTCATTATTGTCAATCATTTTTTGGATTATACCTTTTAGTTCTTCGTTCATTGGATATTATTTTTTTGAGTCTAAATACGTTTTATATGCTTGCTCTATACTACTTGGCGTTATTTGTCCAGATTGACCATAACCTAAAACTCCTGCTAAATTTGCTATTTGTGATTTAGCTAAACTAGGGTTAGACAAATCAATAGTTCTTAATGCCGTTTTAGATTTAACATCACCAATAATTAACTTATTGTCTTTTACTTGATATGTTTCGCCTTTATTTAATTCAAGTAACGTCATATAAGTATCTATATTTCCGGTATTAGGTAGAGGTAACCTATCTAAGTCTGTTTTTATTTTAGCTGTTTTTCTTTCCCCAGCTGTTGTACCACCTGTTCTTTCTGTTGTAAACTTAGTAGTTTTAGTCATAGGGAAATACTTTTCAGCTACCTGCGTATCATATAAATGTTCAGCAGCATCATCTAACATTGCGCTTTTATTAGCAGTAGGATCACTGCCTAAAAAGTTTTGATAAGCTGTATGATCAACACCATATATCTGAGACATTACAGATCTTAAATCAGCTTCATTTGCACCTAAACTATTTCTTATACTTGCAACACCAATCTGCCTTGCTTTTTCAGGGCTAGGCGTTGAAACTCCAAAACCTAAATCTGTTTTTACACTAGAAGTGTAAGCATTTATATTTTTCAATGCTCCCGATATTGTAGGCGCTAAGTTAGCTTTTTTAACAACTCTAAACCCAGCAGTTCCATTTGCTATTTTTGATGTAGGTACTTGAAAATCTCTACCGCCTCTTGTGGTTCCTGTGACGTAGTCAACACCATCTATGTTTTTTATAGATATTCTTTCGGGGCTTTTTTCACCGGTCATAAGAAAATCTAACATTTCCCTGTCAGATGCTCCTACATCAATAGTACCTTTGTTTTCAATAAAATCTTTTATTGAATTAGTTATATTAGTACGTGTAGCAGCGGCGGCTTGTAATTCTGAAACTAAACTAGCTTTTACATTTTCGTAATCTAATTTACTTATATCACCATTGGCATAAGAATTAAAAGCTTCATTTAATCTTTTCTTTTTGCCCATTGAAAGCTCCAGGTAGTCTTGTCTAGCTTGATCAGTTAAAAAGTCAGCCTCTACATTTAAAGAGCCCATTTGGTCTTCTATTTCTTCTTCATAGTCTGCTTTAACAGCTTGATCATAGTTGTATTTATCAATGACTAAATTATAACCTTCGACAGCAGCTTTACCTATTTCGCCTGTATAACCAGGAGCAGTAGCTTGGCGCATTTGCCTGTAGTCAACATTGTCTGTTCTAAGATACGGTGATTTAGTAATATGAGCAACCCTGTGTAAAGGTGTATCGTCCTTACCTTTGTTTTTATATCTTGCATCGTCTAATACTTGTAGCACCTCTGGTTTTAGCCGATTTAAACCCGAAGTGTAATATTTGTCTCCTTGACCAAACCCACTAAAAAAATTTCCTATACCTTTAAGGGTTTGAGAAAAACCAGAATTTTTAAGATTAAATATTTGGTCATCTTCACCAGTAGTAAGAGGCGTAAAAGAATAGTTGGGATTGTATCCTAAAATATTTTCAATTGAAAAATCAGCAGATGTAACTGCGTCCCTGCCTGTATTCTTTGTAGGCACAAATGGATCAATAAGTGGTGGTGGATCAATCGGTGGTGGTGGGGGAGGGTTAGGCAAATCATTTTGTATAACTTTCCCCGCGTTATTTGCTTTAGAAAGCTGAAACTCTCGAAAGCCACCCTTTAATTGGTTTGTAAGAGCTTCAACATCAGTAACACCTTCTTTTTCGTCCCCTTTAACATAATTAAAATCTTGAGGTGATTCGTCAATTAATTGTTTTTCTTCATCTTCACCTAAATTAAAATCCATTTGAGAAAGCAAAGCACCTAATCCGATTAAAGCTTCACCTGTTAAGCTTCTAGGTTGCCCCGCTGATGCTATTAGTCCGTATTTTAATAAATCTTTCATCTTTCCCCGTTTCCAATATGTATTATTGTACCACCCCCTAGCTCGGGCACTCCTCCATAGTTTTTAGTTAAATTGTCAGTAAAGCTTCCTGGTGCAAAAGCGGCCGTTCCAATGCCACCAGCTAAACTACCAATGCCACCAACCAACCCGGCTGTAGCTTTCGCTCTAGCCTCATCCGCCGCGGTTTTTCTTCCAGCTGCAAGATTTAATAATTGTTGTTGTTGACCGTATTGCTGTTGCTGTAATGCCATGCCTCCTTGCGCTTCCATTTGTTGCAGTCTTGCTTCTTGCTGCATTCTTCTAGCTTGATTGGCTTGTTCCTGTCTTGCAATATCAGCAGATATACCAGCTTTAGATTGTAAAGCAGCTTGTGCTATAGCTTGCGCACCACCTGGAGCACCACCCGAAGCAATAGCGGCTTGCATTGATTGCGCTAAAGCAGCGTCAGTTTGCTGCCCTTGAAATTGCGCAGCTTGTTGATTGATAGTAGCGTCTTCGAAAACGTTTTCTAAACCAGCAAATTCATTAGTAAATTGAAAGTCTTGCAGTGCCTGTTTTTGGGCTGAAAACTCTGCAGCTGCAGCCCTGGCTTCTCTTCGCCTAGCTCCACCGCCAATCAAAGAGCCTGCAATTTGTGTTGCGCCACCGATTATACCCATTATTGGTAATGCCATATTTTATTTATTTATTTTAAGTTTGACTGATATAATATTCTGAACTTACAGCAAACAATTCTTTTGCTGTAGTACCAGAGTTTCTAAATCTAGTTTTTTGAAAAAACCCTTTAGTGCCAGATATATCTTGTGTATTTGCACCATCTTGTATAAGCGGCCACAAACCATCTGAACCAACTGATCCTCCAGGATCAATTATATACACAGGCTGTGTGCCCACAATAGCACCTCTATATTTGCCTTCTTTTAAAAACCAACCTAAAAAGCCAGCGTCTTCAGAATCTAATATTCTTACATTGGTAATTCCAAATTGTGAATCCTGATCACCAATTATTTCTATGGCTTCCCAGCCTTCGCTGCCTTCATAGTTAATAGACAGCCAATCTGAAACAAAAGTTGGGTTATCATTAAATATTACTTGCACCTCAGAGTTATACTGCACACCATAAAAATTATTTCTAGCGGCTGTATTAGAATTGTGTAAATATGCTTTACCGTTTTTAAAAGTATAAAATTTACTATTTAATGTTACACCAAATTCTGGCACAAAACTAAATCTTGACGTCCAGCCTTTAGCTCTTGGGCTGTAGGCTAACGTTATTTCCGATGTTTCATTAGGAATCGTTTCGGAGCCAATAGAAGTGGCGTTTTGGTTATACCCTTGTATTGATATTAAATATTGTTTTTTATACCCATTATAAGCCCCTATGAGCTTTGCACCCGCGTTTAAAGCGCCTAATCTATCTCTAAAGAAGTTTGACATTCCTATTGAGCTAATTGGAAATATTTGTCCATTAGCGGGGGACAATTGCAATACTACACCTCTTTTAGCATCTGCAAAATAAGCGTTGTTATTAAAAAATGCAAACGATTCAGGATGAGTACTTATGCCATAATTGCCTTGATAAGACATTGCTTGCCCTAATACTAAATTAGTGGCTGTAACATTTACTCCCTCATCGGCATTAAATAATGCATCTTTATCTGCTAATATTTTAAATACTTTATCTTCAGCAAGTGCAATTAAGTTTGTATCTAAAGCAAATAGCTTTTGAATGCTACCATAATTTGGTTCTAAGTTTTTTGTTATACCGTCGGCTAAGCTAAATTGATTTAATTCATTTATACCTGTTCTTGAATTATACAATCCTGAAAATATTAAGCCTGTACCTAATTTTTCTTCAGCATAATTTATATCAGGTGTATTTACTCTAATACTTTTTACTAATTGAGTTGAATTAAATTTATCTAATATTCTAGTAGACTCTAGGTAAATTTCCCCACCTGTTTCCTCTATAGTTGCTATGCAGTTTGACCAAGGGATTATATTATTTTTTCCATGATCCTCATCAATTGTAAAAGTTTTTGCTGTTTCCCAATAAAGATCTAAATTGGAATCATCGCCTGGTTCAGTTTCAAAATCTATATATTTTAAACTTTCAACCTTGCCGTCTTCATCAAACTCGCTTTGCCCAATAGGTATTGCTCTGGTGTTAAATCTTTGATTAGCGGATAAAGTTATAGGTGATCTAGGCACTTTTACAAAAAATGAGCCTTTAAGCTTATCTTGTGCATCGCTGCTTAATCCTCTTCTAAAAAATGTAACAGACTCAAACCCTGGCTCAATTAAAATTTGGCTGCCCTGGCCTGTTTCGGTGGGGTTCAAATTAATCCCGGCTATATCAACACCTGTTGATGAAGTTATCTCATTATTATCGTCTATTCTTTTTGATACAGTTATTTTTAATAAATTATTTTTAGGAGAACCCTGTGAGGGCAACAATTGTATGCTGTCGATTAAAAGTTTTTTAGTAGAAAAAGTGCTTGATGCAACGGTTTGATAATTGACCGTAGTACTGGTTCTTATAAACTGCATTGCTAATCTTTCAGGAAATATTGTGCAATCTACTATACTAGGAGGGGTGCCCTCCTCGTTAAATTTAGTTGTATTATTATTTGCGGCAAAATATTCTTCTAATTTTGAAAATGTTTTTGCATAATTTGCGCGATCAAATTTTATATAAATAACAGTTTGCCCTACGCTAAGCGCATTAACAGCATCATTTGTTTCGCTAGTAACTAAAGTAGCATCTTTATAATCAAATTTATGAAAATTGCTAGTAATTCTTCCTGTTAGTTGCCCCTTAACAACGTCAGGTGCTTCGTTTTCAATAGCTAAAATAGGTATTTTTGAAGACTCATTAAAAGTAACATTGCCTGCAGCTAAATGATTATGCCTTCTTGGTATTAAAAAAGTATCTTCAGTTAACTTATTTCTATCAGTAGATTTAAACTGCAAATAAACATTAGGCGTTTCACCACCGCTAGAAACATCGTTATAAGTATTATAAGCAGTGAGATTATTAAAATCAGCAGAAGTATCTTTAACAAAATATCTATAATATTTAGCCCAAGATGGTGGGTTAGACTTTATACATGCCCCTAAAGATATAAGATTAGTATATGTAAAATCTGTTTTTATTGACGAGCCTTCTGACGTGTCACCTGGTTTAGCTTTATCAACAAGCAATCCACCCTGCCTTCCAAATTTGTCTATATAAACAACCCCTATTTCATAATCTCTATTTGTTTTTACAGATTTACCAGCCGATCTACTAGGTATTTGTTCTATAAAAGGCTGTATTTTTACCGGCCCTTGCATTCCATTTATGTCTAGCTCCTCTTGATTATATTTTGATACATAATTACCGTACATTATTCTATTAGCAGTAGTTTCTTGAGCTTTTGCAAACCTAGGTACGCTGTCAAAATGTCTATTTAACTGAGAAGGGGGAAGAGCGGTTCCAATTGATCTTCTAGATATTGTAATATTATTAAGATAGTTCTTGCCCCTTTGCTCTAACGCAATATTTAATGTTTTTAGAATATAAATAGTAGACGAAATAGATTCAGTATACAAAATATCTATAGCAACCACATCGGGCCCACCTATAGGCAATTGACTAATTATAATTTTTTCAGTATCGTTAGTCATGAACACATTAAAACCGTTCTCATATTTTTCTTGATCACTAAGTTCTGTTTCGGGTATAAATAAAACTTCAGTAAAAGGAGCGTAAGGAGAGTATTCACCATCGTCGTATTTCCACCTATAGCTTAGATACGGAAAAATTTTTTCAAATGGTAATTTTTTTTCTGCCATTATTTGTATTTTAAATAATTAATAGTAAAAACCTGGTGGCTGATAGTTGCTATAATCATTAGGATTTTCGTCATAATAAAAGTTATCGTTATATTTACCATCTTGTTTTATTATAATTTCTTTTTTTATTGATGCATCTTCTTTATGGGTTATAGTTAATTTAGCTTCTGCACTATCTAATGAGTTTAAAGGGTAGCCTCTTACTGATAATTTATCAACTCCACCTGATGTTTCTCTAACTATATTTGGCGATCCATAAGCGCCGCCTTTCCAAGTGCTAACTTTCCAGCTCCAAGTATTTGCGTCTGGCGTTGTTTGTACGGATATATTAGCAATATTTCCTCTAGCTCCTCTTAAACCTTCTGCGTCAAAAGTTATAAAAGAGGGCGTAGCTTTTAAAGTTTTTGGTGTATTTGCTTGTATCATAGGCACAGCCCTAGCTGGACTTATTGTTTCAACTCCATTGCTATTTATTGCAAATGCTGAAAAATAATAAGTGTAATCTGTTTTAAAATTACTAAATTCTTCATGAAAATGCTGATTAGATGTACTGCTAGAAATAGTTCCTCCTACTTGCCCAGAAGGGGGCGATGTAGCGGCAGATTTTAAAACCTCTCCGGTACTAGGTTTTGCTAAACTGTTAGTTCCCTCTTTGCCAATCCAATAAAAGCCTCTACTAGATATTGAAGATAAGCCAGTCGTAATTTCACCCCCAAAAGTAGGCGGGTTTCCCTGTAATATATTTAATGTTTGAATCCCTGGGGTGGGTAAAGACGTAACAACAGACTCTGCGTTTGCAATTTTTTTACCCCTTGATGCAAATACTTCTGAGCTTTCAACACCATTCAATTCTGTTGTCACTACAGCTACAAAATAATAGTCTACATTAGAAAGATTAACATTAGCAGAAAAAGAATCACCTCCGGTTGCTGTAATCGAGTTTCTTCCCGTTGGGTCTTGCAGCTCAGTTATTACTTGTGTGGCTGTTGGGTTTGAGGGAAAATGACTAGAATCTTTATAATAAAACTTTTTAGTCTTTATAGTATAAGTATTTTCCGTTGGCTTAGCCGTGCCTCTTAAGGTAAATCCAAAACCTTCTGAGGTTTTATATCCGTCTGTAGTTACTACTGGATTAGTACTTTGGGTTTGAGAAGCTGGTATAGTAGTAACTTCAAATTCCCCACCAAATTTTGTTTTGTTAAGATTAGCCTCAGTTTGCGGAGAAGGTATACAAAACGCCCTATAATAGTATGTTGTTGGGGCAGTATCAGTACCAAGCGCAGGAAAGTTTGTAGAGTTTACAACTAGTTCGTAATCTTGAAAAGTAAGACCACCTACAGTCGAATGATTTCTTGCGGCAGTTAATGCCGCGCCTGTTAAACTTAACTTTACAGTATTTGAATCGGCTATCCAATTTGCCATATCTATTTCTAAAGTGCTAAAAATAGATCTTGTAGGCTGCACTTTGCTTATATAAAATCCAACATCATGTGCAGCATTTCCGGCATTTACGCCTCCATCGCTACCAATTGCTCCTAAAAGCTTAAATGTATTGTTTCTTATTGAAGTCTTATCTACAGCTCGCAAGTCGTTATTATATGTATTTACGGTAGGAGCCCCTTCGTTCATAGAAATTGTAGAACTACCAAAAACAAACTTGTGTGCGAGTGGGCCTGCAACAATTTCAGTTTCTTTATAAGTGCCATCACTTAGTTGTATATAGGCGAATAAAGAATAAGCATTAATTCTGCTGCCTCCAAGTTGAATATATGAATTATCATCCAGTTCAGTATGCGCAGGAGGTGTTATTACAGCATTGTAATCTCCTGTAGCAGGATTATCAGCGCTGCTAGATGTTCCTGTAAAGGTAAAGAAACTTTGAGATTTTTTTGTATGTAATGATGGATTGTTTTTAATTTCTTCAGTTAAGCTAAAGCCATTAATACGTTCGGATGTAATAGCGCCGCCTACTGGCAGGGCCAAATAAACTCCTGATTCTTTTACAGTTTTTCCCGATGGTACATATTCTATTCTATAAGTTATATCAAAAGCAACAGGACCCTTAATAGCAAAGCTTGTTAAACTATAGTCACTTTTTACAATACTAATTGCCGGATCGGCTCCGGCCTCCCCGCTCCCCGCTGCAACTTTAAAAACTTCAGGATATACTGAAACACCTAAAGCTGTAGCTGTGCCCTCTGCTCCAGTGCTAGAAATTGCATAAGCCATAAAATAAACTAGCTCTCCGCTTTCTAGTGATAGCTTATTACCCACATCATATGAGAACAAAGAGTTATTTATGTCAACATTAGTTACCCCGCTAGCATTTGATTCAACTGCTACTTTATAAGTATCAGGAAAACCTGATTTTGTAGGGCTACCATCTGCTTGAGCTCCTTGAGAAAAAGCGGTTATAAATTGCGCTCTACTTGTTACTTTTTTAGAAAAATAAAATCCATATTCAGTTATAAAACCAGTTCTTGCGTTTGTTATTCTTTGAAATAAAATTTCGCCAACAGCTTCTGCTGAAGGAGGATCAGAATTTATACTTATTCCTCGTAAATTTTGAACACGAGGTTTTTCACCTTCCCCATTTTGAGTTGGAACAATTTTAAGTTTTGTTATTATATTTTCACTAAGAGAAGGCAAAGTAGTATTGCTAGCAAAAGAATTTGATGAATAATAAGTTTCTCCGTTACTTGCTCTTACGTAAGCAATATAAAAATAATTTAACCCTTGCTCAATAGAATAACTAGCTGTGCCAGTAAAATGTTTAGAGTTTAATGAAAGTCTGCCAGGAGTTTTTGCAGGTAATTCTAAAAATAAATTAGCATCAGAAGCTTTTGTTTCAGCACCTTCAATTAGCTCTTGTAACGTTATTGTGTCAGTATCTAATGAATAACCTTTGCTTATATAAAAACCTACCTCTTCTGCCCATACTCCGCTATCAGCATAATCTGCATTTAAATCAATAGCTGTTTTAAATAAATCAACAGCCCCCACACCGTTAGATCTTTGCGTTGCCGCCACCGTTAAACTTGTTATTGAGTTTGTAATATCTATAGCACTTGATCCTGCTAAAATTTTAAACTCTTGAACTTCGATTCTGCCAAGAACTTGTGTATAAACCTTTTCATTTGACCCTCTTGCTTGTGCATATGGTAAAAAATAAATAATATCTTTTGCTACATCTAAATCAGCTGCTTCTATTTTTTTGCCAAAAAGTGTTCCTGTAAAGGTATTTGTTGACTCTGATTTTTTAGCGCCGGTTGATATAGGAGTTCCATTGGAAATTAAATCAGAAGCGTTTGAATAATCTTGCGACCAAATAAACCCAGTATCTGCTATATCATTAAAACCTGAAACTAAACCATTAAGAATAACATTGTCAATTGAATTAGAGGAAGGGTCCGTGTTATTTTCTACTTTTAATGCAAAAGTTTGAACAGAATTAACCGTTTCTGTGTCATTACCACCACTTGTTAAAGCGGGTACAGGGTCCGGGTTATAAGTTGTATATGTAGGTACTTCGTTAGGTTTTAAGTCAGCACTTTCTGTTAAAAACGTACTTAAAGTTTCGGTAGGATGCTCTTTTAATACAGTAATATCTCTTTCTTTAAATTCTCTACCATATATTTTAGTAGTCTTATTATGAGATACTTCTATAGTTTTACCAGACTGTGGATCTACTAAATTGCCTTTAAACTTTTCAATGTTTATTTTTTTGGGCTCATTTTTGTTATCTGTAAAAAATAACATACCATCGATTATGTTTATTCCAGTAATGAGCCTATCCGGACTAAAATTTAATATATTACTTGCCATATTATATTTCTGTATATTCTACGATGACATGACCATCATTTTGTCTAACACCATTTATTATTTCTAAGCTTTCAATAGGCATAACGCCTTCTATATATATTTGTTCACCAGAGTTAATATTATCCCCTTCTGAAAAATTTAAAGGTAAATTATATCTATTATTTATTGAATTTATTTTTATATTATTTGGCGCTTCAAAAATAGTTTTGTAACTTGTTTCACTTTGGGGATATAAAATTGTTTGAGCCATTATGTAGTATATGTTATATTAACAGTTGGAGTACTTCCTAACAAAGAAGGAGTTCCTTCAAATATTATACCGGGAACTGTACCGAGCGCGGCGGTAGAGGTATCTTCAACATAATAGTCAAAATCGACCCCCTCTGTTTTGCCCGTTACTGTTACAGATAAATTTGAAGCATTAAAAGAACTAGCAAATGAACCTGCGCCGCTAGAAGTTATTACTGCTGTTGTATTATTTAAAGGGATTACACACTTTGCTTTTTCACCAGACAAAACAGGTCCTAATACATAAGTTGCATTAGGAGCAGTAGACGTATTATGGTTATATTCATAAACTTGAATAGCAGCATTAGCCACGTGTAATCCTGTTAAATTTAAATTTAACGTTGATGTAAAATAGGTGCCAGACGGAGTTCCTTTATTTATTCTTATAGTTTGTGCCTGAACGCCAGTTATAGCTGGTACAATTATTTGATAACTTGTATTAGCAGAAAAATTACTTACGTATATAGCAGCAGTTTTAGAATTATATTCACCACCGTCAGCTTTTGCAAAAGTTAGACCAGACGGAGACGAAGAAAACCCGGAAAGATTGGTGTGTAAAGATGTTGCAACAGTAGCGTTTGCTCTTAAACCATCATTAGACGGTGCCGCTATATTTAAATAACAATCACCGCTAGCTTTAAAAAAACTTCCATATCCTATATTTCTGTTCACAACCTCGTCCGTTGCATTACCGGCCGTAACATCACTTATAGCAGGCACAATAACGTATTCATTACCGCTTATTCTGTTTACAGGAGGCGTTACTTTTGTTGTAAAAGTTTTTATTGTACTAGTATTTGTCCCTACACTGTTTGTGGCAAAAGCAACAAAGCTAATTAGTTTGTTATTAACTAAAGAGCCGGCTATAGTGTTAAAATCACTTTTTACTGGCGACACTGTAGAGGTGAATCTTGTAACACCTGTTCCTCCATTTTGTAATTCTGATAAAGTTAAAGCGGTGCCACTTGTATTATAGCCATAATAAAAACCTATTGCAGTAACATTTACACTATTATTTGTTAGTCCCCCGTTTAATTGAGCGGTAGTTTCAGATATTTTAGTCGCTTCATTAGCAAAAACTTCAGGGGCTGTTACACTCGGTTGAGATGCGGAAACTATATCTGAAACATATCTGCCTGCATTTTCATATTCATTAGGTACTCTAATGCTTACGAAAACGTCTCTATTTATTGCAGAGCCCGTAGTATTTGGATCAAAATCTCCAGTGTTTACAGTTGGCTGTCCAATAGAAGCTGATGGCATAATAGTACCATCTTGTTTTATAGAAACACTAACATTAGCGTCTTCAAAAGTTAAAGACGCAAGATCTTCTTTAATATTTTGCCTTGAGTCTATTAATACTGTATTTATTACATTATTTAATATATCATACTCAAATATACCGTCTGCTTGATCACCTGTTACAAAATAATAAATTTTTTCTTCTTCAGGATGAGGATAAGAACCAACTACTTTAGCATTGGGATTTGAAGTGGCAGACAAGCCGTATATGTTTTGATTAGCTATTAATTCGTTGCCCTTTAAATTTTCAATAGCTCCAACATTGCCGTCTTCTGAAAAATCTACACTAACATTTAAAGCATCCCTGTATTCTCCAGGTCTTAGTATTCTTTCATCTGCGTCTCTGTCCATTTTAGCGGACTGAAACGTTCTTTTGCTTTCTGCCATTTAATTTTATTTAATGTTTAATCCATTTGGCTTTGCCTCGCAGCACTTGCGCCATTTCTTCGGATTTATAATTTGAAAGTCTTATTTTTGCATTTCTCATTTTAGAGCTAGCTTCTTTTTTATATAAAGGCGCTAGCTGTACTGTTGATGGTCTTAGCTTTGATAAATTATATAACATGTACGCATATAAAGCATCCTCAGCAAGCTTTGGAACATATACTTTAGATAGGTCTCCATTGTCTGCAATGCCATCAGAAATATAGTCTAAAATGATTAGGTTATCAGGTCTTCCGCTAAAGGTGCTATCAAAAAATATTACACCAGCTTCATTATCTATAAAAAATGTACCAGCTCCAGACATATCCTCTGGATTGCTTCCGTATCTTTTATTAAGATAAGGGAAGTCATCATCGTCGTAATTATAGTTATCTTCTAAAGATCTTGTTCTATTAGCTGGATTATTAGGGTCTTGAAATCTAGTAATTGCAGTTGATTTAGCAGCAACCTGTATTTCGCCTTCGCCATCATATAAAAAATCGTGGTCCGCATCTTGTAAAGGAGCCGTTGGATTATCTACTTTTCTAGATGGCAATAGAATATCTTTTTTACCATCTTCGCCCACCTGCGAAACCTTAACGTAATTTACGTAATCTTGTGGTAATGGAAATTGTAGAGTAGATCCTAATTCTATTTCTACACTTTTTTCACTATGCAAAATATCATAACTAAACTCTTGCATACCTCTTTGCGCCCAAAAATCTACTTCGTAGCGAGGCACTTTGGCAAGAGCTTTATCTTCGCCAATATATGCAACAATAAAATTATTTATAATATCCTCTAAACTAGTCCTACTATAATAACCTAAACCTTTAAAGTTAGCGGGAGTATTACCAGCGTCACCCTCAAAGTTTGCGTAATATTGTTGACTAGTATATATTTTTTTTGATTCCGCCATTATCGTTCAGATTGTATTATTTGTTGTTCTTTTGCTGCCGCAGCTTGAGTTATATCTGCAGCTCTTATAATTACTCCCGCATAAGATAATATTTTAACTACTAGTTCGTGCTCTTCGGATGCGTGTAACTCAAAATTTTGATAATCAGAATCGCTAAGATTAGCAACCACTTGACCTGCTGCCGTACCCCCAACCCATTTTACTTCAGCGGGTTTTCTTATGTAGTTTATATCTATACTAGCTATTCCAGTAGTTGGGTACATAACTACGCCCCCCTCGTGTCTAACATATACAGGGTTATTCACAGTAGGCTTAGTTAGTGGTGACCTATTCAAATATAATATTTTTTGGCTTGAGACTTCACTTGCGTGTATAGCATTTGTAGACACAGTGCCTAATCTAAAAAAGTTAGAAGGATAAGCATAGTAGCTTGAGGTTGTATTACCTGCAGCATTAGGAAATGTTCCAGCACTTATTGTTTCTTCGTTTTCAAACAAAGCTATTTTTTCTTCTACGTTTTTTCTAATATCTGAATAATCAGAGTTATTAGAAACAACATAGTTTCTTAAAGAAAAATAACCTTCAAAAATTTCATTTTGAGCCTGGTTAGCAAGCGAATTAATTTCAGCTGGCGTAATATAACCTCTATTTTCTTTATTAAGTATGTTTAATACTGTTTTATAAACGTTGTCTATGCTTACCATTATTGTTTTTATTTATTAGATGGTTATAGCTAAACGAATAACTATAACCTAGTGTTCTATGAAAGTTTCTTTTCAATAGCTTTCATAACGTCTACGCCTTCATCTGTTTTTAAGAATCGTGCAAACGCTGCGTATGGATGTTCATCAAACGGTACAGTCATAATTTTCTTACCATTTGTACTCCACTTAAATACTGTATTATCATCTGTTAGCTTAACAATACCAGCTTCTACACACCTATTAGCTAAGTTACGAAGTTTAATATCTTCGTCTTTTGCTACTTCAATAAATAGTTCTGGTTCGCTTTTAGCAAACAAATAACAATCTCTTTTTATTTCTTTAGAAGACATTGTTGTTACATCAGAACCAATTTCAGTTCTAAGTATAGCCTCAAGGTGCTCAACATCAAGCTCTTGCACTAGTTTCAATGCTTCTAATTCTAATTCTATAATACTTATATCATCAACAGCTTCTTTTACGTTGTCAATTTCTTCCCATAAATTTAGTCTATCAGGATGATATAATGATAATAATTGTTGTAGTAAAGGTTGTGTTCTAGGAACCATAAGCACTCCATCTCGGAATACTATATGTTTAAGTTGTGCAAAACCATCTTGTTCGTCAATAAATAATGACTTTTGATTATCAGCATATCTTATTTCCCTGTTAATTGCTTTTCCTTCATCAAAGTGCAATAAACCTGTACTTTTAATTTTGTATGTTAACGGAGACATACCGTTCTTAAGAACATATGTTCTGTCTTTTATTTCCCAATTTTTCATAATATAATTTAATAAGATAATAGCTAAAGGGTGGCCGTAACCACCCTCTGCTATATTAATTTACTACTTCAATAAGAAGAAGTTGTTGGCTCCTTGAGTAATCAAACATCTTTCAGATAAGAAGTTAACTCTCATTTCGTCCAAGCTAGAAGTGTATGCACCTCCTACTGATCCAGTAATCCAAGTTTTCATTTTTCTGTCATCAGTTTCAGAAGAACGATAACGTACGTGTAAAAATGGTCTTTTGATATTTTTGCCTAAATCTTGATCGTATACAGTAGATGTACCTGCGGGAATAATAGTTCCTTCAACATCACCAAATCCGCCTCTTGTAGCAAAGTCATTTAGATATTTCCAGTCAGTCTTATAAAAATCATAAGCACCTCTTCTAAATCCAGAAAATCCTAGGTTTAGGGCCATATCTTCAGAATTATTAAATACTCCGTAAGAAGTACCACCTGCTCCATAAGAATTTTTAGAAGCCAATACATCATCAATAGCTAGAGACAAAGCTCTATTGCTATAAATCATATTTTCTTCAATAGCTCCATTCTTATCTAGTTGCTTAAGGATGTTATCAAAACCAACCATAGTTGGAGTTCCTCCACCTAATAAATCTGTAGATAGTCCGTCATATACATTACCTCTTGCTTCTAATGCAGCAAAGAAACCTTCAGATCCAGAGTAGCTTGCAGCAGCAGTACCAGCAGAACCAGTTTTCTTTACTGACTCTACCATAGACATCTCTAGGTAATCTTCAAATCTTAGTCTAGTTTCGTGCTCAGACTTTAGGTACCATAGGTAACCAGAAGCACCATTTTCAGAAGTAACTTCAATCCAACCAATCTGAGCAGTGTCAGATCCATTGATAGCGTAGTTATCTTTTAGGATAATAGGCTTGTTAGTATAAGAGCTGTAGTCAGAATCCAAAGATCCAACCATTCCGTCGGTACCTTTAGCAAACTCAGAACCGTATACTAGCACGTTTGCTTTTGCGTAAGAAGCAGCACCTGTAACACCTGTCCAGTCAGCAGCTGTATAAGCAACAGCAGTAAAAGTTCCGGTATCACCAGCAGCAGCAGCTCCAGCAACAGTAACGACCCCTTTAACTACGGGTCCTGTAGCAGCACCTCCAGAAGTTAGTCCTTGTACCATAATGGTTTGTCCGGCTCTAACAGCAGGAGCATCTCCTGCAGCGTAAGCAGTTCCATCAGGCTTAGCAGCAAAAGTAACTGTAAATACAGACTCCCCGGTACCGCTAGCAGTAGCAATAGCTACATTGTCGTAACGCGTGTGTAGCCTTCCTTGCTCAATCCATCTGATTTCATCAGAAGTAGATGGCATTTCAGCTGATACCATACGCAGGAAAGAAGAGATAGAACGGTTTCCGTAGATCTCAGCTTCTTTTTCGTATACATCAGGTAAAAATTGTTTTGTAAAATCGAAATCGGTAATATAATTACCTTGAAATAATGATCCCTTGCTAGATGAAGGGGTTAAGTTTTCAATGCCAGTTGATATAGCCATTGTAATAAATTTTTAAGTTATTGTTTTAGTTTCATTCTCAGTTTAGAACTAGAATCACCAGAAACAACTTTAAATTTTTGGCCTGAAGATGTTTTAATTACACCTTCTTGCCTTGGGTCCATGTTTATATTTTTAGCTTCCTTAGCGGATTGGCGCAGAGCATCGGCACGGCCTTGCTCATAAAAATGTTCGGCTAGCTTATCTGCATTTCTTGCAGTAAACAATGCTTTATGATAACCCTTAGCGTCTTTAATTTGACCATCGTCACCTAAAAATGGTTTTACAAAATTATTAATATCAGATTGTTGTGTTTTTGTATCATTAACATTATTGACTTTATAACGGTATTTATTGTTTCCAACTTGGAAATCAAAACCTTTAAAATCTTGATTAAACACATTATCTGTTTTTTGTAAAAAACTTTCAGTAAGTTGTTTGCTTGATTCAGCGTTCTGTTGATATGTATTGTAATACTCTAAAGCCTCTTGGTACTCCTGAGGAATATCTGTTTGCTTCTTCAACTTGAGGTCAGCATAATATTTCTCTTTGTTTCCTTCCAAAAACTTTTTAGCATTAAATAGCTCTTCTTTAAATGCTCTTTTCTTAGAGCGTATTTCTCTTGGGTCGTCATCTTCTTCATATGAAAAATTATCTTCCATATATTCAGATACTTCTTGTGAATCCCAAGGTTTAGATTGTTTATAATATTCTCGCAATAGATC
>Ga0233432_10001502_pt1 | contig 22603 bp, 16 predicted proteins | sample SI_122_August201_6_FD_179870 | JGI IMG/M metagenome (GOLD analysis project Ga0233432, IMG submission 179870) | Seawater microbial communities from Saanich Inlet, British Columbia, Canada - SI_122_August2016_10_MG | ecosystem: Environmental > Aquatic > Marine > Inlet | place: Canada: British... | reverse complement strand
CACCGACCAACATGCACATGCAAACACAAGCGGTGCAGCTTCCTGAAACCTCACCGACAAACATGCACACACCAGCGGTACATATTCCTAAAACCTCACCGACGAACATGCACATGCATCCACTAGCACCAATAGCAGTCACAGCCCCACAGCATCAGCGTTTCCTGTTGTTTCGAGATGGCGGCAGGGGCCAGGGCATTGGTAATATCATGAACGGACTGCTCGCTACACACTTGCTCGCTCTTAGCTATAATCGAACCTGTTGCGTATCACATTGGCCGTCATTTGCAAAGGCGTTTACGCGAATACCGGCCGCTGCGTGTGCTGGAGTTTCGGAGGCAATTATGATCAAGCACTTGAGTTTATGGAATTTTGGTAGTGGACAAGTGGATAAGAAATGCTGGCGGTCTGGTGGCTCTTGTGATGTGCTTATGCAAAGCGACGAGGTATTCATAGAAATCACTGGCAATGAATACCCGTTTGAAATATTTCCACAGTTGCCAGTGGGTCTTTTTGAATCTTTGTACACACCGTCTGAACTTCTTGTCTCTTACTTCAAATTGCAGGCCCCATGGCCACAGACCGTTGTGCACCTGCGCGCTGGAGATAATTCGGCGGACAAGCGGGACGGTGTCGACAGGAATTCACTTGACTTTCTGGTGCACATGCTTCCCGTACATACCTTTGTAATCACCAACAACGAAAAACTGCATGAGCGTTTTGTTACGATGGGCTTCAAGGCCTACGACGCGCCTAGAGGCCAGGTGCACACAACCTTGTCAAGTGATTCCACAACGGTATTACAGGCGTGGCGGGATTGGTACACGATATTCCGGGCGGGTGTTGTCCTGCACACCCCGAGTGCGTTTTCGGAATCTGCTGCCCGCGCCTCGGGCGCGTTTTCGAGACGGGTGCAGGCCTACAACAAGCGCGCTGTACGTAACTTGAGTGAGATGCTGGCGCCAGAAACGTGGCAAGTTGTAAGTGTGCAATGACCACGCGATGTGTGGATGCTGCTACGCAGAAATGGTTGAGAGACTAAACTTCAACTGCCCAATCTGCTACAGAGTTTTTCGCTTTCTTGACAACAAATAAAAGTTACGTTGGGTTTGTACCTTCAGATTTGTCTTTGCGCTTCTGCCTTCGCTACAGCGATGGCATCAAATACTTTTCTTGTATTTCGCGTGGAATGCCTATCTCATCCATTTGATTAAAAATACGAAGCCGCCGTTCCCGCACTATATCTAAAATGTGAACAGTTTGTTGTCGGTTTGCAACATCCATTGGACTCCTGCCGCCATATTGCATGTTGCAATGTGCATTGACGTTTGCACCAAATTGCAGCAGCAAGTCGATGATTGCAAAGGACAACCTTGACCTTACGGCATGGTAGAGGCATGTGCGTCCACATTCATCTTTTGCGTCCACGTTTGCTCCTGCTCTCAGCAAAGTTTTCATCATTGTAGGATTATTTTCTTCGTCTTCGAGAATGTATTCCATTCCGAGATAAAGCGGTGTCACAAGCATTGGGTCCGTAATCCTTTCCGAGTCCTGAACAAACGCAGCTACATTAGGGTTTGCACCCCGCCGTATCAGCAGATTCACGAGTTCCATGTTTTCGTTTGCGATTGCAAAAAAGAGCATTGGGAAATCGCGTATATGAAATCGATCATACAGTTGCCCACCAATGGTATGTCCACGTACGCTTTCTAAGGTATTCGTCATATTTATAGGAAATCCCAGGTCTAAAAGAAACTCAATTTGCCTCAAATCAGGACTTGTGCTCCAACTCAGGTATATGAGATTCTTTCCTCCAATACGTGTCTGTAATACGGTCGGGTCCTTCTGCACGAGTTTCCGGATTATCTGATTCATGTTATCCTTGCGCACGCATGCTGCTGCCATTCTCACCGCTTTGATGATGGGACTGATCCCACTGCCCAAGTGCACATTCGCACCTCTTGCCAGTAGCACGTCTACCAATCTACACTTTTGGTGATGTATCACACCCAGCAACCAAGTCGTTTTTGGCTGCGTGCTCGTGAAGAAATGGTTTATGTTTATCGTTCCACTATCAATGAGATATTCCAACACAGTCACCAAAATATCCTCGTCTTCATGAGACTTCATCAAATCGACAAATCTTCCCAAACAATGCACCGAGGCGTTATGAAAGTACGATAGTCCCTGAAACTCTGCAATCAGCGTTTGTGCCATTCTATACCTAATGGAGGTTAACACACTTATATATAACTGCAACTGTGCGTGTACATCAAGGCAACATTCAGTGTCTTTGTCTCGATACTACGCGGTCAAATGGCCAACCGATGCGCAAACAGTAAAGCGACATTCATTCTGTATTTATTCGTACAAAACAGTCGGGATAAATTCCCGATCAAAAATAGTCTGCGTCGCTTTCGGATCTGCCGGCTGAAAGTGCAAAAAGCCATCTGGATGCTTGTGTGGTTCGACAAGACGGTCCATGACACGTAGCGTCCGCAAAAGGTCGTTCGTTGTCATGGTACGCCCAAGAGTATTGTCTACACACTTTGCAATACGTACCTTGTCCTTAAAAACGCCGCCTACTGCATAATCCGCACCACCCTGACACGCTATGTGCACAATAGAAACTCTCCCCGTCACCGATGCCGTCTGTCCCGTGCGAAGAATCCTTGCTTCCACTTGCTTCGTGGTAGCGTCGTTCCATGGGTGAAATCCCATAAACACCATCGCCTCAGTCTTGGTCTGCAATCCGTCTAGTCCCAAACCACCCGCTTTTGCGCTCAAGAATAGGATACCTTTGTCACGCGCCAAATACGATTTCTTCGCTTGGTCGCGCTCTTCTAAAGTCATGTTTCCAGAATACTTATATACCGGTCCGTAATTGTAAACACCCCGCTCACGCTCCTTTGCCAAAATCTTCCTTATCAGCCGCATTGGTTGCAAAAGCATAGAAGTCACGATAATGTGCGTGTGACCATCGGCCTGCAATTTTTTGAGAGTGTCCAAAATGCACGAAATGGCACCAGAGTATTGTTCTGGTTCCGTGGCCGCTTCGAGCAATTCCGGTTTTTCGAACAACTTGACCCCGTGCTCGTATAGCGCGGGATGAAACGCCAGTAGTTGCAATTGTTTGAAAATGGTTAAAAAAAGAACCATATCGTCCCCACTGTTTCCGTCTTCTTCAATTTTTGTATAGATATTCTTCAATTCAGTATATTTTGAATAGTACCGAAAGTACCACCGGTTCGGGATATGGAGGTTGCAGTTCACAGCTTTCCGATGCACGGGTGGCAAACTTTCCACACTTTTCTCGACACGATGCACCCATTCGTCCAAGCGATCCACTACCTTGACCTTTTGTGCTAGCGACATGTCCTTGTTCGATAAACTATCTGCTCCCTCTAAGTCAATGTTCATTGCTTTGATTTCACCCTGCAAATCAAATAGGCCGTTCACAATCATAGTTCCGGTACACCCGACCACAAACTCCTTTCCCGCTGTTAATTCCGCCAACGCGTTGCACGTGACCGTTTTCTCCCTCCTGTACTCGTGTAATTCATCCAAGATGACAAATTTCTGTTTTTTGAACAATGGCCCGATTTGTGGCATATCTTTCTCCAATGGGTCTTCATACAGGCCTGGTGCTATTTTCCTTTTGCCTTTCACATCCCACCCTCCCTTATAGCGAATACGACCCGAACTGTCTTCCGTCTCGTTCAAATCTGGGTAATATTGGTGTGTCTCTTTGAACCTCTTGCAAATCGTTTGCGGCGTTGAGATTGTGACAAGCGGTTTGGGGTTGGCATTACGCGTCCCTTGGACGACAATTTCGCTTTCGGGAAGATTTGTTAGCTTTAAGATTGTATCTCTCCACTGATTTTTACAAGCCATCGGGCATACAACCAGTAGTTCCGAGCATTTTCTGGGCTGTTTTCCAAACATTAACGAACGCAGAATCCAAATCAGAATTCCTGTTGTCGTTTTTCCCAGTCCCATATGATGGTTCAAAATTATTCTATTTTTTTTTCCATGCGACAACCGAACAGCAGCTTGCATGGCGTCAATCTGGTGTCGGTAGGGAATGTTAGGTTCGTTGGTTTTTTTGTCGACGGCACTGAATAGGACGGACGTTGTGTTTCCCTCCCCACTCGGAAATGAAATCTTACTCGTCCTCAAAAAATTAAGCGTGGATGCCGTCTTTGCATCCATTGTGCACTGAAAAAGTCTTGCTTCCAAGGTCTTTAATGCGATTTCCTGCACGAGACACGCGTGCTAATTTGAGCGACTGCACGAGGTAGCAGGACATGAGCAACTCAAGCACGAGCAGGGTATTTTGCGTGGAACACACCGCGTGGAATCGAGCGCTGGTCGCCAAAGGAAATGAAGGTGCTTTAATGCGATTTCCTGCACGAGACATGCGTTTTTCGCACGAGACACGCGTTCTAATTTGAGCAACTGCACGAGGTAGCAGAGCACGAGCAACGCAAGCACAAGCAGGGGATTTTGCGTGGAACACACCGCGTGGAATCGAGCGCTGGTCGCCAAAGGAAATCGGGGTGCTTGAATGCGATTTCCTGCACGAGACATGCGTTTTCGCACGAGACACGCGTTCTAATTTGAGCAACTGCACGAGGTCGCAGGACACCAGCGTCCATAAATACGCCCGGCGTCCGCCGCAGCCCGCCACACCACGCACATGACGGAGAAAATGAGTGATAAAATGCCCATGTGGGTGGAGACGCAAGGCCTTTTCAAGAAGGCGAAGGATCAGATCAAGCGCCTGACTGTTGTTGGCCTCAAGCTTGCCAAAGAGCGCGATGAGCTTGCTGAGGACAACGCCAAGTTGCAGATTGAGGTCGTGTACTGGCAAGACGAGTGGTACAAGATGAAGGTTGCGTTGAAGAATGCTCGCCATCGGCTGCCTCACCCGATAAGGAGCAAGAGGATCAAAGAGAACCTCAAGCGCAAGCAGCAGAAGTGATATTGCTCATACGTTCTAATTTGAGAGACTGCACGAGCTAGCAGAACACCAGAAACTCGAACATAGGCAGGATATATTGCGTGGATGCAATTGCATCATTATAAATGATCAAAAATGATCCGATGCACGTCTGTTGGAAGCTGTCGCAGTAAAGAATGTTGTCCCAAACGTGGGTGCATGCTGGTTGCCAACGCCGTGCGAGGGTCAAGTGCTCGATGCACCCTTTGGTACCACTCTCTCTGCCTTTCCATCGCATGCATGTCTACATAAGTGATCTCTGGAAGCTCAAAACGAGCACCGTGTTTGAGGAGCAATTCACCGATCCTCAAACGGAGGTCTGCCGAGGCATTTGACATGCTTCGTTTCCATTTTACCACCAGCGAAAATGGAGTGAGGTTCGCCTGATCATCCCGTGCATTTGCATCCGCACCATGCGCTAATAGCGTTTGGACCATTGTAAACATATACGGTGCAAACATCATGTCCATGTGTTCTATTACCGAGTACAACCCTGTCTTACCCCCCATATCCTTTTCATCAAAATTCATGCGCATCAAACTTGCAAACATTTGAAGGGGATACTCTTTATCAAGGTGAAGACTTGCAAACGGGTGCAACTTAAAATTTGATGGGTGCTGGAAGATATCATAATTTTGAATTAAAAGGTCGACGATAGGACAATTTGACCTCTGGATTAAATCGGAAAAAAAGGCCGAGTCCGAGAGCAATACTGGGTCAATGCCATTTTTTAGAAGCATATCGATGATTTGCAAAAGTTTTTTACCTGAAGCTTCATATGCCATCGTGTTGTGCAAGGACAGGCAATGATTCAATTCATCACAACAAACCATGTACTCTGGAAAGGGCCCTTCAATGTCCAATAATACCCGCACTGCGTTAGGTTTTATTTTCAAACATGCAAACAGCAAAATCGTGCCATGTTTTACCAAATTACTTTGATCTCTCTCTTCGAATTCGTACGTGGTTAGCACGTCAAACAACCCTTCTTTCGCCAACATGTACAGAAAATCTTCCTTTTCAGACATAACAGCCTGGCGAACACGGGCATCGATTAGAGGGTGCATGGCAACTCTTTGCTTTTTGACCTCCTTTACTCGTATATATATCAAAACACACGGTGGTATACATGCACTTGCTTCATGTCTGAGCGCTGACGCAACAGAGTGTCCATATCGTTGTACACGAACTGAAAACCCCCGATGTACATGCATACAACCGCAAAACGGCAATACAGACGATAGCCAATCAAACACGCATGATCATACCCTCATGCATGTTTGAGGAAAGTTTGAGTTTTTTGATGTGTAGGCTGCGTCCAATGAGCTCATCACATTCCAGCTTGTGCGAGGTGAGTGGTATTTTTATAGGCATTTCGCAACGCCCAGCATTTAGCATTTTTTGGGTGGCTGGAAATTCCCCTACAGTGAAGGCTATCCGGCCACGTGACCGAGTGTGCTGCAAATATTCGAGCCTAACCGTTGGTACAGATTTATACTATACGGCACCGGAAATACACACAAGAGCGCGCGCGTGCGAGTGGGCTGCGAACTGTTTTTATACGCAACAGTGCAAACATCGGGGGTAAACACCCATGACAATGCTTGCACGGTTTCCGAATCCTAAGTTGGGTCTTCTTTCGTTACACATTGTGGCTTCCGACTTTGCAGTCATAAAACAGTCGATATATTTGAGTTTGTCGGGTTGACACAATCGTCGTTGAGATTCATTCAAGAAGATTGAAATTGAAATAGAAATATGTAAAATGAAAACAAACGTGTTCTCCCCGACAAGCAATATAAAGAGACTAGTTTCATATGATATGAAAACGTATATAAGGACTTCTGAAAGTAGTTAATGTATGTCATTGACACAAAAACAAGCTGAAGAATATTTGCAAGATTTTGTTTCACTTTTAGCAACCAAACAAAAAAGCAGGGAACAAGACCCTGATTCTAGACTGTTCATCAGCCCATTAATGCAAGACAGGTTGTCTTATTGTATCTCGAAAGTTTTGACCGAAACTATGCAGTTACGTCTCATGGTACTTGAAAATAAGAAAACAAACGCACTCTCCCCGACGAGAAATTTAAAGAGATATTAGTTTAATATGATACGAAAACATATATAAGGACTTCTAAAGTTCGGTAAAGTATGTCATTAACAACAGGCGATGGAAAACAAGTTCAAATTCATCAGGCGCCATCGTTGCGCAACCTTGCCCCCGGCGAAGTTGTTCAACACGCGAATGGAAGTTTAGCAGTCGCGGTCGGGTCGCCACATGTGGCACCGTCCGCACAATTCGTCGCTGGTGGTATGGGTTACGCTCCGAACATGTCTGCGGCGTCAATGTTTGCCCACACGCACCAGGCGGGAGTCTATGGACATCCGTCTACGTATCCAAACTCGGGATGGAAGGGTTATCCACATTGCCGAGCACCTTCGTCTCATTTCGGAGTACCACCACTACCACCACGCTACCCGCCTTATTAACCTTTTCAGCGTTAAATAAAAATTTTACAGAGATCACTTTTATGCAAAAACTTTTGTGCAACAGACAGAGATCACTTTTATGCAAAGACTTTTGTGCAACAGACAGAGATCACTTTTACGCAAAGACTTTTGTGCAACGGACTTTTATCTCCGGCAATGGCACATGCATACCTTGCTTGGATATGAATTTAACTTGCGGTAATCACCCTTTCCTTCATTTCCTATTATTTCCACCTGTATGCATGTATGCCTATTAGTACACGCCCTATGAAAAGCTGTGAGCGGGCGGGGAGAGGGGAAAAGGAGGACATGTGCTAAGGGACACTACCAACCGCGGCCTGTGCGTTCGAGTGTGGTCACCTGACACTGGCAAGGGGCGCGGGGGAGGGTGTGGGGTTGTGGACAACAAGATTGGCAACGAGGTGAGGGCGTACGCAAGAATGCGTGGACAGGAGAAGCGACAAGGCCACATCCGTCGATGTTGAGATGGATCCGACCTCATCCATCGACTTTCTTGCAAATTCCATGTAAGGCTCACGTTCGGCATCATGGATGGATTGCAAAAATTTCATGCAATTTCGCAACAGCTTTTGACTGATCCGCTTGCACGTGCTGTAAATGGATATCTCAATTGAAGGGGCAGCGTACATGAGAGCAGCTACAAAAAGACACACTGAAATCGTTTTTCCAAATCGCCGAGGTGTAGATATCAAAATTTCCTGCCATAGGCCAAGAGTTAAAACAGTGAACTCTATATGTCGAAAAACACATTGCAACACTGCAACCTGGTGCGTCTTGGTCCAGTTATTGCTTTCCAGCAATCGTGGATATGATCTTTCAAAGGCACCGGGTGGGTCCGTTTTAAACAACACTCGTACGATTGCATTGATAAACTCCTCATGAAAAACCCGTTGATGATAGGACCGTTCCCACCCAGACCGATCTAACGCAGCCAACCCCGCACGTAAACGTCGCAGACGTGAAAACCCGTCAATCTTCGTCAACTGTCAATCGTGTTCAAAATCAACACGCAGACAAATTGCACGCGCATAAAAGCAATGCATACGAGACCTCCTGCGGTTGAGTATTGTCTTGGTTAATGTACGAATTGAAACCGCCGTTGTCCGCAAAAAATTTGGCAAGCAATGGACTCAGTCCCGTTGACTCATTTACAGACGCGTCTGTGCTGTCGACTGCACCAACATTTTTCACGTATTCTCGAAGCAGTGCGTCTGTGCACGCCATGCGTACATAGGAGCGCCCGTGGCTTATATTTGTAATTTTGCATCAAAGCGTGTTTTTGCTTACATGATTGTCAACATTTTACGTTTCACCCATCTTGGTAACTTATATGCGGCAAAAACAATGTCCACATCGATGCTATTTTTGATGTTTGTGTGTATTCAGTATTTCTGTGTGCATAAATATAACACACACGCGGTGACTTTATACACGCAGTGACTACACGTTCGACAACATGCAGAACGAGTGGAGCGACAAAAAAGGCCCCATTCCTTCGAAGCTTAATCGTTTCAAGGTTAAAAAAACAGTAGCCATGAAGAGAGTGATTCCCGACCTGAAAATCACGATTCCAACACAAAAGGTGCAGGGTCCTTTGACTCCAAGACCAGTACCCGCCACTTATTCACACACCCAGTATCGTTTCTAAGGGGCATAAGCAAGTCCATGACATGGCAACATTGTTCAATAATCTCTCAACAAAATAAAAAAGTGCAAATTCCCTCGGCAAACGTCTTGTTTCGCCTTCATTGGATGAAGATGTACCAAGAGTACTGTTGCGAGGTTGCGGGACTGACCAGCAACGCACCATAGGTTTTGCTAGTGTTTTTATTATATCACTCATAAAATATGCTTGACTTCGATTTGAAGCTGTGAATGCAAAAAATATTTAATTTTGTTCAAATGTCAGGGTAGGCTGGTGTGATTACGGAAAAATCACGCCCTGCCAATGTGTGTGATGACGACGGTTGCGTTGATTCTGCTGATGAAACTTGCCACCCGTTTGAAGTGCATAGTTCCAGCAAAATTTCGGCACTCTTGTTTGAAATGAATGTTATATCTTCAATTTCCTTTTTTACTTGTGTCATATGGATTTTTAAAATCGACAGGTGTAGATATAATTTGTATACAGACTTCAAAAGCAAAAACAACCACGTAGATTTTCCGTCAGCGGTGTGGGCAGTCAAGCACTAGCCGCGTTGCGAAATGGTGATGAGCGACACAATATATATATGAAAGAAGACATACAATGTTGAAAATTAGGAAAATATGCGAGTGTGTTTTTTCTTGATGCTTGTGCCGCTTCAAATTGTACATGCAGAGTGTCCTTTGGGACAATACATGACAAAAATTGGAGGTGAAACGCATTGCCGTGATTGTCCAGTGGGCAAGCACGGCTATACGCCGGCCCTTGGCGACACTCCTTGCCGTGACTGCTCGGCAGGTAAATATTCGAACGTTTCCGGCCTGACTGCATGTTTTAATTGTGCGGCGGGTAATTCTTCATCTATTGGAGCTGAATCGTGTACATTGTGCGAACCTGGCACTGCCAGCCTGGAAGGCGCATTATGTTATGATTGCTCCCCTGGCAAGTATGCGAACACAGAAGGGTCTTCGTCTTGTATTCAATGTCCACCGGGGACATTTTTGGATGCGTATAAGTCTGCGGGCCAGTGTGACAATTGTGCTGCCGGAAAATACAGCCTTCATGGTGCTATCACCTGCACGGAATGTAATGTGTCAAGACAATATCAGGACGAAACAGGGGCTTCACACTGCACAACGTGTCCTGATAACAAACATCCAACTTATGACAGACTTGCCTGCATCACATGCCCGGTTGGTAAGTATTCCAACGACAGCACCACGCGATGTGAGGCATCAAACCCCGTGTCATTCGCTCGCACGAGTCTACAGGAGAATGAATGCCCCATATTCGGCGCAAATGAGGTTCTGTGGAGTGTGGCTGAACCACTCGAAGCATTCAATTTGTTGTGCGGGGAAAATCATGTTAACAAAACATCTTCAAACACAGTCCGTATGCCAACGGTTTCAGTGCCGCAGGGCCAGAAATTGCCGCTGACCGGGGGCTCTACCATGTATCCCTTTTGGTTTGAAGCATACTACATGGAAAATGAAAATCATATTCTGTTTTTGGACCGGGGTGGCTTGTATGGACAATTTCATTACAAAACCCCAAGCGACTTCGACACAATGTCAGTATTGTATTCGTTGGATACACCAGATGAAATCGCGGTGTTCAAATACGTGAGAAATTATATTATAAAAATTCTGATTCGGGAACATGCACAACATGAACAGTACATGTTTCCAATTGGCGACACTGTAACACTACTGAGTCCATTTTACATTGACCGGACGCATATTTCCCTCCTGGTGTTGTTCAAAGGCCCATATTCAGAGATTGCCATATTAAACATGCATGCCATTGAGTTTAGCCTTTTACAACAAGAAAAGGATGTGCAGGCATGCGAAAACATTGCACAGGTGTGTGCAGTCCTCTCACCTGATAACATCTCTGCCGCTAGTTTGTCGTGGTGGAAGAAAGTCGGCATTGTGAAATGGGTGCAGGGCACTGATGGACAGAGTTGCGACGCTGTGTGCATGGAAGCTGATTTGGTGTGCGACGAGACGAATGGCCGTTTTCCAAGACTTGATTTGCAAGACGGCAAAGCTTTGTTTCCAACGAACGGATGGTACGTGGAAGCATGGAATTGGGATGAGCAATCTTCTTATTATCATTTTTCTCTATGTGACGAATTCAAGGAAAACAATTTTTGTCTTATCTGTCCATACATCAAGGACAACAATTGTTATTTTAGAGAGGAATCGGAATATGCATATGCTCCAAGCTGTAGTCAATCATTGTCGAATTATCGGCGAGTGTGTCCATGTGGCACATATGACGCACCACTGTACTCGGGACAAGACATACTATCATTCATCCAATTATTCCTGGACTTGCCGACACATCTTAAAGATGGCGTAGACAACATAGTGGACATACACATAGATCCGAATTTTCGGGTGTTTGTCAAATTTCAATCAGGAATCGAACGCGACAAGTGGCACGTGTTTTCGGGAATTGATGCAAAAATAAGTGAGTATTTTAACTTGGAGTCAAATTGGACCTGTGGTAAAGGCTCACAGCCAAAGAACACGGTGCAAAGTTGTTTAGAGCGAATGCCTCGTTTTCAGATATCTTCAACCCTGCAAACGTATTCTGCGCAAACGTTTCTGCGTATGGAACACTTGGAAATTCCCCTCGTGCAATCGGACGATAGGCATGAGTATACAATTGAAAGCCTGAATGCATCGTGCATATTCGAGATCCTTTTTATGCCCTTTCCAGATAACCTCTTGCAGTTTCCGGGATATAACGATCCGAAGATTGAGTTGGAGGCACCCGGAGGCATGATACTAGACGAATATGCGCGAAGATACGGAACTTCGGTTTGGGTTAATGACCCACGCTTACAAAGTCGCCGTTTTGTGTCTTCCAGTCCCATCATGAAAATCAAGATAGGACCAATAGGGATGCCGTTGAGTGATTCGATTGCTGTGAACGTGTCTGCATTTACAGACTTTGCAGCTTGTCAAAACGCACAAGATTTTGTGTGCGAAGATTGCCCGGACAATACTTTCAAAGACTGGGAGGGAAGTGGAAACTGTGTAAGATGCCAAACAAACGCTTATCCCACAACATCGCGCTTAGACGACAGGTTTGCTTGTGTTTGTGACCCATATAATACGATGACAAGAGACAACAATGGGGTTTATGGATGTACTGGTTGTACTGGCAATACACACCTCGCAGACGGGGTACCCCTGCCAAATTATCACGTGTCATATGTCTGCAGACTTTGCCCACAAGCGGCGTATGCCACGCACCGTAATACGTTCGTTTGCACGTGTGTTCAACCTGGGTACTATCATAACATCGCTAATGATGCATGCACGTATGGTTCTGACGACTTCATACAATGCTCACCGGGCACATTTTCAGATACTGGAACACAGCCGTGTGTGGGCTGTGCTCAACGAACATTTGCACCGTCTAACGGCGCCACGGCCTGTTCTCCGTGTCCGCGGGGCATGACCACTGTGGGCACAAATGCAACATTCTGTGTATTTTGCAGTGCATGGAATCAAGCGCACTGCCCCGGGGCTGATTTTGTGGATAGACAGCTTCCATTTGATTTTTCGCTCTCGGGTATCACTGAAATTTCAAAACGCACAGCCAGCAGCACGCCTCCGACACGAGACACCTTGACGTCGGCCAACTGACATGCAGATACAAAGACATGCTATTGATTGAAACATATATATAATGCACCACTGGGGTTATCTTGTAAATGAAATCAAAATGGTTCCCAACAGTGGGACATGGGCGACGTACACAGAGATGTGTTGCGTGGCCGAGGAGATCTGTTTGTTTCAGCGACGGCGGCTGGTTAGCGAAAGGGGTGTGGCTGGTGGGTGCGCACGTCTGTAGATGATTCTCAACGAAGTCGAAAGGTTCATGAAAAAGTTACTTTATGCACATTTAGTGAACTTTTAATTCACCGACCTCAAAAATGCCAAATGCTATATAAGAAGATTTCAATTTCACAAGACGCATGTCGAACAATAATAGAACTCTCGCTCTCGATGCACTTGACATTGTGCGGGAGAACCTGGATGTGTTTGATGTGCGCACAATATTTAGGGATGTAAGCAATCTTAGTATGACATCACATCGATTCAAGGACATCTTAGCCAGCCACCAAAATACTCTGCAACAGGTAGTCCGAAACAATGAAGATAATCCCGTTTTCCGAAATTACTGGTTGCAAAATATGCTGGAAAATGATCGGGTGTTTGATATTGTGATGGGCGCAAATTCAGGGCGAGAACGAGACATTTTAGAGTTGTTGCTAGAACACCAGTATAGGTGGACGACACACGTCTACAAGACATGTTTACGAATACTACAACAACATGACGAGGCACCCATGGTTTTATTCATTGCAGACATCCGATACGGATACTGGGGGTTGAACGATCATCACGCAAACACACCTACTAAAATCGAAGCATTCTTTGACGCCATGGACGCATACAAATCAAATTGGGTGGATACATACTTGTTTCCGAGACAGTTTTCAAGTGAGGATATAAATTTCATTGGGTATATTACACAGCAGCCTCGGATCAGTGTCTTGTTTCTAAACATGCTTGCTCGACGGTATGACCTGAATCGCACGATGCACACAAAAGTGTATGATGAATACAACGACGTGTCCGTAACACCGCTTGGTTTGGCCTTGTCCATGGGGTTAAGGTTGTCAAAAGACTGTAGGACTGCGGTTCTCGAGTTTGCATTATCCGAGTCCGACATTAACAATCCAATTCACGACTTTCCAGTGTTTCAACTCATGAAACAAACAAACTATATCCATGAAAACATTATACGAAGGCTTTACGCCTCGTGCAGCAATTATGATTGGACCACGCAAAAAGAAGTGAGCTTTCAATCTGACGTAACAACTTGGGCAAATGCTTGGGAGTATAGTCAGATGTTGCTGTATCATGAAGTTATACCCGAAAAACGTCGTTTTTTGGCTGCCATGAAAACGTGGCTAGAGTCACTTGGAGCGCGTGCAGTACCGTTGGTGGATGCTGGGCTTCAAGTTTAGCCCGCGGTACCATGGCAAAGACACATCAACCGTGCACCGGAAACGGGCAATGTGCATCACTTGCTTATCTTGAGCTTGGCTTTAACGGGATCGGGGATGAAGGAGAGGCAATGTTTATCCCATTGCAGCAACAGTGTACAGTTGTGTTTTAGTTCTTGTGTATCTGTGGACAAATCGTATATAAGAATAAATCATCCCAACCTCAAATATGGCAGAAAATCTGACACTGGCGAAAATTCTGCAAGGCGACCAAGCGGATCACATCATTGCAGATGGCAGAAAACTGTTGATGAATCAAGTGTCGCGTACCTTGAGAAATGAATTCATGAGGAAACGACAAAGTATACGCTTGGAGGCGAAACCGACACATCGTATTCGGGAACTTTTTAATAACCTTGAGGTGTTTATAAACTCGTACTATGTTGTACATGTAAATTTGGCAAATGTGCGTATTGGACCCGAGGGTTGTCAAATGCTATCAGAATACGTTTCAAGATGTCCATTTCTTCTGCATTTGAATCTTGGCCACAACAGGATAGGACATGAAGGGGCGGGGATGCTTGCGGCGGTGCTAGGACAATGTGCATCGCTTGCTCATCTGAATCTTCGTGTGAATTCGATCGGGGCTGAAGGGATGGGGAGGCTAGCGGCGGTGCTAGGGCAATGTGCATCACTTGTTCATCTAGATCTTTGCTACAACGAGATCGGAGATGAAGGGGCGGGGAGGCTTGCGGCGGTGGTAGGGCAATGTGCATCACTTGCTCATCTGCATCTTCGCTACAGCGATATCGGAGATGAAGGGGTGGGGAAACTTGCGGCGGTGCTTGGGCAATGTACATCACTTGCTCATCTGGATCTTGGCTGCAACATGATCACAGCTGAAGGGGCGGGGAGGCTTGCGGCGGTGCTCGGGCAATGCGCATCCCTTACTCACCTGAATCTTGGCGACACTGTTATCGGAGCTGAAGGGGCGGGGAGGCTTGCGGCGGTGCTCGGGCAATGTGCATCACTTGCTCATCTGGACCTTTACGGGAACGAGATCGGAGCTGAAGGGGCGGGGAGGCTTGCGGCGGTGCTCGGGCAATGTGCATCACTTACTCATCTGGATCTTAGCTGGAATATGATCGGAGCTGAAGGGGCAGCGAGCCTTGCGGCGGTACTAGGGCAATGTGCAAAACTTGCTCATCTGGATCTTAGCGACAACGAGATCGGTGATGAAGGGGCTGGGAGGCTTGCGGCAGTGCTAGGGCAATGTCCATCACTTGCTTGTCTGGATCTTAACGACAATGGGATTGATGCTGAAGCGGAAAGGAGGCTGGCGGCTATGCAGTCACCATGTAAAGTGTTATTTTAAATTGTCATTTTTATGCACAACGCATATATGAGTCGCCAAGAATCTCATCCTCAAACATGGAAGGCATCGTATGTATGCATTGAATAAAGGCATTATCAAACAATGCCAACGAAATCGGAGATGCAAAGTTGAGCATCTGGATTTTCACTAGATTAAGATCAAACCGCGAGGGGCAGAGACGCTTTTAGCAGTGAAATCACAGTTTGCAGTTCTATTTTGGTTTATTGCCTTTAATTACGAATCGCATCTATGCATTCAATAAACGCATTATCAAACATGGCACACCACGCGACACTGGCAAATATTCTTCACAGCGATCTAGCCCATTCCATCATTCCGGATGGAAAAAAAATGGCAATGACTGAAGTGTCGAGAACCTTTAGAAATGCATTGATCACTAAACGACAAACTATACACTTGATGGCGAAAAGTTCATGGACCATTCAGAGACTTCTCAGTGACTTAGAAACGCTTCAAAAAGTTTACATGATCGTGCATGTAAATATGAGAAACGTTGGTATGAAGAACAAGGGTGCTGCTGAGCTCTCGAAGCATTTGCCAATGTACACATCACTTGATCATCTGGATCTTGCCTACAACATGATCGGTGCTGAAGGGGTAGGGAGGCTTGCGGCGGTGCTAGGACAATGTGCATCACTTGCACATTTGGATCTGGGCGGGAACGAGTTCGGTGATGAAGGGGCGGCAAGGCTTGCGGTGGGGCTGGGGCAATGTGCATCACTTGCTTTTCTGAATCTTCGCTACAACGGGATCGGAGATGAAGGGTCGGGGAGGCTTGCGGCGGTGCTAGGACAATGTGCATCACTTGCACATTTGGATCTGGGCGGGAACGAGATCGGTGATGAAGGGGTGGGAAGGCTTGCGGCGGGGCTGGGGCAGTGTGCATCACTTGCTTTTCTGAATCTTCGCTACAACGGGATCGGAGATGAAGGGGCGGGGAGGCTGGCCGGGAGGCTGGGGCAATGTGCATCACTTGTTCACCTGGATCTTTGCTACAACGAGATTGGTGCTGAAGGGGCGGGGAGGCTTGCGGCGGTGCTTGGACAATGTGCATCACTTGCACATTTGGATCTGGGCGGGAACGAGTTACGTGATGAAGGGGCGGCAAGGCTTGCGGCTGTGCTCGGGCAATGTACATCACTTGCTCATCTAGATCTTAGCGAGAACGAGATTGGTGATGAAGGGGCAGCGAAGCTTGCAGTGGGGCTGGGGCAGTGTGAATCGCTTGCTCATCTGGATCTTAGCGAGAACGAGATCGGAGCAGAAGGGGTGGGGAGGCTTGCGGCGGTGCAAGGGCAATGTGCATCAATTGTTCATCTGGATCTTGGCAACAACGAGATCGGAGCTCAAGGGACGGGGAGCCTTGCCGCGATGCTTGGGCAATGTGCATCACTTGCTCATCTGAATCTTACCGACAACATGATGGGGGCTGAAGGGGCGGGGAGGCTTGCGGCGGTACTTGGGCAATGTGCATCGCTGACTCATCTGGATCTACGTATGAACGACATCAGAGGTCAAGGGGCGGGATTGCTGGCGGCAGGTCTACGGCAATGTACATCCATTGCTCATCTTGAGCTTGGCTGTAACGGGATCGGGGCTGAAGGGGCGGGGAAGCTTGCGGCGGGGCTCGGGGAATGTGCATCACTTGCGCATCTGTGTCTTCGCGGTAACAGGATCGGAGCTGAAGGGGCGGGTAGCATTGCGGCGGTGCTAGGGCAATGTGCATCACTTGCGCATGTGTGTCTTCGCGGTAACGGGATTGGAGCCGAAGGGGCAGCGAGCCTTGCGGCGGTACTAGGGCAATGTGCAAAACTTGCTCATCTGGATCTTAGCAACAACGAGATCGGTGATGAAGGGGCGGGGAGGCTTGCGGCAGTGCTAGGGCAATGTGCATCACTTGCTTATCTGAATCTTTGCGACAACGGTATCAGAGCTGAAGGGGCGGGGAGGCTTGCGGCGGTGCTACCACGATGTGCATCACTTGTTCACCTGGATCTTTGCTACAACGAGATTGGTGCTGAAGGGGCGGGGAGGCTTGCGGCAGTGCTAGGGCAATGTCCATCACTTGCTTGTCTAGATCTTAACGACAACGGGATTGATGCTGAAGGGGTAAGGAGGCTGGCGGCTATGCAGTCACCATGTAAAGTGTTCTTTTAAATTGTCATTTTTATGCACAACGCGTATATGAGTCGCCAAGAATCTCATCCTTAAACATGGAAGGCATCGTATGTATGCATTGAATAAACGCATTATCAAACAATGCCAACGAAATCGGAGATGCAAAGTTGAGCATCTGGATCTTGGCCGGCAGAGGATTTGAGCTGAAGGGGCAAAAAGGCTTCAGGCAGTTGCACAGCAATTGCCACACTTGAGAATAGTGTTAGACGGTGTGAAGTGTTAAGCTAACAAAGTGTGTTGGAGTGTAACGCATATATTAGTAGCCAATAAGCTGACCCTCAGACATGGCATACAATGTCACATTAACAAACATTTTGGAAGGTGACCTAGCCAATCTCAGTATCCCTGCTGGGAGAAAAGAGTTGATGCATAAAATATCGAAAAACTTCAGCCGTGTGTTAATGAATAATCAGCAAAAACAAAGTATTAAGTTGAAGGCAAAACGATTCTGGAATATCCAAAGACTTGTTGATGACCTCAACATGTTTGAGGACACCTACAACATCGTGCATTTAAATTTAACAGAACAGGTGATTAGAAGTCAAGGTATTAGAACGCTATCGGAGTTTTTACCACGATGCAAATTACTTACTCATTTGAATCTTGAGATGAACAGGATCGGACCCCGAGGAGTTAACAGCCTGGCAAATGTGCTAGAGCAATGTCCAGTACTTGCTCATCTGAATTTGAACAGAAACGACATCGGACCTGAAGGAGCGCAGGGGCTTGGAGCCGGCCTCAGAAAATGTCCATCAATTGCCCATCTGGAAATTGCCTATAACGACATCCGAGCTGTTGGCATGGAGCGGTTCACTGCGATGCTTGGGGATTGTACATCACTTGTGCATCTAAACCTCGGAGGCAATGCAATTGGAAATGATGGGGCAGGGCACCTTGGAACGTTGCTTAGGCATTGTAGATCACTTACTCATCTGATTCTTTGTTCGAATCGTATTTACGATGAAGGAGTGAACATGCTTACACCCACGCTCGGGCAATTTGCATTGCTTGTTCATCTGGATCTTCGTGAGAATTTCATCGCAGATGAAGGGGCGGGGAAGCTTGCGGCGGTGCTACGGCAATGTGTATCGCTTGCTCACCTCGATCTGCACTGCAATGAGATTGGAGTTGCCGGGGTGGGGTTGCTTGCGGCGGTGCTAGGGCGATTTTCATGCCTTACTCATCTGAACCTTGGCTTTAATGAATTCGGACCTGAAGGAGCGGCAATCCTCTCGGAGCGGCTCGGACAATGTTCAGTCCTTGCTCATCTCGATCTTAGTGGGAACGAGATTGGAAATGACGGAGTGAGGCGACTTGCGGCGGTGCTCCATCAATTTGTGTCACTTACGCATCTGGATCTTTGCGCTAACCATATCACAGATCAAGGCGTCGAAAGCCTTGCGGGGGAACTACCGCAATGTTCATTACTTTCTCATCTGGATCTCAGCAAGAACAAGATCGGTGATCAAGGCATGGAGAGCCTTGCGGCGATGCAGTTACGGTGTAGAGTTTTATTTTAATGTTGCATATATTAGCAAAATGCATATATTAGTCGCCAAGAATCTCATCCTCAACCATGGAAGGCAATGTGAAACTGGCAGACATTCTGCAAGGCGACCAAGCGGACTTCATCATTCCAGATGGTAGAAAAGTGTTGATGAATCAGGTGTCGGGTACCTTGAGAAATGCATTGATGAGTAAACGACAAAGTATACGCTTGGAGGGTAAACCTGTACAAAATATTGAGGAACTTTTTAATAACCTTGAAGTTTTTATAAACTCGTACAACATTGTACATTTAAATCTGGAACATGTGATTATTGGAAATGAGGGTTCTCAACTTCTATCAGAATACTTATCAAGATGTCCATCACTTGTTCATCTGAATCTGATCAACAACGGGATCGAAGCTGAAGGGGCGGGGAGCCTTGCGGCAGTGCTGGGACAGTGTGCATTACTTGCACATCTGGATCTTAGCGCAAACAGGATCGGAGATGAAGGGGCGGGGAGGCTTGTGGCAGTGCTTGGGCAGTGTGCATCACTTGCGCATCTGAATCTTCGCGCGAGTTGCATCGGAGATGAAGGGGTGGGGAGCCTTGCGGCAGTGCTCGGACAGTGTGCATCACTTGCTCGTCTGGATCTTCGCGACAACGAGATCGGAGCCGAAGGCGCGGGGAGGCTTGCGGCGGTGCTACCACGATGTGCATTACTTGCTCATCTGGATCTTGGCTGGAACGAGATGGGAAATCAAGGGGTGGGCAGGCTTGCGGCGGTGCTAGGGCAATGTGCATCACTTGCTTATCTGGATCTTTCAGCGAACAAGATCGGAGCTGAAGGGGCAGCGAGCCTTGCGGCAGTGCTACCACGATGTGCATCACTTGCTCATCTGGATCTTAGCGACAACGGGATCAGAGATGAAGGGGCGGGGAGCCTTGCGGCGGTGCTACCACGATGTGCATCACTTGCTCATCTGGATCTTAACTACAACGGTATCAGAGCTGAAGGGGCGGGCAGGCTTGCGGCGGTGCTAGGGCGATGTGCATCGCTTGCTTATCTGGATATTGGCTACAACATGATCGGAGCTGAAGGGGCGGGCAGGCTTGCGGCGGGGCTCGGGCAATGTGGATCACTTGCTTTTCTGAATCTTCGCCACAACGGGATCGGCGATGAAGGGGTGGGGAGCCTTGCGGCAGTGCTCGGACAGTGTGCATCACTTGCGCATCTGGATCTTTTAGGCAACAGGATCGGAGATGAAGGGGTGGGCAGGCTTGCGGCGGTGCTAGGGCAATGTGCATCACTTGCTCATCTGGATCTTGGCTGGAACTGGATCGGAGAGGAAGGGGTGGGCAGGCTTGCGGCGGTGCTTGGGCAGTGTGCATCACTTGCGCATCTGGATCTTGTCGGCAACAGGATCGGAGCTGAAGGGGCGGGCAGGCTTGCGGCGGTGCTACCACGATGTGCATCACTTGCACGTCTGGATCTTCGCGCCAACGAGAAAGGGGCGCGGAGGCTGGCGGCTATCCAGTCACCATGTACAGTGTTATTTTAATTTATCATGATGATGCACAAACCATATATGAGTAGCCAAGAATCTCATCCTCAAACATGGAAGGCAATGTGAAACTGACAGACATTCTGCAAGGCGACCCAGCGGATTTCATCATTCCAGATGGTAGAAAAGTGTTGATGAATCAGGTGTCGGGTACCTTGAGAAATGCATTGATGAGTAAACGACAAAGTATACGCTTGGAGGCGAACCCTGTACAAAATATTGAGGAACTTTTTAATAACCTTGAATTTTTTATAAACTCGTACATTATTGTACATTTAAATCTGGAACATGTGTTTATTGGAAATGAGGGTTCTCAAATTCTATCAGAATACTTATCAAGATGTCCATCACTTGTTCATCTGAATCTTGACGACAACGGTATCAGAGCTGAAGGGGCGGGGAGGCTTGCGGCAGTGCTTGGGCAGTGTGCATCACTTGCGCATCTGGATCTTGAAGGCAACAGGATTGGACCTGAAGGGGCAGCGAGCCTTGCGGCGATACTAGGGCAATGTGCATCACTTGCTCATCTGAATCTTTGCGGGAACAGGATCGGAGATGAAGGGGCGGGGAAGCTGGCGGCGGTGCTAGGGCAATGTGCAACACTTGCGCATCTGAATCTTGGCTTTAACGACATCGGAGATGAAGGGGTGGGGAGCCTTGCGGCAGTGCTCGGACAGTGTGCATCACTTGCTGGTCTGCATCTTCGCGACAACGAGATCGATGCTGAAGGGGCGGGGAGGCTGGCGGCGGTGCTACCTCGATGTGCATCACTTGCTCATCTGGATCTTGCCTTCAATCAGATCAGAGCTGCAGGGGCGGTGAGCCTTGCAGCAGTGCTTGGGCAGTGTGCATTACTTGCGCATCTGAATCTTTGCCACAACCATATCGGAGATGAAGGGGTGGGGAGGCTTGCGGCGGTGCTAGGGCGATGTGCATCACTTGCTTATCTGGATATTGGCGCAAACAAGATCGGAGATGAAGGGGTGGGGAGGCTTGCGGCGGTGCTACCACGATGTGCATCACTTGCTCATCTGAATCTTGGCTGGAACCGGATCGGAGATGAAGGGGTGGGCAGGCTTGTGGCGGTGCTTGGGCAGTGTGCATCACTTGCGCATCTGATTCTTTGCTCGAATCGGATCGGAGCTGAAGGGGCGGGGAGGCTGGCGGCTATCCAGTCACCATGTACAGTGTTATTTTAATGTATCATGATGATGCACAAACCATATATGAGTAGCCAAGAATCTCATCCTCAAACATGGAAGGCAATGTGAAACTGGCAGACATTCTGCAAGGCGACCCAGCGGATTTCATCATTCCAGATGGTAGAAAAGTGTTGATGAATCAGGTGTCGGGTACCTTGAGAAATGCATTGATGAGTAAACGACAAAGTATACGCTTGAAGGGGAAACCTGTACAAAATATTGAGGAACTTTTTAATAACCTTGAAGTTTTTATAAACTCGTACAACATTGTACATTTAAATCTGGAACATGTGACGATTGGAAATGAGGGTTCTCAAATGCTATCAGAATACTTATCAAGATGTCCATCACTTGTTCATCTGACACTTTCAAGGAACAGGATCGGAGATGAAGGGGTGGGGAGCCTTGCGGCAGTGCTCGGACAATGTGCATCACTTGCACATCTGAAACTTTCAGCGAACAGGATCGGAGATGAAGGGGCAGCGAGCCTTGCGGCGATACTAGGGCAATGTGCATCACTTGCTCATCTGAATCTTTGCGGGAACAGCATCGGAGATGAAGGGGTGGGGAAGCTGGCAGCAG
>Ga0233432_10001500_pt1 | contig 22615 bp, 22 predicted proteins | sample SI_122_August201_6_FD_179870 | JGI IMG/M metagenome (GOLD analysis project Ga0233432, IMG submission 179870) | Seawater microbial communities from Saanich Inlet, British Columbia, Canada - SI_122_August2016_10_MG | ecosystem: Environmental > Aquatic > Marine > Inlet | place: Canada: British... | reverse complement strand
TCAGGATTGGGAAGTGCAGCTTGAACACGAATGGGTCGCGCGAGGCGCCTGTTAGACCCCTTTCTCGTTTGAAGAAACTTTGTGGAAGGTTTATGAATGTTGACAGGTGCAGTGAGTGTTGCCATTTATGTAGTTTAGTTTCTTCTCTTTATGTATTATAGGATGGGAAGAAACAATTATTCCTACAATGGGTTGCTTTCTGTGATTACACGAAAACCTATCTACAGGTACAAGGCAAGGCAGAAGACTGCTCAGGAAGTTGTTGATGAGCTTAGAGAATCTGGTAATCAGAGGAAAGTTGACAGTATAACAAATATCATTTCAACTCTATTTTCGGTTCCAGAAGTGTATTTGGAACGCAACTATGCGGGTCCAAAGATAGATTTAACAGGAAGTTCAAATGTTTCTATGAACCAAGATGCTTCGTATTCAGATTTGGGAGCGTCTTCATCAGAAGCAGTTGGAAGTATTACTGTTGATGATTCAAATTTAGATCCAACTACACCAGGGGTTTACTATGTATCATATACCGCAACTGATACACATGGATTTTCTCGTGTCATCAAGCGCTACGTTGTGGTTGAGGTGGTCAGTGGAGGAGGGGGGTCCGATCCAGCTGGAACCCCAGACGATCCAATCGTGTTAACACTCACCGGTACTTCACCCTATTTAGATACAACAACTCTCTATAGAAGTAAAACATATAAGTTTGATTACAGTGGTGTACCCGCGTTTGTTAGCGCGGGTGTCAAAATTACAACGCAAACAACTTCACCGGCTACAAACGCTGTGATTTGGGAAATTGGTATTAACGAGTATTCATCTTCCTCGCATACTACGTGGACAGTTCCGGAGACGTGTCCAGACACAATGTATTGGTACATTGCAGAAGATGGTAAAGAATCAAACAAGGGTACATTAACTATTGCTTATCCCACGGATAGAGCATTACCCACGAGATATAAGCTTCGTTGGTTGGATCCCGATCAGTTATTTCCAGCTAAGATTGACAGGGACAATATAGATGTGGGATTTGCACGTATGGAAAACATATTCACTGGAAGAAGACCCGCAGCGGAAGCCGCTGAGTTACATTTTGACACAACCATGACGATGGCGAACAACGCCGCGTTGAGTTCTGCGGCGACAGGTGGTCCCACGTCAAGTGATTATACCGTTGTTCCAGGTGGTTTCGAGTATAATGGGTGGACCGGATCGGGTACGATCACTTGGAAAGCACCTGGTCGTACATCTGTATCCGGTAATGACAGTATTTATGACAAAGCTGGTGTTACCAACAACTACACGGAAATGACAGTGGTACACGAAGGCTTACATGCTATAGGAACTGGTTCAACTAGCGCTATTATAGGTAGAAACTTCAACGGTAATACAGGACTTGCGATTCGGCATCCAACAGATCAAGGTGCTGAAGATAGCGAAAACTATCTTTGGACAGGGTCAAATGCGCTTGCTTGGTATAAAACTTACTTTGGAAGCGCCATCAGTTCGGATGTTGAGGGAGTTCCATTTAAAGCTGGAGACTTGTCACATTGGGATGATTACACAAATGGAGGGCGTGCACTTGAACGCACCATAAATGGTAAAACGTACTTGGGAATATGGGACGAAGTCGTCACCTCAACTGGTGGTGATTACATAACTGGTTTGACAGCTGGGTTGTTAAAGGATATTGGTTTGCCAATCAACATGAGTAATGTTGAAACATCTACTCCACCAACGGTGGCAAAGACATGGGCGTTTGATGTAGGTGCTGGTCTTACACTCACAGCGAACACGGATATCTACACAAATACCTATACAAATTCGTCCCTCTCTGGAACAAATCCAGAATTGAAAATAGAACCTGAAGATGTGGTCGTGCTTAACATTTTAGCGGGTGGAGCTACCATCAATGTGTATTCGAATACGTCAGTGGGTACTATGGAGTGGGATCCTCTCACGACTGGAGTAACGTCTGGTACTATTACGGTAGCACCGACCAATTCTAATGTGGAACAGTGGCTATACAACAGCGTATTTTACACAGATGGAACAAACCGTGGTAAAATTACAGTAAACAGTATTGTCTATGACGAAGGAAGAGATCATGATTCGGACGGTGTTTACAATAATCGTGATCCTCAAAGTCTTTCGTTCACACCTGAGTACACAATCTTTACCGATTCCAAATTTGATGCAGCGATGAAATGGCAAGGTTCGAGTAATGGGTACTACACGGCGAATACATCTACCGCGACAAACTTTCCTCTTTATAAGGCGTCTACCAACACTACTACACCTACGAGTGGGTTCACAGTTTCGGATGGTGAGCCATGGGCGCTATCCGCCGCGGTGATTTGTGGGAGAAGACAAGCTGGTTGGGATCAAGATTCTGGTATTGTTCTTTTGAATACACAGGGTGGTAGCGACGGAAACATCACACTCTCTACACACGAAAACAAAGAGACGGGTGATTTCTACGCAAAGTTCAGGTACGGTAACAGTGTTGAAATTACAACCGCTAATATAACTTTTAATCACTATTATACTGGATTCTATGTGGATTACGATGGTGCACAAGGTTTCCGTATGTTTACACATGATTACAAGACGGACACACTCACACAAGTTCCTTCCGCTAATGTGGTTGTAACGGGTACTGTGGGTCCCATGCGCGCAGCAAACTTTGAAGTAGCCAAGACACCCGGAGCCGATAGATATTGGAATGGAAGAATCTCACACGTGACCGTAACAACCCTTAGGTCGGGTGTGGCTCTTCCTACAAATACAGAAGTTCTCAACATGATTAAAAATCCCGATACATGGTTGACCACATACAAGGTTGGAAATTCGTTAAGATTACCAGGTGCGACAAATGATGACAGTACTTCAGTTTCTCCAACAACTAAGACATTGGAGATTTTTGGTGGGTCTTTTTATAGAATTTCGGAAAGTGGGACTCTTTTGTATACACAAGGTTCATACTCATCACCAACAAGTATCGCCACCGAGTTGGCGAGAGGATCCATATATGAAATTGACATTTCAGGGGTTTCTGCGGGGAAAGAGTTGCGTCTGTCTACATCATCGGTATATCACTTTGGAAGTCTCTCGGCTGCTCAGGCGAATCTATACACGTCAAACGTGACTTATACTACAGATACGATAACAATATCGGCGGGAGATGATACACCAGACTTTTTGTACCTCTTTGACAACCTTGACGCATATCCACAATCTCCGCGCGATGGACCTTTTGAATTTACTGGGAGTGGATTTCCTTCTGGATCGGTGACCACGTCTTTCACGAAACGCTCCATCGGTGATAGTGTATCGACGAATATTCAAAAATCGGCGCAAGCGACAAAGGTGTACTATTTTTCAGGTCTTTTGGCAAAGGGTCCGGGTGTAGCATCTCAAGAAGCACGTTTCAGAAATGATGTATCATATGACGCGACAGAACATTTTCTAGTAAGTAACTAAAGAGGAATGAACTCATTGACTGAAAAAATACACGCGAAGTTTTGTTCTGATAATGCATGCAAGGAATGCAGTAAACCCGAGTGGATTCCTTGCCCACATTGTGGGGTAGAGTATATGAAAACGATGATGACTGAACATGTTAAGGTGTGTCCTAGTCTGCGTACATAAGTCCAGCCATACCGTTAGATATTTTCAAAATGTTATAGTTCACCGCATAGATTGGACGGTTCACGTTAGCTGTGCAATGTATTCTGAAACTATCGATTCTCGAAAAATTCAAAGTTCCTGTTGGCTGATATTTACAAGTGTTTATAGAAAAGGGGTAGAAGAACATATTTTCTGCGTTACTCGAGGAATAATCGGTGTGGAAATATGACGGGACGGAAGTAAAAAACGGAATGGCTGTTTGCTTTTCGGTTATATCAACACCATTTACTTCTAAACTCACTTTGTTTGTGGCTGAGACTAAATTATTGTCCCCATACGCATTACTCGACGCTATAAACTTCACAGGATGGTTAAAAGACAACCCCTGAACAACATCATTTGATGGATCATTCTTTTGAACTTGGTAAATGAGTATATTTTTCTCATTTGGTTCGGATAAATGCGTTCTTTCATCTGTATCCAAAGCTGCGTATGTAGCAAAAAACTTTGGTGTATAATTTGCATTCAAATTCGAACTCCACTTTATTTTTATCCTGACATCATTGTAGGACATAGCTATTAAGGGAATGCTATGCTGCCAGTTTTCACAAAAGAAAAAGCGGAAAGGATAAAAGTAAGACTCTGAACCTAGGCCACCGTGTAAAGAAGCTTGGTAAGATTTAGAAAATGTAGTCGCTAAAAGATCTATGGCAAGTTCTTCAGTGAATTCGGAAGTTTGTGTATCAACCTTCTGATAACCGATATACAGTTCAGCCTCTTCTATGACATTCGACCAGTCATCCAAAAGTTGTGAAGTTGCGTTCTGTTCAACAGTCATGAAACAATAGTTTAATAAGTCCCCAGATCTGCTGATGGTAACCGTAGACATACCACCTGCCTTTGGTGTACCTTCAATTTGTTGCTCTTGTTGAAAGAGTGAAAAATTTGTGTGTCGTTTATAAGTCGATCTAAAAAAGCTCACCTCTGGATTTCCTGAGATGTATTTATCTTGAGCACCTATCGCTACTAATCTAGCTACAGCCCCTGAACCAGACATTACTATTATGTATAAATATATTTTTAAACACCTAAGTGAACGCCGTACCTACAACTTTTCATTACACACTCAATGTCTTCCAACATGAACTCCCGTTCCATCACCGATTACATCCTCAAGCTCGAGAAGGAGAACGAACAGCTCAAGAAGCTCTACACTCGAGCCGAAGAAGAGAAGGTCAATGCCCTCAACGAACTCAATGATCTCAAGTACAAGAACAGGTCCTACACTGAAACGACCGCCCGTGTTCTGCATAAGTGTGTGAACCAGGGTCTCGCTGATCGTATGTTGGAACTTGGAAACATGACTTCTGATTACCACAAGACGATGACTTACCAAAAGGCTGCGGAAACTATCTCCCAGTTGGACTATGAGGTTGAATCTGGTGAGAGTCTGCTCCAGTATCCGGGTATTGGTAAGGGTATCGCTGCCAAGATCAATGAGTATCTGGATGAGCAGGACTCCGACTACGAAGAGTCTGAGTGCTCCGACTCTGAGTCTATCGCATCCAATGATGACGATTCTCGCTGCGCTTACGCACCCGCGACTCCAGACGACGAAGGCTCTTTCGTCTCTGAGACTGACGACGAAGAGTTCTTCGCGTCTTTCAATGCCGGTCTGTGTGATATGCTCCACAACCTTGCAGATGAGACTGATGACAAGTTCAAACGTAAGGCTTACATTCGTGCAGCCAATTCGGTTTATGAGCTTCCTTACAAGATCACGAGTGGTAAGGCAATTTCCCAGGGTCCTAACAAGGTTCCTGGTGTTGGAAAATCCATCGCTGCAAAGATCGACGATTTTCTCACGAAGACGAACTCCGTGAATGGGGCACTCGCCAACTGTTTTATCAAGCTTGGAAACCTTGAGGAGCCCGTTTACAAGTCTGAGGCGTACTGGAATGCTGCGGATAAGATTCGTGATCTCACATTTGAAGTGTCATCTGGCAACGATGTGAAGCACCTGAAGGGCTTCGGACCCTCCATTTGCGCCAAGATTGATGAGTTTTTGGAGACTGGAAAGATTGCGAGACTCGAAGAACTCAGCTAAACCCATGTGGCTGGCTGTTTGTTTTTCTTTTTTGGTCTACGCCCAAGACGTGAGAGTAGATATACATAGAACAATAAACCATACTTGACCATTTCTTAATAAAATATCACATTTTTAAATTGAATGAATCTTTCTTTTTACCATCATACACGTTTACAATCCCCGATGCTATCATCTTTTGATTTACGGATAGTTTATCTCCCCTACGTCTGTATACTGTCACCAAAGGTCTACCATATTTGTCATTTTTACCACACTCGATCCACACTAAACCATTCACTTTGTTTCTACACATAAACGGATTCCATAATTGGTAAGGTGCGCGATCATCAAAACCACATTCTTCCTTAAACATGTCGCGTGCAAGTCTGGCGAGGTGAATATGATCGGCTCTACCTCTCAACCCAAGACTAGGTTTCATCTCAGCTGAGTCATACCCGATGGTTCTAAAATTAAACTTTAGGGGGCGACCATGAAGTATGATAACCGCTTTGAATGTATCTCCATCATATACACTCGTGATTTTTGCATATCCCTCGTAATTATTAAGACTAAAAACTGGTATCGAATCATCAACACCAGAGAGAACTCTCTTACTGCAACACCAGTTCATATATAAAGAAGTCGAAACTCCCCTTTAAACATTTTCTCAGTATATACTAAACAATGACTCCAGTACTCGTATCCGTAGACAAGGCGGGTGATCTCAAGCTCGGTGCGCGCAAGTGCCGTCTCTACAAGAAGGATGAGGTGGTGAAGGTTGCCAAGAAGTATGGCATCAACACTGAGAAGAAGACTGTTGGTGAGCTCTGTGGTGCCATCAAGTCGCGCGCCAAGAGCTCCCCCATGAACAACATTCCCCTCGCGAAGCTGTACCCAGAGGCAGCTAAGAAGCGCGCTGCCGCGAAGAAGCGTGCGGAAAAGAAGGCCTTTGACAGGAAGGTTGCGGCCAACTTCATGAAGACTATGGTCACGAATCGTGTAGTGACTCCCACTCGCAAGGTTGTAGTGGCTGTAATGCCTATGCCCAAACCTCAAAAGAAGGCTCAACCTCTCACCAAGGATGTAGCTAGGAAGCGTATCATGGCTATGAAGGGTCTCAATGGTCGCAATAAGTTCAGTCTCGTGAACAGACTGAGTCTCAATCAACACTCCCCTCGGCGGGTTGTTCGGTTGGCTCGTGAACTGGCTCGTCTACGGTAAAATTCCAATCAGATAGGTCATTATAGACCTTCTCTTCCGTGTCGTAGAAAGTTTCACTATCCCCAATCATCATATCCCTTACAATTTGATACAGCACAGTCGAGAGTGCAAATTTATACGCTAAGAATCCAACAAACGTAGCACCATAATCAAAGTCAAACGCAAATGGTGCATTATTCCACGATACTTCAAAAGCAGCGGCACCGAGGGGTGCAAAGAACTCCTTCTGAATTGTCGAATTTTCGAGTTTATCCACCCGATCGGAGAGAAGACTCACATATGCATATGACGCGATTGCACCTAGAGCAGCAGATACACCTTGTTCAGCACCCTGTGTGATGAAGTATGAGGCACTGAGAGCCGTACCATATCCAGCTGTAGACTTCTTTAGGGTTGTCTTGAGACGGGTGTACTCGGTAGGGACGATTGGTTTGCTGAAGGCGTAAGTGAGAGACATTTTCTTGATTAAACAGGTTTAAAATCTTTATCCAAGTTAAGAATAGAAATGCCTTGTCAATTGTGTCGCAAGAAGTGTGGTGTCCCCATTGACTGTCAATACTGTGAAGGAAGTTTTTGTCCGAGTTGTATCAATCTAACGAAACATGATTGTCAGGGTGCAGATATCAAGAAGATGAAGCAGCGCAAGGAACTGAAGGAACAGACAGCCTTCGAACCACCACCAAAATGCTTAAAGATTTGATGTGTTAATAGAATAGCGTGGGAGGCTCTATGATGCTGAGATGTCCGAGTGGTCTAAGGAGGACGACTTAAGATCGTCTGTGCTACGCACGCGCGGGTTCGAACCCCGCTCTCAGCATCTCGCACTCATAGCTCAGTGGTAGAGCGCAAGCTTAGTAAGCTTGAGGTCAGGGGTTCGAAACCCTTTGAGTGCAAAAAATATCCTCTTAACACAGGATGAATAAGGACCGTTCCATTCTTATTCATGATGTGGCTTCATTAACATTTCTCGCACCATTCTCTGTATTATGTGTAGCCGAGACGTTTTTTGGATACACCGTGTATCCGATGTTTTTGACACATGCCCTTACGACATACATGTCTTACGACCTCGTGTGGATAATTCTCCAGCCTAAGGTTGTACATACGTTTAGAAAGTTAATCATACTTCATCATTTAGTATGTCTCCTAGCTCTTCTTAGACCCCTCATGTATCCGGATGAAGGTTTCATTGTTAGTCGTGTGGGTCTGGTTGAAATTGATACATCTTTACTTACGATACGACGACTCACCCCTAGAAACAGTTCCATATATCCAACAATAAATGACATGTATCATGCGTCAAATCTACTGATCAGGGTGGGTTATGAAACCTGTATGACGTTGTACTTGTCCTACTTTTATGCATATGAGAGTGTGTACACGAAATTACACATCCTTGGGTGTCAGTATTTCATAAACATTTTCAGTTGTGGTATTTGTGCGTTAACATATTCTAAACGTAATCAAACTTTAAGAATTAAATCTTAATTCTAATTATAATGACCGACAAGCCCAAGCGTAAGCCAAATGCCTACATGAACTTTGTGAAAAAGATTCGACCTGAAATTGTGAAAGAGAACCCAGACATGGGATTCACTGATATCGGTAAGAAAATGGGTGAAATGTGGAGAGCTCTCACCGATGACGAGAAGAAAAAATATGCGAAGTAAGTATGAGATGTTTGGTTTTTTATTAGAATTTGTCATGAAGCAACGAATAAAAAATGGTATATCACCTAGATTTGGTCAACCAACCACTTAAGGATTTGACTCATTATACAAGTAGATGTCCCTTGGGGTCAAGAAGCTCTGTTTCGATGCTATTGTTCCTACTCGTGGTTCTGATCGTTCTGTGGGATATGATTTATACAGCTCCGAAGATGCCATGGTTCCGTGCCAGGCTGGCCGAGCTCTCGTAGGCACTGGTATCACGGTGGTCCTACCTGAAGGTGTATATGGTCGTGTAGCTCCTCGTTCAGGTCTAGCCGTGAAGCACTGTATCAATGTTGGTGCGGGTGTTATTGATCCTGATTATACCGGTGAAATCAAAGTTGTCTTGTTCAACCATGGAGAGAAAGACTTTGAAATCAAGAAGGGAGATCGCATCGCGCAACTTGTTCTAGAGCGTTGTGAGACGCCACCCATCGAGGAGATTAGTATCGTTGAGGATACTGAACGTGGCTCGGGTGGTTTCGGTTCTACCGGCAATTAGTAAACCATAAATCTTCTGAATGAGGCATAAATAGTACACCTTGATTCATGGTCATGAACAGTTTAGCCTTCGACACATTAGGGTACGTATAGAGTAGCCACCTCTCCCAATATTCAGCCTGGAAGAAATCTTCCCAATCCTCTTTAGAACTTTCCCCAACTTTCAACATTCCTCTGTGTATCTCATACGGTTCCCTCTCTATTCGCAGCTCCTTAGGAAGGATAGCCCCTTTCCTAAGAAGTTGTGCACGCATAAGTCTTGGATTACCATGATCAGGGTAATGCTGAATGCGTTTTTCACCAAAATCTATAGCTCTCTTATTTGGTAGAATGACTCTGTATTTATGAGCGACAGATGGACTGGGTTGTAATACGACGTGCATTAAATTTATTCAAGATAAAGTTTTAGTATTATTAACTCATATGAAGATATATGAATCCATTGACTCTATTACTATCCGAGTTGGTGAATCTGCTAAAGAGAATGATGAACTGTCAATGACGAGTGACCCCAAACATTGGTGGATGCATGTAGCTGGGTACCCAGGTGCACACGTTGTAATTTGTCATGAAGGAGACCAGCTACCAAAAGAGACGAAGAGGGATGCTGCTGTTCTTGCTGTCTACCATAGTAAAGCACCGAAAACTAAGATGACACATGTGGACCTTGCTAGGGTTGACCAAATATCAAAGTACCAAAAGTCAAATCATGGACTCGTGACGTTGGAAGGTGAAGTTATGCAACTCACAGTTTTCATGAATAAGGAAAAACCGAGACTTGATAGAATGATACTTAGAAAAGAAGTTATATTATAAATAATGAGTGTAGATGTACATGATGCTTTTATCATTGAATTCGAGAATATGTTTTCGGACAGTATATGTGATGAACTTATAAATTTTTTTGATACAAATCCAATAGATTCTACACTCATGCTAAGACATACTAACAGTTCTACATTGAAAAAGGTCAAGACAAGTGTCGATACACCTATAAATCCACAAATGCGAAATCATATGATGCTAAACGATAAGTATCAGCGTATATTGAAAACAGTCAAGTATAAATATGCAGATGCTATAATTGAGAAGGGGTTAGATAGAAAAGCATATGATAATGGTCAATATCAAATTTCAGCATTCATTAAGTCTTCTATACAATCAGGTTTAATAGTCCAAAAGTCTGAGGTTGGTCAGTTTTACAATTGGCATACAGATTTCATTCCGGGTGAAGATAGATTACTTACATGTATATTGTATCTGAATGATATAGAAGATGATGCGGGTGGAACTACTGAATTCGCATCTGGAAGAATCGTGAAACCCAGAAAGGGTAAAGTGTTAATTTTTCCTTCAACGTTAAGTTACGTACATAGAGGTAATACAGTAAAAAAGGGTTCTAAGTATATAATTACAACATTTTCCATGTACAATTACCCTAAACCAGAGACCTATCCATTTATAGTATCTTAAAAACACGTAAAGAAATCAATGATTTCAAAGTAATGTAGTGTAGGGACCGGCAATATAGTAGACATTCTGGAATCCAAGTTCCTCCAATTTCTCTGCTGCAAGTCTGGCCCTCTGCCCAGTGTTGCAATAGACGAGTAAACCCTTCTTGGGGAGTTCTGTGGTGGTCTTTTCATTAATCTTGTCCACAGGGATGTGGAGTGCCTTGGGGTAATGACCAGCTCTCCATTCTGTGATTGTGCGGACATCGATGACTTTCTTGATTTTTCCTTCTTTGATCAATCTCCTGGCTTCACTGGCCGATATAAGATTTTGACCCAATAAAGTATAAGCTGTCGCAGTAGCTAAGCCAGCTACGATTACAAGTGGTATCATATTACTATTAATTAATGTTATTAATCATCACGGACACACTCTGGATAACATTCGGATCATAGGTTTTAATAATTTTGGACAATTTTGTAATCGTGGGGATGGATACTCCAGATCTTTTAGCCATGTCTTTCTTGTTTAGTTCTGGTTTGAAACATGTGTACAAAACTGCTGCTGCGACAGATTTTGAATGTTTACCCATAATTTCATCACATGCCTGTAGTTTGTGGCACATGTCTGTAGCCTCTTTGCAAATTTTGGGGGAAGCACCAAATATGTTGAACATGTTATCAAGATGTTCTAGGTGTGGCTTGATACGACGGGTATAAATTGGGGGAACAACCACAGGCTTTTTCAAACTTTTTTTCAATTTTTTGTATTTCCGTTTCCACTTTTGACCCTCTTTGATTTGTGAAAGAAGCTCACCAATGTGATACTTCACTCCACGAACAGCGTCAAGAGTAGGTGTTTTACGAACTTTCGTCTTCACCATTTTACGTGATTTTAAAGTTATACATGCACGACTTAGGCGTTTTAATTACCGAACGCAACACCGGCCATACCATCCTTGATACGAAGAATGTTATAGTTGACCGCGTATACACGGTGAAGCTGATTACCACCCGAGGGGTTGGTCAGGCTGAGCTTGGCGTTATCGATGCGAGAGAAGTTAAGGGTGCCAGTGGGCTGCATCTTGCTGAGGTTGATGCAGAATGGCCATGTGTAAGTGGGAAGATCCTCGAGAACATCGTCGGGGAGGTCAGTGCTGTGCATTTCTGGTACGACTGTGTGATGGTACATGGCGGAAGTTTCTTCGAATAGAGCTGTACCGTTGATGTAGAGAGAAGTCTTGTCGAAAGTGTAGGCTGTATCCCAGTCAGCACCCGCAGTTGTGTTGCCCGAGACAAGGTGGAGCGACTTGACGGGGTGGTTGAAATAGCTGATATCAATATCAGTGTCTTCCTTGGACGCGAGTTGGTGCTGTGTCTGAGTGATGAGAAGTTCATGCTCATTGTCGATGAAGAACTTACGCTCTTCGGTGTCTAAGTACACGTAGTTGCCCCACACCTTGGGTGTGCCTCCATTCGCGGGTGTGTAGCCATCACGGCACTTGATGCGAATCTCGACATCATGATACTGGAGGGCCACGAGGGGAAGACACTTGGTGTAATCCTCACCAAAGAAGAAAGGAATCATGAAATGATCACCACCGTGGTTAGACTTCAAGGTCGCGGTAGAAGCACACATCGACGACTTCGCTTGGCTATCACGCATGAGGGGGTTGTGCACACCTTGGATAAAGAGGGAGTCAAGTTGGCACACCTTCTGGCCACCAATCCAGAGCTGAAACTCGGTGGGATTAGAAGCAGTGGAAGAGAATAGACCGTCTGGGTTATCCTGCACATTCGAAACGAGAGTGTCTTCAATCCAGATGTAGCTCATGAGATCACCCTTGGAACGAATAGGGATAGCGATTTCATTGTTGGCACCAAAGGTACCGATGTAATCCATGCGCTCGGGCTTCATGGCGAAGTTGGTATGACGTTTGTAGTTTTGACGGAAAAAGCTGACCTGAGGATCACCTGTGATGTAGGCATCCTGGGCCCCGACAGAAACGAGCTCAATCAAAGCAGCTGACATTTATTAATAAATGATATTAAAATTTTGGCTCATAGTATACATATGGTAGTATTTCAAGCATTGACTTGGGAAGCGCGAGATGTTGAAGGTGAACATCAAATCAGTATTTTTGGTAAGACGGAAGATGGTAAATCGGTTTGTGTGACGACAACATTCGACCCTTACTTCTTTGTTAAGCTTCCCAGGGGTACGACTGACCAAGATGTCAAACGTTTGTACAACGACATTTGTAGACTAAAAAAGGATCACGTGACTGGATACAGTTTAACAAAACAAAAAGATGTTTGGGGTTTCCAAAACAATGAAGAGTTTCATTTCATGCATCTCAATTTTAAATCGCTAGAGCATAGACGAAAGGTTAACTCGATTTTCATGTACAACAATGAGTTCAGACAATATCATGTCTATGAATCAAATATTGATCCTGTCCTGAGACTCATGCACAGAACTGGGATTCAGTCCACCGGTTGGTTAGACACGGGTGATACGTGTGTTCGTTCACACCTTGCTAAAACCGATATTGACCTGTGGTGTAATGATTGGTCAACATTGAAACCAGTTGAGCGAGATGACATTGCTCCGTTTGTTGTTGCGTCGTTTGATATTGAGTGTAATAGTTCTACCGGTAAGTTTCCCGACCCAAATGTTCCTGATGATGCATGTTTTCAAATTGCAATTTCCCTGTGTAAGTTCGGAAATGACGAACCATACGAAAAGGTTTGTCTGTGCTATAAAAAGACTGATGGTCCGGACGTCATTAGCTTTGACACGGAGAAGGAAATGTTGTTGGCTTTCAAAAAGTACATGAATGAAAAAGACATCGATATCATGACTGGATGGAATATATTCGGTTTTGATCTTGAATACATCTACAAACGCGCTGCGATGGTGGGGTGTGGGATTGATTTCTACCAACTCAGTAAACTCCGAGATACCGAGTGTCATCTAGTAATGAAAAAGTTGAGTTCGAGTGCTTTGGGTGATAACTTTTTGAAGCTCTTACCAATGCCTGGACGGTTTATTTTTGATATGTTCCACGAAGTCAAGAAAGGGTACAAGCTAGATTCTTACAGTTTGAACAATGTTTCGAAATTGTACCTTGGCGACCAAAAGATTGACATGGCCCCCAAAGAAATGTTTGCTCGTTTCCTGGAAGGCGATCCTAAAAAGCTGTACGAAGTTGCAGAATACTGTATCAAGGATACACTTCTACCACACAAGTTGATGAAAAAGATGTGTATCCTGTTAAACCTGATAGAGATGGCAAAAGCGACATGGGTACCTGTATCTTTCCTGGTTGAGAGAGGGCAACAAATCAAGGTATTCAGTCAATTATCCAAAAAGGCTAGAGAACTGGGATACATGGTACCGACGATTAAGTATGGTTCTCTACCCGAAGAACAATATGAAGGAGCCACTGTTTTAGAGGCACAAAAGGGTGCCTATTACACACCAATCACGGCCCTAGATTTCGAAGCTCTGTACCCGTCTATCATGATGGCACACAACCTGTGTTATTCTACGTATGTCATGGACGAGCGGAGATATGGAAACATCGAAGGAATTACCTACGAAACATTTAACATCGGAGACAAGACGTATAAGTTTGCACAGGATGTACCAAGTCTCCTACCAGCCATTCTTGCAGAGCTCAAACAGTTTCGTAAAAAGGCAAAGAGAGATATGGCTGCTGCAACGGGGTATATGAAGGAGGTGTACAACGGTAAACAGTTGGCGTACAAGGTTTCGATGAACTCTGTGTATGGTTTTACTGGGGCTGGTAAGGGAATCCTTCCATGTGTACCTATTGCATCTACAACAACATGTAGAGGTCGTGGTATGATTGAAGAGACTAAGACGTATGTAGAAGCGAACTTCCCTGGTGCGAAGGTAAGGTATGGCGACACGGATTCAGTTATGGTCGAGTTTGATGTGGGGGACCGCAAAGGTATCGAAGCTATCGAGTATAGTTGGGAGATTGGTGAGCGAGCGGCGGAAGAGTGCTCAGCTCTCTTCAAAAAGCCAAATAACCTGGAACTCGAGAAGGTCTACTGGCCATATTTTCTCTACTCGAAAAAGCGGTACGCAGCTAAGTTGTGGACAAAGGGTAAAGATGACCAGATGCACATGGACTATGTGGATGTAAAAGGTCTCCAACTTGTTCGACGAGACAACACACCCCATATGAGAGAAGTGTGTAAAGAGTTGCTGGACGTTGTACTGACTTCTGGGGACCCGGGTCCACCAAAGGAGCTTGCGAGACAGCGAGCGAACGAACTCCTATCTGGTGAAATTCCACATGATAAGCTTATTTTGAGTCAGTCTCTGTCAGATAGTTATAAAGTTGGTGGAAAGAGTGTCTCCATCAGTGGTCCCGAAAGTAGACACATCAATCAGGCACACGTTCAGGTAGTCAATAAAATGCGGGAAAGGAAACCAGGTTCTGAGCCACAATCTGGTGATAGGGTGCCATACCTACTCACGAAAACGGATAACCCTAAAGCAAAGGCTTTTGAAAAGTCTGAAGATCCCAAGTATGTTGAAGAGCATAACATCCCCGTCGATTACCATTACTACTTTGTGAACAAGTTTCTGAATCCTGTGTGTGATCTACTCGACCCGTTGTACGACAATACAAAGCAGGAGATTTTCGGTGAAATTATTGAACAGTATAAACCACAAAAGAAGGTCTCTGGTCCAGCCTTGAGTGGTATGAAAAAGGAACAGTTGATTGAAGAGTGTGAAAAGAACAATATCAGCAGTGAAGGCACGGCGTTGGTATTGCGGGATCGTATTAAACTATTTAGACAAAAACAAAACTCTGTTGAAGACTTATTTAAAAGCTACGCGCAATCTAATGATAAGACATGACATCAAAGAGTAAGATTACAAAAATCGTTGTTGAGAACATCAGACATCTGATTTACGAACAACTTCCAGATTTAATCGATGATGCAATCACTGAACATATTTACAACATGGTTGATGAAGAAGTGAATAACAATTACAATGAAAGACTGAATAAAAAGCTCGAAGAAATATCTAAAATTCATGCCATTCCATTGGATCTATTGTTGAGAGATGTACCTGAGTCAAATAATCATGCGATGTGTAAAGGTGTGAAAACATGTAAAGATGGGTCGAAGCAGAGATGTGCATTTCGTGCGGTTGAAGATGGGTACTGCAAATTTCATAAGGCTCAAGGTGAAAAAATAAAAAAGCGTGAACTTCCTAGTAGAGATAGTCATACCCACGGACCCGAACAAATGTTTGTGAGAGGGTGTCCGGGGTGTGAAATAAAAAACGAGCTTATAGATTTGTGTCACTTCATTAAGTAATGAGTAAATCGACAATTCTACTAACATCAATAAACAACTTTTACAATGAGGAAAAGAATCGAACCAAATTAATGAACATTCTAGATAAAACGAGTGGTATCTCACTTCGCAACCTTGAATGGTTTATCACGAATTACGCTAAAAAGAACAATACAATGTATACCACACATGATGGAAAACTATTCACTGTTCACTGTGCTTATAAATCTAGTTTAGATGGGTACAGTAAGAAACTGTTTGACCCATTTTGTCGTTCGGAAAAGTTTCCGTATGTCATTCCTGGGACATCTCATGAAGTTCATACGACTTTGGCACAGTTGAACTTCATCAAATGGTGTATAAAAAATAACATCATCGACTATATTTCCAATAACAAGACTTCTTTGTTTAGTAAGCAAGAGACATGAAACCCTTGTCGAATATGTATGTTTGATATCCGGTATAATACATGTTGAGTGAATATGTTTTGTTAGTCACATCTACAAGTGAGGTTTCCGAAGTGTCAAGTTTCACTTCAATCGACGTTTTATCAGATTGTATTTGACTAAAGTCCAAGTTCCCCGATGGTTCCACATTGATCGGATTCATCGAGAAACTGTATGTATAAATATTTCTGATAGGTCTCGCCAATCTATTTCTAAACGGAATGAGATATTTGTAATAGTTGTGATTCGTTTTTGAAACATTGGGTAATCTGTTTCCATTTATGAAAAAACTTGCTTCATCCATGATGGGATTAAAGAATGTCTGTACTTCGTCAAAGTTTACATTCGATGAAAAGTTGAACCTGTTTTGATAATACTTCTCCTCTTGTAGGGGTTTACCACCAGTTGCATCATTTTCATCTTCAAATTCAGTATTACGCAGAAACCAATGAATACATTTGACTGGAATGTTTGGTACAAGATTGTTTCGGATTGAATCTTCACCTGGTACACTCACAATACTGGGATGTTTACGTACGATATCTGTTATGAAGGTTTGTCTTTTACTCGCTAGGTACTGACGTTCTTCCGCAGACACTGTAATCTCTTCAGTGACAAGTTTAATGACTGGAAGTTCAAGCGTTGTCCCAGTGTCAGTGAAGAATGTTTGTTCGTGGAATTCGAGGACAAACTCAATATTCTGTCTATGCACTGCACACACGGGGAAGTATGGTCGGTTTGGTTTATTCGAAGAGTACTCATCACTCGCATATTTCCTAGAAAAGAAGAAATGCAGGGGAATCATGAGGTCGGCAGAATACTGGGAAAGGTCTCTAAACGCTGGTAATGTAGAATCGTCATAGCCTATGTTTCGATTGACAAGAAATCTATTCGCCACCTTTTCTGATATTTCTAGATAAAGCTCGTCATAAAGAATACCCCAATCGTCGTGGATTTTCTCCACTTCGAGTTCATCTACGAACATAGTGACACTTTTTAGAATATGTCTCCCCAATTGGTCTGCATAGTTAGCACCCCCACCAAAGTCGGTTAGACGTGGCATAGTTATACTGAGCCACATATTACTCAAAAGGTCTCCCATGTTTTGTGGGTTGAATTGAACTTTGATCGTTTGTCCAAATGGCCAATTTGGCACCCCACCTGGGTTAATGATATTACGACTTCTGTGATACTTTCTAAATTCCGAATGTTGTGTCATGTCCTTGTCATTAAAGAACGAGTCTTCTGGGTCTTTGGAAAGAAGATACGTATCCTGCTTTCCAATAGCCTTGAGAGAAATCTTTGCAGCTTCACCCATACTTATCTATTGATTACAATTTTTTAATATCATTCTCCCACATACTCACATAAGTCGTAGCCCTCATAATCTCGAGTTCATTTTTCGCCTGTTCAGATTCCTTCAAAAGTTCTCTCACACTTTCATCCGTGTACTGAACAGTCTTAATGTTTAGGAGATAGTCGTACGTTCCACCAATCCGAGGGAAGAGCCCTGAAAGTTGATTCTCGAGTTCTTGTTTTTTGCGACGGAACACGATGATATCACCATTGATGACCATCATAACAAAACGCGATTTGTACTCACACATTTTGGATTTGGTTTCGAGAACTTTGATGAGATGTTCCTTGCGTTTTTTGTAGTACTCATATCGAAGTTTGATAAAGTCGGATAGAATTGACTCGGCTGTATCGTATTTGTGAATACCCTTGGTTGGGTGAAACAGATGCATGTTTGTTGTACGAAGTGTCTTTTGGAGTTTGAGGTCTTTGATTATATCTTTACCTGTGTAGTCCTGAATAACGAAATCGACGTTTTCAGTTGTACTGTTGTTTGTGAAACTCGAAATCATCTTCTTCTCAACTAGTGCGTCTAGATGTTCCTTGTAATCTTGTGTCCAGCGACCCGGTGGTAATTCGGATACCTTCACAGTCTTTCCAATAACATTCCAAACACCTTCAGTCATCCACACGTCATCATGTTCAAAAATACGACCCTTGAAACCCCTAAACCATGGTTTCATTTTCTTCATACTCTTACCATGGAGGTGGTTGAGGATATTGTCCCGAATATCCTTGGGATTGTAAGGTGGTACATAACAACTGAACCCTGTACCGATTCCTTCTGTACCATTAATAAGAACCGTGGGTAGCGTAGGCATGTAAAAGTCTGGTTCAATAGAACGACCATCATCGTCTAGGTAATTGAGGATGGCATCATCATTGGGGTCGAAGAGCTTTCTCGCCTCTTTTGTAAGCCTTGTGAAAATGTACCTCGTTTGAGACGCATCCTTACCACCCATGAGTCGTGTACCAAATTGACCACATGGCTCTAGGAGATTGATGTTGTTGGAACCTGTATAATCATTGGCCAACTTCACGATAGTCTCTGCAAGAGATACTTCACCGTGATGATAGGAACTCTTTTCAGCGACATATGCAGCCAATTGTGCCACCTTCATTTCAGCCGTCAGATTCTTTTGGAAACACGAGAACATAACCTTTCGCTGTGAAGGTTTCAAACCATCAGCCATGTGTGCAATTGAGCGCTTGAGGTCTGCAAGACTGAAATTCACAAGGTCTTTGTGAACAAAGTCTGTGATGTCCAACTGTTTAACCTTTCCATATGACACTTCAAGCTCACTCGCCTCTTTTGCTGTACTCTCGAGGAGCCACGTCTTTCGAGCATCAGCTTTCTTCTTATCGAATGCAAGAATAATTGAGTCATCAGTCATCGTGTCTACATCAAACTTTACAGTGAGATCTTGAATCTTCTTGAAATATTCTCGAGCTTCGGCAGATGTGGAGGTACCGAGACCCTTATAGTACTTGATTCGCCATCCAGCCTTACCATCACCATACCAGGTTCGAAACGCCGAATCGGTGTAGAATGACTTACTCTCAGAACCCTTAGAGGCTTTGATAATGGGTGTGACCATACTCACCACAAAGTTCAGTTTCAAAAGACTGGGCCAGAAATAGTGAATCATATTGAGAATGAGACCCTTGATATGAGAACCGTCATTGTCTGCGTCCGTCATAATCATGAGACGACCGTATCGAAGTTCTGATACACTCGTGTATTCCTTCCCTTGTTGAAGTCCCAAAATCTTCTTGAGATCGTTGAACTCTTGGTTGGAGGTGAGTTGTGCCACTGAAGAATCTCTCACATTCTTACACTTACCACGGAGAGGAAAGACACCATAATGGTCTCGACCAACCACAGAGAGGCCAGCAACTGCGAGGGTTTTAGCCGAATCACCCTCTGTCACGATGAGGGTACACTTACCTGATTGAGCCGTACCAGCCTTGTTTGCGTCGTCCAGTTTGGGGATCCCAGTAATCTTAGACTTACGAGCACCATCAGTCTTCTTGAGTTCCTTCATCTCCTTAAACTTTGAGAGTGCAGTGAGCTCATCAGCGATACCAGTCTTAAGAACATTCTTAATGAATGTCTTGGGTAGTTCAAACTTGGAACCAAAGTCTTGTGCCTTGAGTGTGCACTCAGATTTGACTTGACTTGAGAAGGTTGGATTCTCAAGGGTAGCCTTTACAAAGATATTGAAGGTGTTCTTCACTTGTTGAGGCTTCAACTTAATCTTCTTGGCCATCTCTTCGATAACACCCGCTGCAACCAGGGATGCCACATGATCTACATGGGTTCCACCTTTGGTTGTACAGATGCCATTCACGAAGGATACCTGTTCTAGACCATTTTCAGAAGGACCGATACACACAGACCAACGGTCGCCATTGACTGAGGTGACATTCTCAACACCTTCATGCATCTTGGCATAGGTGTCGAGGTTCTGTTTGGGTAGAACATCCCCATTGAACTTCACCTTACAATTTGGGGTTGTACAGATGTTTGCATCCCATACCCGCTTCTGGAAAATCTTGTAGATTGCATTCTCCATCTTGGAAAGACCAAACCTTCGCCAGTCGGGGACAAAGGTGATAGAAACGGATGACGTGGCCCCGCTATGCTTTTTGATTTTTGGTGGTTCACACACGGTCATATTCTTAGACCATTTCTGTGAGTAAGTCTGTTTGTTTTCATGATCTTTGATGACGATAGAAAACTCAGATGAATAGATGTTTGTCAGTTTAGCCCCATAGCCATTGCGTCCTCCTACGACACGCTTCTTGGAATCGTCATAGTTGGTACTTGTGAGGAGGTGCCCAAATGTAAGTTCAGGGTTCCACAGACCCTCTTTTTCGTGCATACGAACACCGATACCACCGAGGGGTCCATTGTTCTCGATAGACACGGCCCCCGAGTCCTTATCGATATCGACGGAGATAGAAGAAACATTTTTTGGGTGCATAGAGTTGCGGTCGATTGCATTGACAAGGATCTCGTCAAAGATTTTCAAGAGAGCTGGGGAATACTTGAGGTTCTTCTTCTCAAACTGTGATTTATTACTGTTGAGAACCCAATACGGTTCGACATTCAAGTCGACGGGACCGACATATGAGTCAGGTCTCTTGAGAATATGTTCTATATGGGTGAGTTTTTGGACGCTTTCCATATTTTTCTTGGTTCTATTACAATTTATGTCTCTAACTTAGGCGTTCATTACATCCAACTTGCTTTTGAGTTTTGAGATATCTAACATTAAGTCCAGATACTTATCGGCTAGTTCGGGTGTATACTCTTGACATTTGGTTAGATAATCAATATCTACTCCAAATTCATCTATAACTGTGTCTGGGTCTATATCAAAAAATTCACCATTGGGTGCACGGACGTGTGCGTAACGAGCATGAAATATGTCCTCGAGTTTTTTTGTCTTACATGAAGACGTGGTGGTTTTGTTTTTTATCATTGGGAATGGAGATTTAAATGTTTTATAGATTTTAAACTTGTATGGAACAGCTGTGTTAAGTTCACGAACTCTCTGATTAGGGTGTATCGATTCACCGATTTTCACCTCAGGAAAAGAGTCTGTCGTGAGAATGTATATGTAAGAAGCATCTGGTAATTTTTCAGATGTTTGAGAAAGACCGAGATATCGCTCTACGTCTTTGATTGATCTCAGAGGTGAGGATAGATTAGCTCTGCTATACTCGGGTGAATAATAGTACGGGTCGGGTCGAGCACCTACTTTACGCCTTTGAGAGTAGCCGACTTCCCAACCATCAGGAAGTTCGAAATCATGTTTGTCAAGGAGATGTTTTTTCAATTTCTGAAGATGATCCATATTACTTAAAAATTGCAATATAATTCTATCTACTTAGGTATATGCTCACCCTCGCCATTGTCAAGCCCCATGTAAACACTGCTCGCAGGTTTGAGAAGCGTATCAACAAGACCATCGTCAAATCAGCGGTGAACATCATCGACAAAGCCTACAAGGACCGCGACTATGCTCGGTTCTATGTTCTCGAGACGGTAGCCCGTGTCCCATACTTTTCGTTTGTATCCGTTCTACACCTCTACGAGACTCTGGGTATATCACGTAAAGCTGATTACCTAGAGACTCACTTCGCACAGACGGTCAATGAGTACCACCATCTCCTCATCATGGAGGACTTGGGTGGTGATGAGCGCTTCGTGGACCGATTCTTTGCTCAACATACAGCCTTCGCGTACTACTGGTTGACATGTCTACTGTATGTGGTTTCACCGAGGATGGCATACAATCTTTCTGAACAGGTTGAGGAACACGCGTATCATACGTATGACGAATTCCTCAAACAGAATGGGGAAAGTCTATCACTTGAGCGTCCACCAGCTGTGGCTGTCAACTATTATGACGGTATCAACAATCTGTATGACGTCTTCGTCAATGTCCGCAACGATGAAGGTGATCATGTGAAGACGATGCAGGACTGTCAATTGGAAATCGATGAAAGATGAAAGACTTTTTTAAATATTTCAAGAGCTGCTGCGACAGCTACTGGTACGTATATTTCTTTGAATCTGGGTCTCGATCTCGATCTTTTTAGTTTGTTGTGTATATTTTTTATAGACCCACACAGCTTGATATAAGTTCCTTCAGGTAATTCGTTTTTGTAATCATCAACAGTTTCCATAATGATAGATAGGTCGGGGTCTGTCGACATTACTGTAGAGTAATATTTTCTTTGGGTACGATAAGAAGAGATGTATTTCTATTTGATTATTGCAATTTTCATTCTAATTGTCATGATGCAGAACAAGACTAGAGGTATGAAAAGTTCAATCGAGAAATTGGT
>Ga0233432_10001498_pt1 | contig 22632 bp, 22 predicted proteins | sample SI_122_August201_6_FD_179870 | JGI IMG/M metagenome (GOLD analysis project Ga0233432, IMG submission 179870) | Seawater microbial communities from Saanich Inlet, British Columbia, Canada - SI_122_August2016_10_MG | ecosystem: Environmental > Aquatic > Marine > Inlet | place: Canada: British... | reverse complement strand
AGGCAGTCGTTTGATTGAAGAACCTTCAAGCACGATTTGGACTGATTTACTGTTCAGCCTTCTTCCATTTCTTTTAATTATTGGTCTGCTTTACTTTCTTTTCGTCAGGCAACTAAGAAATGCCGGAAAAGGGGCGCTCAATTTCGGTAAAAGTAAGGCAAAAATGCTTACTCGTGAAAACGAAAAGATTGTGTTCAAAGATGTGGCTGGTTGCGATGAAGCAAAGGAAGAAGTTTCAGAAATTGTAGATTTCCTCAAAGAACCAAAGCGTTTCCGTAAGATTGGAGGCACAATTCCCAAAGGAGTATTGATGGTGGGCCCTCCGGGGACTGGTAAAACACTTTTAGCAAAAGCAGTTGCAGGCGAAGCAGATGTTCCATTTTTCAGCATTAGTGGTTCAGACTTTGTTGAAATGTTTGTTGGAGTCGGTGCTGCTCGGGTTCGCGACATGTTCGAGCAGGGAAGGAAAAGTGCACCCTGCCTAATTTTCATTGATGAAATAGATGCGGTAGGTCGACAGCGTGGTGCCGGTCTAGGAGGTGGGAATGATGAAAGAGAGCAGACCCTAAACTCTTTGCTTGTTGAAATGGACGGCTTTGACGGACACGAGGGAGTCATCATAATTGCTGCAACGAACCGCCCTGATGTCCTAGATAATGCACTTCTCAGACCAGGTCGTTTTGACAGGCAAGTTGTTATCGACTTACCTGACCTCGAAGGCAGAGAGGCAATCCTTAAAGTACATGCTAAAAAAATTAAGCTTTGCGAAGATGTTGATCTAAATTCGTTGGCCCGTGCTAGTGTAGGCTTTTCTGGCGCTGACTTAGCTAATCTTCTAAATGAAGGTGCATTAATTGCTGCCCGGAGAAGAAAGAAGGTGGTCGAGAGAATCGATCTTGATGATGCAAGGGAGAAGATTTCATTTGGGAGGGAAAGACGGCGTGCAATGGACGATGAGGATCGTAAAATTATTGCTTACCACGAAGCAGGGCACGCGATTGTACAGGCTGAAATTGATGATGGTCTACTTCCAATTCATAAAGTTACTATTATTCCTAGAGGACAGAGCTTAGGTAGTACTATGTTTACTCCGAAGAAAGACATCCTTAATCACAGCAAGCGGAGAGTCATTAACCAAATTTGTTGTGCAATGGGTGGACGTGCTGCTGAAGAGATTGAAATTGGTGACATTACGAGTGGTGCTGCTGGCGATATTCGAATGGCAACCAATATCGCTCGGAGCATGGTGTGCGATTGGGGGATGAGTGATCTTGGAATGATTTCCTTTGGAGATAAGCAAGATCAGGTTTTCCTTGGCAAAGAACTTAGTCGTGCCCAAAATTACAGTGAAGAAACTGCACAGAAAATAGATATAGCGATTAAAACAATAATTGATGATCAGTACACCCGTGCAAAGCAAATTCTTGAAGATAAAATAGACGCACTTCATGCATCCGCAGAAGCTTTGCTTGAACATGAAACCATTGAAGGAAAGCACATTCATGAAATATTAGAGCACGGGAAAATACTATCTCCAATCATTAATTCAAATGACCAAAATATTGCCACGGATGATGTTGATGCTAAAGAGTCTGAGAAAGAGGTATCTGGGAGTGACGTAAAAAAAGAAGATATTGATACCGGTGTTGAACCTGCCGGTGCACCTGCGTAGTTTTATACAAATTTCTTGTCATTATCATATTCAAGCTATATTAACTTTTCCTTATGAGCAGGCATCCTAGTTTCAAACCCCCTGGTGGGCTTACAAAAAAAAGAAATGTCCTTAAAAGGTTCGAGCGTGTTGAACTTTTACGCAAACGCGGACAATGGAAGGAAGGCGATAGGGTTGTATCCCTCGTTAAGACGAAACCTGAGGATTGATCATTACTGATTATTTATCCATTCGGAGTAACTTTCTGTAGAATTAGCGGTCCAACTTACCCATTGAGGTGAGTCGTATTCGTGCTTATCAACAGTTTGGCTTTTTATCTTTTCTTCGTTTAAATCGGAATATTTCATTACTACCCTCCACTCGACACTTTCTTGGATAGTTTGTTGCCACCAGTAACAGGATCGAATCGGACCTTCAATTTGTGCACATGCAACTAATTTCATCCCAACGAGTAACTTCGAATATTCAATCGCTTTCTCTTCTGTAGAGAATGTTGTTGTGGCAATTTTTACTTCATTTTTTAACATATTTAAAAACTGCTTTTTTCGATGTATCTTGTCCATTTTTTAAATACTTGCTTTCTTAAAATCTAACACCTAGACAATATATAACACGTGAGAGACGAATTCCTAAAAGACGCCCAAAAAATAGTTAACGATCCAAATGCTTTGATTAATATGGTCTCTAGAAGATCAAAACAATTGAAGCACGGCAGTAAACCTTTAGTCGAGTCACTAGAGAAACTCGAACCTGAGGATATCGCGCTCAAGGAAATAATTGAAGGTAAAATCTCATACCAACCTTGGGATGAATCAGACGACACCTGATTGACAAAATTATTTTTCTTTTGAAAATAGGGCTGTAATGTCAGCCAAAAAGAAAAAAGGGGGCAGAATTCCCCACATCAGCAACTCTAAGGCTAGATTTAAATTCTCTCTAGGTGATGTGTATGAAGCTGGAATTGTCTTACAGGGCACAGAAGTAAAATCTGTGCGTGCAGGAAATGCACAAATTTCAGAATCATACGCTCGAATTCTCAAAGATGAACTTTTTCTATTCAATGCTCATATTAGTGAATATGATTATGGAGGAGATCAAAACCATGAACCGCAAAGACCAAGAAAATTACTCCTTAAAAAAAGGGAAATCGATAGGTTAAAAGCAGAAATTGAAGCAGCAGGAAAAACGATTGTACCGATAAGACTTTACTTTAAAGATGCCCTTATCAAATGCGAACTCGCAGTCGGAACAGGAAAAAACCATCGAGATAAAAGACAAGATCTTAAAAAACAAGTTGCGAATCGAGAAGCACAACAGGCTTTAAAAAACGCCATGAGAAGGTGATTGATATCATTTTATATCAACCTGAAATCCCTCAGAATACTGGTAGCATAGGCAGGCTCTGTGCCTACACAAGTTGTAGGCTTAACTTGATCCACCCACTTGGATTTACGATCAATGACAAGAATCTCCGCCGAGCGGGAATGGATTACTGGAAAGAATTAAATGTCATTGAGCATGATAGTTGGGAAAATTTCACGCGTTCTCCGGATAGACCAAAAAGAATACATCTTCTATCAACTCATGCTGAAAAGAGCATTTGGAATGCAGAATTCATGAAAGGTGATGGTCTTCTATTTGGAAATGAAGGGCATGGGGCACCTGATTTTGTTCATAACTGGGTGGATCAAAGAATATGTATACCTAAATTTAATAATCAGTTAAGGTCGTTAAACTTGGCAGTTTCAGTAGGAATTGCCAGTTATGAAGCTTTCAGGCAAATCCAAGCTTAGTTTCAATACATTATGGCAACGAGAGTAGTTGCATCAATCATTTTGCCATATCAGGATTCCGAAATGACGGTTGAGCGTTGTATCAAATCTATTATTGAACAGGAATTTAAGGAATGGGAATTGATTGCAATTGATGATCACTCAAAGGATAGCACAAGAGCAAAATTAGAAGAATACTCCAAATTGGATAATCGAATTCGCTCTGTTCGTAACCAAGGAAAAGGTATTGTTGACGCTTTAAATTACGGAATATCAATAGCTAAAAGTGAAATTATCGTTCGAATGGATTCAGATGACGAAATGCTACCCGCTAGACTCGGTTGCCAATTAGAGTTTTTGGAAAAGAATCGAAATGTAGGGCTTGTGGGATGTGCAGTAAGATACTGCGTGGAAAACAAATCGGATTTCTTCGGTAGAGGGTATTCATTTTATGTCGATTGGAGTAATCAAATATTTAATTACAGACAGATCCAGATTCATCAATTCGAGGAAAGTCCATTCGCACATCCTTCAGTTGCATTTCGGAAAACATTAACATTAGAACATGGAGGATACAAAAATGGTTCATTCCCTGAGGATTATGAACTTTGGCTAAGATGGATATCTAAAGGCGTGAAAATGGAAAAACTGAAAGCTTGCTTGCTTAACTGGTATGATGCGGAAGACCGGTTGTCTAGGGTTGGAGAGAGGTACTCACAAGAAGCCTTTCAAAAGATCAAAGCTAAATATCTGAACTTATGGTTGGAAGAGCGTATGCTAAAAAGTCGAAATATTTGCGCTTGGGGAGCTGGAAAAGTTGCCTCTAAGCAAAGTAAATTCCTAATTAAAGAAGGGGTTCTAATTGAAAGGTATTATGATATTAATCCTAGGAAAATAGGTAAAACTCTAAAAGGAAGAAAAATATTTCCAATCAATGAAATCAGTAGATCAAGAAATGAATTCATTATCGTATTAACTGGAACAAGAGATGCGAAACCTGAGATCATCGAATATCTTTGCAAAAAACAACTCAAGATTGGATTAGACTTCATCTTCCTAGCTTAAAATCTTACAAAATTGAGTCTTTAGCCTTGATAGAAGTAAATATCAAACTCTTACTTAAATTCATGCTCCATTCCTATCACAGCCTAATCTCGTGCATATTATTAGCGACTATCCTTCAAGGTAAAACCCCGGAAGGATTTGTACCTCTATTCAATGGTAAAGATCTTGCCGGTTGGTGGGGCGCTAAAACTGAGGATCCAGAAAAGTGGTTAAATCTAACACCTGATGAGTTCCAAGCGAAATGGGAGAATAGTCAAAAAGATATAAAAAAACATTGGTCAGTACAGAGCGGTGAGTTGGTCAATGATGGCAATGGATTGTTTCTAACATCTGAAAAAAACTACGGCGACTTTGAATTATTAGTCGATTACAAGACAGTTGCGGGTGCTGATAGTGGGATATATCTTAGAGGGGTTCCACAAATTCAAATTTGGGACACCACCAAGAAGGGTGGTAAGTGGAAACTCGGTGCAGACAAAGGATCTGGTGGATTATGGAATAATGGTAAGGCAGGTGTTCCAGGCAGAGACCCTCTCGTTCTTGCTGATAATCCGTTTGGTCAATGGAATAAGTTCCATATTACAATGAAAGGAAATGTAGTTACGGTAATCTTAAATAATAAGCTAGTTGTAGATGAAGCTCCACTTATCAATTACTGGGATAGAAAAACTCCAATCGAGAAAAGAAGACCAATTATCTCCACAGGTCCAATTCAACTTCAAACTCATGGTGGAGAAATTAGATGGAGGAATCTATATATCAAGGAATTAAGTAAGAGTTGCTGTGCTGAAGACGACGAGACAGGTTATGTTTCATTATTTAATGGAGAAAATTTTGACGGTTGGAAGGGTCCAATCTCTAACTACGAAATACAAAATAATAGTATATCTTGCATTAAGGGAAAAGGCGGAACTATCTTTACCGAGAGAACTTTTAAGGATTTTTCTGTTAAACTTGAATTTAAATTACCAGCGGGAGGAAATAATGGGCTTGCAATTCGCTACCCGGGTAAAGGTAACGCAGCCTATGATGGGATGTGTGAATTACAGGTTTTGGATAATACGCACCCTAGGTATTCTAAACTTGATGCCCGGCAATTCCATGGTTCGGCATACGGCATTGCTGCTGCCCAGAAAGGGTTTTTAAAAGAAGTTGGTAAATGGAATCAACAAGAAGTTATCGTTCGAGGTTCCCAAATAACTGTTTTTTTAAACGACGAAATTATTCTCGATCAAGACCTATTAAAGATTAATAAATTTATGGCAAAGAAGTCACACCCTGGATTGGCACTTAAGGAAGGGCATTTTGGTTTTGCTGGACATAATGACCCTGTTTCGTTTCGCAATATTCGTATCAAGGAACTCTATTAAGTTAATCCTACTTCTATATTTGCTTTTATTTTAAGTCGTTATTAGCAATTTTATTTGACGCTTATATTGAACATCATCTGTACGAGCATAATCTCACTTGCTAAAAAAATAACGCCCACAAAGCATGAAACCCAAAAAAGCTTGCCATATAGCTGGTAGTTTTTGGCAAAAAAAATAACCGGGAGAATACCTAAGCGAAGGAGGCATAGGGTATTCACGAAAACTAATGCCCACCCAAAAATATATTGCCACATTTCCATACTATCTCATCCCCAATAGTGAAGTGATTGGCAATTTTATAAATTTGTATGATTGCGTGTGAGAATATCTACTTTAATCAAATTCTTTTTATTCTTAAATTTGAAGGAAGTATACTAATAAAATATGTTCAATGACATTAAAGTCGCCTGCGACCTCAATTTGGCCAAAATTGGCATCAAGGGGGACTCATACCTTCTTCCTGGAGGCCTTGGGGTTTTCCTGTATGAAGTAAGTGAGGAATGTTTGGGAAGTCTGTATTCGCTCCCTTTTATTGAATACAACTTCTCTTCGCTTAAATCTTCAGAGCTTTCATTTCTTAATAAACAAAAAGTGGTATCTCTTATCCTACCCAAGGGGAATTCGATTCCTTTTGATGCATTTCATGGGTTTGAACTTAAAAAATTAAGCTCTAGGGACTCCAAGTCATTAGACTTTAAAAGTTTAGAGGACCTAGCATTAGAAAACTTAAATCTATCTGGAACCAAGTTAAATGACCTTGGGTTCTGCCACCCAATGCCATTAAGAGAAATGGATATTTCCAATACAATCGTAACGGATCTAGGTCCGATTCATGGCAAAGCTATCAATCAACTGAATATTTTTAAAACAAAAGTCACTGATTTATCACCTCTAGGAGATATGCCAATTGAAGAAATTAATTTATCTGTAACTGAGGTTTCTGATTTGGGACCGATTGCAACTTCAGGGAAATTGAAATCTCTAGAAATCCGTTCGACTCAAGTACACGATTTAACTGCTTTATCTGATTGCCCAATCGAAAAGCTTATTCTACCTGGTTCAAAAGTGACATCGATTGAGTGCCTAGCTTACTTACCAATTAAAATCCTTAATATTATAGGATTACAGTTGGATTCTTTGGGTGTATTAAAAAGTCTTCCTTTAAACGAACTTTCATTATCTCCAGAACTTATTCGACCGGATGATTTAGAAATGTTGAAAGAATTGAAATTAATTATTTTACGAGGTCCCAGTGATCATGAAAAGCAAACTCCTGAAGAATTCTTTTCGAAATATAAAAATAAATAAATATGTTGAATAAAAGATTCCAATCTTGTCCAAGTTAAGGTACGCAGATAAGATTGAAGTGTGGCAAGAGATTCTTTAGCAAATATAAAAGATTATTACGATGTGGTGGTGATCGGGAGCGGTCTGGGTGGACTCACCGGTGCAAACTGTTTGGCTAAACAAGGTCATTCGGTCCTCCTGCTAGAACACCACTACCAGTTCGGCGGTCTTGCTACCTGGTTCAAGAGAGCAGGAGGTCATATCTTCGATATATCTCTTCATGGGTTCCCTGTTGGCATGATTAAGTCATGCCGGCGTTACTGGACAAAAGAAATTGCCGATTCTATCGTGCAGTTAAAGAATATACGTTTCATTAACCCTCAGTATGATTTAAAGACTACATTCGACAGATCGGACTTCACTAAAATCCTTCAAGGTACATTCCATATTGCTAAAAGTAAGATCGAAGAGTTTTACGACCATCTTTCAAATATGGACTATTTCGAGAATGATAAAAGGTCTATAGGTGATCTACTCGAAGAATTTTTCCCAGGACGGAATGAAATTAAGAGACTTTTACTTGAGCCCATTTCGTATGCAAATGGATCTTCACTTCTAGACCCAGCCATTGCTTATGGCATTGTTTTTTCTAATTTCATGAGAAAAGGTATCTATACATTTAAAGATGGAACAGACTCCTTGGTCAAAAAAATGGTTAAAGAACTCAGAAGCAACGGAGCAGATTTGCGAAGGCAATGCTTAGTTGAAGAAGTAATGACTAGTCGCGAAGGCGAGCAGCATAAAGTTCAAGGGGTTAAAGTAAATGGAAAGACCATTAAATGTGGTGCAATTTTATCGAACGCTAACCTTAAGAATACGGTTGAAAAATTATTCGGATTGAGCAAGTTACCCAAAAAATTTGCTGAACAAGCTAAAGCAGTAAGATTAAATTCAACCTCTTGCCAGGTTTATATTGGTCTCAAAAAGGATGCACTTATACCTGATGTGGGAGACCTGATCTTCACCTCTGATGCTAAAACTTTCTCCACAGAAGAACTAACCAGTCTTAATACCACTAGTCGAACATTCTCAGTTTACTACCCGGACACAAGGCCAGATCGAAAAGAACCAAGATTTAGTATCGTTGCTTCGATCAATGCTAAATGGCAAGATTGGAAAAATTTATCAGATGAAGATTATGCGAAAGAAAAAGCCAGACTCTGTGAAGAGTCTGTTGTCGCATTAGAGAAAATTATTCCAGATGTACGTTCTAAAATAGATCATCTTGAAGCTGCAACTCCCCGAACAATCCAACATTACACCCACCATGCCACAGGAGCTTCCTTTGGCACTAAGTTCGAAGGTTTGGATGTGTCAGCACAACTTCCTGATCACGCACCCGGTCTATACCATGCGGGTTCAGTGGGCATCATCATGTCAGGTTGGCTTGGCACGATAAATTATGGTGTAATCACCGCAAATAAAATTGATCGCTTTTTACGAGGGAAATAACACTTAACCTAGAATTGCTATAACCTGCTGATTCGGGCTAAATATCTAATTCGTATCAATTACTTTAATTTACTATTTAATGGATGACATAAAGCGTAGAATACCGCATCGACCGCCTTTCCTTTTTGTGGATCGAATCATTGAAATAAACCAAGGGGATGCTACGTGTGAGCTTACCATTCGTGAAGACTTGGACATCTTCAAGGGTCACTACCCTAATAACCCCATATTTCCCGGCGTCCTTACATGTGAGGCTGTCTTTCAAACAGGAGCTATTTTTCTTTCTGAGAAAATTGGAGAGGATGAATTAAATTCAAATAAGGTAACGCCGGTTCTTTCCAGGATAAGGGATGCGCGATTCAAAAAAATGATCAAACCTGGTGACACTATAATAATCAAGGTTTTCCTGAAGGAACAAATCGGGCAGTTTTACAATCTACGCGGCGAAATTCATCTAAACAACAAAGTCGCTAGTACTGTTTCATTTGCCTTGGCCTTAGTAAAAGATAACGGAGATTCATGATACCTGATTTCCTAGGAGTTAATAAGAAAAGATTTCTTATCACAGGCTTTGCTAACCGTAAAAGTGTAGCATGGCATGTAGCCCAAACCTTAGAGTCTAATGGAGCTGAAATTATTTTTACAGTTCGTTCAAAAAAGAGATACGAAGAACTGAAGAAATTGATCCCGAATGCACAAATTATTGTCTGTGATTTCGAGAAAAAAAATGATTTAAATTCTCTTCAAGCTTTTATTGATAATCTTGGAGAGAAAAAGTTGGACGGTATTCTTCATTCTATTGCTTTTGCTCAATATTCAGAAGGGTTAAAGCCATTTCATGAAACCAAGCTTGAGGACTTTCTGCAAGCGACTCAAATCTCTTCATTTTCACTTATTCAACTTGCGAATATCTGTAAGGAATCACTCACCAATGAAGCGTCAGTTGTGACCATTGGCATATCTTCAACCGAAGTGACTGCAGAGAATTATGGATATATGGCACCCGTTAAAGCTTCACTCGAAGCCAATGTTCGGTACTTAGCAAAATCTTTTTCAGCCTTCAGTACTGTGCGCTTCAACTCAGTAAATGCCGGACCATTAAAAACTTCTGCCTCAGCTGGTATACCGGGATACCTTGTTAATTATCTTTACGCTGAGAAATTAACTTATCGAAAAAAGGCATTAGATACAAAAGAAGTAACAAATACAGCTGTATTCCTCCTCGGTTCATGTTCCTCAGGGATAAACGGGCAGGGTATAGTGGTAGATGCAGGAATGGGGCTCAACTATTTTGATAAAGAAGTTGTCGAGTCAACCATGAAAGTTGCGCCATGAGTTTTTCCAATGTTTTTATTGAAAAAATGGCATACTCACTGCCATCAAAAGTTGTAAGTTCTGAAGATTTAGAAACTCAATTATCTCCCCTCTACCAACAGATTAACTTACAAGTGGGAAGATTGGAACTAATGACCGGTATAAAGGAAAGAAGGTTTTGGGAAAGCAACTTCAAAGCCTCCATGGCTTCAGCCAATGCAGGGATAAACTTACTCAAAGACGGAGATATTGATCCAGATGAGGTAGACTTGCTCATACATGCTGCCGTGTGCCGCGATCGCCTTGAACCTGCGACTGCATCCTATGTACATAATCTCATGGGATTGGGAGAAAAAACTCAAATCCTTGATATTTCGAATGCATGCTTAGGTTTTCTAAATGCATTGATTCTTGCCGGAAGTATGATTGAGAATGGCACAATAAATAGAGCCATCATTGTAGCTGGAGAGAATGGCAAGCCTCTCGTGGATGAGACTATCAAGTTACTCAATAATGGAAATATGGACCGCAAATCCATAAAGCCTTACTTTGCTAATCTTACTATTGGTGCCGCCGCCGTAGCATGGTCAATAACTAACAAAGAGAACTGCAATACTGATTCCCCACGCTTAGGTCAATTTGCAGGTTCAACTGATACCACTCACAATAATCTTTGCGAAGGGGACCAATCTGTAGAAGGCATGGTCATGCAGACCGACTCTGAAGAGTTACTTCATGCGGGGATTTCAGTAGCTAAAAAAGCCTGGGCTAAATTTCTTGCCAAAACTAGCTGGTTGCCAAGTGAACCACGACTACTAGTCACTCATCAAGTAGGGAAAGCTCACCAGCTTCAAATAGAAAGCGCTCTTGGCTATAATCCCGATAACAGCTTCAATACATTCCAAACTCTCGGCAATTGCGGGTCGGTATCTGTACCCATAACCTACACTCTTGCCTGCGAGGAAAACCCCGACCTTCAAACTCAAAAATCAGCATTACTTGGTATAGGTAGCGGATTATCAAGTTTAATGCTCTCACTTAATAACTGATGGCACTTCCAGATTTAATCTACAAGGAATTCCCATTTAAACAGAATTTCTTCAAACAACATGCGGGTTTTCAAATTCATTATGTGGATGAAGGAAGCAAGCAACACTTGCCAACCATCTTTCTTCATGGAAATCCAACCTGGTCTTTTTTTTACAGAAAACTAATTCTTTCTCTGAAAAGTCATTTTAGGTGCATCGCCCCAGATCATATTGGTTGCGGACTATCAGATAAACCTAGAATCGATAAATTTAAATACGATTTACAGAGTCATAGCGAAAACATAAAGGGTCTACTTGATTCTCTGAAAATAGAAAGATTTAACCTCGTCGTCCACGACTGGGGTGGTGCGATTGGACTGTCTGCGCTAAAAGATAATTTATCAAGAATTAACAAACTGGTTCTGCTGAACACTGCGGCTTTTAATTCCGAAGATGTCCCCAAACGTATTCGCTTCTGCAGAATCCCCTTATTGGGCGAATTTTTTGTTCGTGGTCTGAATGGATTTGCTGGACCCGCAACTTGGATGGCTACAAAAAAAGGATTATCCAAATCGAGCAAAGCGGGTTTTTTATATCCTTATCAAAACTGGAATGATCGAATAGCAGTTTGGAGATTTGTACGGGACATACCTCTAGAAAAGGATCACCCATCAAAAAGCTTCCTTCAATCCACTGAGGAACGCATTCCTGAATTAGCAAACACAGAGACCCTTGCATGCTGGGGAATGCAAGATTTCTGTTTCCATGGAGGTTTCCTGGATCAGTGGAAAAGCCGAATACCTAATTTGCAAGTTAGTAAATTTCAGGATGCAGGTCATTATCTTTTAGAGGATAACCTTGAAGGTTGTGAAAAGATAATAAGGTCTTTTCTTACAACCTAAAGGATCACAATGCTTGCAATTCATTCATTGAATTGTTGATCTATATGTAGTGCCTAACAAAAAGAACTTGAAAAGCAGGGAAGAGAGGGGAGGAAACCTTGTTTCTATTGAACCTTTTGATAATACCTCCCGTGCTTACAAAAAAGAAACCCCCAAAAGGGCAGAAACAAGTTTTGGGTTTTATCTAACAATTGCAATTTGGGTATTTCTAGTAATTTTTCTATTTTTCATCTATGAAATGGCGATCGAAACATGGGAGAGACTCAAGTAACAGAAGATGAGTCAGACCCAGTTCTGGGAAAAGACCTACTACCAGATGTTGCCCGGCGATTCCTCGTATGTATTTCTAAAGAAAGAAGGTTGTCGTCTCATACAACCCGAAATTATGAACATGCCATAAAAGCTTTTCTCTCATGGTATTCTAAATCTTCTGCTCCTAAGGGTTTAAAAGATGTAGACCGTGTAGATGCTCGATCATATTTAATCGAAACTCAATCAAGTCTTTCAAAAACAACCCTGCGTAATCATTTCTCAGCTTTAAAGGGTTTATTTCGCTTTGCTCAAGAAAGAGAGGGCTATAATATAAATCCTTTTGCTAATTTAACTCTACCTAAACTTGACAAATCTTTACCAAAATTTCTTACGGAAAAACAAGCCCAGTCGTTAATTCAGAATATCAAAATTTATGATGAAAGAGGTAAAAGTGGAGAATTTTTACGAACAAGAGACCAAATTATCATTAAAATTTTATACTCTGGCGGTTTAAGGGTTAGTGAACTTGTCAGTTTGAATTACCAAGATATAGATTTCGTAAGTGCAACTCTTCAAATTGTGGGGAAAGGGCAAAAAGAAAGGATCACGCCAATCGGAAATAAAGTTTTGCAAGATATCATTCACTTCAGAAACAATCATGCAGTGGACGCATCCACGCAAGCACCTCTCATAATAGGTAAATCTGGCAAGCGCCTCACAACAAGATCTATTCAATTAATCCTGAAAAAAAGGCTTAAACAAGCAAACCTTCCAGAAGATTTATCCCCACATAAACTAAGGCATTCTTTTGCGACCCATTTACTTGATCGGGGAGCTGACCTTCGGGCGGTACAGGATTTACTTGGTCATTCAAGCTTATCCACCACCCAGATATACACGCACCTTTCCGTAGCTAGACTTAAGGAAGCTCATAAGATTGCCCATCCACGCTCCTAAAGTTCAGACTTATAAAATGAGTGAGAAAAGTTTATATGATTTGATATTTTTTTGCTTGCCGAGTAGCAATACCTTTTTTTCAATAGTAATAATATAACATTAATGAAAATACTCACCCAGATCACTCTTATCATATCTTGCCTTAACTCTCAGATCGGTGCTACTGAAAGCGTCTTTGATTTTAAAGATCCAAAAAACGTAAATAATATAATTTTTCAAATGGACGCCCCCCTTGAATCAATAAATGGTTCAGGTGATAAAATTAGTGGGAATGTAACTTTCAATCCAGAAAAACCAGAATTGACCAAAGGAAAAATCATCCTTGAATCAGCTAGCCTGCATGTAGGGAATCCTGTCCTGAAAGAGCATATGCATGGGAAAGATTGGTTAGAAGTTGATAAATATCCAACCATTAGCTTTTCACTTCATAAACTTCATGAAATAAAAAAAGATGGGATCAATTATTCCGCGCAAGCTCATGGTAAGATGAATATTCGAAATGTTACGCTTGATATGAAGATCCCAGTTAAGATAACCTTCCTTAAAGGTATGCTAGTCAAAAGAAACCGAGTCGAAGGGGATTTGTTAGTAATAAGATCAAAGTTTACTGTTAAAAGAGACGATTTTAATATTCAAGCAGGCAATAATCTTGAGAAGGTTGCGAACCAGATAGAAATATCTTTAAATGTTGCAGGGGCTCACCCATTTTAATATTTTAATTAACTTACCCCACGGGAGAACCCCCATTCTCCCACCCCATTAAGCGGGAACGTTTACACGTTCTCGCTTTTTGGTTTAGTACTCAATTTTACATCAAAATGTCCTCTCAGAACATATTTCCAATAAATGACCGCTTTGTGACCAGGCAAAAGAAAGAAATCTCTTTTGGTCACAGAGGTGGAGTCTATTGGTTGTGTGGCTTATCTGGATCAGGAAAAAGTACCCTTGCAATCTCATTGGAAAAATTCCTATTTGAAAAAAACTGCCATTCCGTTGTTTTGGACGGAGATAACCTAAGAAGTGGTATTTGCAACGATCTGGGGTTTTCAATGGATGACCGTAAAGAGAATGTACGCAGGGTAAGTGAAGCGGCTAAACTAATGGCAAGTAATGGGTATATTGCAATTGTTTCATTAATTTCACCAACAAAAGAAGTTCGAAGTCTCGCAAAAAAAATAATCGGTGAAGCAGATTATTTTGAAATCTTTATAAAATCCACCTTTGAAAAATGCCATGAAAGAGACGTTAAAGGTCTTTATGCTGATTCTGAAAGCGGTAAGATTACATCATTTACTGGTAAGGACTCAGTTTTCGAAGATCCAACCACCCCTTGGATGATAATTAATACTGAGCATGAAACTATCGCCAATTCAGTATCAAAAATTTGTGATGCAGTTTATAATCAATGTTCAAAACCAAACACTTAGATGCGTAACTACAACTTGAACCATTTACAGCAAATCGAAGCGGAAGCCATATATGTGCTTCGTGAAACTGCTGCTCAATTTGAACGACCTGGCCTGCTTTTTTCAGGTGGCAAGGATTCGATCATAATGGCTCACCTTGCCTCTAAAGCATTTGCTCCAGCCAAGATTCCCTTTCCATTTGTTCATGTAGATACCGGACATAATTTCGAGGAAACAATAAAATTCAGAGACAAGTTTGTTGAATCCTATGGCGTTCAACTTATTGTTGGAAAAGTCCAAGAGTCTATAGATAGAGGTACAGCCACCGAGGAGACTGGAGCAAATGCGAGTCGCAATGCACTTCAATCCGTAACCCTGTTGGAAACAATTGATCGTGAGAATTTTGACGCCTGCTTGGGTGGAGGCAGAAGGGACGAAGAAAAAGCGAGGGCGAAAGAACGATTTTTTTCTCACCGTGATGCATTTGGACAATGGGACCCGAAGAACCAACGTCCAGAATTATGGAATCTTTTTAATGGGGGAAAAGGGCAGGGAGAAAATTTTCGTGTATTTCCTTTAAGTAACTGGACTGAGATGGATGTATGGCAATATGCCAAAATTGAAAATATTGAACTACCGAACATTTACTTCGCACACGAAAGAGAAGTCATTGAGAGAAACGGTTCCCTTTTAGCTGTAACAGATTTTGTAACCCCAGCGGAAAATGAAGATATCCTGAAGCAAACAGTTCGCTTTCGCACAATTGGAGATGCTACTTGTACTGGAGCTGTCGTTTCTGATGCACAAAATATCGATGATGTCATTGCTGAAGTTGCTGCCTCAAGAATAACAGAAAGAGGGGCTCGGGCGGATGACAGGAGATCAGAGGCAGCAATGGAAGATCGAAAGAAACAAGGATATTTCTAAACCATACTCATGAGCAAAGAAAAAGATTACCTTAAAATGGATATGCTACGCTTCACGACCGCTGGAAGTGTGGACGATGGTAAAAGTACTTTAATAGGCAGATTGTTTCACGATACGAAATCAATTTTTGAAGATCAACTTGAAGCTATTGAGCAAAGCAGTCGAAGTCGAGGCGATGAAAACATCAACCTGGCACTACTTACAGATGGTCTGCGTGCTGAGAGAGAGCAGGGTATTACGATTGATGTTGCTTACCGCTATTTTGCTACACCCAAGCGAAAATTCATTATAGCGGACACACCAGGTCATATCCAATACACAAGGAACATGGTTACAGGTGCATCAACTGCAAACCTTGCTCTTATATTAGTTGACGCACGCAACGGAGTCGTTGAGCAGACTCGCAGGCATAGCTTTATTGCAGACCTACTGGGAATTAAACATATCGCGGTATGTATTAATAAAATGGACTTGGTTGATTACCAAGAAGATGCGTATGAAAAAGTACTTCGACAATTTAGTGACTTTGCCAGTCGCCTTGAAAATGTTTCAGAATTAACTTTTATACCTTTAAGTGCATTAAAGGGAGATAATGTTGTCGATCGCTCAGAGGATATGCCCTGGTACAAAGGTCCACCGCTGCTTTACCACCTTGAGAATGTTTATGTAGGTTCTGATGCCAATCATGTTGATTCTCGCTTTCCAGTTCAATGGGTTATTCGACCTCATTCTGATAAATATCATGATTTCCGTGGATTTGCGGGACGAGTAGCAGGTGGTGTATTTAAGGTAGGAGATGAAATCAGAGCTCTTCCATCTGGTTTCAGTTCAAAAATTTCTAAAATTTTTATGGGTGATAAAGAAATTGATGAAGCATTTTCTCCCCAATCTGTGACGATTCAACTAGAGGATGAGATTGATATCAGTAGAGGTGACATGTTAGTTAAACCAAATAATCAGCCGAAGGTATCCCAAGATTTAGATGCTAGAATCTGTTGGTTCTCTGGTTCAAAGAAATTGATCAAAGGAGGGAAATATCTCATCAAGCATACAACAAAATCTGCCCAGGCTATGATATCTGAAATATGCTACAAAGTGGATGTGAATACACTTAGGAAAAATGAAGAAGATCAAGAATTTGGCATGAATGATATAGGGAGGATAAAATTCCGCACATCAGAACCGCTTTTCTTTGATACATACAGGAGGAATAGAAATACAGGTAGTTTCATTCTTATTGACCCCTTTACCCATCAAACCCTTGCAGCGGGAATGTTAAGGTGATGATTTTACCGGGTGATTTGGTCCAAAGACTTACTGAGCTTGGACAGAGATTACTTGATCAAAAAAATGCACATATTATAGTTGATGCACTGGGGGAATCGAGTGGATATTGGTTTGGTGGTGGAAATGTAATTTTAGACAGTTCTGGTAACATTCTTATTAGTGGGAGATACCGTAATGAGGGGGATGCACGAACTGGAACGGGAGCAGGAGCTAGGGGTCTCGAATGTGCTGTGTTTTCATCGAAATCAACCCATTCTAAATTTGAACAAATCTTATCTTTTTCAAAAGATGATCTTTCTCATAGAGAAGAAGTTGTATCGATTGAGGGCGTCGCCTTATTAAAGAGTCCAAATCAAGATAATAAATTTGATTTCATTATCTCCACCGAAAAAAAGATCGCATACCCAAAGGCACTAATTAATTTCCAAAAACCAGGGACAGGGGTTTGGTCAATTGACATGATTTCTTCCGTAAATGGATTAGCTTCATTCAAACTAAATGAAATGCAAACTATCGCATCTTCGGAAAAAGGCTCAACCTTACATGTAAAGGATCCGGTAGGGTTTAATGATTCAAGAGGCAACACACATGTTTTGTTCTGCCACCATCCATTTTCATGGTCTAGTTCAAATACTGGACTCATTTCTAGAGAAGCCGGAAAAGATTCTTTCGAATTAAAATCCGAAAATATTTTAAACCGTGGCAATACTTGGGACGTCGCATGCTCAAGAATTACTGAAAAAATTTCAATTCCGAAACTCGGACAATTTGCAGACATCCCAGACCTTTCACTATATTTTTATGATGGAGCTGAATGCTTACGTCCTCTGGATCAAAATCCTCAAGCAGCCAAAAGACCTAGGGGGCACTCTTGTGAAGAACTAGGTGGACTAGCATGGGGCTGGGATGATGAGTTCCCTGTACTCAACAAAATCTCAATAAACTTCCCATTATTCATATCTCCATTTGGCACAGGATGCAGCCGTTATGCATCAGCAGTTAGATTTGATGACGATTCAATATTTGCAACATGGCAACAATCTCAATCAAATTACTCCCAACCACTTGTTGGGAACCACCTTTCAAGTGCAGAAGTAAAGAGGATTCTAGTTTCCTAATGATAAACTCTTAACAATTAGCTGCAAAAAACTGTTCCCTGCATATACTAAACCTTACTTTTTATGCTCAAGCTCTCAATTATTCTAAGTTCTATTCTTATCGGACATTCCTTAAGCGCTGATTCAAAAAAATCATACCAGTGGACAACAGATCACATGCATGTGGGTGTACGGTGGCAACCTTTTGGTTTCAAAAAATGTGAGCAGAATGATGCGAACCGTCCGTTGATTAACGAGCATAGCAGTTATGCTCAGTTCTGGGTCAGTTGGAATGCTGCGGAACCAAACCCTCAAAATACAGATTACAAAAACAATCTGTCTGGTTACTTACAGGCTATTGATCATGCAGTAAATCTTTGCGTAGAGCGTGGAGTTAAAGCGGAATTAGTTATGTGGCACTGCCCATCATGGGCCTCTGAAAGTGGCAAAGGTGGGGCATGGCGTCCAAGGCAAGGGGAGTACCCAAAATTTGTGGCACGCATGGCAAAACATTTTAAAGGAAGGGTCGGGGCGTACCAATTATACCATGAGGTTAATTTGCAAGGCATGATGAATGGAGCAGATATAAGTTTCATCATGGATGAGGTTTTTACAAATGGGGCTAGATCAATCCGTGAAGTTTACGATGCCGAACCCAAAACACCGGTGATTGTTTCCACTTCGGGGATTTCCCCTTGTGAAGCCTGCGGATCGCTAGAAGGGCTCAAGGGCAGTGGAGCTACTGCAGTGGACGACTTTTACACCCAACTGGTTGGGAATAAAGTAATGATGAGTCAAGTAGATGCTCTAAATCTCAACATTTCAGATCACTTTAATGGATATGGTATGATGGATGGTAAATTGATACCTAACTGCTGGACACAATACGATCTTGCTCGCTCAAAACTGGATAAAGCTAATTATTTATCAAAAAAAATACTTTCAGCTGAATCATGGATCTGTTGGGATGGTTCATGGAATAATCATGATGTTAATGCAGATGGAAAAAAAGATGAGAGAGATGCATTTGACAAAACAATTACCATCTTTGGTAAAGTCCTTGAACGGGGTTTAAATACAGTGAATTTACCTTGGTGTGACAATTCAAGCAGGTGGTCAATGGGGCTGACTAAACGAGTAGATTACAGCGGTAGAATTAAGCAATTGAAACCGGACTGGGTTATACCATCTAACAATGGTGGCCATGATATTGTGACTCGTAAGATTGGAGTACATGGTCCAGAGGATCGTCTCAATCCACATGAAGTTCCAGAAAGTGGACTTCGATTTACTGAACAAGATTACATTAACCCAGGAGACCCAAACCATCTTCACTACTACGCATGGCGGTGGTATTCCCAGATTGCGGGCGGGAGTGATGAAGTTATCCGCCACGCAATTGCTGGAGAACGTGGTAATAATATCACCGCTCTCGGAAATGGTATGACCGGAAATGAGCAATATAAAATCTCATCCTATAATCGGACAAAAAAAACATTCACAGTTCTATTATATGCCAATGGCGCAGCAGGAAATGGTTCTGTTGTAGTTTCTATCCCTGCTACTATTCAAGAGGGGCAGTACTATAATAATGAATTCTCAAAAGTTGATTTCCGAGGTGAAGGATTTATGAATGGAACTAAATACAATGTTAGTACCATAACTAAGGAGATTAACAATACTACGGGTGAAGATGAAAATGTTTCCAATGGAGGCAGTAGGAACCAAATAGTTAGAGAAGGAATTTTAAAAGTAAGAGTCGGTAAACTTAGTAAGTTCACTAAAATTGTATTTTCAAAGGCCAAGTAAATTTCAAATACCCAAGAAAATATCATCAATTTCTTTTAAAACTCACTACATTGATTTGCCAGCACGGAAATTACATAAGGGCATAGGATCCCTGAAGCAATTTCTCGAAATTGCTTATGCGAAAGAAATTTTACACTCAAGATCTTCGGTTATATTTAAGCCTCCCAATTATTAAAGTTTTTGGATTTTGAGATTCCGATACCAAACCGGGTCCATATGGTCCTGCAAAAGAAGAGGTCCTTCCCAAGAACCAAATCCTTCATTTTTTCGATACTTACTTTTCTGGAATTTTTTTTCCCAGTCTTCTGAACCCCAGGTAATCTCAACTACTTTCCCACCATTCAGCCAGTGTTCGATTTTATCCCCTTTGGCTAAAATTCGACCTATATTCCATTTACCAACCGGTTTAAGAGTCTTTGAGTCGGGTGCGGCCACTAGTTCATAAAGAGATCCTGCCCGATGGGTGGGATTTTTATTATCCCGATGTTTTTGATCATCCAATACCTGATACTCAAGACCAAGACTTCCCAGGGTCCGGTATTTGATTCCACTGTTCCCCGCCTCGGAAATTTTCCATTCGAAAGTTAATTCAAAGTCTTTGAATTTTTCTTTGCTTATGATGTCCCCACCTTTTGAATCACGATATACAATTCCGTTTTTGACTGACCATCCTTTACCAACTTGATCGCCATTCACTTTGGTCCATTGTGAGAAGTCATCTTTATCGAAGAGGTCATGCATTTTTTCCGGCTTTGCTGCATGAATACTCCCAATTATAAAAAGAGAAAATAGAATTTTGTATAATTTCATATAGTAGTTAATTAAAAAATGATAATTACGGTGCAATTAATTAAATTTTTTTCAACCCTCAATTTTTTTCGATTTCATTTGTTGTATGAGTAATAAATCAAAGAATTTCATAGTTTCATAATGAATTCTATTTATTAAAACCTTTATGATTCATAAATTCCCAGATTCGATTCATCCAACTGAAACTACCGGTTCCAGGGGCTGCTTTGCGTTGGAAGCAGTGACCCCGTTTAGCCAAGGTGTGGAGGTCTGATTGTATTCCCATTCGCCTAAGCTGTTCCCAGCATTTTACTGAATTCATTGGAGAATACCCATCGGCATCCCCATGAATATACAGCATGGGGCAGGTATCCAGATCGAATGCAAATTCGGGAACGATTCGAGCGTCGTCCGGGTTACCACTTTGGGAATTGGTTCCATTGGCCCCGTCTGTCAGAGCATAGGCTGGGTAGATCGCTACAGCCCATTGCACTTTGCAGGAAATTTTATGGAGATCATCGATTGCCCAAGATACTTTCTGTTTTGAACTAGTCGCCCCCATAAGGGTTAAGTGTCCACCGGCTGATGATCCCATAATCCCAATACGATCGGGGTCGAGATTCTCTTTCTTCGCCTGATTACGAACCATACGGATACCCCGCTGTAAGTCTTGCCACGCGGTGGTGTGCTTGGCTAAACCACCCTGCGGACGAGGGGTACGGTATTTCATTGTGACCACAGTCATCCCTTTTTCATTGAGGTAACGCCGGGCAGGTGCGACTTCAAAACTATCTGGATTATTTCCACCATAGCCTCCGCCCGAATAGATAATCTGTATAGCCTCGGTTGTTCGCTTCTTAGGGAAATGCCACTCGAGGTAGGGTTGGCATTGCTTGGGTTGGTTATTTGGAATCCTTCCGGTCGGCCAAATGGGCTCCTTCCGGTATTTATCACGTGAATCGTCTTTTGCATAGCGTGACATCAAATCGACCTCCTTACCGAGTCGCCCGTCAAAATTCATCTGTCGCATGAATTCGCAGACCCGATCGAGCCAATGATCGTATGCTGTCCCACTCCCTCCCTTGTTTGGGTCCCCCATGAAGCCGTGTCCACGGTCGGCAAAGAGGTGAACCTCGGCTGGTATTTTCATTCTTCGTAGTTGTCGATAGATCTGGGTGGAACCAATGGGGGAGTAGGGATCCGTGCCTCCATGAAAGAGAGCCATGGGACAAGTCTTGGCATCAAACTTAAATACATCAGAAAGTTTTGCATCGATTGAATCTCCACCCCGGGTGTTTGGTCCGGTCAGACCATCCGATAAGGCATAAGCCACATAGATGGGCACTGCCAGGTTTACATGACAGGGAATCTCATCGACTGTATCCACCGGATCGTATGCCGGACTGAGGGCACTGGTACTGAGCAGCACAGTGAGGTGTCCACCGGCGGAGAATCCAAGGACTCCTATTTTTTCGGAATCAAATCCACGCTTCTTGGCAGACTGGCGGACCAAGCGCACTGCGCGCTGTCCATCCTGCCAACCACTTTGATAAATCGGTAATCCTTGGGGCCTCGGTGTGCGGTAGGTAAGGCTCACGCAGACATACCCAAGATCGGTAAACTTCTTTGCCACGCGGTCGATCCACCGCCAGTCACAGCAGTTCTGGTATCCTCCGCCGGAGATGAGCAAAATACAGGCACCATTTTTCTCAATTGGAGCATCAAACCATTCGATGTAGGGCATAGTATGCTCCTCGCGATTAAAACCTACTTGTTTTACCTCCTTGGTGGTGGCAGCAATTTGCTGGGGTTGGAAATTGGGAATCTTGCCTTCCGGCCATAGCGATATACGCTCTCCGGCACAGACGAGAGTAAATAAAAGAAAGCTGCAACTGAAAGTAAATTTATTTTTCATCGGACATATTGTATCATTAGCCAGCAATTATTCTGACGGTAATTGCAGTTAGATGGGATGTATGAATGTAGTATAAGCGAATTGTATTATCACGCTTATTTTAGAGTATCGTGGATTTCTAATTCGATTGATTTATCAATATCTGCCTGAAAGATTTTCTGAAATTCTTCGATCGATAATTTACCACCCGGGTAGAGCAGGGGAGAAGAATATTTACCCCCTATCCATTGAAGGTTACGAAGTTCCCGCTTGCCCGGCCAGGTTCCTCCGC
>Ga0233432_10001497_pt1 | contig 22662 bp, 22 predicted proteins | sample SI_122_August201_6_FD_179870 | JGI IMG/M metagenome (GOLD analysis project Ga0233432, IMG submission 179870) | Seawater microbial communities from Saanich Inlet, British Columbia, Canada - SI_122_August2016_10_MG | ecosystem: Environmental > Aquatic > Marine > Inlet | place: Canada: British... | reverse complement strand
TAATCAAACCAGTATTATAAATTCATCGAAAATAGACAATAATTTCTTAACTAATACTTTTATAACCACTTTTGATGATGAATTTAATTTAGTCAAAAGTATCAAAAGTGACAAAATCGACATTAAGGATAATGAATGGTTAATTTATGATGTTACAATATTTGAAAAAAATATAAGTAAGAAAAAAGACTTAATAAAATTTAAATCAAATTTTAATCAAAAAAAAATTGAAAGTTTATTTTCAAATTTATCATCTCTTTCATTACTAAAACTTATAGATTTGAGACAAAATTATAAATCATTAAATTATTCTACTGTAGATGTTGATATGCAAATTTATAAAATTATAACATACCCCCTAATTTTAGTCATAATGACTATCCTATCTTCAATAATCATGCTAAACACTAAAAAATCTAACAGCAAGGTCATAAAGATAATTATTGGTCTATTTTTTTCAGTAATAATTTATTATATAAACAACTTTTTTAATGTAATGGGTTCTACTGAAAAACTACCACTAATAGTATCAATATGGACACCTATTATATTTTTAAGTTTAATAAATTTGGTAATGCTATTGAATATAAATGAAAAGTAAATTTTTAAACTCTTTTTTCTTATTAACCTGGATTTTTTTTTCTTTTTGCTATGTAAATGCAGATGAAGCTTTCACCTTTAATGTTGCTGAAATCGAAATTTTAGAAAATGGAAATAAAATAAATGGCACTAATGGAGGAACGGTAATTTCTGATGACGGTAGTACTATTGATGGTAAAAATTTTTTTTACAATAAACAAACAAATATTTTGGAAATAACTGAAAACGTTAAATATTCAGATAGCATTAAAAATATTGTAATTACTGCTGATAAAGTAATTTATCATAAGAATGATGAAAAAATATTTACAATTGGTAATTCAAAAGTCGTTGAGGAAAATAACAACATAAGTGCTAACGAGCTTGAATATGATAAAAACCTTAATACTTTTAAAGCAAACAAAAATGTTAAATATTCAGATAACACTAAAGATATTAAAATAACTGCTGATAAAGCAATTTATTATAAAAATGATGAAAAAATATTCACAATTGGTAATTCAAAAGTTGTTGAGGAAAATAACAACATAAGTGCTAACGAGCTTGAATATGATAAAAACCTTAATACTTTTAAAGCAAAAAAAAATGCTGAAATTCATGATTATAGTAAAGATACAAAAATTTATGCAGATGAAATATCTTACATAAAAGACGAAGAAAAGATTTTTACAAGAGGAGAAACTAGAGCTCTAGTTCAAAAAAAATACAAATTTAATTCAAGTGACGTTGATTATTCTAGAAACAATGAAAATATATTTTCTAAAAAAAAAACATCCATAGAGGACGAAAGTGGAAATGTTTATAAACTTAATGGTTTCTCATATAATATAGCCGAAGGTTTACTTAAAGGAAAAAAAGTTGAGGTTTTAGCAAAAGTTGCAGAAAATAAAATAGATAGATATTTTTTTGAAGATGGTTTTTTTAATTTTAAGACGAAAAATTATATAGCAAAAAAAACTAAGATTAATATTCACAAAGATGTATTTGGAGATAAAAATAACGATCCTAGAATTTATAGTTCATCCTCTATAAGTGATCAGAACAAAACTGTATTCAATAATGCAATTTTTACCAGTTGCAAATTCAACGATGATTGCCCTCCCTGGAGTTTAAAAGCTGAAAAAATAACTCATGATAAAATTAAAAAAGATATGATTTATAAAAATGCAATCCTTAAAGTATATGATGTGCCAGTCTTATATTTTCCTAAATTTTTTCATCCTGACTCAACTGTAGAGAGAAGAAGTGGTTTTTTACAGCCTCGATTGAATAATTCAAAAACTTTAGGCTCATCAATTAATATTCCTTATTTTAAAACCTTAGGATCTAATAAAGATTTAACTTTTAAACCAACATTTTTCGAAAAATTTTCAAAATTTGAAAGAGAAAAATATATTTTACAAACTGAGTTTAGAAAAAAAGAAAAAAACTCATCACTAATTGCTGATTTTGCTTTTTTAAGGGATTACAAATCATCAACGAATAGTAAAACTAAAAATATTAATCATTTATTTTTGAATTATAATAGTGATTTAAATTTTACAGATTTCCTAGAAAGTAAATTTGAAGCTAGAATTGAAAGAGTTTCAAACGACACGTATTTAAAAGTTTTTGAAAATAATTTATTTGAAACACCTTTAACTCCAGAAAGTCAAACAACATTAAAATCAAACTTAAAACTTTATCTTGATAAAGGAGATAAAAATTTAACTACTGGTATCGAAATTTATGAAAATTTAGGAGTTAAACATAGTGATAGATATCAATATACCTTGCCTTATTACGATTTTTATCAAAATATTTCTTCGATGATTGCAGATTATCCAATTAATGGCTCTCTAAATTTTTATTCAACAGGAATAAATAAACTATCAAATACAAATAATGTAAGAACAACTGTTGTTAATGATATTGTTTTTAATTCTAAAGATTTTATATCAAACTTAGGTATAAAAAATGATTTTGATCTATACTTGAAAAACTTAAATTCAGCAGGAAAAAAAGACCCTTTATATTCATCTAACATACAAATAGATGGAATGAGTATTTTAAAATTTGATTCTGCTCTTCCGTTATCAAAATTAACAAATATAAGTAGACAAACTCTTACACCAAAAATTTCTTTAAGAATAAATCCAGGAAATAATATGGATAACTATAGTAACTCATCAACAAATATTACCGCAAATAATGTTTATGATATTAATAGACTTGGTATCTCAGATGTTTTCGAAGCTGGAAGATCTCTTACATTTGGTTTTGATTATAAATTTGATCCCCTAGAAAATGATGTATCAGAAAATACGAAAGACAAATATTTTGAAGTTAAACTAGCAACAGTTGCAAGAGACGAATTTGAAAATGATATTCCAATAAGTTCTACCATTAACAAAAAAAATTCAGATATATTTGGGTCGATCAATAATAGATTATTTAATAATTTAGATTTAACTTATGATTTTTCATTAGATAATGATTTGAAAACCATAAACTCTCATTCAATTTCAACAGACATTTCAATAAATAATTTTGTTACATCTTTTAACTATATCGAAAAAAGAAATGAAATTGGATCAACACATATGCTTTCAAATGTTACAGAATATATTGTTAATGATAATACTTCTTTAAAATTTTCTACAAGAAGAAATAAAGAAATAAATTTAACAGAATATTATGATCTTAGTTATGAATATAAGAATGACTGTTTAACTGCTGCTTTAAAATTTAAAAAAAGTTTTTATCAAGATAATGACTTGAAACCTACAGAAGATTTATTTTTTACGATAACATTAGTTCCTCTAGCGACTTATGAAACTGGAATAAAGAGGTAGCTAAATAAATGTTAAAAAGAATTTATTTAATATATTTTATATCTATTTTTTTTATTTATAGCTCTAGTTCATCTAGTATTGAAAATAAAATATTAGTAAAAATTGAAAACCAAATAATTACTAGTCTGGATGTAAATGATGAATATAAATACTTAATTGCACTCAACCCGAGTCTAAAAAAATCTAAAAAAGAGGATATTATTAAACTTTCAAAAAGATCAATTATAAATGAAAGAGTAAAAAAAATTGAAATTGAAAAAAGTTTCAAAAACCCACAAATACCAGAGAAATTCTTAGATAAAATTCTACAGAATGTTTATTCAAAAATAGGTATAGAAAGTATAAGTGACTTTAAAAAATATTTAACACTTAACGATGTTAATTTTGAAAATGTAAAAAATAAATTAGAAATTGAAGCTCTATGGAATGAGTTGATCTTGATTAAATTTTCTTCAAAAGTTAAAATTAATGAAAAAGATCTAAGAACAAAAATAAAAAAAAATAATAAATTTTCAAAATCTTATTTACTATCTGAGATTTCTTTTGAAGTTTCAAACCTAAATGAATTGGATAATAAATTTTTAGAAATTAGTGATGTGATAAATGATAAAGGTTTTGATTTTGCAGCACTTAAATATAGTGTCTCAGCAACTTCTAAAATTGGTGGTAAATTAGATTGGATTAATGAAAATTCTCTTAATAAACAAATTAAAGATGAATTAAAAAATTTAAAAATTAATGATTTTACAAAACCAATAAATGTATCAAGTGGTTTTTTGATTTTACAAATTAATGATATTAAAAATACTCAAATCGAAATTAATGTTGAAAACGAATTAAAACAATTAATTAATTTTGAAAAAAATAATCAATTAAATCAATATTCAAAAATTTATTTTAATAAAATAAAAAAGAATCTACAAGTCGATGAATTATAAACCAATTATAATTGTTGCAGGAGAGCCAAATAGTATTTTCTTTGAAATTTTTTTTAAAGTTATAAAAAAAAAAATTAAATCCCCTATTATTTTAATTGGATCAGAAAAATTAATTCTCAATCAAGCAAAAATTTTAAAAAAAAGAATTAATTTAAACCTTATTAATGAAAATGATTTGATTGAAAAGAGAAATAAATTAAAGAAAATAAATTTAATTAATGTAAACTTTAAACAAACTAAAATATTTGATAAAATTACGTCTAAATCAAATAAATATATTTCTTCTTGTTTTAAAATAGCAATAAAACTAATCAAAAATAATATCAGCAACAAATTTATTAACGGGCCTATTTCCAAGAAAACTTTTTTGAAAAAAAAATTCAATGGGATTACAGAATATTTAGCCAACAAAACTAATACTAAAGATTTTGCAATGATAATTTATAATAAAAAACTTTCTGTTTGCCCGTTGACCACTCACCTTCCAATTAAATATGTTTCTAAAAAAATTAATAAATTAGATTTAATTAAAAAAGTAAGACTTATAGATAAATTTTGGAAAACAAAATTTCATAAAAAGGTAAAAATTGGAGTCACTGGACTTAATCCACATTGTGAGAGTATTGATAATCTTAATGAGGATAAAAATATTATTTATCCTACAGTTAAAAAATTAAAAAAACTTAGATACAATATTCAGGGTCCTTTAGCTGCAGACACCATTTTTTTAAAAAATAATAGAAAAAAATTTGATCTAATAATCGGTATGTATCATGACCAAGTACTTACACCTATTAAAACTCTATTTGAGTATGATGCAATAAATATAACCTTAGGTCTTCCTTTTATAAGAGTTTCTCCCGATCATGGTCCTAATGAATCTATGCTTGGTAAAAACAAATCTAATTATTTAAGTTTATATAACTCAATAAAATTTCTAGATTTTTAAGTGATTAGAGCAAAAAAAAGTTTAGGTCAAAATTTCTTAATTGATAAAAATATAATTGATAAAATAATTAACACTGTGTCAATTACAGATAATGAAATTTTAGAAGTTGGCCCAGGTACAGGAAATCTTACTAGAGAAATTTTAAAAAAGAATCCTAGTAAAATGTATCTTATTGAAAAGGATACTTTTTTGGCAGAATCTTTAAATGAAGTAGTTGATGAAAGAGTTAAAATTTTTAACGATGACATTCTTCAATTTGAAGAAAGCTCATTATCAAAAAATAAAGTTAAAGTCTTTGGAAACTTGCCTTATAATATTTCAACAGAAATTTTAAGCAATTGGATTACTAATTTAAAAGATGATTATTGGTTTTCTGACCTTATCTTAATGTTTCAAAAAGAAGTAGCGGACAGAATTTTAGCAAAATTTAATACTTCTGCTTATGGTAGATTATCAATACTAGCTAATTGGAAGCTTAACATGCAAAAAATTTGTGATATTTCACCTGAAAGTTTTTCACCTAGGCCTAAAATACAAAGCACTTTAATTCATTTTACTCCTAAAAAAAAATTTATTGAAATTAAAGATCCTATAAATTTAGAAAAAATTACAAGAATATTTTTTAGTCATAGAAGAAAAATGTTGAAGAAACCATTTAACCAAATATTTAATGGAAACACTGAATTACTGGATAAATTTAATTTAGATTTAAATTTAAGACCTCAAAACTTGGATTTCGATACATATTATAAATTAACAATTGAGTATGAAAAATTAAAAAGTTAATTTTTCAACATGATTTCTAATATATTCTAAATCATAATCCTTAGACCCATTAGAAATTTCTGCATTGATTAAATTGGTGATTTTAGAATAACAATTTTCCAAATCATCATTAATCACAACATAATCATAATTTATCCAATGAAGCACATCTCTCCCAAATTGCTTCATTCTCTCCTCTGCGATTAATTTATCTTTCATATCTCTATTTGACAATCTTTCAAATAAAACCTCTTTACTAGGGGGTAAAATAAAAAATGTTATTAACTTGTAATCTAACTTTTTATTTTTAATCTGATCTGCGCCTTGCCAATCAATATCAAATAAAACATTTTTACCTTTATTTAATCGATCAATAACAGGGGTTCTGGTTGTTCCATAAAAATTACTAAACACTTTTGCATATTCAAGAAATTCTTGATTTTTAATTAATCTTTTAAATTCATCTTCATTAACAAAATAATAATCTTTATTATTTGACTCATCAGGTCTTGGTTGACGTGTTGTGTGTGATATAGAGATATCGTAGTTATCCATTCTGGACAACATTTTAACTAATGTAGTTTTACCCGCTCCTGAGGGAGAGGATAAAACAATCATTACGCCATCATTTTCTGAGGGCATTTAAAATATTAGTTCGCTTTTCCTTCGATAAACTTAACTGCATCTCCAACAGTTAAAATTTTCTCAGCTTCACTATCTGAAATTTCAGATCCAAATTCTTCTTCAAAAGCCATCACTAATTCAACTGTATCTAAGCTGTCAGCACCTAAATCATCTATAAAACTAGACTCTTCTGTTACTTTTGCTTCATCGATACCTAAGTGATCAGCTACAATTTTTTTTACTTTGCTTGAAACGTCTTCTGACATATTGATCCTTTTTTGTTATAAATTCTTATTAGTTTAAAAAGCTATTTTGTCAAGCCATATACATGCCCCCATTAACATGTAATGTTTCACCATTAATATAATTAGACTGCTCTGAGCTTAAAAATAATACAGCATTTGCAATATCATCAGGCTCACCTAGACGAGCTGATGGGATTTTAGAAATAATAACTTCTTTGAATTTTTCATCAATTTTATCAGTCATTGCTGTTTTTATAAATCCTGGCGAAATACAATTTATATTAATGTTTTTTTTAGCATATTCTATTGCAAGACTCTTTGACATGGCAACAATCCCAGCTTTTGAAGCAGTATAATTGGCTTGCCCTAAGTTGCCAGTATGGCCAACGACTGATGTGATATTCACAATTTTTCCAGATTTGTTTTTTAGCAATTTTTTAATTGCAAATTTACTCATTAGGAAAGTTGAAGTTAAATTAGTATTTATTACTTTTTGCCATTCATCCAAGCTCATTCTAATGGCAAGATTATCTTGGGTTATTCCAGCATTATTAATTATACCATCTAAACTTCCGCCTAATTCACTTGTGGCATTTTCAATAAATTCTTCGATTTTATCACTTTGAGATATATCAAATTTTAATACTTTAATCCCTTCAAAATTTTTTTTAAGCTCCTCTAGTTTTTCAATTCTAGTACCTGAGGCCAAGATGTTTGCACCAGCTTCATTTAGTTTTTCAATTATAGCATTTCCTATTCCACCTGATGCACCAGTTACAATAAAATTCTTTTTTTTTAAATTGTTCATATTTTTAAACCTTCAATATCTCCTCGATTGTTAATAGTATCTATTTTTACTTCTTTGCTAATTCTTTTGACTAAACCTGACAAAACTTTACCTGGGCCAATTTCAACAAAATGATTTACATCACTATCAATCATATTAATCACACTTTCTCTCCACCTTACCCTATTCTCAATTTGTTTTACCAATAATTCTTTTAGTTCAGCGGTGTTTGAAATTTCATTTGCAGTAACATTTGAGATTAATTTATTTTCCCCTTCTATAAAGTTTAATTTATTTAATTCATCACTCATTATATTTGTTGCTTTATTCATCAAGCTACAATGAAAAGGTGCACTTACTGGCAGTTTTATACTTTTAATATTATTTTCTTTTAAAATTGAAATTAATTTATCTAAATCATTTATTTTGCCACTTACTACAATTTGACCTTCAGAATTATCATTTGCAATTTGAACACTTAAATTTTGTTCATTATCTCTTAAGATTTTTTCAATTGTTTCAACTGTAGAGCCTAATACTGCAACCATACCACCCTCTCCTTTAGGAACTGAGTTTTGCATAGCATCTCCTCTTATTCTTAAAATTTTAAGAGTATCTGAAAAATTTAAATACCCCGCACAAGATAAAGCTGAATATTCTCCTAATGAATGGCCTGCAAAATATTTCGCTTTACTCAAATCAATATTAAATTCTTTTTTAACTACGTTATAAATTGAATAGCTAATTAAAAATATAGCAGGCTGAGTATTCGCAGTTAGATCTAATTCCTCTTTTGGGCCATTCAAAATAAGCTTCGATATTGAAAAGTTTAGTGTATCATCTGCTTCTTTAAATAAGTTTTTAACAAGGTCAAAATTGTCATGGAATTCCTTTCCCATACCAACAATTTGTGAACCTTGACCTGGAAAAATTACTGAAAACATATAAAAAAAACTATTAATTTTGCCTTTTTAACTATTGTAATTGAACATTTATAATAGTATATCCTCACTTTTTATTAAAGAACTTAAATGAATTTATACGAACACACAATTATAGCTAGACAAGATACTTCACCAAGTGAAATTAAGCAATTAACAGAAAAATATTCTAAAATTGTTGAAAAAAATGAAGGTGAAATTATTAAAACCGAAAATTGGGGTTTGCTTAACTTATCCTACTTAATTAAAAAAAATAAAAAAGGTAGTTACATTCACTTTAAAATTAAAGGAAAAGGCAATGTGATTGATGAGTTAGAAAAAAATGAAGCTATAGATAAAAAATTATTAAGATACTTAACAGTCAGAGTTAAAAAATTTGATCTTGAGGCCAATTACTTTGCTAAAAGAGACGACGATGACAAAAAAGAAAGTTATAAAAACTAATTATGCCTAAAAGACAAAGTGGTAATAAAAAAGGTAAACAAAGTAATTTCGCAAAATTAAGTATTTTTCAACCAAATAAATATAAATTTAAAAAAACTTGCCCATTATCTGGAAAAGGTGCTCCTGCAGTTGATTATAAAAATGTAAGGCTTTTAAGAAAATATATGTCAGAAAATGGAAAAATTTTACCTTCAAGAATTACGAATGTTTCACAAAAGAAACAAAGAGAATTATCTCTTTCAATCAAAAGAGCTAGAAATTTAGCACTAATATAAAATGAAAGTAATTTTACTAGAAAACCTAAAAAGAATTGGTTCTATCGGCGAAGTGATAGATGTAAAAAGAGGTTATGCGAGAAATTTTTTAATTGCTAATAAAAAAGCATTGTACGCTTCAAAAGAAAATATTTCAGAAGTTGAAAAAATAAAAGCAGATTTATCAAAAAAAGATAATGAGAAGAAAAAAGAAGCTGCTCAAATTTCAGAACAAATTAATGGGAAAGAATATGGAGTTAAAAAACTAAGTACCGAAAACAATGAATTGTATGGTTCAGTTAAACCGACTGAAATTGCAAAATTAATTCAAGAAGAAAATAAAATTGATATCAAACCTTCAATGATACAACCAGTTGAAGAAATTAAATCTTTAGGAAAATTTAAAGTAAAAGTTTCTTTACACTCTGAAGTTGATGCTGAAATTACAGTTAATGTTACTTCAGCTGATACGATCCAATAATTATACATTCTTTTCCCCAACCTTTAATAATAATTTCATTTAAAAGATAATTCTGTAAATTAATTTTTATGGAAAACAATTTAAGTATTGTTAAAGATCAATTTAAAGAATTGCCTAATAACATTGAAGCAGAACAAGCTGTTATTGGTTCAATATTGGTAAGTAATGATATATTTGATGAAATCAGTACCATAATTTCTAGTATTAACTTTTACGATCCAATGCATCAAAAAATCTTTGAAGCTATTGAGAGTTTAATTTACAAAGGAATGCTAGCAAATCCTATTACTCTTAAAAATTATTTTGAAGATGAAAAAGATGATTTAAATGTTCCAGAATATTTAGTTAAGATTACAAAATTTTCCACATCTGTACGTCAAGCAGTTGAATATTCAAAAATAATCTATGACATGTTTGTTAGACGTGAATTGATTAAAATTTCTGAGCAAACAATTGATAGTGCAAAATTAAACGAGCTTGATACTAATGGTCAAACTATTATTGAAAATTCAGAAAGACTATTATTTGATTTAGCAGAAAAAGGTTCATTTAATTCTTCACTGATTAAATTTGATGAAGCCATGAAGCAAACAATTGAAATGGCTTCTGCAGCCTATAAAAACGAAGAAGGTATTGTTGGTGTTCCAACAGGACTAAGAGATTTAGATGATAAACTTGGTGGTCTTCACCAGTCGGATTTAATTATTATTGCCGGACGTCCATCAATGGGTAAAACATCTCTTGCAACAAATATAGCTTTCAATGCTGCACAAAAGTTACAAGACAGTGGTAAAAAATCATCTATTGCTTTTTTTTCATTGGAAATGTCTTCTGAGCAATTATCTACTAGGATTATTTCAGAACAAGCAAGAATTAGTTCTAACGATATAAGAAGAGGAAGAATTTCAGATGAACAATTTGATAAATTTTTAGAAACTTCAAAAAACATCGCTGAACTTCCATTATATATTGACGAAACACCAGCAATTAGTATTGCTGCAATGAGTAATAGAGCTAGACGAATTAAAAGATTATTTGGTCTAGATATGGTTGTAGTTGATTATATTCAGTTAATGAGAGGAACAACATTTAATAAAGATGGTAGAGTCCAAGAGATCTCACAAATTACTCAAGGATTAAAAGCAATTGCAAAAGAATTAGCTGTTCCAGTTGTGGCCCTATCTCAGCTTTCTAGACAGGTAGAGCAAAGAGATGATCACAAACCTCAATTAGCTGACTTAAGAGAGTCAGGTTCAATTGAACAGGATGCTGATGTTGTAATGTTTGTCTACAGAGAGGGATATTATCTTTCAAGAAAAGAACCAAGAGAAGCAACAGTTGAACATGCTGAATGGCAAGCAAAAATGAATGAAGTCGCTCACTTAGCTCAAATTATAATTGGGAAACAACGACACGGGCCAATAGGTAATGTAACTCTTGAGTTTGAAGAGAGATTCACTAAATTTAAAGATACTCAAATTAATTAAATTCCAATATAAAAGAGCTAATGTTTGCTCAATTGTATCAAAATGGTGTTCTTAAAAACCCGAAAATAGTATTTATTTTACTCATTATTGCGATATTGAGCTTTGGATATTACTCTAAAGACTTTAGGTTAGATGCTTCTTCTGAAACTTTATTAATAGAAGGCGATCCTGATTTAGCATATTTAAAAGAAGTAACAGAGAGATATGGCTCAAAAGACTTTTTAATTCTTACCTATACCCCTAATGAGGGGATGGTTACTGATAACTCTATTAATAATCTTTTAAGTTTTAAATATAAAATTCAAAGTCTAAATTGGGTTCATAGTGTAATTACACTTTTGGATGTACCTCTTTTAAGTAATTCAGATGCACCACTTCAAGAAAGGTTAGAAAGTTTTAAAACTCTTAAAGATGAGGGAGTTGATAGAAATCGTGGGTTTAAAGAAATTTTAAATAGTCCAGTTTTTAGAAATTTTGTAATTAGTGAAAATGGAAATACCAGTGGAATAATTGTTAACATTAAAGAGAATAAAAAATTAGAAAATCTTGAAAATTTATCAAAAGAAGAAATTGAAGAATATAAAGATGAAATAAAAAAACAAAATCATGAAAATATATTAGAGATAAGACAAGTAATCCAAAGTTATGGTGATGTGGGAAAGATATATCTTGGAGGAATTCCCATGATAGCTGATGATATGATGACTTTCATTAAAAGTGATATTGTAGTTTTTGGTTTAGGAGTTCTTTTATTTATTATTGCAACTTTATGGTTTGTCTTTAGAAAATTAATATGGATAATTGTTCCAATTAGCAGTTGCTTGTTCTCAGTTGTCATTATGATGGGTTTACTTGGAATTCTTGGTTGGAAAGTAACGGTCATCTCTTCGAATTTTATTGCATTAATGCTTATACTAACAATGGCTATGAATATTCATATGAGTACTCGTTATCTTCAACTTAGAAAAGATTACCCAAATAAAAATAATTTTGAGATTATCTCACTTACAACAAATAAAATGTTTTGGCCAATTTTGTATACAGTTTTTACAACTGTGTTTGCTTTTCTTTCTTTAATCTTTAGTGGTATTAAGCCAATTATCGATTTTGGTTGGATGATGACATTTGGATTGATTATATCATTTATTATTACTTTTACTCTTCTTCCAACTCTTTTAAATTTCGCTCCGACAAAAAATATAACTCTAAAAAAAGAACAAAACTCTAAAATTACAAGTTTTTTAGGTTTGCTCTCCTTGAATAACAAAAATACAATTTTTGGAGTGACTGGAATTATTGTTATTTTAAGTATAGTTGGAATTAGTAAGCTTGAAGTAGAGAATAGTTTTATAAACTACTTTAATAAAGATACTGAAATTTATAAAGGGATGAAGCTTATAGATGAGGAGCTAGGAGGTACAACTCCACTCGAAGTAATCTTAAAATTTCCTGCAAAAGAAAAAGGAGAGAAAAAAATATCAAATGAAGATGATGAATTTGAAGATTGGGGTGATGAAGAAGATGGAGATGATGAAAAATATTGGTTTACTAAAGATAAAATCGATAAAATTGCTTCAGTCCATAATTATTTAGATAGTCTTCCACAAGTTGGTAAAGTTTTATCCTTTTCATCAATTATTGATGTTGCAACACAACTAAATAATAATAAATCTCTTGGAACTTTAGAAATGGGAGTTTTATATTCTAAAATTCCAGAAAGCATTAAAACAGAAATTATTGATCCCTATTTATCCATTAAAGATAATGAAGCTAGAATAAGTTTAAGAATTATTGACTCACAAGAAAATTTAAGAAGAAACGATCTAATTAATAAAATAAATTTTGATCTTAAAAATAAGATAGGTTTGGAAGAAAGTGAGTTTAAATTAGCTGGTGTTTTGATTTTATTTAATAATTTATTACAAAGTTTATTTAAATCACAAATTTTAACTTTAGGATTAGTAATGGTTGGAATTTTTTCAATGTTTATAATTTTATTTAGAAATATTAAATTATCCTTAATTGGAGTTGTTCCAAATTTTATTGCGGCTTTTTTTATTTTAGGAATTATAGGCCTTCTTGGAATTCCACTCGATATGATGACAATTACTATTGCAGCGATTACTATTGGAATAGCAGTAGATAATAGTATTCACTACATATACAGGTTTAAAGAAGAGTTTAATAAGATTAAAGATTACAATAAAACTTTAAAAAAATGCCATTCTACAGTTGGTGTTGCCATATTAAACACATCCATTACAATTGTTTTTGGATTTTCTATTTTAGTTTTATCAAAATTTATACCCACTATTTATTTTGGAATTTTTACTGGATTAGCAATGTTACTTGCAATGATTTCTGTTTTGACATTACTTCCTTCCCTAATATTAATAGTTAAACCTTTTGGTAAATAGTTTGTATGGTAGATACTTTAAAAGATTTTTTTAACGAAACTTCGATAATAGATTTTTTATATCTTGTAATTACAATTATATCTTTAATTCAGTGCTATATAAAAGGTTTTGTATTAAGCATTCTTTCTATGGCTAGATGGATATTGGCCTATGTAATTACTTTAATTTTATTTCCTAGGGTTAAACCATATTTTAAAGATATAATAGATAGTGAGTATGTGCTTGATATAGGATTAGGAATTACTATTTTTATAGTAGTTATTTTTTTGATTTTGTTAATCAACAAAGGAATAAGTAAGGCCATTAGTTATACCGGGATTGGTGGGCTAGATAAAATATTTGGATTCTTTTTTGGATTTATTAGAGCTTATATTATTGCAGTTTGTATATTTTCTGGAGTTCATGTGATCTACAATCACGACAAATGGCCCATAAATAATAATCAATCATACATCTTTCCTTACCTTGAAAAAGGTAGTAATTATCTCATAGAAGAATTTCCTAATGAAAAAACATATCAAGATTCTAAAGAAAAAATTGAAGAACTTTGATCCAAAATTAAAAGAAGAATGTGGGATATTTGGCGTAAGTAATGCAAAAGATGCTTCTGCATTAACAGCTCTTGGTCTTCATGCGCTTCAACACCGTGGTCAAGAAGGTTGTGGAATCGTAACTTTTGATGGAGAAAAATACTATTCAGAAAAAAGATTTGGGTTAGTTGGTGATAATTTTAATAAAGAAAAAGTCCTTAAAAACCTTAAAGGAAATCATGCTATTGGCCACAACAGATACAGCACCACTGGAGAAAATACTCTAAGAAATATTCAGCCTTTTTTTGCAGATACAAATGCAGGAGGTATTGGGGTAGCGCATAATGGAAATTTAACAAACTCCATTGCCCTTAGAAAAAAATTAGTTGAGGATGGAGCTATTTTTTACTCAACTTCTGATACTGAAACAATTGTTCAATTAATTGCAAAATCAAAAAGAACTAAAACAATTGATAAAGTGGTTGATGCTATATTTCAAATTCAAGGCGGTTACGCTTTGGTTATGTTAACACAAAATTCATTAATTGGAGTTAGAGATCCTTACGGTATTAGACCACTTGTAATTGGTAAATTAGGTAACAGTTATGTTCTTGCATCTGAAACTTGTGCACTAGATATTATTGGTGCTAAATTTGTAAGAGATGTTGAAAATGGAGAAATTGTTTTAATAGAAAATGATAAACTAGAAAGTATTAAACCCTTCCCTCCAAAAAAAGTAAGGCCATGTGTTTTTGAATATATTTATTTTGCAAGACCTGACAGTATCCTTGATAATAAAACTGCTTACGAACATAGAAAAAATATTGGTGCTGAACTTGCAAAAGAAAATGATGTTGAAGCAGATATAGTAGTTCCTGTACCAGACAGTGGAAATGCAGCGGCTCTTGGGTTTGCGCAATATTTAAAGATGAATTATGAACATGGTTTAATCAGAAATCATTATGTGGGAAGAACATTTATTGAACCTAGTCAAAAAATCAGAAGTTTAGGAGTTAAATTAAAATTAAATGCCAATCAAACTACTATAAAGGATAAAAAAATTATTTTAATAGATGACTCTCTTGTAAGAGGCACAACTTCTCATAAGATTGTTAAAATGTTATATGATGCTGGCGCTAAAGAGGTGCACGTTAAAATTGCTTGCCCCGAAATTAGATATCCAGATTTCTATGGAGTTGATACTCCAACAAAAAAAGAGTTATTGGCAGCCAATAAAACTAATGATGAAATTTGTGAATATATAGGAGCAAAATCATTAAAATTTTTATCTCTTGACGGATTGTATAAAGCTATAGGTTTTGAAAAAAGAAACGAAACTTACCCACAATTAACAGATCATTATTTTACCGGTGATTACCCAGTAAAACCTATTGATGAATTAGGTGATAACAAAGTTACTCAATTGTCTTTATTAAGCACTGCTTCTAATAACTAAAATGAAAAAAGTAAATTTCACAGAAATGAAAAATGGTACTAAAGAAGATTACCAACTGTTAGAAAAATATGAAAAAAATTTTGAAAGACAGACTGCAGATAGAATTTTAAAATATTTAGCAGCTCAAACAACAACTCTTGAAGGATATCAAATAACAAGATTAGAACATTCGTTACAAGCTGCAACTCGAGCTTATAAAAATGGTGAGAGTGAAGAGATGGTGGTTGCTACATTAATACATGATATTGGTGATGATTTAGCTCCAATGAACCACTCTCAGTATGCTGCTTCAATATTAAGACCATACGTATCTGAACGAACTTATTGGATAATTCAGCACCATGGATTATTTCAAACTTATTATAGTGCTCATCATTTAGGTGGCGACAGAAATGCTAGAGATAAATTTAAGGATCATGAGCATTATCAAGCTACTATTAATTTCTGCGAAAATTATGACCAATCCTCTTTTGATCCAAATTATAAAAGTATGAGTTTGGATGAATTTTCACCTATGGTTAAAAGGATTTTCTCTAAAACACCTTATTATTATCTTTAAATTATATAATAAGATACTATCTAACTATCCATGATTAAGTCTAAAGAACAAATAATTGAATATTTTAAATCTGGCATCAAACGGACAAACGATTTTAGAATAGGAATTGAACATGAAAAATTTCTTTTTGATAATCATGATAATAAAAGAATTAGTTATTCAAAAATAAAAGAAATGTTTGCAGCTTTATTAGAGTTTGGCTGGAATCCTATTTTAGAAAAAGATAATATTATTGGATTAAATAAAGGTGGAAAAAATATTACTCTTGAACCTGGAAACCAAATAGAATTATCAGGAGAAAAACTTAATCATATACACGAAGCATGTGCTGAGTCTCAAGATTATTTATTTGAATTAAGACAAGTTACTAAAAAATTAAATATTAGTATTATTAGCGCTGGTTTTGATCCAATCTCAAAGTTAGAAGAAATTCCAAATAATCCTAAACAACGATATGAACTAATGACTAAAGATATGCCATTAGGTGGTGAGCTTAGTTTAGATATGATGTATCGAACCTGCGGAACTCAATTAAATATTGATTACAATTCAGAAGAAGATTTTATTAAAAAATTTAAAGTAGTTAACTCTATTGTTCCAATTTCGATCGCATTATTTGCAAACTCATCGATAGTTGAAAAAAAAAATAGCGGTTATTTATCTTATCGATCAAAAGTTTGGCAAAGCACTTCTAGAGGGGGACTACCAAAACTATTTTTAGAAAATTTAAATTTTGAAAAATATGCTGAATTTGTAATGAACTTTCCAATTTTATTTATTCAACACAAAGACACTTACATTTCAGGGAGAAAATATACCTTTGCAGATTTTATGGATGGTAAAATTGATGAGATAGGAAACCGATTACCAACAGAAAGCGATTTAACCACTCACTTAAGTACAATTTTTACAGAAAATAGACTTAAAAAATATATTGAACTTAGATCTATGGATACTTGTGGTTGGGACTGCCTTTGTGCAGGTCCAGCATTTAATGTTGGAATGCTCTATGGAAACTTAGATGAAGTTCATGAATTAATTTCAAATTGGGATAAAGATAAAATTATTAACGCTTATCTTGAAGCTCCTCAAAAAGGTTTTAATACCCAACTAATGGGTAAAGATCTTCTTTACTGGGCAAAAGCTTTGTTGGATTTATCAAGAAAAGGTTTAGAGAAAAGGGATGTTTTAAATAAAAGTGGCAAAAATGAAACTTTATTTCTAAATCATTTACAAAAAGTAATTGATAACAAAGTAACGAACGCAGATCATATGATCAGTAAATTTTCTAAAAATGAAGATTTAAGTGAATTATATGACAAATAAAATCGTTGCTATTCAAGGAAATCACCCTTCCAAACTAAACCCTATTACAGATACGAGTGTTTTTCTTGCTAACGAGATTCAAAGTAAAAACTATAAAATCTTTTATTACGATCCTAAAGATTTATCAGTAATTAATTCAAAAGTTATAGCTTCAGGATTTTTTATTAAATTTGACTATTCAAAAACGAACTTTTTTAAAATTTTAAAAAAACAAAAACTAGATCTTACAAAATGTAAATTTATTCTAATTCGTCAAGACCCTCCATTTAATCTAGAATATATTTCAGCAACTTACATTCTAGATACTATTAAAGATAAGGTTAAAATTTTAAATAACCCTACTGCAATAAGAAATGTGTCTGAAAAACTTTATTCAGTTAAATATCAAAAATATATGCCAAGCACTATTTTTACTCAAAATATTAATGAGATTAAAAACTTTTTTAAAATACATAAAAAGGTAGTTTTAAAACCTATCCATAGTTATAGCGGAAATGACATACATCTTTTAAATAAATTTAATTCAAAATTAATTAATCAATTTATTAAAAAACATGATCATATTATGTGTCAAAAATTTTTACCTAAGATTACCAAAGGAGATAAAAGAGTTTTTTTAATAAATGGTAAAGTTTGTGGTGCTATATCTCGAGTTCCAAAACAAGGTTCTTTTTTAAGTAATATGAGCAAAGGTGCAAAACCAATTAATATCAAACTAACTCGTGCTGAAAATAGAATTTCAAAATTAATTGCTAAAGATCTTAAAAAAGAAAATATTTTTTTTGCAGGGATTGATTTTATAGATCATAAATTAAATGGGGACATTAACGTAACCTCTCCTACTGGATTAAAAACATTATATGATTTATCGGGAATTAATCTTGCAAAAACATTTTGGAAAGAATTAAAAGCATGAAAAATTTATCAAACCAACATAAAGGATCTTTATTAGCATTTGTTGCTGTAATGCTAATAACTCCTGACTCTATATTTATTAGACTCTCTAATATTGAAACTTGGGGAATGCTTTTTTATAGAGGTGCAATCCCTTTTGTGGTTGTGCTTATTGGGCTTATTTTTTTTTATAAAAATAATCTCTTAAAAGCTTTGATAGGTATTGGGTATCCCGGTATTTTTTACGTTATAAGTTTTTCTATCTGTAATATTACTTTCATAATCTCTATTCAAAATACCAATGTAGCTAATACTTTGGTAATGATTGCAATGGCACCAATGTTGTCAGCTATATTGGGTAGCATCTTTCTAAAAGAAGTGCCCGACCAAAAAACTTGGATTGCTATAATAATAACTTTAATTTCTGTGACTTATATTTTTCACGACTCAATGGAGATGGGTAATTTTTATGGAGATTTATTTGGTTTAATTACTGCTTTTGGTCTAGCTTGTAACGCTGTTATTGCAAGATATGCCAAGAATAGAGATTTAGTACCATCTGCTGTAATTGGTAAACTTTGTGTTGCAGTTTTTGCTTTTTTTTTCGTAGATAGTTTTTCTCTAGTAGGCACAGATTTAATAATTGTACCTTTAATGTGTGTAATGTGTGTTGCTATTCCTTTTGTATTAGTAACAATTGCACCAAGATTTATTCCAGCTGAAGAAGTTAATTTATTTTTTCTATTGGAAACCATTATAGGCCCTTTTTGGGTATGGATGATAATAAAAGAACAGCCAAGCATTGAAACCATCCAAGGTGGAACAGTTATCATTTTGACGATCGCAATTCACTCCTTTCTTAAGCTTAAAAAATCATAAATCCTAAAAGACAATTAACTTGATTTGGCCACAAATCAGAAATAGATACCGATTCAAATGGAAAAAGTATTAAAAAATTCATGGGCTTTATTTTTAGGAATGGGAGCACTTATGCTTGCCTATGGATTTCAAGGATCATTACTTGGTGTAAGAGCTGTTAAAGAAGAATTTAGTTTAGCTGCAACTGGGTTTATGATGTCTGGTTACTTTGTTGGTTATTTCATTGGAGCTAAAACTATTCCTCAAATAATTTCACGTGTAGGGCACATTAGGGTTTTTGCAGCATTTGCATCTATTGCATCACTAGTAGTTTTAATTCACGCTGTATACGTAAGTCCTTTTATTTGGTTTTTACTAAGAGTGCTTACTGGAATAAGTATGGTCTCAATTTATACTGTTGCTGAAAGCTGGCTAAATGACAGAGCAAATAATAAAAATAGAGGAAGTGTCCTATCAGTTTATATGGTTATTATATATGGTGCTATGGGATTTGGAATGTTTTTACTAAACTTTAGTGATCCACTTAACTTTCAGCCCTTTATATTAATTTCTGTTATAACTTCAGCTGCACTTATTCCAATATTACTTACAAAAAGAAAAGCTCCGACATTTAAAAAAATATCAACAATGTCTTTGCAAGAAGCTTTTATTTCATCTCCATTTGGAATGGTAAGTTCATTTTTTTATGGAACGATCCAATCTGCATTATTTACCTTGCTTGCAGTATACGCAACAACTATGAATTTTTCTATTTTTCAAATTTCATTAGTTACATTTTTACTTGCAATTTCTGGTGCAATATCGCAATGGCCAATTGGAAAATTATCTGACATGTATGATAGAAGAAAAGTAATTATAATTGTAACTTTTGCAGCAGCTTTTTTTGCTTTTTGTGCAATTCTATCCTCAAAACAAATGTATTTGCCGGGTGAGTTAGCAACAAGTAAGTTTTGGTTTTATGTTTTTTTAATTTTATTTTCTTTTTGTAGTCTACCAATGTTTTCTCTAATTTTAGCTCACACTAATGATTTTATTCCTAAAGAAAAATTTGTAGCAGCAGGTGCTAGTTTACAGTTTATATTTGGAATGGGCGCTATGGGTGGACCTTTTCTATGTTCAATTTTTATGGGTATTGTAGGTCCAAATGGTTTCTTCATATTTTTATTATTTTTTCATTCATTGATTGGCTTTTATGGTATTCATAGATCTAGAGTTAGACCTGTTGTTGAAAACCCAGACTCTCAGTTCGTTGCAATGCCACAATCAATTACTCCTGCTGGAATTGAATTAAACCCATCTACCGAACCCATTGAAGAACCAATAAAGCCAGTTGTAAAAGTTGTTAATGAAGACAATAAACCTTTTAACTTTTAATTTATAAACTTAAGTTATTTAACAAATAGTCACTATATTGTTATTTAATAACCTAAATTTCTATCAATTTGATTTATTAACTCTTTATCTTCTATAAATAATTTTAAGTTTTTGAAAAAAATTTTTAACACCATTTCAATATAATTACCTTGACTATCTGATGAAATGTGTGGGGTAATTATTAAATTAGGTGTATCCCAAAGATTAGAGTTTTTTGGAATGGGTTCGTGAGAAAATACATCCAAAATTGCTCCTGCTAATTCATTCTTTTCTAATTTAATTCTTAAAGCCTCATAATCTAAAACAGATTGTCTTCCAATATTTACAATTCCACAACTAGATTTAAGACTGTCTAATCTGATCTTGTTAATCAGTCCTTTGGTCTCTTGTGTTTCAGGAACCGCAAGATATAAAAAGTCAGCAACTGGTAATACATCATCTATTTTATCAAAAGTAATTACCTTTGAGCAACCTTCAACAGCTCTTCCCCTTCGGTTCACACCAATTACTTCAGCTCCAAGTTTACTGATATGCTTTATCATTGATCCACCTAATGAACCTGTTCCAACTACCACCACTTTAAATCCATCAATAGGTTTACTAAGCAAAGTTACAAATTCTTTATTTTTTTGATTTGTAACTATTTTAGTCATCTGGTTTTGAAGCATTAAGATGCTCATTAAACCAAACTCTCCTGCTTTTTTTGCATGTACGCCACTGCTATTTGTTAAAACAAGATCCTCCTTCATCCAATCAAAAGGAGATAAATGATTAACACCAGCAGAACTAACATGAATCCATTTAAGTTTTGGTGCAATAGTTTTAATATTTTCAGTTGGAAACTGCCAACCTAATAAAATATCTGCATCTTTCATAGATGAGAGATAATTATCGTCATCCCAATCTACTAAATATTCAATCTTGTCTTTAATTTCTGGGTGTTCACTAAGTCCTTTTTCAAATTCTTCCTTGGTAATTGTGCTATGTTTTTCACCTTCAAGATCACAGGGTAAAAAACCCTCTTTCCAGTGGTTATTCCTTATATGAATTTTAATTTTATTCATGTGTGAAAATTATCTTATCTTTAATTTCTCTATATTGGGAATATATATTATCATATAAATTAATAAAAAAAATTATGCCTACATTTGATGTAATCAGTAAAATCAATTATCAAGAATTTGATAACGCTCTTGCTAACTGTTTAAGAGAGATTAGCAATCGTTATGACTTTAAGGGACTTAACATCTCAATTGAACGAAAAGATAAAACTATCACAACACTTGCTACAGATGAGCTAAAATTAAAGCAAGTAAATGAGTTATTAGAAACTCACCTTGTGAGAAGAAAAGTAGATCCCAGAGTATTAAGTGTTAAGAATTCAGAAGGTGCAACTGGTGGAACCATTAGACAAGTAAGTGAATTAAAAGAAGGAATAAGCCAAGAAAATGCTAAAAAAATAATTGGAGATATAAAAAAACTTAAACTTAAAATCCAGATCAAAATTCAAGGTGAAGAATTACGTGTAGATGGAAAAAAACGAGACGATCTTCAAGAAGCCATAGCTGCAATTAAGGCAATTGATATTGGTCTTCCTATTGAATTTATCAATTTTAGAGATTAACTATCTCTATAATTTAAATAGGATATGAATAAAATTTTATACAACTTAAAAGAAAGTAGAATTTTTCAATTTGTTGTAATTTCAATTATAATATTAAATGCAATAACAATTGGAGTTAATACTTACAATTTAAGTGAATTTACTACACAAGCAATAAATTATTTAGATTACTCAATTACTGTTTTTTTTGTGATTGAAATTTTAATCCGATTTATTGGAGAGCCTAAAAAATTAAATTTTTTTAAAAGTGGGTG
>Ga0233432_10001496_pt1 | contig 22668 bp, 27 predicted proteins | sample SI_122_August201_6_FD_179870 | JGI IMG/M metagenome (GOLD analysis project Ga0233432, IMG submission 179870) | Seawater microbial communities from Saanich Inlet, British Columbia, Canada - SI_122_August2016_10_MG | ecosystem: Environmental > Aquatic > Marine > Inlet | place: Canada: British... | reverse complement strand
GTGCTTTGCATAGCCGCAACATACGTCTACGTCTGCCTGAGTGAAGAAACGAAATATTTGCGTAAGCAATAATTTATTTCCTTCTGTCAGTTTCTCCCGATAGTCCCGCAAGTCATCCGCAAGGTTAACTTCATCTGGCAACCAATGCATATGCTGTTGTGACTTATAGTGTTCAAAAGCCCAAGGGTAGTTGAACGGTTTATAGTATTCTCTTTCTGTGAGAAGATTCATTAAAAGCTCTCCATGACTTCTTCGAAGTCGCTGTATCCTCCGACCCATTCACCGTTTACTCTTATTTGAGGAACGGTTTTGGCACCGGGAAATAATCTACTAAATTCTTGTACTGAGCGGTTGCTATCAATATATGTATAGTCCAAGCATAGTTCCTCTGCAAGCTCTACTGCTTTTTCACAGAATCCACACCCATCTGCTCCATAAATTTCTATATCCATTTCTACCCCTCACATGCTAGACAAGCATCTTCGTCTATAGACTCAAAAATACGTTGTCGTAGTGCTTCGTCTGATACTTTCTCTGCTCGCTTATATGCTTCGCTTCGTAGATAGTATAGAGTTTTTACTTTCTTTTTCCACGCCTGCATATGTATAGCATGAAGTTCCATTTTCGATACATCTGCGGGAAAGAACACGTTTAGAGACTGACTCTGACAAATATGTTTTTGTCTATCTGATGCCATATCTATAACCCATCGCTGATCTATCTCTACAGCTGTTTTAAATACATCCTTTGTCCAGTCATCCAGAAAATCAAGATGTTGTACTGATCCACCATTTGTAACAATATCCTTCCAAACTTCCTCCGTGTCCATTCCTAGATCTCGGAGTAAATCTTCCAAATATTCGTTCTTTTGTAAAGAGGTACCGCTTTTAGTTTTTTGTGCATATGCATTAGCACGGTAAGGCTCAATACTAGGACTCGTGTTACCACAGATAATACTAGATGAAGCATTTGGAGCAACAGCCAGTAAATGACAATTACGCATACCTGTGCCATGTGCATCAGGCGCATCTCCTCGCTCCAACGCAAGCTGTCGACTAGCAGTTTCTGCGAGAGATTTAATGTGCCAGAATATAGACATATTACGTCCTTTCGCCATCGCTGATTCAAACGGAATATTGTGTCTTTGTAAGTAGGCATGAAACCCCATCGCTCCTAAACCAATGCTTCTTTCTCTCTCTGCGCTAAATCTTGCTTTTTCTAGCTCATCGGGCGCATTACGAATAAAATGAGTAATAACATTGTCTAGCATTCGTACTAGATCAGGAATAAAGTGTATATCATTACTCCATTCATCAAATTCTTCCAAGTTTACACTCGACAAGCAACATACTGCCGTTCTCTCTTCATTAGTGGGCAATGTGATTTCACTACACAAATTAGACTGGTGTACTTCTAAGCCTAGGTCTTTTTGACAATCAGGGAGTGCTTCTTGTACGGTGTCGCCAAACATAATGTAAGGCTCGCCTGTTTCAACACGATTTTGTATCAATTTCACCCAAAGTGTTTTAGCCGACACAGTTTTAGTTACAATTCCTGAATGAGGATCAATAAGATCCCAACTATCGTCAAAGCCTTTGGAGATAGTGGCGCCTTCGATAAGTTCCATGAAACTGTCTGGAACAACCACGCCGTGATGCAAATTAGTAGACTTGCGATTAATATCTCCCCCAGTAGGCTTACGAACATCTAAAAACTCCTCTATCTCGGGATGATTCATAGGCAAGTAAGCTGCGTAGCTTCCTCTACGAGTAACCCCCTGAGAAAAAGCGAGCATTTCTGCATCAACTACTTTAAGGAAAGGAATTACTCCAGTCGACTCTGACCCCGCTGAGGTTGTAGAACCTACTGAACGTACATCGCCCCAATAACCACCAACACCTCCCCCAACAGAGGAAAGAAACGCATTTTCTGTATAATGGCCTGTAATACCAGCCCTACTATCGTCTACATAGTTAAGAAAACATGAAATAGGTAATCCACGAGTTGTTCCTCCGTTAGACAAAATAGGAGTTGAAAACATAAACCACAGCTTACTAGCATAATCGTATAAGCGCTGAGCATGCGCCTCATCGTCTGCAAATGCTTTTGCTGCTCTAGCAAAGGCTTGTTGTGGGGAAGTCTCCCCATTTACTAAGTATCTATCTTGTAGAGTTTTGATGCTAAACTCTGAGAGATAGCGGTCTCTTTTAAAATCAATTTTTATATTCATTTAATACACTTCCAATATTTTCAATATTGTCTTGACCAATCGCATCATCACAATACGTGATTAGATCCATTAACTCGTAGTTAACGAGTAGTTGTTCTGCATTTTCATTGAGTGACTGAATATATTTATATCTACTCTCAAGAGGACAAGCAGTATAAATATCAAAAGCAGTCCCGTAGTCTCGTATAAGATCTACGGCTCTCTTTGGTCCAATGCCGGGAATTCCTGGCACATTATCGCCTTTATCCCCAGTAAGACATTTCATAGATATGTAGTCTTCTGGCCTAACTTCGTAATGCTCTTTCCAGTTGTCCAATCTTACTTCTTTTCTTGTTACATAGGAGAAACGCCCTACTTTTTCTTGTATAAGCAAATCCCAGTCTCGGTCACTTGATATAAGCCACATATACTCTAAGTCGTATTTATCTTTGTGCTTTACTAAGTGCGCTGCAATGTCGTCTGCCTCTACTCCTTTGTACCTAAGTATTGGGTAATCTTCTGCGAGAACTTCTAAGCTCGCTTCGAATTCTTCAAAGAACTCTTCGAAAGCAAGTCTCTCTGCCTCTGTCTGCTCTGCAAACTTTTCTTTTCGGTTCTGTTTATACTCAGGCGCTATGCCTTTTCTATATGTAGAAGAACCCCAATCCGCAGTAATAATGATGTTGTTACAATCATATGACTTTGCTAGACTTTTTACCGTATCTTGATAATCGTAACGAAAATCTGTACGGCCTTGATGTTTCCAACGAAACGCCAAGTTTAACGCATCCACTACTAATGTAGAGTTTGCGTTTTTATTTATCATCTTGTCTGTTAAATTAAAAGCCATCTACAAACCTCGTATTTTCTTGTTTAAGCCACGTTTCTGCTAGTAAGACGTAACAGTCTAACCATTCGATACGTAGCCACTCGTTTGTCTCTTCAGGCAATAAGTTTGTAACTACAAATACTGGCGATCGATTATACTTGAAGAACAACAAAGGCTCTTGGTTACCACCTGCCGCCTGTTGTAAGAGTTTTACCCACCAACGTATTAAGTTATTTGTCTTTTTTGCCGTAAAAATTTTATCCGATAAAGGAGAACTTTCATAGTTTTTTACTTCTATACAGAAGCGATTCTTTGCGTGAGGAACATACAAGTCTCCTTTTAAGTATTCGAGAGCGCCTGAAGCAGGAACTCTCTCAAACTGAAGATCGGTAGCATCTCTGAGCATATCTCGAACTAAGTATTCGCCTCTAGCTCCCTTAGCTCTACTATCAACCATGCTCTCTACAAATCTCCTCAAGCATCTCCAGCTTTTCTTTACACTCAGCTGCTTTTGCTATTTCTTCTTCAATTGCTGCCATAATATCAGGGTGTTCCCCAATACCTGCAGGATGCTCTAAATACATACGCACATTTGCTTTGTGGTATTGTACTTTTCCTAGAAGATACGAGGCCATGCCTTCTGCTATAATATTTTTTGTTTTCATTTCTAAGTCCTGTTAAGGCAGTATTAGATAAGGGGTCTCTGATACATATAACTCTTTTTTGTCTTTGTGCATAAATAATACATCTGCTTGAACTAAATAGTTATCTGAATATAGATGTTCCAAAATACCTACTGCATAAAATCCTTTGGAGGAGAGTACTTTAGTAAGGCTGTCAAAACTAGCGCCTCCTCTGTTATAGTTGATTATGGGCATTTCTAATTGTATAAATGTAGTATTTTTAAGAGAGTTTTGTCCTCCTAAAATAATATCTAACTCTGACCCTTGAGTATCAATTTTTACAAAGTCAGGTGCAGGTATATTTTTTGCGAGTACAGAGTCGTCTAAGGTCACTGTCTCTACACTAGTACACATAGGGTTTGAGTAATGAAGAGTGTTTTCTAGATAATAAGATTCTCCAGTATCTATGCCCCCGTTCGAATAAAAAGTAACTTCTTGTTTTCTACTTGATAATACTTCTATATAGTAGCGTTCTCCTTGTAGAGAATTCTCACAGTTTGCATTGGCTTCGAATAAGTAGAACTCTGCCTCTGGTAGCACGGTACGCATAGATTTTGTCCAGGCTCCTACACAAGCTCCTATATCATATACTGTTTTAATAGGAATATTATAGGATTCAATGAACTCTTTTAAATTAAACATTAGTGCTCCAATTTACTTATGTTGCCTGATTTTACTACTTCTACTTTATCTAATAAAGGGTGAGTCCACCCGTGACTAACAACATAAGTGTTAAGGTCTTCTCCAAGTAAAACTTCCACTAACTTTTCTCGCCCAGTATCGTCTAATACATTGATAACTTCATCAAGAAATAGAATGTTAATTCTAGACTTTGATATACTGCTCATCAATTTACGAATGGCGATAAGTGTGGCTGTATTTACTCTTGCTAGTTCTCCCGAAGAGAGAGCTAGAATATCCACTATGTTACCATTGTCTGTTATTTGTACATTTAACTTATCGTTAGACACTACAAATTCAAGTGTAAAGCGACCGTCTGAAAGCTCTGCAAGATAGTGATTTGTTAATTCTTCTAGTTCTTTTACTAAATTTTCTATCTTATAAGCTAACAGACCGTTAGTGCTAAAAGCTTTTTTCAATACTTCTAAATTACTGGAGATTTCTCTTTCTTTATTCAAGAGTTCTTGGTGCCCATTTAGTTGTGATTGAAATTCCTCTGTTTGCTCAAGTATTACTTGTATCCGCGTGTTTCTTTTAGTGACTCGTTCATTTTCTCGTGCAACCCTAACCAGTTCTGTCTTTGCATCCGATATTCTAGTCTGAATGTCGTTAGCGCGACTACCAAGCTCCTGTTTATCCAGCGGAGATGACGGTAGGCTGTTGTCAATGCTCCTGTACAAATCTTCCCAATCTTTTTGAGTTTTTTGGGAAGTTCGAAACTCTGCATTGTTTTGTTTAATTTCTGATATTCTTCGTTCAATTTCATTTTGTCGTTCCTTTGCAGACATAATTTTATTAGTCTCTAAAGAAAGTAGAGACTCTATAAAAGTAGAGTCTACATCTTGTTCACAAGTAGGGCATTTATCTCCTAATTTGCTCAATTTATCTAAAAGTTTCTTTGACCCCGCTACTGCCTGTGATAGACTTCCACCCTCGGCTTGAAGGTCATCATACGATTGTACGCTATCTACATTACAGTTTCTGGCAGAATCAATATCTATCTTACTTAGCATACTTTTATAAGTATTATTCTGAGAAATCTTTTTATTTTTCTCAGAGATATTTTCAATTTCAATCATAAGACTGGCGAGTTCTTTCTCATCGTCTTCCGTCTCAATTGAAATTTCAGACAGAGGAAGTATATTCGTATCACTCAATTTATTATCAGACAACCATTTTTCGATGGTTGCAGTCTTTGACTCTATGCCTGTTAGTACAATCGAAGTCTGTCGGGACTCTTCTTTAAACAGCTCGAATAATTCAATGTAGTGTTCTAAGTGAAGCAGATCTATTAGAAACTTTTTTCTATTTGTATCTGTTGCAGTTAAGAATTGCAAACTACTATTAGTATTCTGGTAAACTAACTGAGAGAAAGTTTTGAAATCAATTCCAATTATCTCTTGCAAAGTTTTATATGTATTAGTCGCTGTATGTGAGCTAATATCTTCGCCATTTTCTAACAACTTGAGTTTAATACTAGATTTTCTATCTATTACTACCTCGTATCTTTTGTCATCTTTTGTAAAATCTAGCTGAATATTATAGCCAGAATTCACGTACCTGTTAGGTATATCGGCTTTTTTAATGCCTTTTGAGTTTTTGTTATATAACGCTTCTTCGATAATTAACGGTATGGACGACTTGCCCATACCATTAGTACCAACAAGCTGAGTTACAGTATTACTACTAAGGTCCAACTCGTTATCCGCGCCATAGCTGAAACAATTACTCCATTTCAATTTTTGTAGCGTAATCATTAAATATCCCTACTATTTGCGGTATTCTAGATTCTGATATTTCTAGAATATAGGTTAAATACTCTACTAGCTCTTCTTGAATACTCATTTCTTTGTGCATGACAAGAGTAGCTTCGCTACTTCGTTTTACAACTTTCTTATCAAGAAGATCACTATTCTTAATGTTAGCTAGCTCTTGTATATCTCCTTCAATCTCATAAATTGTATGGTGGTAATCTGTAGGTATCATTTCATCTGTACTTGAAACGGTTTTCCGTATAAGTTGTGGCAGTTCAAATGAGTCCCACATCCACGACCAATTTTGTGGATTAATTAAAAGGTACCCTGTCTGTACTTCGTTTCTATGAAATGAAGTAGTCATGGGACTACCTGGGTATACTATGTTTCTTTGAGTATTGCTATGTGCATGCAAGTCCCCTGCAAATACAACAGGAAAATCTTCAAACCTCTCCAGGTCTACCTCAGGCTTTACGTGCGGGGGTATCTCTCCTCGAACATGAGTAAAGAGAGGCTTGGTTTTATCAAACTTCTCAATACTGTCCTTTCGATGTAGATCGGCATAGGGTAATATTCCATACCCTAAGCCGGGGTCTATATAAGAAATGTCTACAATGTGTACCAAAGGGTTAATATCTCGTGAAACTTGTCTCAACTGAGTAAAGAAAGTTTTATTTTTCTTTGTAGCTTCATGATTACCGTCATAGATGATAGTTGGAATAGTTATATTACGAATAAACGAAAAATAAAGCTCCAACTCTTCCATGTTCGGCAGACGGTCAAATAAGTCTCCTCCTATAATATGGGAAGTACACTGCTTTTCTAAGGTATGAATCTGATCGAAAAACAGTTTGTACCTATTTAAAGCCCACTCGCGTGGAACATTCTTTTGTCCTAGCTTGATGTGCCAGTCTGCCGTAAATAAAATCATGATACGTTGAATTCATCTTCTAAAGTTTCGTCAATATCACCAGCACTATCTTCACGGATTTCGTCAAGGAGTGCTTTTTGTGCATCTGGAGTAGGACGAGGCATTACATCATCCATAGACTTCAGTTCTGCAACAGCGGCCATCTCGTTCTCACTGAGAGCACGTTGCTTGCACTTTAGTACTTGTAACTGATACTCTACATTGTAGGGCAAAGGTCCAGTCTTTACACGCTTGAATTTTACATCCCAGCCTGTGCTTGGGTCTGTAGGATCACCCAAGTCTTCTGCAGCAGTTAAGATAGCTTCAAAAAGCTTCTTCTTGAGGTTGACAATTTTTACTTCGCCGTTATCAAGACACTGCATAGCGTAGCTCCAGCCACACTTAAGATCTGGATAATATTCACGAATCCAATCTTTTTCTTTGTTGTTAAAACGCTCTTCGTTGCGGTCAAAAGACAAACACTCAAAAGGAATGTTCTTACCGTTCTTACCTTCTAGCCAATATACATATCGTGCTAGTACATCTCCAACTAGACGAATTTCATTGTCTCCGTCACGATAAGAGTAAGAGGTAATTGATGATTTTTTGTTGCCGCCTGCTGTTTTGTTAAATGATAGTGCCATTAGTGTAATTTCTCCTTATTGACTTCTTCGTACAAAAAATGGATGTCACCACCTTCCGCATAGAGTAGTCTATTTTCATTAAATAATTCTGGAGCCAGTTCGCAAAGAATTGAGTCCAGTGTGGTTTTCCCAGTTGCTAAATAGTCCGCATAGGGACGCATTGAAGCTAGAGCAAGATACTGGGCTATCTCGCTATATTCGTATTTATAAGCATTAAACAATAGAACGTCTGGGTGTACCAAAAAGGATTCGCCAGAAAAGCTAATATTAGTATACTTATAAAGTCTGTCATATTTATTTCTCGGTATTGCTGCCGTAGTCATCATTTTGAAGATTAAAAAGATAGCAAAAGGGCTTCCTTCGGCTGTCTTAAATATCTTATTCCAATTATATAACAACATATTATACACTCATCTGAAGTATTTGTCAAGAAGTATTTTTTCTAGGTTCAAAGCTGCTTAATCTGATAACCTTGCTTCATATAATACCCCATTCTGTTTGACGCTTGTCTCTGAGCTGTTTTCCCTTTCAGATGAATGTCAATTACTACCGGGTCTCTCTTACCTTCTAGCTTTCGTATAACTCTACCAATAAGCTGAGTAAGTAAAGGATCATTATTTATTGGAGTAGCAAGTATTAAACAACTTAATGTGTTTACAGAGATACCTTCCGAAAAAATTGCTTGAGTTCCGTATAGTATCTCCTTGTCACCGTATAGTATTTCATCCACGAGTTTTTCTCTGTCCTCATGAGCAACCTCACCCGTAACACAAACAGATTTCTCACCAGTCAGTTCGGCGCAGCTTTTCAAGAAGTGAACTCTATCTGACACCACCAACACTTTGTGGCCTCTGGCCGCATATGCCGACGCCATCATGGCAACTGAGTGCCTATACTCGTCATTATTTACAAGAGTGTTGACTCTTTTGGCCCAAGGTATGTTTGCGCCATCTGGAAATCTTACTTCCGACCTATAAATATGTATAGTAGGTGTCATAAAATTTTCTTTTGGGGGTTTAAATACATTTGGGCTAAAATAGTCACGAAATACCACATGTTTTCCATCTTTACGCTCAATTGTACCAGAAAGCCCAATTTTATATCGAGCATGGCTAGCATCAATAATTTTAGCAAAAGTGGGCGAAGACACATGATGCATCTCGTCAAGTATTATAGTTCCGAACTCTTTCCTGATTTTGTCAATGTTACGATACAATGTTTGAGTATTACCAATAACCACAGGGCTATCGGTATCAAACCTACCACTTCCAATAATTCCAGGTTCAATTCCATAGACTTTCTCTACTTCCTTTGCCCATTGATTACGCAAAGGGACTGTGTGGGTTACCACAAGTGTTTTTTGTCCTAGCTTACCAGCAATAGCAAGACCTGTAAAGGTTTTACCCCAGCTTACCCAAGCATTAATAATAGAATTATCTTCCAAACTGTTATAAACATCCTGCTGACTTTGTCGTAACTCAAACTTGAATTCAGGAAAATCAGCAGGAATGTTTAGTCTTTTATCCACAACCTCGTAACCGCTTGGTATTAAGTCAATACGTCCAATTGGTATAGATACCAGATTTTCGCGCACCCGCTGCAGATTCTTAATAATCTGTGGAGGATCATTAGGGTTTTGTGGCGGAACTTTGTATGTCAAAGCCTCTGAAAGAGTTTTTCTCAGCTCGGGCGTACACTCCATAAAAATACGATTACTTAATACAGCTTTCATTATAATCCTAGACGGTCCTTTGCTATGATGTATTCTTTTACGAAGTCACTTCTTACAATATCATTGATTTCAAAGTCAACAATATCAAAGCACTCCATAGCTTTTAATACACGGATGAAATCTCGTAAACCATTCTTAGATAAATCGGCTTGACGAAAGTCCCCACAAAATATAACTCTACACTCTTGCCCCACACGAGTAATGATAGAGTCTAATTCGTGAAATGACATATTCTGACACTCATCTACAATAATTGTGGCATTTCTTAGTGTAACACCACGAATAAAAGATGTTGTCATAAAATGTACTAGACCTTTTGTTTTTAAAATTTGGTAGGCGTCCCCTCGTTGAAATAACTCAATACAAATATCTTTGTACGGCTCTTCATAAACAGATGCTTTCTCTTTTTCGTTTCCTGGCAAGAATCCTATATCTCTTGTAGGTACTGCACTACGAATAAGTACTAATTTATCGTAGGTGCCTTTAATCATATCATCAAAGGCGAGGTAACAAGAAATAAATGTTTTTCCTGTACCTGCTACTCCATGTAAAACCATGTTTTTATCGCTTTCAAAAGCTAATAATTGGTTTTTAGTGAGAGGTTCAATTTCTTGCAAATCTAAGTTTGCGCCTTGTAGTGTTTTAGATCGTTTACCCATATAATATCATACTTTCCTTCGAGTGTCCTTTAAGAGTTCTTCGGAATACTCGTATAAAATCCACGGAACTTTTCCGTAGTGTAGGACTCCTGCATACCGCATTTCAGTAGCAGGAGGACGAGGTATAACAAAACGATTCTTTACTCCATGAAGCGTAAGCACAGAAGCAGTATCTTTTTGCTGTACAGCCTGAATTCTATAGTATTTTAGTTTACAGAACTCAGTTTTTTCATAGATAAATGGAAATCCATTAGTATCTATAAAAGTATTTACTTTAGACTTCAATAACCCTCTAAAGTTTTCTATCTGGTGTTTTAAAGGGTACAGATTCTTATGAGGTGTTTGCACACGTCTAATTCCTAGTGTATCTCCGGACATATTCTTATCATCTATAATCTGTCCTTCTAGAAACAAGAGTCCATCCTGCCTATCCCAGTTACCACTAGGCATAATATAGACAGGAAATCGAATCTTACTAATTGTATTATATTGTATCACCATACATTTTTGAGAATTTTCCGAGGGAGTAGTCTTCTGCAACATCGAAGTCGCATCCAACCGGGGCTCCCGGAATAGATAGTCCTCTATCCATTTGTATAAACTGTAACAGCTTTTCGTTATAGTGTTCAATTTCATCCTCTGGAACTTCTGCAAGAATAGAGTCGTGTACAAGCGCAAAGATTCTAGCCTTCATATTGTTCGCTTTTATGTATTCGCCCATGTCTATTGCGCCAAGTAGATTAATATCAGAAGCAGCGGACTGAACCAAAAAATTAAGACCAGAACGAATGCTATGACTCCTGATGCCCGCATCGGTGGACGCAACGTTCGGAAGCCTCCTCTTCCTACCAAAGAAAGAATAAACGAAGCCATTTTGTTCAATAAATTTTTGATTATCATCAATCCATGCCTTTAGTTTGTGAAACGCACCAAAGTAATCATTAATAACTTCTGTAGCTTCATGTTTTGAAAAATATTTTCCACTATCTTTTGTTACTTGCTCACTAATCTTTGCAGGACCTGCACCATACATAATTCCAAAGGTAACAGCTTTTGCAGCCTGTCGTCGATCTGGGTATAGCTCTGCCACTTGTTCGGGTTCACACGGAAGTCTAAATACTTTATGAGCAATCGTACTATGAAAGTTGCCTCCAGACTTGAATACATCCATCAGAGCATTATCTTTTGCAAGTATCGCAGCAACATATACTTCTGCTGTTGTTAAATCCATAGCTACGATCTTATGCCCTTCGGATGCTTTAATACAGCCTTTCACAGTGGGGTTGTCTCTAGGCAACTGTTGCATATTAAGTTTACCACTAGAACTAAGCCTACCACTAGTTGTACCATGTAGATTGAACCCAGTACGGAGACGAGAATCTCGGTCGAGTTGAGGTATGATCTTGTCAAGATAAGTATTCTTGATTTTAGATTTTTGTCGTATATCCAAGATCCGCTTAGGTACATCGCTTTGAAGGCTAAGTTCGTTGAGCACTTCCGCATCAGTAGAGTCCGCACCCGTTCCTGTTTTCTTTCCTGTAGGTCTAAGGCCCAAGAAGTCAAATAACAAACTACGAAGTTGAACAGTAGAATTGGGATTAAAAGGCTTTCCATTAAGTTCCTCGAATCTTTGTATATTATCATTTTTATACAAAGCAGCAATAGCTTCATCTATATCAGTTTGCATTGCATCTTGTCCTACATATAAACGCTTTTTATCAAACGGAACACCATTATCTTGGGTGTCTATTAGAAAGCGAGTACCGGGAATAAGTATATTATCATATACCCATTTTAGTTTTTTGTTTTGCTTAATTTTAATAAACTTCTCATAAATAAGAAGAGTACACAAGGCATCCATACCTGCGTATGTTTTCATTACATCAAAAGGAATATCCCCCCAATTGAACTGGTCTTTGAGAATGCCGTGTTCTTTTCTATACTGGTCTATCCAATCGTACATAGGCTTTTCATAGTCTCCGTAAGGAGTAAACTTCATTGTTAGTTGCTTAAGCCCGTGCCCTCCAGGATTCTCGTCTATGAGGTAATGGAGCAACATAGTATCCTCAAATTGAGGAAATTTAAAGTGAAAGTGGTACTCAAAGAATGCCATGTCAAACTTTGCATTATGAAATACTACTGTTTTCTTATCGAAAAGTTGTTGTAAAAGTTGCTCAGTTCTACTACTAAAACAATCAGTATCAATGTAAGCGCCGCGCTTACCATCATAGCTAAGGCTAATGCCCAACATATAACCATCCCTAGGATAAAGGCCAGTTGTTTCAGAGTCGAGTGCAATGTAGTCACTATCATACTGTATAGCTGCTTCAATAAATTCATTGGCTTGTTCCGTATCTTGTATACCAAAAGCAATACTAGAATCAATAATTACATCTTCTACTTCTCCAGCAACATACGCATGAATGCTTTTGACACTTTCTTCCCAGGTCTTTTTTGCTTCGGGTTTGAATGCTAGCATGGCAGGATTGATTACAGGCAAAAATTTGCCCTCTACCTTTTTTCCAGAATATTCGGTTACAGAGCTGAGTTTGGTATAATATTTCATGGCATCCGAACCTACGAGTACAATCCACTCATAGTCGTCTGGATTCATGTCAATGTCGCAGTCTCGCTTTAAAACTTTTTTAAGACTGGCATCTGAGCAAAGTTGAAATTGATCGAAGTCAAAATCGAACTCTGATTTGAAATTAGTTCTACTTGGTTTAGTTTCTACTAATGCAACTTTAGGCATATAATTTACTCTTTAATTTAATTACTTGAGATTCAGTTAATGCACCCGCATCCATGTTTTTGTTCCCAAAAGCAATGTTACGAGTATCGAGACCCACTGTCTCGCACAACTCCCTTAATTTTACAGACCCGGACTGGCCGGCATCATCATTATCTAAGAAAACATCTACTCCGTCTACTCCTGATACAGAGAGCACCTGTAGTTTTTCTTCATTTACATTCTTTACACCAAAACAACATACAGCATTTGTAAGTCCTTTATCGTGTAGGTTAAGTACATCGAATATTCCCTCTACCATTATAACTCTCCCTTGAATAGGAGTAACTGTAGGAAATAAAGGTAGCTTTGCACCTGGAGGCGTATTTAAATACTTAGGCTGTTGATCGCCTGTTGCTCTGGATTGAAATGCTACTATTCTACCTGAGCGGTCTCGAACCGGAAAACATATTCTACCTACAAAGTCTTTTCCAGCATGAATAAAGGCTCCGAAGTCTTTATATGTAGCTCCTGCTATATTTCTCCAGCTTCCCACATAAGGTAGGTAACCTTCAGGCATTTGTAGGCCAATACTCTCAGATCTTACTTCATCAATCTTCTTTTTAAGAAGCTGTCTCTTAATCTCCATTTTATTGGCTTTTTCACCATAATGAGTAAACAAATTACCTTTGTACTCACAAGAAAAACAATTGAAGATACCAGTTACTTGATCTATACGCATACTAGGATTTCTATCCGCGTGCTCAGGGTTAAGACAACTAACAACAAAGTCACCGCCTTTAGGAATGTAAGGAATATCTTTTGATCTGAGTAGGTCTTCTACGTTCACTTAATCACCAGTTTTTTAGGATATTTAGCATAATAAGACAGGCACATATCACATTTATTAACACAATAAAACTTCTTGTTACAGCTACTGCATTATCATACTCCGCAGTTTGCTCATCTGAAAAACTACCTATAGAGTACTTCCATATACGCCATATCTTATTAATAATCTTCATCGGTTCCGAAACCTGCGGATGCCAAAGCATCTCCATCCCAGTCGAACAAAGGCTCCTCATAATCTTCTACATCTAATCCATGAATACGCAACTCTACTTCATGCTGTACGTATTGATAGTAATCTGTATGCTCATCATCAAATACATGAAAATACTTAGACAAACGTGCAAGAATAACATCCGCGTGTTCGTAGTCTTCTGAAGACATACTTGCTTCTAAGCTATCAAATAGCTCAGTAATTTTAGGTGCTAATCTTTTGTTTTTTAAAGTCATTTTGCCATTCTCGATATGTCTACAGCCTGTTGGTTACTAGTCACAGGGACTGCGTTTGATTTGTGCATTGTTGCGATTCCTCGGATGAGTGTTCCGGTGTATCTTGGGGACTCTCTACGAGGGGTAGAACCAGTTGTGTCATCCCTCGAGGGGTAATAAACGTCGGACTCTCGTCTAACATCTGCATACGTCTTCGTGCTTGTTGTGAAATCTGTAAACGTCTTAGATGTGCTCTTTTTAACACTGGGTCTCCTTTTCTTCTTGCGTCCTGAAGGGGTGTGGTTTAGACTACCGTAAAACATTCCCATACATAAGTCTCCATTCGAATAAGCATATATTATACTTGATTTAACAGAAAAAGTCAAGAACTATTTTTAGAAAGTATGGGGGTACTATTCGTCACATACTTCTACATAGAAAGCCCCACTATGCCACTCAATATGGCACACTTTTCTGTTGTCTATTACTGTAGCATAGTCCACAAAAGGACCACCACTAGGGTCAAAAAACAATAAGTCTGTATAGTCGACTCTTTCTTCGTCAGAAACCTTGAAACCCATACGACAGTGCTCCGTAAAATTTCCAACCGTTTTAAACTCGTAGGTATTCTCGTTTATAGGGTGCCAAAAGTATTGATCTCCATAACGATTTGTGTAATAGGTACTACTTTGCATAATTTTATCTCTTTTATTAGTTATAAAAAAACCCTCTTCACGCTATTATACACGAAGAGGGCTACAAATGTCAAGAAAATATTAGAGATCGTCTATATCTTCATCCGTTTTGTGAGAGCTAGCTTCACGCTCCTTTGGTGTCAAAGTTGTCTCAGGACCAATCTTTAAACTCTCCCAGTCCATAGTAGAACTAAAAGATTTCATACTAGCTGCTCGCATTTTTACACAATTAAATGTAATACAAGCATCTTCTTGATCCCAAGTTTCTAGCGCGTAAGCTGCGTCAGCGGCGTCAAGAATACCTTTTGCAAACCTGGCTTCGCCAGTAGCATCGGTTTGATACGGAGAGAATACAGTGCATTCATACTCCTGTGCCATAGCCTTGAGAGCCTTGGATACTTCAATCTGTTCCGTCCAATCATACTGCCCTCCCCGAGAGGGAACGGCCGAACGTTTTACTTGGTTGATATAGTCTACAATGATCACTCCTGCTTCTATCTTATTGACTTTCTTATCTAACTCTGCACGTATTTTAGCAAGAGTTAAACTTGGATCATAAATTACATCTAGCTGTTGAGTCGGGAGAAGCTCATGCTGAGTTGTTAATTTATGATGAAAGTCAGAGAAGTCTCGGCGCTCTCTGTATTCTTTCAACCTGTCCTGACCTTGCTGGAAGCGACTTGCCCACCAGCCGGCCACCTTCTCCCACTCTACAACAGAAAGATTCTGTGTGCGAAGTCGAGAATATGGCACTTCAGTTGCAATCGAACAACATCGTTGCAATATTGAACGACTATCCATTTCAATAGTGAAGTAGATAGCAGAACGGCCAGACTGAAATACATTATTTGCAATATTAGCACACGTTAAAGACTTACCAGAACCGCGCTTGCCTCCCACAAGTACCAAGTCTCGGGGGGAGAACTTGATCTCGTGATCGTAATCAGCATTAAGTCCAAGACCAACATATTTGCTAATCTCTTCTTCAGGTTCAAACAATTCAATACGTTGCATACTTTCTGTGGGTACTTCAAGGTCAACCTTGTCCTCCACATCAAGAACAATCTGATGAAGTTCTTGAACTGACTCTTCTGCACTTGCAAACAATACAGAATTATCAATATACTTATCAAGAGAATTTAATATCTCTTTCTGAGTATATTCGTTTTTGAGATACTCAAGTAAGGTTCCGGCATCAATATCTACATCGACAGCTTCTATAGCGAAGACTTTGTCTCTAGTAGCTCCGTGTCGAACGCCTAGCTTGAGATCATCGAACGTAGGGAACTCATGAAAACTTTCGCAGTGCTTATCAATATGATTAAATAGCAGATGATATTCTGCAGGCAAGTATTCTTTGCGTAGATAACTCCACGTTTCAAAATCTTGCAGCATGATACACTGCTTCATTAAAGCACTTGAAATATTCAATCGTTCCCCCGAACATTAAAAAGGCTGACCAGAAAGACCCTAGCCAGCCCACCTACACAGAAGTGTAATTACTGAGCTGTCTTAGCTGCCTTAGCGGCACCATCATAGTCAGCTGCAGTCAAACCGCGACGTGTCAACATAGTCTTCACACCACGAGCAGTCTTGCCAATAGAATCGGCAATAGCTTCTACAGTCATAGCAGCAACATCAACTTCTGCCAAAGGATCTACGTTAGAAGAACCTTTAGTAGTCTCTTGACGTGGAATTGCAGCAATATCGCCCGAACGGAGCAATGAAAGTGCTTTACCACGAACAGAGTTTACTGAGCGGTCGAGTTCAGCAGCAATAGCTTCAACGAACGCACCGTCGTTTACCATGCCAATAAAAGTAACTTCTTCAGCTTCTGAGTAAGTTCGTACAGACTCAACCTTAGGAGCAGGTGCAACGTGCTCAGTCAATTCCATAGACAAAATCTTGCCTTGGATAGACTTAGGTGAGAAAGACCCGCCTTCGAAATGCTCTGCAATTTGAGCATACGTGTACTGACCGCTGTTGTCAGTAACGAAAGCGTTTAGGGTAGCTTCTTGTGAGTCGCTGAAGGACTTGCCACCAGCAGAAGAAGCTAGCTCTACATCAAAGCCCATCTTTCGCAGTTTGCTAGAGATAGAACGAGTAGAGGTTTCAAGTTGATCTGCTGCTTCTGCAACAGTAGCTTGAGATACAGGCGATTCGTCGCCTACGAAAGTTGTGAGAGCGTCGGTGCGCTCGTCTGTCCACTTAGGAAGTGCCATATTTAATTCTCCAAAAATGATCTAAGATCAGTTACTATAGTAACGCCAGTGTCTCTGGCTTGTCGTGTTTTAGCAGACTCTGTCCCACCTTCATTGATGAGGAAGTCTACCTGTTTTGTAAGACTAGTTTTTACTTCATAACCAGCCGCATTCAAAGCATTAGTAGCATCAGCTTTGCTTTTGAAACTCTTCAATCTACCACTAATACATACTGTACTTCTACTCGCGGGCATTGCATTTTCTGAGAACTCCCAGTAATGAGGCATTACTTCTAAGAAGTAAGGCAACTCCTGTTCGCACCAGTCGAGTAAATTACTAGTAGCCTTCGGACCCAATCCTGCACGTTCACAAGTGTCTGCATTGAGGTCAAATATAGAATTAATAGTCTCAGACAACTTCCGTGTTGCCGTGTTTCCAATCAAGGGTATACCAAAGGCAGGTAAAAGAAACTCCAGGGGTGCGTTACGAGAATTCATAATTTCCCCCTGCAGTTTATTTGTCACTAACTCGGAGCCTAATGATGCTAAGATACTACTACGTTCTGTAGTGTAAATATCAGAAGGGCATTGCCATTTCAGTTTGCTAATAGAAGCAGGGCCAAGGCCCTTGATCTTCATTGTTTTAGCAAAATGTTCCACTGCTTTGCTGTTCTGTGCAGGGCACAGACTGTTATTACAGTACAAAGAATCATTGACCCAATCTAACGCATTATCACAAGAAGGACAATGTGTAGGAGGTAAGATTTCTTGAAACATGAACTACTCCGATTTAGTGAAAAGATATTATACGAGAAGTTGAGCTAAAAGTCAAGAAGTATTTTTCTCGATGTCCACTCGTCTAACGATTCGTGGAATGATTTCCCCACTTCGTATAATTTCAACCCCGCAACCTATTTCTAGGTTAAGGGAGCGTATATACTCAATGTTATGTAGAGTTGCACGGCTCACAAGCGCATCTCCTACTTCGACAGGCTGTAAGATTGCCACTGGGCTTACCACCCCTGACTTACCTACTTGCCACACAACATCAAGTAATACTGTATATACACCCTCTTTCTGCTCTTTAAGAGCAAAAGCACCGCGAGGATGATGAGCTGTATATCCCATCTTGTTAAAAGAGTCATAGCTATCTATACGAAATACGTCTCCATCCGTAGGATAATCAGACGCATCGAAGTCCGTGATAACATTAAACCCTTGATAGGCTAAACACTTCATAGCACTGCGAAAGCTGGAATCCCCTCTGCCCTGGATGTCATACGCTACAAAGCGTAAATCCTTGGCACGAGATCGAAACTCAGACATATCTTTCAGATTCAAAGAACCTGCTGCATAGTTACGAGCATTTGGTATGTTGCTTGGTGCAACAACTTCGCCGGTAATCTGAACCGTAGGTTTGATACCGACTGTAACGGGCACTATCTCTTCTAGTTTTAACGTAATATCTCTTCCGAGATTACCGTCTCCACGAGTTAGAGCTTGGGCTAAGTGTCCATTAACATAAGTTAAAGACACCGCCGCGCCGTCTAGCTTAGGTGTACGTACATACTCTGCACTTACAAATTCTACCTCATTTAAATCAAAAACTTTTCGCAACGAGTACATACGAAATAGATGAGGAATGCCGTTAGTAACGGTATGTCCCACACTATCATAATTGTACTGCGAGGCTAGACTATCAAACTCAGCATCCGAGACTATCGGAGTGCCTGAGTAGTACATAGCCGCTGCTTTTTCTAAAAATGAATACATAGATTCCCTCACTTATTAACAGATATTATACTGGATTCAAGAAGGAAAGTCAAGAACTATTTTGTATAAACGTCCTTAATCATATCAGAGAAATGTTCCTCTATTATGTCCTTACTTTCAGCCAAAGATAAAATTTCGACTAGCCCGCTAAATAGTTCTCTTGAATTGTTAAAATCAAGAGGCATGGCAATCCCCTCATTACTGGGCTTCCATTCTTCAGTAAAGTCAAGATAATACTTTCGAAGGTGCAGATATTCTATACCTCTAAAATTATTTATCGTTAACCTTATCTGTACTTCTTTTTCCCTGTCGTAGTGTACAACTCTCTCATACACTTCGGGTGCGTTATACAATTCCATTTTACCGCCCATTTTTTAGAATGGAAGATAACGGAACTACACTTGTCACGTTAGCAGGTTTAAGAAGTCGAAAGGAGTCAGTATCCCAACAAAACATTAACAAAGTTTGAGTAGACTCTTTTGCTCTGTTTTTCTTTTGTTGAATATAGGGCGTGCTGAAGTCCAACGTACAAACATTGTATTTCAACTTATTACTGTTTTCACTACGATAGGTGATAACAGCATCGCCATACTCATTTACGAGCTGTGCTAGTTCTTCTTTTTTCACATATGCTCCTAGTGAAGCGGGTTGGCAGAATCTTCTGTCGTACCGTCTTATTTAGGAATGTGAATCGCGGGGAGGACGCCAAAGGCCTAACCTACCCCGCTATAAGAATTAACTATTTACAGCTGAAATTAATCCCGCAAAGTACATTGCTGCTTTACCAGTCAACTTGCTGACGATCTCTTCATCAACTTCTTGACCTGCATCAGAGATAGCTGCTGTTAGAGATTCGATAGCGGCAGCTTTAGAGACGCGAGTGCCTCCAGTACTACCACCAGAAGATGATTTAGCTGCTGGTGCTTTCTTTACATACACACCTGCTTTTGTAAGAACCATACGTACACCGTTAGGTGACTCGTCATGCTCTTCTGCAATTTCTGCGACGATTTCCATACTATTTTCTGGAGTTGGGTTAGCGGACTCATATGCCTCGATAACCTCTGCTTTTTTCTCGTCTGTCCACGCCATTTTACGTTTCCTTTTGTTTATTGGACCGCCGGGGCACGTGCCCGTAGCGGCTATTTGTTGATAATAAAATCTATCGCCCAAAGTGTGTTTCTACTATTGTTAGGTATGCGCCTAGAATAACAAAACATACACCTAAGGTGAATAGCCCGATTAATACTGTACCCATGTTGTTTCCCTCATTTCCATACTATATATTATAGTAGACTAAGCAAAAGAAGTCAAGAAGTATTTTTAAATACGTGATAAATCTACGCCATATTGTTTTAGGTGTTCGAGTTTTCCTAAATCATAAGCAAGCTGATAAGCACTGAAACCTCCAGTACCTACGTTAGCCCATACTTCGCTCTCATCTCGTATTTTTTGAACTACGTAAATAGAGTAGCACTTGCTGCTATACTTCTTTTCGTAGTCAGTATCTATAAACCCCGGCTTCTCCGCCTGATAGTCTATAGATATTTCGCGTTCAATAATAGCAGGAGCATGATAGCGAGCAGACCACACTAGCTCTCCAGGAGCAAAGTCTTCTGCAATACACTCTTCTGGCAAGTAGTCTATTACTTGATCTGTTTTTTGAGGAACGCCTACTCTTTGGATGATTGCTTTGACGAATCCAGAGGATCTGTACATTCCTTTTGCGATTTCGGTAATGGAGTCTCCTCCAAGAAACTGTTGAACTGCTTCAGCAATTTCTGCGCTTGAAGCTGCTCTTCCTTTATTCTGCGCCTTACGTTTTGCACGATACAGTTTTTTATCTTCGTGATCATCTATTATTCTCTGAAGTCGTGCCGTGTTGTATGCTATGTTCAGCATTCCACAGGCTTCTTTCTTGGAGATCGGCTGATCCGCAGTCAGGTGAGCTATCACCTTCTCGATGTTGGTCGATGTCAGATTCTCGTAATCTTTCTTCTTTACTCTTGCCAAAAATTTTCTCCCAATTAGTATCAAACTTACTTTTATCTGTAGGTCTCTGCTTACTGCCCTTGCTCACGAGGATCCTCTCCTATAGCCATCTGTAAGTACCAGATAGCCTTTCGTAAATCTTGCTTACGATTATCTTTATTATGGCAACGCCACAAATATTTAAAAGCGTTAAGGCGACAGTATTCTTGAAATGCGTCTTCAGACGCTGCGGTCTGCATCATCGCATCAATACATTCTATGCCCTCACGCTTGTAATGTAAAGGACTATTTACTGGGTCATGTGTTTTTATTCCACTCATTCCACAGCCTCTGCTACACTAGGAAAATGCTGTCTTATAATTTCCCAGCACTGGTCTGCTACTACCATATGTTCTTTCTGAGTGCCATGACCCCGCCGCAATTCACAATAGTGAATCCAAGATCGTAAGTTCCCCGCCATATATAGCGTAGACACTGCGTTGCCTTCAGGCAGCACAGCTCGTGCCTGCTCTTTAGCAATACCATTATCAAGAGCCCATTTATAGGCTTTCTTTGAAGCATCTAGTACCTTTGCCTGTTTCATATTCCAGTCTTCATAAAGTCGTTCGTTGGGGGTCTTATTGCCTCCCTTACCAAACTCTTCAATACCTTCTAGCTCAATACTATTCTGCCGATTCTTAGTGTCTTGCAGACGTGCTTCACGGTAGTAGAAATCCTCTACTACAGCATAGCGCTGACTAAACTCTTGAAAGCTAAAACTACGGTGTCGCAGAATTTGTCGAGCAATATCTCGAGTTGTGCGAATCTCCATAGTAATATTTACCATCTCGAAAGGAGACCAATGTCCATGCTTAATAAGATATTTAAGCAGTCGTGGTGCGCTTTCTGGGTGGTTTTGATTGTCTGGGTTACTTACTCGTGCAGCATATGCTACTAAATCTTCTGCTGTGTTACACCCTGTAATACCGCTAGGCTTTGTTAGCCCTACTAAATTAACATTACTCATAGTTTCTCCAATAATCTTCGAACTCTTCATGAGAGTTAAAAACTGGCTCAGGATTTATAAAAGTGTCTATGTTTCCTTTTATACTTCCTATATTTTTTGTATTTCCAGATCCAGGGCGTTTACCTGCAATCTTCCATTTCTCTTGAAAAAACACGTCTACATTCTTATACGGAGTACTACCACTAGGGTCACGCTCGTATATAAATCCTAGTACATAATGTTTAGTATATGTATCATAGGGGTATACAATGTTTTTTGTATTGCTTCTTATAAAAGAAGTATAACTACCTAATGTGAACCCGTTGGTTCTTTGTTTATAAGTAGTCTTTACGTCTATCGCTATATTGCCTTCGGGAGTCTTTATAGTAAAGTCTGGGTAGTAGTTTTGCTTCTCAGGCTGCACTACTTCATGTCCATTACTTAGTTTATCTACAAAGTCCTCTGAAAGCATTTCAAAAAGAGCAGACAGTACCTTTGTGTCTGTTTTTAATTTATATATTTTTCCACTACTAGAAATAAATCCTAGTATTTCAAAATCAAATACTTCATCTTCCAGTAACTTTTTCGCCTGCTCTACTAAACTCATTGTCTAGTTATCCGTTGCTCGTAGTCTGCCAAATCCTCGTCCCACCAGGAGGGTTTGTCTCTGCCTGTCCAACTGGCAAAAGTAGCCTTGTCAAGCATATAGTAATTACGATAAGACTGAATAGGGTCAGTCTCGTCCTTGAGTACATCGGGCATTGCCATTGCAAAGGGTGTAAGCCCCACCCTCTCAAGTCGTGTTGGGTCAGGTAGTTTGTTAACAACCTGCCAGAAAGATTTGTGCTCTTTTCCATACCTGTACCTGTATTCTTCTGCGAGTGCGTGAGCATAACAGAAAGTCCACTCGTAGTTA
>Ga0233432_10001494_pt1 | contig 22688 bp, 20 predicted proteins | sample SI_122_August201_6_FD_179870 | JGI IMG/M metagenome (GOLD analysis project Ga0233432, IMG submission 179870) | Seawater microbial communities from Saanich Inlet, British Columbia, Canada - SI_122_August2016_10_MG | ecosystem: Environmental > Aquatic > Marine > Inlet | place: Canada: British... | reverse complement strand
ACCTCGGTTCACCGAGCCCTTAAGATTTTCTTGAAGACCATGGATTTCCTCTCGTAACTCACTCACAAGTTTCTCTGCAGCATCTCGCTCATCTTTCGCCTCAGCGAGTTCTTTGATATCCTTATCTAGATCGCTGATTTCCGCGTCACGCTTTTTCTTGAGATCCGCTAGCTCTACATCTTTTTGCTGAAGTGCTGTTTCAAGTTTTGCAACGACTTGCTCCCGATCTTTTTCCGAAGCGGCAATCTGCTCATTCAGCTTTGTAAGCTCTGACTCTTTTGCCTGGCGTTCCGCTTGAGACTCCTCAAGTTCGGTTGCCAACCGCTCTGATTCTTTTTGCCAATTTGTGTGTGATGAGAAAATTGCGATAGCAAAGCTCATGAACACAACGCTCATGATCATGACAGCAAAAACAAATATTTTTCCGAGAGTATTCATGCCCGAATCCGTAACGTCGAACAAGGAATTAAAACAAAAGACAGGCCATTCCAAGATTTTCCCAGAGCAGCTTAGTCAACAAAATATTACGCAGCAGTCTTATGATTCGTCCCAAAAGCTGGCATATCTCCAACTATCTTACGCTAGGGTACCTCTTCTCACCCAGTGTTCCAACGCCACTGTTGCCGTAATTGCTACACATATCCCAGACAGAAAACTGCCCCAAACAAGCCAAAGTGTCCATCGCCCGTCTGGTGTGGCTTCAACGAAAAGTGTGGCTGTTTTTCTGCGTGGACCGCACGCAAGCAACCGCCCGCAGCCATCAATTGAGGCTGAAAATCCAGTGTTTGCGGCAATAACAATTGGTGTCCGAACCTCGACAGCACGAAAAATAGCCGCCGTGAGATGCATGTCGAGTTCACTAGAGCCCCAAAACCAGCCGTCATTGGTCAAATTGGCCATAACATCAGGACCACCATTGATTTGTCGACAATAACGAATGAGCGTGCGAATTGTCTCCGGAAGCGCTGTTTCGTAACAAATTGTGCATGTCAGCCTCCGACCGCCAACAGATGCTATTAGCGGTTGCTGACCGGCCGTAAGACCAACTGGAAGTGGCGTGAGGCGATACAACCAAGGGAAGGTCTCGGCAAAGGGGATATATTCACCAAAAAGCACAGGCTTCATCTTGGTATACGTCTCTTGAACTCGACCATCGGCATCGAGAAGAACAGCACAGTTGTAATAGCGAGTTCCTGTGACAGCACTTGGCGTCACAAACTGTTTATCAACACCGACAAGCCAATTCGCCCCGTATGAGTTTGCATAAATTGAAAGTGGCTCTAGGCGTTCATTTTCGAGTTTCTGACGGCAAAGGGCCTGCAATGCAGCATCACTTTGATCAACAACATCTGCGCGATCACTTTCACTCAGAATTGTTTCGATAATGTTTTGAGGTAATTGTTCATTCGGATCGATTTCAAGAAGACCAAGTCGCCACATTGTCTCAGGCCAGATTATCAAATCAGGCAATGAAGAACTCTCCAAAAGACCGCGACGAGTCAGTTCATCGTAGTGTTGAGTCACTTCCTGAAAAGCATTTGGATCATGCTTCAGTTCAGTATCTATTGATCCTTGCACAAGCAGCGTTTTGAGAGGTGCGACAAGAGGCTCCGGAACTGTAGCAAGTCGCCAAGAACCATAGGCTATACACACGCCAAAAACACCAAAAACAAGCAATCCATCTCTAACTATTTTTTTCTCCTGCCATATTTTTTGTTCACTGAAAATCATTTTCAGTGGTGGAATCGTTGCTGCTGCCACAACCATGACAATTCCACTCACCCCAATGGCACCGGCAACATCGGCAATTTGTAGCAGAGTAGTCCACCGCCATTGTGTATGACCAAGCATCGCAAATGTGAATCCACCAAAAAGCCAGCCGCGCAACTGCTCACAGGCTATCCAAGATATTGGTGCTGCCGCTATGAGTGGCCACTTCCACCGCCTCATAAGGAGACTCGCAGACCATACAAAAAACGGAACATACATTGCCAGATAGGCCGACAAAAATACCCAGCCCAGTGACGTCGCCGGGTGAGGCAATCGAAGCCAATGAATGGTTGCAAGCCAATGAACAAAGCCGGCACACCAGAGCATTCGCCAAAACTTGAAGGATGAAGGACCAGTCTTTTTTGTGATTAACCAGAGCCATGGCGCTGGTGCAAGCCATGCAAGAAACCACCAATCGTATGGCGGCTGAATCAGAAACATTGCTCCAGCACCACCAAATGCTGCAATCGTCTCGTGCAAAAAATCTTGATCGTGGAATAGCCTTCGAGTGTATGACGGTTTCATTTATTGCCCCCGTCCTCTGGAAGTATTTCAGCAATGACCATTCCGGGAAACACTCTGGTATCTTCGTCCACAAATTGACGGATGCATCGACCTGCAACAGGAGCAAGTAAGTCAACAGTCGCTGGATTTGTTACGAGCTCGACAACACGATCCCCTTCAAGAACATTGCTTCCCTGTGGAACAAGCCATAATGAGAGGATGACAGGAGTTTCACCAAGCCCAAGGTCTGGGACAACAATCGGCACAACTATGACTTGATCATATGACTGCATGATGTGTGACTTCCCAACACTCAGTAGTTTTTCTGAAGCCACGCGAGCATAACCTGTCCGACTAAACCCAGTGACTTCGCAGAGCAGTTCGCTGGAACATCTTGTGTCGTATGCCAGTGTGGGTAATCGAAGTCAATAATATCGCAGGTTGGAATACCGCCGGTCATTCGAAGGGGCACATGATCGTCATTAATGACATACTTCGGGCGTGGAATAAATTCTCTGACTTTTAGTTGCTCTGCAGTAGCCCAAATCGAGTTCACTACAGGTCGTGTATCAGGCCACTCGACACTTTGCTGTTCCTGCCAAATTGCAAGGTTACGGTCGCCTACCATGTCGAGAATAACTCCACAGCGATAGGCATACGATATTGCTCCCGCCTTCCGTGATGCCGAATATTGTCTCGCAAAAAAGAGTGACCCGAGGCAGTATGAATCTCGCCCCTCTTCGAAAACGTATTCTTCTGCGTCGAAAAGTACAAAATCAACGCCCACCGACCCTTTCATCTCTACCATTGAGTCTGCAAGCTCCATCAAAACCGCCACACCGCTTGCGCCATCATTTGCTCCCAGAAAGACTCCTTTGGGCTGCCGTCGGTCCCTGTCTGGATATGGCCGGGTGTCGTAGTGAGCTCCAAGAAGCACTCGCTCATTTCTACTCGGATGCCAGGAAACAATAAGATTCTCCATACGAATCCATTCGCCGGTTCGACCATCTCGACTTCGAAACGCTTGTCGAAAAACCTTTGCTCCAGCTTTTTGAAAATGACGAATAAGAAATTCCCGTTGTTTCTGCATTCCGATGGAGCCGCTTGGACGCGGTCCGAATTCACAAATAGCCTCGAGATACTCCATTGCCCGAGTCCCAGAAAAACTCTTGGATGCATTTGTTCCAGCAGCTATTGCGATCGAAGAAACAAACAGAATTGCCGCAATACTGAAGAAAGTATTCATCACGATGGCATCCACGAGACACCGCCACAAAGAAAACTTCTTATAACTTTTTCCTCTATATCTCATAGGGATTCTTTCGGTATCAAAACACGTTCTGCCGGTATCGGAAACATATTCAGTTTTGAAGCATGCTACAAAAATCGTATCTCATACGTTACATATTAGATGAACTGTAGCCAGCATCACATCGCAACACCATTGTATGATGAATCTGATTTTTGCGTCGAACACAGATACCGTTGTCAGATAAAGGACACCAAAATTCCACTTCCTATTTCCCTAGGACTTCTTGATCTTTGAATTTGGCTTCTGTTGTCACGGAAGATGATCTGTTCCATTGAAGGAAATTAATTGTGGACCTGGCCACTGAAGCTGGGATACCGAACAATTCCCAAGTGCTGGCAAGCGGGTGAATGGTCGTTCAACAGCTTCTGCAAGCAGTGGATGATCACGTCCTATAAGGAGACCAAGCGCTGCCGTTAAAACACCACCGTGAGCAACAATAATCATGCTCCGTGCAGACCGACACGAAAGGGACTGAATGGCCTGACCTCCTCGTTGGGCAAGTTGCCGCCTTGATTCTCCACCCGGTATTTGAAAATCAATATCTCCAGAACGCCACCGAGCAACATCTTCGGGAAATCGATCGGCAAGGTCATCCCACAAGTGCCCTTGAAACACGCCTGCATTCAACTCCACAAGATCATTTTTTAGATTGACAGAGAGTCCTGTTGCTTTCCCGATAATCTCAGCCGTCTCTCGGGCACGACACAACGGACTACCCCAAAGTTCACACGGACTTTGAAATTGTTGAGATTGGCACCATGAAGCAACTGCTTTTGCTTGCTGACGCCCTACATCAGTGAGACTTATGTCAGCTTGCCCTTGAACTCTGCCATCACGGTTCGACAAACTCTCACCATGGCGAATCAGAATCTGGAGCATAAATCTTTTGTCTCTCCAAGAAATATCACTTGTCAGTACCGCCACCCTGTTTGTGCGCATCGGATAGACGTTTCACAAAATTAGAACTGGCATTCTGAAGCATAAAGACTTCACTATCGCTTTGGCTTGCTCCACGAGGACGTACAATGCATATCACTTCAGCATCTCCTTCGTGTTGACGCACGTGATCCAGAAGGGCTTGTTCCCCTGCAGTCAGACTTTGTGAATGCTCACTATTATCTATTGCGACTGGTAATGGAGGTGCTACAAGTTGTATTTCTTGTTGATTACCATTCATTGGATGATCAACATCACCAGAAGACCGTGGACCACTCGAAGCAGTTGGAACGGCATCTGCCCTATTTCGACGGTCAAAGGAAAAGTCTGGCATTGCATCTGGCATATGGGGCACGGTTGCAGTGTCAGTATTTCCTGCCAGTTCATTTTCGGTTCCGGGATAAACGTGTCTATAAACGAAAGCCAGCCCAGCCTCATCGAGATGCTCATGAATCGATGGGAGTGCAGCAAAAAGACCTTCATTATCCTCAGGATCTGCCGCGTTACAGACACCTAAAAGTGTTCCATCAATCGCAAATAAGCCACCACCACTACGGCCCTGCACTGGCTGTCCGGCAACTTGCACGTTCGCTGGGCCGAGATATTTATCAACCGAAGCGACTCGGCTCACATGCATAGTGGGATCACGACCTCCATCACAACCAATTGTTACAACGCCTTCTCCAACCTCACGCGGACGCCCCACGGGACCAATTTTGACAGGGTCTAAATCGGCTTCCGTAAATACGCTGACCAAAGCAAGATCTCTATCAAGATCATACGACACCATCTGGCCAGCGAGACGACCAGCCGCGGTATTGCCAAATAAATCGACCTCAATCGTACCTTCGCCAACAGAGTCACGAAATATATGACCACAGGTAAGTATCAATGCTTCTCCCTGTCGACAGTCGATCACTGTCCCTGTCCCCCATGAAGCACCATTTGGGTCTTGTACTCGCAGGCGTGCAGTAGCCTGTATCAGGCTTTGCTGTAGTTTTGATTTTGTTTCAACAGCCAATGTTGGTGGTGGTTCCAAAGCTGGCTGTTGTTTTTCTTGCTTTGGCTCCCTGAGCGACCTTGCGAGACCCTGGTTAGCAAGTGAGCCAACCACTCCTGAAAATTGTGCTGGTGGATGAACTGTTGGTACAACCGTGGGCTCTGTTGAAAGATGAGTAGCAGAATCACTCGTTGGAACAGGAACCCCTGAAATCTGTCTCACTTTTGAATTATCTGGTGCTGTAACAAGTGTGGGCAAACCCAGTGGCTGCCGACTTTTCGCAAGTAGCTTTTCGAGCTCAGTACGAGTCGTAGCGCCATCAATTCGCCCCACTTCCTGTCCCTTTACTAGCAAGATGTAACAGGGCACTCCATTTACTTGAAACCGTTTGACAACATCGTGTTCTTGATCGACATCGACATGGCGAACAAGCCAACCCGCTGCACCGATTTCTCCGATGAGCGGTGCCATCTGCTTACAGGGACCACACCAGTCCGCTGAGAAATCGAGCAAGACAACATCGCCTGTTGCTGCAGCTGTTGCCGGAGCAACTGTTTGACAGCGACCGATGCAAGGTGCCAGCCAAAGAAGACTGAAACCAGAACATAACCATACAAAACGAAAGACTCGGGGCATCCGCGACTCCATGAGGCCTGACCCGCGTAAGGCCAGTGTTTGCACTCGTATTGTCTCGTGAGCATTGAATTCGACAGTGACATCCGTGTCACCATAAAAACGAACCGTCTCAACAAAAACCTGACATGCGGATAGTGGCGGTGGCAAGGGCCTGCGGACAAGAGCATTTTTCTGTTTCGAGCCTAATTACGGAACGTGAGGCAATTCGGGTAGGGTACGGAAATCAGGGTTACTCAAGGCCTCTGTAGAAGCTAGTCTGTCCACGTGCTCAAGAACTAATGCACATTGCCTTTTCTTGAATTGGGGCTCCATTTTAGACTATGATCGCTGTGGTTCGGACAGCTCAGCCTAAAGTAGTAGCGCCTAGGGTAGTAGCACCGATATCAAGCTTCCACCGTCCACTGTTCCTTCGCCCATAAGGCATCAATGCCCAAAACCCGCCGAATTCTGATTACTTCGGCTCTTCCATACGCCAACGGCCATATTCATCTTGGGCATCTCGTTGAATATATCCAGACAGATATCTTCGCACGATTTCAACGACTCTGCGGAAATCAAGCAATTTACCTATGCGCTGATGACACGCATGGCACCGCTATCATGATCAGAGCGCAGACCGAAAATCGTACTGAACAAGAACTCATTGCTTCGATGCGAGATGCTCATCTTGCTGACTTTGAGGGCTTCCAGATTACTTTCGATCATTACGGCTCTACCAACAGTGTTGAAAATCGATCTTTGTGTAACCACGTCTGGCAATCACTTCGAAAGCAAGACTTTGTTGCACAGCGGGAGGTCAGCCAGCTATTTGATACAAAGGCTGGGATCTTTCTTGCTGATCGATTTGTCCGAGGTGGTTGCCCGCGATGCCAGGCAACTGATCAATATGGTGATTCGTGCGAAGTCTGTGGGGCGACCTATTCTCCGGCAGAACTCACCAAGCCAATAAGCACAATCTCTGGCACAGCACCTGAAATCCGAAAGGCAGAACACCTCTTCGTAATACTTGAGAAATTACGACCTTTTCTCAAGACATGGACACAAGAGTCTGGGGCTCTCAATTCAAAAATTTCTAATTATCTTGCAGGACATTTTCTAAGCGAGCCTTTACGTGATTGGGATATTTCACGCCCGGCTCCATATTTTGGTTTTGAAATTCCAGATGCACCAGGCCATTACTGGTACGTCTGGTTTGACGCACCGATTGGCTACATCGCAACTACAGAACAATGGGCCAAAAAAAATGGCGGATCTTTTGCTGATTGGTGGTGTTCAGAGGATAAAAACCACCCACGTGCAGAAATCCACCACTTTATCGGAAAAGACATCACCTATTTCCATACACTTTTCTGGCCGGCAATGCTCCAAATTGCCGGCATGAACCTTCCTACAAAGGTTCGTGTTCATGGATTCCTGACTGTCAATGGTCAGAAAATGTCAAAAAGTCGCGGCACTTTCCTCTTAGCTCGCTCCTACCTTGACCATCTCAATCCAGCAGCTTTGCGGTACTACTACGCAACAAAACTTTCTGGTGGAATTGATGACATTGATCTCAATCTCGAAGAATTTACAACGAAGGTAAATACTGATCTCATTGGTAAGTTTATAAATCTTGCAAGCCGTACAGCCCGCTGGCTTAAGGAGACAGGTCTCTCTCCAACATACCCAGATGATGGTGGACTTTTTGCTCAAGCAGCCGCTGATGGTGAATCAATTGCTTCTGCCTATGAGTCTTGTGACTTTGCACGAGCAATGCGACTCATTATGCAGGCAGCGGATAGGGCAAACCAATATGTCGATAATGAGCAACCTTGGAAACTAGCGAAACAAGGGCCCCAAGAACAACAAAGACTTCAGGACGTAGCCACTGTTTCTCTGAACCTGTTTCGTCAGTTAGTCGTTTACCTGACTCCGGTTTTGCCGAAATTAGCAGACGATGTTGCTAAACTCGTAGGTGACCCTATTACCGATTGGCAGCAGTCGCAGACACCGCTCGAAAATCTTCCAGTCAGTACTTTCCGACCATTAATGAATCGTATTGAATCTACACAAATTGATGCTCTTTTAGCTGCATCCACAAACACATTATCTACATCACAAGGAGATACCGTGACTGAAACATCTCATACCACAGGGACGGAACCCGGTGAACCGATCCAAGACTCCGCTGAGGCTCTTGAGTCAGATCCTCTTGCTGAAACGTGCACTATCGATGATTTTTCTAAAGTTGACTTACGGGTTGCACGTGTCATTCATGCTGAAGAAGTTCCAGAAGCTCGTAAACTTCTAAAACTTACAGTGTCACTCGGCGGAGATGATCGCCGCACCATATTTGCAGGCATCAAGAAATTTCATCAGCCTGAAGATCTTTGTGGGCGACTTGTTGTCATTGTTGCCAATCTTGCCCCCCGACAAATGAAGTTTGGTCTCAGCGAAGGCATGGCTGTTGCGGCCAGTGGAGCAGGAGCCGAAGGTGTCTACCTACTTTCTCCTGACAGTGGAGCACTACCCGGGATGCGGATTGGCTAATTCTACAACTGCAAGGCATTAATCTGCGGAAAAACACAGCCTTTATCACCAGCCTCAATAGACTATTCCGAATTGAGAGATGATTCATCTCGGGACAATTCAATAAAATACTTTCTCTTCCTGATTCCATGCGAATACTATCGAATGAGACAATTCACGAATAGCTCTCTATCTGACTGAGGCAAGATATGAATAAAAAGAACATCCTCTTTCCAACAGACTTTTCAACAGCTAGTGATGCGGCCCTTGTTCACGCTGAGAATTTTGCCAAACAGTCTTCCGCTACGCTTATGATTCTTCATGTTGAAGAACCGCCACTGGCCTACGGAGGTGGTGAACTTTATTACGGGCTTCCTGAGCCAAGCTCTGAACGAATACTCGAGATGCTCCAAGATGTTTGCCCCCATGATCCAGATATTCCTTTTGAACATCGACTCGTCATGGGAGACCCAGCAACTGAGATCGTCCGCGTCGCCAAAGAAGAACATCCGGAACTCGTTGTCTTAGGAACACATGGCCGTACTGGGCTCAGTCGCATATTGATGGGTAGTGTTGCCGAAGCGGTTGTGCGTCATGCGCCCTGCCCCGTGCTGATCTATCGCCTGAAGACGGACAAACTTTCACCGAAGTAACTCATTTTTTAAGCAGCTTTGCTTTCCACAGCCTATTCCCTCCTGATGTCTATTCGTACACTTCTTCAACGCCGAGCAGCTATTCGTTCTTCGCTTCGTCACCAACTCGAAAGCCGTGGTTTCATTGAAGTCGACACTCCTGTTGTTGCGAGTGAATTACTTCCAGAAATTTATATTGACCCTGTGACGCTCACTCACCAAAGCAAGACAAAGTATCTACAGACGAGCCCAGAGACCCAGATGAAGCGATTGCTTGCCGAGGATTCTGGGCCTATTTTCCAGTTTGCACAGTGCTTCCGCAGTGATGAGCGGGGACCACTACATGACACAGAATTCACTATGCTTGAGTGGTATGAGCCCGGTGCATGTCTTCGCTCGACTGCTGAAATCATTGAATCACTCCTGAACAAGTCACTCCATACCAATGGACTTGAACGACTGACCTGCAGAGACGCCTTTATTCAACATGCCAACATAGACCCCATAACAGCAAGCCTAAACACTTTATTACAAGCATCTGTTTCTCATGGCGCACGTCTTCCGAGCAGCATTTCCACCCTTCCCAAAGAACAGCAATGGAGTCTCGTATTTGAAGTATTACTTTCCGACGTTGTGTCTCCACAACTTGGCATAGCCCAACCAACTATGCTCGAAGCATGGCCTGCAAGTGAGTCGGCATTCGCGCAGCTTGACCCAGCAAACCAACAGTTATCACTGCGCTTTGAAGTTTTCGTTGATGGTGTTGAACTTATGAATGGATGGCAAGAAGAAATCTGTTCAGCTACGATTCGACACCGCCTTCAAAAAACAAACATCATCAGAAAATCATTAGAAAAACCCGTATTACCACTTCCGAACAGGTTGCTCAGCGTGCACGACAACATGCCTCAAGGCGTCGGCGTCGCTCTTGGATTCGACCGCCTTGTGATGTTGGCAACAAAATCTAAATCAATTGATACTGCTCGTTATTTCAATTCTGACAACGTCTGAAACCACGCAATTTTCCAATGGCTTTCAGAAACAATTCATTCAGAGGGATCCACCCTAATAACTTGCCATCTTTCAACCATCTGAAGTCCAGCGGTGCCCCGACCAAGCTGTGGCTCTTTTTGGGTTTTATGATTAAGCCAAATCTCAACAACTAAAGGAAGGCTATCTTCTGAATGTTGCGTACACTCACCTACCTCAACAGTTACACGCAACGCCCCTGGAAACTGCTGATTATCTTCTTCAATACTAGAGAACATCATTCGATTACACGCGGCAAGCGCTCGAATAGCTGGCATTTCCTGTAACACCTTGATTTCAGATAGCTTCCTGCTGTCCACCTCATCGTGATGATGTTCATCATGATTCCCACCCTCCAAATGTGCTTCATCTAGGGGTACGATTCCTGGCGCACAAAACCCGTACGCCATATCCCAATCGCCTGCTCGAATAACGCGATGCCAACGTGATACTGTTTCACGGGCTCGACTACGATCAATCAATGTATTTCCTGAGAAAACTGCGAAAGACTGCACGCCAAAGCCAACCGATAATGCTAGGCCTATAAGGGCAATACCGCGGCCGCTTTTCTGTGAACCTTGTGTCGATGTATCCCTGATCGCAGCAATCGACAGACTCACTGCAAGCAAGGGAACCACCCAAAGAATCTGGTTAATCAAAGCTAAGACCGAACTACATCCGGCAACAAGAGACAGTACTGCGAGGGTACTTATTGGTCGATAGTCCTCGTCATCATATTCGACTGTATCAGTAATCACTATTTACACCCTTACCCGCTCAGGAGCGAACTCTAGGCTTCGATTTACCAGGCGGCGACTTTTTTTTCTTTGCTGAAAAAACACGCTGCATCTCCTCCAGTGATGTGTATCCACTGAGGACAACTTCCATCCCCTGATCTCGCATAGAACAATAACCGTCTTTGCTGGCTGCTTTTTTTAATGTGGCAGCATCAACCCCCTTCGCGACTCCCTTACGAAGAGTGACACCCGAAGCCAATTCAAATGTTCCAATTCTTGATGTATATCCGCGGCCAAAGCAAAGACGACAGCCACCATGTTCAGAGACCGTACGAATATGGGGCACATCCTCCATTGATTTCTCAAATTTTTCCAGGAGTGGCAAAGGCGTTTCTTGGTCTTCCGCACACCTTGCACATAACCTTCGTACCAACTTTTGCGAAACAGAACCAACGAGGCATTTCGCAAGATCATCTCGTGAAATGCCTAATTCAAGAATCTTTTCTATCGCATCAATACTGTCTTGGGCCTGCACACTCACAATCACCATCTTGTCTTCGATCGCCCGTTTTACAAGTTCACTTGCAAAGCCCGGATCACTGAGATTTCGAGTAACAAATCCGCTTGGATATGAAAGCATCGCCTTCGCAACGGCCTGATTTGGTGATTCCCCAGCTTCAGCATCATACTTTTGTATTTTTACATTTTGAATCTCTGAAGGAGTCTCATTTTTCTCTTCTATAGAAACAAAATCTCTCATCAGCCGATCACCTGCTGTCACAGTCATGTTAAATAGTGTTGACTCACCATTGCCCTTCGAGGCTGAAACAACAAAGAGACCACGCTTAAGATTGACCAGCTGCTGAAGTGAGTCAAGCATTTCTGGAGGCATTCCCAGATCTTCCGCTGTCTTGAACTTCCTAGGTGGCTCATTCAAATCAGCAATAAACTGTTCATGACCTTTAATAACTTTTGTACTCAGACGACACGTTCTCTTTTTGCCATCGACAGTGACATCAAAGCTACCCACCTGGGTACGACCTCTCTTTTTTGGAGAAAGGCCTGCAAGCCTCATGAGAGCAACCAGTGCCTTTTCACCAGTCACTGCATCAAGTGGTGGTGAATCAACCCAGACTTCGGGGTCTTGCTTTCGTAACTTTCTGCCATTCAACAAATGTTCTCGGATTCGCGTCGCCACCTTCATACCATCGACGTCATACCGAACGTGGAGCCCTCCTTGCGCTAAATCAAACAAAACAACCGGAGCTCGCGCAGCAAAAGCCTCGGCAAATATTCGTACTAAATCAGCAAACTCAGGACTTTCTGCAAGCTTCGTAACAAGAAGCGTATTCTCCTCAGGCACTTCACGGCAGGTCGCGATAAGAGTAACTTCCGGTGGTGCCGCTTCTACCTCTCCAGTATCACGCATTGCTCGAGACCGAATTACAATATAAAGCACAAAGGGCATTAGCCAGATTGCAGCAAGCCCCCCGAGAGCACCCCATAAACCCACAGTCTCAAGAAACGCATATTCCGTCCAATTCAGCGCTATGGACACAGCTAGTGCCACTGCGGCGAGTGCATATGGACCCACAACAATACGAGTCCATTTTTTACTACCTAGCCCCAACCGGCGACTATCTTTTTTTACCCATGCACTTGTTACCGCAAACAAGAGACTCAGTACAGCAAGAAGAATGCCACCAGGAATAACTGTTGGGAGGCTGAGTAATGCTTCTGTTTGCTCCTGTGGCTGCTCACCATCAGCTGCTACGTTGTCATTACCATTGCCTTGTGGCTTTTGATTCTGCCCAGCTGCAGGAATCGTGATACAGAACGCGAGTAGAATCGCAAAAGAAAAAGCAACCCGACGCCTCGGCATAACGCTATCTTGCAAACGCATTCTAGCTGAAAAATCGGTCTTACCGTTTGGTACGGGACTGATGTTGTGGCTCATGAGATTCCCTTCAATGCCATCTGCAATGCCTCACGGTTTGGTGCAACATCAAGCGCTGCCTGCCGATCAATAAGGCCTTGATCGATAAGACTTTTAAGACTCGTTGTAAAATCTTGCATGCCATCTTTATCAGACTTACGGATATGATCGGCAAGCATGTGTTCGTTTTCTTCCAAAATATATTTTCGCACCAGAACATCAAAAAACATTAATTCAATTGTGGGCACACGAGAAACTCCTTCTTTGATCGACTTCAGAAGTTTCTGTGCGACTATCCCCTTCATATTGAAGGCCATAGCACTTCGGATAGCTGCGTGTTCTTCTTGGGGAAAAAGATCCAGGATTCGCGTTATCGTACTAGGAGCATTTGAAGCATGAATAGTCCCATAGACGAGATGTCCGGTCTCAGCGGCATGAATTGCCGTTTTAAAGGTTTCGGTATCTCGCAATTCCCCGACGAGAATGATGTCAGGATCTTCTCGAACCGCATGCTTCATGCCAATCTCAAAATTCTTGACATCAGTCCCAACTTCTCGCTGATTAATAAGACACTTATCTTCTGTGAAAACAAACTCAACAGGATCTTCAAGTGTAAGAATATGTTTTCGATAATTTCTATTGATATAGTTCAACATTGAACCAATCGTTGTACTTTTCCCAGAGCCAGTCACACCCGCGAGCAAGACCATGCCTTGATCGAGCGTACATAGTCGCTCAATCGACGCTGGAAGAAATAGCTTTTCAAAGTTCGGTATTGTGTTGTTGACTTTTCGAGCAACCATTCCAAGTGATCCTTGCTGATAAAGCAGGTTCACTCGAAATCGCCACCTTGTATCACCAATAAGTGACGAATATGCAAAGTCTGCGCCCCCTTCATCTTCGAGGATTTTCATCTGGCGATCATCGAGCATTGGAAGACAAAGGCTCTTCATCTGTTCGTGACCAATTGGTGGTGCCTTAAGACGCTGAAGGGATCCTTTCACGCGCATAATTGGAGGCTGGTCAACTTTTAGATGAAGGTCAGAACCATCGAGCTTGACAAGCGCTTCGAAATATCTATCTATTTCAAGTCTGTCACTTTTTTTTGGGACAACTGCCGCTGGTGCGGATTCCTCAGAAACAAAAGCAGCATCATCTGCCGACTGTGCTTCTGGCTTAGAATCAAGCATTATTTTTGCCCCCTCACGATAGGTAAACTCATCAACTTTGAAACATTCTCTAAGACCACAGAATAGACGAATGAAGCCCTTCGACCAAATAGTTGCCTATTCTCACGTACAGCCCGACTTTTATGAATACTCCTCAACCGGACGAACTGGAATTCCACGAACGCGCAACATCTCTTTTACTTCAGCTATAGAACACACACCAAAGTGAAAGATTCCTGCTGCCAAGACAGCATCCGCAGCACCGAACTCAATGGCATCGGCTAGATGCTCTGGCCGACCTGCACCTCCACTGGCCACTACAGGAATTCCGACCGCCCGACTTACCGCTGCAGTCATTTCAAGATCATATCCATCGCGAGTACCGTCTCGGTCCATACATGTTAAGACTATTTCTCCCGCACCAAGTTGCTCAACCTTTTGTGCCCAATCAACAGCCTCAATGCCCGTTGGGACTCGGCCACCATTCACAAAGACCTCCCAGACTTCTTTGCCGTCTTTGACAACTCGCTTCGGATCAATATTCACGACAGTTGCACAACTTCCCAGGCGATGTGCTACTGCTGTTACCAACTCGGGCGTCTTTACCGCTGATGAATTGATACTCACCTTTTCAGCCCCAGCGTGAATGAGTTCAACGGCATCGTCCAAGGTGCGAATACCACCACCTACAGTGAACGGCATAAATATCGTTTCAGCTACTCGTCGCACCATATCAAGCATAATTGCCCGACCTTCATGGCTCGCAGTAATATCAAGGAAGACTAATTCGTCCGCTCCTTCGGCTTCATAACGAGCAGCGACTGCCACAGGGTCACCGGCATCAATAAGTTCGAGGAACTTTGTTCCTTTTACGACACGTCCCTTTTCAACATCGAGGCATGGAATAATTCGTTTTGCCAACATTTTGGAGTGCCTGCAATTCAAGATGTCTCATGGATTCGGTCAGTTTCAGGGCTCGATGCTGTTGCATACCGCTTTTTCGGAATCCGTCCTGCGAGAAATGCATGACGACCCGCCGCACAAGCAGATCGCATTGCAAGAGCCATTGTGAGTGGGTCATTTGCGTGTGCAATTGCCGTGTTCAGAAGAACACCATCAACACCAAGTTCCATAGCAACAGCAACGTCACTCGCAGTACCGACACCGGCATCTACTATCACTGGATACTCAGGGTCACCATCTTTGAGGTATTCAAGACAAATGCGTAAGCTATTTGCATTAAGAATTCCTTGCCCTGATCCAATAGGGCTTCCCGCCGGCATCACACTGGCTGCCCCCACGTCTTTAAGCCGTTTGGCAACAATTGGATCATCGCTGCTATAAACGAGTACAGAAAAACCATCATCCACAAGACGTTGTGTTGCTTCAATTGTGCCAACAGGATCCGGCAGAAGAGTTTTCTGGTCACCAAGGACCTCCAATTTGACCCACTCACTTCCTTTGTTTCCAAGATCACGAAGAAGTTCACGACCAAGCCGAGCAACACGAACAGCGTCATCAGCCGAGAAACAACCTGCAGTATTTGGCAGTAGTGTGTACCGAGTAAGGTCAAGATGCTCGAGAATATTTTCTCCAGCAGTATTGAGGAGGCGATCACGCCGTACTGCTACGGTCACACAGTCAGTACCACTTGCATCAAGACATTCAGCCATTTCTGCGTAACTTGCATACTTGCCTGTCCCTACTACAAGACGGCTAGCAAGTTCAAAGCTTCCAACTTTGAGTGTTGATTGCAATTCCTGCGATAGTGCCTTGTCGACTACTGTCTTTGTCATGCCGTTTAAATTCTCTTCGATAGGATAGGTTCGTACATTGTTCAACCGCCCCCAACGAGCGTAACAACCTCTACGCGGTCATGTTCCTGAAGGACTCGATCTGAAAGAAACGCTCGTGGAACTACTTCTTTATTTAATTCAACGGCAACAGGGCGATCTTCAAAACCTAATAACAAGAGAAGATCATGCGCGGTGTGACCAGTAGAAACCTGTTTCTCTTGCCCGTTCACAAAAATAACTATTTGACCTTCTGATTGTGTCTCATCACTATTCATTATTAATTTTCACCTCCGCGAGGTTGAGCAACATCAAGAAGAATCAACGGTGATGCTACTCCCCCTACTACCCCGCGTTGGTTGCTGAATGGAATCCCATACGCGGCAGTAGCTCCAGAAGCACAATCGGTAACATAGAGAACAGCTGGCGCCATCGGCGTGCGACCACGCCGCATTTCAACCTGTCCCGCCACAAGTAAAAACTTTGGGTTTTTTACTTGCCCAGGCTGGAAACCCAGATCATTCAAAACATTGTGTCGAAAACTAGCACCAAACGTAGATGTGACAGGATTAATAACTCCTCCAGAAAGATCACCAGTCAAAAAATCAAGGATAAAAAATCCTTCTGAACCAACCGAAAGGGGAACCGTACAGGCAGCAAATGACTCATCTGCTTGTGAAGTCATGGCATGCACCACAGGGAACTGCTCCGGAACTTTGTCCCAACCGGTAAAAATATAGCCGGCCGCATAGCCACCAAAAAAAATAATAGCTCCAGCCAGAAGGCAGAGGATTTGTACTTGCCCGAATGATGCTTTGATCTTCTCTTGCATAGTGATACTTCAAACTGAGGAGACGGAACTCCAGCCTCATTCAAGGAAGGCTGACGAAAGACACCGACTCTACTATGTTATTCGTTCTGTGTGTTCGCTGCCTGCTTTTTTTCCTACCTTTTTCCAAATCTTTACTTGAGCTTTTTAACAGGTGCCGAATTTTGTACTTCTTGCTCAACAAGTAGCCGGAATTTCCCAATGGAATGTCTGCCGTCTGTAAATTGCTGACTCAATACAAAAGCCAGAACTGACCCTCCCTCGACAACTAGTCCTTTTTGAATTGTAAATAGTGCAGAATGCGACTTGCCGATCGCCCCAGCTATACCCCAACCCGTGTCTTGTTTTCCATCGAGCGCATTGGTCACAGGCCATCCAGTCTGAGAGTAGTCCGCAGTTACAGCATGAAAAACAACTGGTGTTTCTTTTTTTTGTGTCGCAGTAGGCAAGATCACTGCGCTGAATTCACTCAACACAAAATTGCCATTAGCCGCTCTACCAGGCCCACGAGATGGCAAAGTCTCGTCTGGGAGCACCTCAATCCGGATCGCTGTAATCGGCGCTCCATCTGGAACCGTTGCTGTAAGTCGATATGTATCCTTACCGTTTTTTCCAGAAACAAGAACCGTTCCATCATCTGATATGACGCCTTTCGCTCCGATCTGACTTTTAAATTCAGTCAACAAGAGTGGCTTTAACGCTGTTTGAAGTACTGGCGACGGGGCAGGCTTTGGAGGAAGCGGCAACAGCTTGGCCGCTGGAGTCGGAATAATCCGACCGCCACTATGTGTGCCGACAAAAATTGATTGATCATCAGGTGCAAACGTAACACACCAGACACTTGAAGACTGACGCTTTAGTCCTTCTTGCTCCCGTTGTTTGGAAACATCCCAAAGTTTGATCACACCATCCAGGCTCGCCGTCACCAGTCGAGTTCCATCACTATTGAACCCGGCACTTGTTACCCAATCTTTATGACCTGTAAACACTTCGGTCTGTTCAAAAGTTTCAGCAGACCAGACTCGGACTTTCCGATCAGCGCTAGTTGATACGAACTGAGAGCGAGTAGGTGAGTAGGAAATTGACCAGATTGTATCTTCATGACCAGCCAGAGATTGTATCGCCGTGCCATCAGCAGCGCTCCAGACTTTCACAAGGTTGTCCCCTCCTCCCGTTACAAATGTTTTCCCATTCGGTGAAAAGGCGACAGCGGTCACGGGCCCTTTGTGTGCAGCCACGGTAATAGCAGCCTTGCCATCCTGCATATTCCACAAAAAAACTTTCCCGTCTTCACCTGCACTGGCTAATTGCGAACCGTCGGGAGAGAAGGCGAGCGACCGCACCCATCCCTTGTGCTGTTTTAAATCAGCTTTCAATTTCCGACCCTGCAAGTCCCATACTTTTACAAGTCCATCGTATCCCGCTGTGGCTACTAATTTTCCATCAGCGGAAATATCAACAGCCCACACCGCCGTTGAGTGTCCTGATAATTCACCAATACGGCTTCCATCGGACTTCCAGAGAATGACATCGCCAGGACGATAAAGAAGACTCTCTCCGCCGGCTGTGATCAGAGGCGATCCACCAGCTGCATAATCAGCAGCGATCACCCACCGACCAGACGATGAAAGCGTTTCACCCTCTTTTTTGCTCAATGCTTCATCAGCAATGGCGACCGGAGCAACAAAGGAAAATCCAACAGTGATACAGAGTAGTAAACACGTCGTACGTAGTCGCATTTGGTCAATTCGCATGCACCACTCTCCTTGAAGATGTACAAGAGAAAACAGAAAAGAAACGTGGCTTTCAGTATAGTTACCGATGCCACTGGATTTCCAACAAACTATGGATTTACCAGACTCTATTGCCCCCAATGACTGAAACTACGCAGTGACTGCATTCCAGTTGTAATGGTGCAAAGGAATGGTACTTTACCCACCTTTTCCTGAAGTGATTCTGGATCTTTAGTTAGCTATCGATAGAGTGCAGTAAAAAACAACGTAAGCCCTACTCCGGTAATACGGTTCTACTCGGTGCGTTAGGCGACCACACAATCTCTCGAAGCATCCACTCATCGAATTAGGCGATTATCTACTTTTGATACCACTTTTCTCAGTGGAAAGTAAAGACACAGTAAAACTGTCATAACACAAGACGTCGCTTATTGGGTGCGCAGACGAGACTATTGTGAGTCAGCAGAAAAATTCTGGGCGTGAAATTTCATCAAGGCATAACCCTGCCGCTCATAAATTAATCGTGCACTATGAGGTACATCTTCAACGATAAGCTTGTTACATTTGATACCAAGCTGTTTGAGAAACTTCATATATGCCAAATTATTTTCGTAATTAAAGCCTTTTGTTCCGACGTGAATGAGAATACGCAGTGGAAAGTGCTTCTGCTTTTCACTGCTGGCATAGAGCCGAGCCGTGTCGTACGCGTTGTAACCCTCTGCAAATACAACACGATCACTTTCGTGTCCATCATTCTCACTAATCTTTTTCTCAGTCGCGAACCCGCCACCACCGGGTGCAGCTGAGCAGAAAAGCTCTGGGTGTCGAAACATAATTCTGGTTGCTCCCCTACCTCCTTGACTAAATCCTTCAATACCACGACCCTTTCGTGAGGCAATTGTTCGATACGTTGAATCGACATGAGGAATCAGTTCTTCGATAAAAACAGATTCACCTTGGCCGTTTTCTATTTGGGGGTAGTCATAATGACTCATTGGACCACCATTAATGAAAACATAGATCATTGGTGGTATACGATTCGAGCGGATCGCCTTCTCAATAAATGTTGAAAGACCTACGGATTTCAATTCACTGCCAGGCCGTCCACCATGGAGGTAGTAGACAACTGGATATCTCTTTCCCGCCCGCTCCGACTTTTCATAGCTCGGGGGAAGATAGATACAATATCCAACGTCTATTCCCATTGACTGGCTACGGAACGTTTTATGCTGAATTGGCACGTCTGCGTCCGCTTTTGACGGCTGGTTCACCCAACTAAAGGGGGTATTTAATTTTTGTTTTTTCTTTCCCTGAGCCTGAGCTACTTGATTGGTACTTCCACTGAGTAAAAGCAAGAGGACCGCAAGACCTGCTCGTGCACTTATTCTTGTCATCATCTGATCTCAGTGTCCTGTGAGGTTCGTATGCAGATAGCATCCTGACTTATTTTGATGGTCTTAGATACGTCACATCAACTGGATCCTGCAACTCACGCTGAAGGACAATGAATCGATCGAATAATTGACTGATTTTTTCAGCGCACTCTGGATCAGCTGCTAAATCGACTGCTTCATAAGGATCATCTTCAACATGATACAGCCGTAGCACTTTGGCGTTGGGATAGATAATCAGTTTCCACCCATCATGTGTAATCGACCGTTGAAGCGTGAGATAGCTTCCATAAATCGACTCATAGGGCTTCGGAGAAGCACCTGACTTCGTTTGGCCTAAACGAGAAAGCAAACTCTTGAAAAAGACATGCTCTGGCTGGTGTGCGCCAGCCAACTCAAGGGTCGTTGGCATCACATCCTGGAGATAAATCGGTGTCGGGTCAGTCACACCCTTGGGCACATCGGGACCAACAACAACAAATGGGACACGGATCGAATGGTCATACTGATTTTGCTTTCCAACAAGACCATGATGACCAACTGAGAGACCATGGTCGGCAGTAAAGAAAATCCATGTATTCTCTGCTTTACCCGATGCATCCAGTGCTTTGAGAATGCGGCCAATTTGTGCATCGAGATGCGTCATAATGGCATAATATTCGCGGCGGTGCACAGCAATAGCCTGCTCCGTCCTCGGAAATGGCGCAAGCTTTTCATCACGCAATTTTTTCCCTGCTCCGATTTCCTCCGCATATGGGTACTCGGCTAGAAATGGTTTCGGAATCGCAATCCTTTCAACCGGATACCGATCCAGATATTCCTGAGGTGACTGCCGTGGATCGTGTGGAGCATTGAATGCCACGTAGAAAAAAGCTGGTTGCTCTCCGGCCTTGGCTTCTCCAAGGAAATCAATTGCATCGTCTGCTGTAACTGCACTCCAGTGTCGCCCACCTTCCCAGAATCCACCGAGACTCGTGTCTGTCGGACTCCATGGATCTTTGCCTTGTGCAGGAGGCCTGTTGTACGCACTCTCGACGCTTTTCGGCATTCCCGGCCTGACGTGTCGGGCAATATCAAAACACTTGTCAGCATCTGTTCTGATATGCCATTTGCCTGTCATAAACGTGCGGTAGCCAGCCTGGCTCAGAAGCTGGGGCCACAGTACGCCTGCCTGCCGCTCTTTATCAGTTGTCTTATAAATATCATTCGCGTCCCAAACACTCCGACCCGTAATCAACATGGTACGACTCGCAACACACACAGCACCACTCCAGGAACCCATGTTGTATGCATGGCTAAATGTGGTGCCACGATTTACAAGCCGATCAATATTTGGTGTATCAATGTCAGTGTGACCAAATGCTCTGATGGCTTCATAGGTAAGATCATCCGCAAACAGAAATAAAATATTTGGTTGGTTGCTTCCCTCTTGTTCTGCTGCCAGTAGTGCACCGCCTGTCAAAATAGTCGTAAGTAAAATTGTGCACACGAATGCCCGGTACGTAGTAACCGCAACAAGACCCATTGTTTTTCTCGTCTGACTCATTTTTCACCCCAAACACTTGGTATGCTTTTCTTTATCTATAAATGTATTTCTCTTTCGAAATCTTACTCTATGCGACACAACATTCTTTTGATTCCTCTAAGAACCATTGCCCTTGTTCTGCTTTCAGGGGCGGATACATCTTTATATGCGGCCGAAAACCTTGTCATTCCACTGTGGAAGAACGGTGCTCCCGGTTTTGAAAGTCGAAAAAACGAACCCGAGGTAGTGAATAAGGGCAGCATAACCAACGTGCACAATCCTTCACTCACTGTGTTTGCTCCTTCAAAAGTAACTTCAAATGGAATTGGAATTATTATTGCCCCGGGTGGTGGGCTAAGAAAATTAGGCATGCGTGGTGGTGGCGAAGAACCAGCCCAGTTCCTTGCTGACAATGGCTTTACTGCATTTGTTCTGAAATATCGACTTTCGAGACAGCCTGGGCAACCATATAAGTTTGAAGAGCATGTTCTCCAAGACGGTCAACGCGCTGTCCGCCTCGTCCGGCATCGAGCTCAAGAATTCCATCTTGATCCAGAAAAAATTGGCATGCTCGGATTTTCTGCCGGGGGTGAGGTCGTTTCAATCACGTGCTATAAGCCAGGCGAAGGAAATCCTGATGCTGCTGACCCAATTGATCGTGAGTTTGCAAAACCCAACTTCCAAATGCTTGTGTACCCCGGGCCAGTCGGCATTCCTTCAAAATTACCGGGTGATACGCCACCGGCCTTTATGGTCATTGCGGCAGATGATGCACATACAAGTGTTCTTCTGAACTTAATGCACCACTTTCGTGAACTCGACGTTGACTACGAAGCGCATATTTTCACTCGTGGTGGACATGGCTTCGGAATGGGTGACCGGTCGCAACGCAAGAGTATCCAACACTGGCCGGAACGCATGCTTGACTGGCTTCACGATGAAGTTCTCAATACCATACCCAAGTAAGTGTTCGTCGATCTCATCATTATTTTCACGCATCCAGTAAAACCATACCTTCTTTGCCCGCGGCTACTATTCCATGAGTTCAGCACTGTCCATTTCTGGCATCCTGACACCTCTTATGGTGCCACTCCGTGCCGACAGTGAGATACATGAAGATGAACTACGACGGTATGTTGATTGGTTGATCGAAAAAGGAGTTCACGGCCTCTATCCAAACGGCTCTACTGGTGAGTTCACTCGCTTTACGGCAGAAGAACGACACAGAATCATCAAGATTGTATGCGA
>Ga0233432_10001493_pt1 | contig 22688 bp, 19 predicted proteins | sample SI_122_August201_6_FD_179870 | JGI IMG/M metagenome (GOLD analysis project Ga0233432, IMG submission 179870) | Seawater microbial communities from Saanich Inlet, British Columbia, Canada - SI_122_August2016_10_MG | ecosystem: Environmental > Aquatic > Marine > Inlet | place: Canada: British... | reverse complement strand
AGTTAATGAATATTTATCACTTGTTATGAAACTTATTTTTGCCTTTGGATTAAGTTTTCAACTACCTGTAGTGCTTAGCTTGTTAGCTAGAGTTGGAATTGTTGATAGTCAGTTTTTAAAAGATAGACGAAAATATGTTGTTGTAATTATTTTTGCTGCAGCTGCTTTACTCACTCCACCAGATCCTATAACTCAAATTGGTTTAGCTATTCCATTATTAATTTTATATGAATTATCAATATTTTCTGTAAAATTTATCGAAAACAAAAATTTAAAAAAAACAGATGCATAATTTAAAAGATATAAGAAAAGACTTCTCTGTTTTTGCAAAATCTCTTGAAAAAAGATCTATCAATTTAAATATTAAAAATTTACAAAAACTAGATCAAGAAAATAGACAGTTAATTCAAAAAAAAGAAACTTTAGAGAAAGAAAAAAAAGATATTTCAAAATCTAAAGATGAAAAAATGTTTAAAAAATCAAAAGAAATTTCTCTACATTTAGAAAAAATATCTGAAAGTCAAAAAAAAGTTAAAATTGAATTGGAATATATATTATCAAATATTCCAAATATACCTCATCCCGATGTTCCCAATGGTAAAGATGAAAATGACAATATTGAAATTTCTAAATCTGGTATAATTCCTGATTTTGATTTCATACCTAAATCTCATTATGAGCTAGGTGAAAATTTAAAGATGTTAGATTTTGATCTTGCCACAAAAACCACAGGTTCAAGATTTGTTTTTGTCAAAAATAAATTAGCTTTACTGGAAAGAGCTTTATCAAATTTTATGCTAGATACTCATGTAAATCAAAATGAATATCAGGAAATCTCACCACCATTAATTGCTTCTGATAATACAATGTTTGGTACTGGGCAATTACCTAAATTTGAAAACGATCAATTTGAAATTAAATTTGATGAGGGTTCTGATAGAAAATTTTTAATTCCAACAGCTGAAGTAATATTAACAAATATTGTTAAAGATAAGATTGTTGAACGCAATGATTTACCAATGAGATTTGTTGCATCAACCCCCTGTTTTAGAAAAGAAGCAGGAAGTTATGGAAAAGATACAAAAGGTATGATTAGGCAACATCAGTTCTACAAAGTTGAAATGGTAAGTATTGTCGAAAAAGAAAATTGCTTGAAAGAGTTAGAAAGAATGACGAATTGTGCCACAGACATTTTAGATAAATTAAAATTACCATACAGAAAAATTATTTTATGTTCTGGTGATATGGGTTTCAGTGCTGAAAAAACCTATGATATTGAGGTTTGGCTACCTTCAGAAAATAAATATCGTGAAATTTCATCTTGCTCTTCCTGTTCAACTTTTCAGGGTCAAAGAATGAAAACTAGATACAAAAATGAAAATAAAGAAACTCATTTTGTTGGCACTCTCAATGGCAGTGGTCTCGCTGTTGGTAGAACACTTATAGCTGTTTTAGAAAATTATCAGCAAAAGGATGGCTCTATTGTTGTGCCAAAAGTTTTAAGACCTTATATGAACAATTTGGAAAGTATTTCATTCAATTAAAGTTGTTTTCATTATTAAGATAGTATAATAATTCAGCTAATTTATAAGGAGATTTATGGAAGGTTCAGGAATAGGACAATTTATACCGCTAATTTTAATTTTTGTTATTTTTTATTTTTTCTTAATAAGACCTCAACAAAAAAAAGTTAAAGAACATAAAACAATGGTTGAAAGCTTAAAAAGAGGTGACAAAGTGATAACTTCTGGAGGCATTACAGGTACCGTTGAAAGACTAATTGATAATGATAAGGTTGAAGTTGAAATAGCTGATAATGTTAAAGTTGAAATCGTTAAAGCAACTGGTATTCAAGGTCTTTTAAATACACAAGAAGTTAAAAAATAATCAATTAAAGAAAAGTGCTTTATTTTTCAAAGTTAAGAATTATATTTATAACTCTTTTCTCATTTTTATTTATTGCTATTGCTTCATCAAACTTAATTAAAATTGATGACGATTTTTTTGATAAGAAAATAAATTTGGGTTTAGATTTACAAGGTGGTTCCTATCTTTTATTAGAAATTGATAATACACCAGTCATAGAACAAAAACTTCAAAATTTAACAACAACTATTAGAAATTTTTTTAAAGACCAGAATATAAAAATAAACAATATTAAAATTGAAGATCAAAATATCTTTTTTAATGTTGATGATCAAAGTAAACAAATAATTATTGATACTTTTACCGATGAAAACAGTGATATAAATCCTTATTATCCAAGATTTAAGTCACATCAATTAAATATAGAAGATACAGGACTTAATTTAAAAATAAATTTTTCAAAGCAAGGATTAATTGCTCTTAAAACTTCATCCCAAGATCAGGCAATTGAAATTGTTCGAAGAAGAATTGATGAAGTTGGTACAAATGAACCAAATATTTTAAAAAGAGGAAATAATCGTATTTTAGTTGAGCTTCCTGGATTGGATGATCCTATGAGAGTGAAATCTCTTTTAGGTAAAACTGCAAATTTAACTTTCAGATTTGTTACCAATAATGAAAACGATAGTTTTGGTGTTGAAAAGTTAAAATATGAAGACGGTATTGATGAAGCTGTAGTCAGTAAACGTATAATTATAAGTGGTGATAATCTTTTAGACGCACAACCTCAAATGGATACTCAGGCAAATCAAACTGTTGTATCTTTTTCACTTGATAGAGTGGGAGCTAAAAGATTTGGTAAAGCAACATCCACTGGTATTGGTAAACAGCTTGCTATAGTATTAGATGGTAAAATAATAAGTGCCCCAGTAATTAGAGACACTATTGCAAGTGGTTCTGGTCAAATTAGTGGTGGATTTACATTTCAATCAGCGACTGATTTAGCACTACTGCTTAGATCTGGTGCGTTACCGGCTCCTTTAAATATTATAGAGGAGCGGACAGTTGGCCCTGACCTAGGCCAAGATTCCATAAATGCTGGAATGATTGCTTTAGCTATAGGTTTTCTTTTGGTTATAATTTTTATGTTTGTTAAATACAAAATTTTTGGACTAATCACTAATTTAACATTAATAATTAATTTATTTATTTTATTAGGTATTTTAACTTTATTTGAAGCTACATTAACATTACCAGGTATTGCTGGTATAATTTTAACTGTTGGTATGGCAGTTGATGCAAATGTTTTAATTTTTGAGAGAATTAAAGAAGAGCTCAAAGATGAAAAAAATAATATTTTAGCTTTTGATAGTGGATATATAAAATCTAGAACTGCTATTATTGACGCGAATATAACGACTTTATTAGCAGCGATTATACTTTTTTTTATGGGCTCTGGTCCGATAAAGGGGTTTTCAGTTACTCTTGGAATAGGAATTTTTACAACTTTATTTTCTGTTTATTTTATCGCAAGATTATTCACGAGTCTTTATGTGTCCAAAAATAGAAACAAGGAAAAACTAATATAATGATAGCTTTTAATAAGTACTACAATCATTTTAATTTGATCTCATCAATACTGATTATTTGCTCATTAATTTTATTAGTCTTTAAGGGATTAAATTTTGGTATAGATTTTAAAGGTGGGACTTTAATTGAGCTAAGATCTTCAGATTCAAAAATAAATGTTAGTTCATTAAGAGATAAATTTAGTGAAATGAATTTAGGAGATGTTTCTGTTAAAAAATTTGGCAATGATATAGATTACTTAATAAAATTTGAAAACAAAGATAACAAGAAAAATGTAATTGAAGAAATAAAAGTAAATCTTGATAAATCTTTTGGAAATAAATTTAATTTTAGAAGAGTCGAAAATGTTGGGCCAAAAGTAAGTGCTGAGTTATTAAAGTCTGGAGTTATTGCTATCTCTTTATCTCTAGCCATAATGTTATTTTATATTTGGATTAGGTTTGAGTGGCAATTTAGTCTAGGTGCGATTTTAGCTTTATTTCATGATGTAATTGTTACACTTGGGGTATTTTCTTTATTTAGTCTAGAAATTAACTTATCTATTATTGCTGCTGTTTTGACTATAGTTGGATATTCAATGAATGATACTGTGGTAATTTTTGATCGTGTTAGAGAAAATTTAAGAAAATATTCTGATATTAAAATTTTTGAACTAACTAATATTTCTATTAACGAAACTTTATCCAGAACTATAATTACTTCTGTTACAACTTTATTAGCTTTACTAGCAATATATTTTTTTGGGGGTGAAATTTTAAAAGGATTTTCACTAGCAATGATTTTGGGTGTAGTTTTTGGAACATATTCGTCAATCTATATTGCTAATACTGTTTTGGTTAGACTTAGAGTTTCTCAAAAGACTGTTTTGCGTGAGGATGATCAAAAATAAATCAAAACATTCAATGGCAATATTTTGAATGAATAAGAAACTTTGGGAACCATCAAGAAAAATAAAATTAAATTCAAATTTGTTAAAATTTGAAAAATATACATCCAATAGATTTAAGAAAAAGTTCAATAACAATTTCGAAAAAATTCATAATTGGACAATTAAGAATCCACAAAATTTTTGGAACTGTCTTTGGGATTATGCAAAAGTAAAAGGCATCAAAGGTGTGGATAAGGAGAGAAAATTTTTTAAATTTTATAAAAATACTTTTTTATCTAATTCAAAACTAAATTTTACAGAAAATTTACTCTCAAAGAATAATGATGATAAGGCTATAACTTTCATTAGTGAAAACGGTTTTCGTGAAATAAAAAATTGGAGAGATTTAAATATAAATGTAAAAAAAGTTTCTGCATTTTTAAGAAAATTAAATATAAAATCAAAAGATAGGGTAGTGGCTTACATGCCTAATATCTCTGAAACTGTAGAAGCCTTTTTGGGAACTGTTGGTATTGGATCAATCTGGTCTTCATGTTCTCCAGATTTTGGAATAAACGGAGTTATAGAAAGATTTTCTCAAATTAAACCAAAAGTTTTATTTGTAACTAAAGAATATTTTTATAATGGAAAAAAAATTAATATTTTAGAAAGATTACCAGAAATATTAAAAAAAATACCAACCATCAAACATGTGGTTATTTCAAGTTATCCAGGTCAGGCAGAAATTAAAAAATTACCAAAATATAAAAATATTAAAACATACTATTGGAAAAATATTATCAAACAAAAAAATACAAAATTAACTTTTACTAAATTTGATTTCGAACATGAGTTAGCAATTTTATATTCAAGTGGAACAACAGGTAAACCAAAATGTATCTGTCATAAAACTGGTGGTGTATTACTACAACATTTAAAAGAACATCAGTTACATTGTGACATTAAAGAAAATGACAATGTTTTTTATTTTACTACTTGTGGATGGATGATGTGGAATTGGTTGATCTCTGTTTTGGCTTCAAAAGCTTCAATTGTATTGTTTGATGGATCACCAATGTATAAAAAGCAAGATCTTCTTCTAAAGATAGCAAATAAAGAAAAAATTACTTTGTTTGGTGTTAGTGCTAAATATATTGATGCATTACGTAAAACTGAAAAAAATTACAAAAAACATTATAAACTTTCCAGTTTAAGAACTATTTGTTCAACAGGTTCCCCTTTATCTAAAGATGGGTTTAACTATGTTTATAAGAATATTAAAAAAGATATTCACCTTGCATCTATATCGGGTGGGACTGATATTGTTTCTTGTTTTGTTTTGGGAAATTTATATCAACCAGTCTATTCAGGTGAAATACAAAATAAAGCCCTAGGTATGGATATTCGTGTTTTTAATGAGCAAGGCAAATCAGTTTTAAATAAAAAAGGAGAACTTGTTTGTGCTAATCCTTTTCCTTCAATGCCATTAAGGTTTTGGAACGATAAAAATAATGAAAAATTTGAAAATGCTTATTTTAATAAATTTGAAAATATATGGCATCATGGAGATTACGCTATAATAACTAGCAATAATGGATTTATCATTGTTGGTCGATCAGACACTACATTAAATCCTGGAGGTGTACGCTTAGGAACAGCTGAAATTTATTCTGAAATCGAAAGATTTAAAGAAATAAAAGAATCTTTAGTAGTTGGTCAATCTTGGGATAACGATATTAGAATTATTTTATTTATAATTTTAAATTCAAAATTTAAACTTACAGAAGATTTATTAAAAAGAATGAAGTCACAGATAAGAAAAAATGCTTCACCAAGACATGTTCCTAATAAAATAATTGTAGTAAACGATATACCCAAAACTAAGAGTGGTAAGATCGTTGAGCTAGCAGTTAAAAATATAATTGAAGGAAATAAAATCAAAAACAAAGAAGCTTTAGCTAATCCAGATTCTTTAAAACAGTTTATAAATATTAAAGAATTAAAGTATTAATAAAGGTTTTGTGCTGCAACCATAGCAAGCAACATAGGTAATGAAAGCAAAGTATTTGTTCTTGAAAACAACATTGCAGTTTTAGCTGATTTTGCTTTCAATTCAGGTTCACATTCAACGATACCAAGAGCTCTTTTTTGATTAGGCCATATAACAAACCAAACATTAATGGCCATTATAACACCAAGCCACATTCCAATACCTATGGCAGTATGTTTTGGAATTCCTGAACCTATGCTTAATGTCATAGCATCGTGCAGATAACCATTAAACAAAGCCAATATCAATCCAGATAAAACAGTTAATGCAGCTGCCCATCTAAAATAAAATAATGCAGCTGGTGCAATAACTTTACCGATAGCAGGTTTTTGTTCATCTGGGATCTTGCTCATGTTTGGAATTTGAACAAAATTAAAATACCAAAGTAATCCAATCCACATAATTGCAACAATCACATGGATGTATCTAAATAGCCAACTCCAAAATAATGTATCAAAAGCAAATCCACCATTTAAATAAAATAATCCAATAAATAATAATATTGCTAACGCTAAAGAAGCGTGAATTGTTTTAGATAAAGAAGATAATAAATTATTCATGATTCTTAATATTTATACACTAATTTATCAAAAAATTTAACAATCTTTTATTTTATTATTTTAATAATGGTTTTAAAAATTGACCAGTATAACTTCCTGGTACTTTGCAAATTTCCTCTGGTTTACCCTCTGCTATTATATTACCTCCCTTAACGCCTCCCTCAGGGCCCATATCAACAATATAATCAGCAGTTTTAATAACATCTAGATTGTGTTCAATTACAACAACAGTGTTGCCAAGTTTAACAAATGTATGAAGTATTTCTAATAATTTTTTAATATCATGCTGATGAAGTCCTGTTGTCGGTTCATCTAATATATACATTGTTCTCCCAGTTGATCGTTTAGAGAGTTCTTTAGCAAGTTTTATTCTTTGTGCCTCACCACCAGAAAGCGTTGTCGCTTGTTGACCAATCTTTATATATCCTAAACCTACTTTTTTAAGTGTTAAAAGTTTTGTTTTAATATTTGATATATTTTCAAAATATTCACAACCTTCATCCACTGACATATCTAAAACATCAGCAATACTTTTGTCTTTAAACTTAATTTCTAATGTTTCTCGATTGTATCTAGTACCTTTACATTCATCACACTGAATATATACATCTGGTAAAAAATGCATTTCATAGGTTATTACACCATCACCCTCACACGCTTCACATCTTCCGCCTTTAACATTAAATGAAAATCTTCCAGGTTTATATCCTCTAGTTTTAGATTCAGGTAAACTTGTAAACCAATCTCTTATTGGACCAAAGGCTCCTGTATAAGTAGCTGGATTGGATCTAGGTGTTCTTCCTATTGGAGATTGATCTATATCTATAATTTTATCTATCAGCTCAACACCCTTATAGCTCTTGAAGGCTTTTGGTGCTTTTCTAGCTTTGTTATTAAGTGTTAAATTTAAAGCGTGATAAAGTGTTTGTAATATTAAGGTTGATTTACCACTACCTGAAACACCAGTTATACAAGTAAAACTTCCTGTTGGGATCTTTAAATTAACATTATTTAAATTATTTCCTGTAGCACCATTAATCTCAACAAATCTTCCATTTTTTGCTAATCGTCGAGTTACAGGAATTTCAATTTTCTTTTTATTGGATAAATATTGTCCAGTAATACTATTTTTATCTTTTTTAATTTCTTCGTAGGTTCCTTGAGAAGTTATTTGACCACCATTAGATCCAGCTTCAGGACCCATATCTATTATATGATCTGCATTTTCCATTGTTTCAGTATCGTGCTCTACAACAATAACTGTATTACCTAAATCTCTTAGTCTTTTTAAAGCATTAATAAGTTTAACATTATCTTTTTGATGCAAACCTATAGAGGGCTCATCAAGCACATATAAAACACCCGTTAAACCAGAACCTATTTGTGATGCTAGTCTTATTCTTTGAGCTTCACCACCCGACAGTGTTCCTGACTCTCTGGATAATGTTAAATAATCTAGACCAACGTTAAGTAGAAAATTTAATCTTTCATTAATTTCTTTTAAGACATGTTCTGCAATTTTAAATTGTCTCTTATCTAAATTCTTTTCTAAATCTTTAAACCATTGTGAAGCATCAAGAATTGATTTTCTTGTAACTTCGCTAATATTGTTATTGTCAATTTTTACACATAGAGCCTCTTCTTTAAGCCTATCTCCATTACAACTTTCACAAGCAGAATCTGACTGATATTCAGCTATTGCTTCTCTTTTCCATTCACTATCAGATTCTAAAAATCTTCTTTCAAGATTATTTATTACTCCTTCAAATGTTTTTTTATGTGAATATTTTTCATAGCCATCATCATAATTAAATTTAATTTCCTCTTCATCTGATCCATATAAAATTATATCTTTTATTTTTTTTGGTAATTTTTTCCATTTATCATCAAGAGAAAATCCATAATGTTTAGCAATAGATGCTAAAGTTTGTGCATAATATAAAGTAGTAGATTTTGCCCATGGTTCGATTGCACCATCCGCAATACTTTTTCTTTCATCTGGAATGACTAAATTTGGATCAACATTTAATTTTATTCCAATACCCTCACATTCTTCACATGCACCATAGGGGCTGTTGAAAGAAAAAAGTCTTGGTTCTATTTCTTCAATAGTAAATCCACTTTCAGGACATGCAAATTTGGTTGAGTATATTAGTTTTTCAATTTTTCTAAATTTTTGAGGCAAAGTTTCATCTTCATATTCAACAAAAACTAAACCATTAGATAAATTGACCGCTGTCTCAATACTTTCAGCTAATCTATTCCCTAATTTTGAATTCAATACAATTCTATCTACAAGAACTGAAATATCATGCTTGAGTTTTTTATCTAAATTTGGAGATTTTTCGATGTCATATAAAACGTTATCAATTTTAATTTTTCTAAAACCTCTTCTTTTGTAACTTAAGATATCTTTTCTGTATTCACCCTTACGACCTCTGACTACAGGAGCATAAATATATATAGTGCTTTTTTTTGGTAATTTTTTAACTAAATCTACAATTTGAGTTATTGTTTGAGATGTTATCGGTTTACCAGTGAATGGAGAGTAGGGAATTCCTGCTCTAGCAAACAAAACTCTCATATAATCATAAATCTCTGTAACAGTTGCAACAGTTGATCTTGGATTTTTAGATGTGTTTTTTTGTTCAATAGCTATCGCTGGACTTAAACCTTCAATGAGATCAACATTTGGCTTTTTCATTTTATCCAAGAACTGTCTGGCATAAGCAGATAAACTTTCTACATATCTTCTTTGACCTTCTGCATATATTGTATCAAAAGCTAATGAAGATTTTCCTGACCCAGATAGACCAGTTATTACAACAAATTGATCTTTAGGGATTTCAATAGAAACATTCTTTAAATTATGTTCTTTAGCACCCTTAATAACTATCTTTTTGATCATATTTTTTGTTGCTTTGAGTTAATAAAATTAATAATGAGAAGAATTGTGATATAGTTCTTATTAATTAATTTAACAAATATTAAATATTATGGCTGGAAGTTTAAATAAAGTATTATTAATTGGTCGTTTGGGCGCAGACCCTGAGATCAAACAAATGGTTAACGGTAAAAGTGTTGCGAGACTAAGCTTAGCTACAAGCCAATCTTGGAAAGATAAAAATACTGGTGAAAAAAAAGAGAAAACAGAATGGCACCGTATAGTTGTATTTAATGAAGGACTAGTTAATGTTATTCAGCAATACTTAAAAAAAGGTGCTCAAATCTATGTTGAAGGTCAACTTACAACTAGAAAATGGAAAGATGAACAATCGGGCCAAGATAAGTATTCTACAGAAATTGTTCTTCAGGGATACAACACTACTTTAACAATGCTTGGCGGTGGAAATACTGGTGGTGGAATTCAAAATGACACAACTCAACAAAACAATATTGAGGACTCATCTCAAGTGTCAAACGATATGGATGACGAAATACCATTTTAGTACCTATGCAAAAAACTGAAGCTCCAAAAGATAATAATATTAAACTAATCTCAATGCATGATGAGATGAGCTCATCTTATCTTTCATACGCAATGAGCGTAATTGTAAGTAGAGCGTTACCAGACATAAGAGATGGATTGAAACCTGTTCATAGAAGAATTTTATATGCAATGTATAAAGGTGGATACGATTGGTCAAAACAATTCAGAAAATCTGCAAGAATAGTAGGGGATGTAATTGGTAAATATCACCCCCATGGCGATCAATCAGTTTATGATGCTCTAGTTAGAATGGTTCAAGATTTTTCTATGAGCTTACCTTTAGTTCAAGGACAAGGTAACTTTGGATCAATTGATGGAGATCCTGCAGCTGCAATGAGATACACTGAAACAAGACTTTCAAAAGTTTCACAATTTCTAATTGATGATATTGAAAAAAATACGGTTTCTTACAAAAGTAATTATGATGAAACTGAAAAAGAACCAACTGTTTTGCCTGCACAATACCCAAATCTTTTAGTGAATGGAGCAGGTGGTATAGCGGTAGGTATGGCAACTAGTATTCCTCCACACAATTTAGGTGAAATAATAAATGGAACATTAGCTTTAATTGATAATAAAGATATTAAAGTTAAAGAATTAATGAAACATATTCCGGGACCAGATTTTCCAACTGGCGGAGTTATTATAGGTAAAGACATCATCAAACAAGGATACAATAATGGAAGAGGATCCTTTAAAATTAGAGGCGAGGTATCATCTGAAACTCTTAAAAATGGTAGAGACAGATTGGTAATTACATCAATTCCTTATCAGGTTAACAAATCAGTGTTAAATGAAAGAATTGCCCAACTTGTTAGAGAGAAAAAAATTGAAGGTATTAAAGATATAAGAGACGAATCTAATAGAGAGGGCATTAGAGTTGCGATTGATTTAAGAAACGGTGTTGAGCCTGAGACTATTAAAAGACAGCTTTACAAAAATACCCAAATTGAAAGTTCATTTGGGTTTAATACATTAGCTATTGTTGATGGAAAACCAAAGACTTGCAATCTAAAAGATTTTTTAACAAACTTTTTGTCTTTCAGAGAAGATGTTGTAATAAAAAAAACTAAATTTGATCTTCAGAAAGCAGAAGAAAGAGCACACATTTTATTAGGATTATCTGTATCAGTAGAGAATTTAGATAAAATTATAAAGATTATACGTTCTTCTAAAACCCCAGATGACGCTAAACAGTCTATATTAAAAACTAAGTGGAAAATAAACAAAACTCAAAAATTAATTTCTTTAGTTGAAGGTAAAAAAAATAAAAATGTTTACTCATTATCAGAGCCTCAAGTTGTAGCTATTTTAGAGTTAAGATTACAAAAATTAACAGCTCTTGGAATAAATGAAATTGAAGTTGAAATAAAAAAATTAGCTGAATTAATAGCTAAATACAAAAAAATTATATCTTCAAAAAAAGAACTTTTGAAGGTGATAAGTGAAGAGCTCACAAATATTAGAGAAAAATTTGCTGTTCCTCGAAGAACAAAAATTATAGATGCTGTATTAAATTATGACATAGAAGAAACTATTCAAAAACAATCAGTAATTATAACTGTTACTTTACAAGGATATATAAAAAGAGGTTCTTTAGATGGTGTGAAACAACAAAAAAGAGGTGGTAAAGGTAAATCTGGTATTACTACAAGAGATCAGGATTCTGTTGTTCAAACTCTTTCTGTAAACACACATACATCAGTTCTATTCTTTTCTACTGAAGGGCTAGTTTATAAAGTTAAAGCATGGAAAATTCCAGAAGGCTCTGCAACATCAAAAGGTAAATCATTATTTAATATTTTGCCATTAAAAAATCATCAATCTATTAGCTCAATAATGCCAATGCCAGAAAATGAAACTGACTCTAAAAATTATCAAATAATTTTTGCTACAGCTCAAGGTAAAGTTAGAAAAAATAGTTTGGAAGATTTTTCATCAATCAATGCTTCTGGTAAAATTGCAATGAAATTAGATAATAATGATAAAATTGTAGGTGTTAAAATTTGTGAAGATGATCAAGATGTTATTTTAAGTACAAAATTTGGTAAATGCATAAGATTTGAGACAAAAAAATTAAGAGTTTTTAAGGGAAGATCATCAAAAGGAATTAAAGGAATAGAGTTGGCTTCAAATGATCAAATTGTATCATTGTCTGTAATAGATAACGATAAAACAAAAAAAAGTAGTAAAAAAACTAAAGATGAAAAGTCTGAAATTAAAGCAAAAGAAAAATTTGTTTTATCTATAAGTGAAAACGGATATGGGAAGAAAACTTCTCATACAGATTATAGAGTAACCAATAGAGGTGGAAAAGGAATAATTGGTATTGTTAATTCACCAAGAAATGGAAATATAACATCGTCATTTCCAGTTTTTGAGGGTGATGAAATACTTATTTCAACAAACAAAGGCAGGGTTATAAGGGTAGCTGTTAAAGAAATAAGAACTGCTGGTAGAAATACTCAAGGAGTAAGAATTATAAAATTATCAGGCGAGGAAAAAGTAGTATCAGCAATTAAAATTGCTGACAATTTGATCTAATGAACAAAATAGCTATTTACCCGGGCACATTTGATCCAATTACTTATGGTCATATTGATGTTATTAAAAAAGCCCTAAAGTTATTTGGTAAGATTGTGGTTGGAGTATCTGATGTAAGTAATAAGAATTATTTATTTAACTCAGAAGAACGTATTAATATTGTTAATAAAGCATTATTTAAAGATTTAAAATTAAATAAAAAAAAAGTTTCTGTAGTTTCGTTTAGCTCTCTAACAACAGATCTTTGTAAGAAATATAAATCTAACATTATTTTAAGAGGCTTAAGAGCAGTATCCGATTTTGAATATGAGTTCCAATTAGCGGGCATGAATAGAAAGCTTAATAATAATATTGAAACAATTTTTTTGATGTCTGATGTTGAAAATCAAATAATATCTTCACGTTTTGTAAAAGAAATAGTTAAATTGAATGGTGATATAAGAAAATTTACTACCAAAAGTACAATTAAATCTTTAAAAGACAAATATGAGTAGAATTTTAACAAATATATTTATTTTATTTTTTTTATTTACTAATCAATTAATAGCACAGGAGAACATAATGATTTTAAAATTAAAAGACGGTGATGTAAAAATCGAGTTATTTGAAGACGTGGCGCCTAATCATGTAAAAAGAATTAAAGAATTAGCTGATAGTGGACAATATGACAATGTTGTATTCCATAGAGTTATAGATGGATTTATGGCTCAAACTGGTGATGTTAAATTTGGCAATTCTGGATCTGGTGATTTTGATTTACGAAGAGCTGGAATGGGTGGATCTGATTTGCCAGATTTAAAACAAGAATTTAGTAGTGTTCCACATGAAAGAGGTACTTTATCTATGGCAAGATCATCTGATCCTGATAGTGCAAATAGTCAATTTTTCATATGTTTTAAGCCTGCATCTTTTCTTGATAGACAGTACACTGTATTTGGTAAAGTTTTAGAAGGCATGGAATTCGTCGACAAAATCAAAAGAGGAGATGAAGGTAACAACGGCTCAGTATCAGATCCAGATAAGATTATCAGTTTTAAATCTCAATAATTTCTTTAAATGGCATTAAAAAATTTTGCCTTTAAAGTTTTAAAAAAAGATAAGTTTGCAAGGTGTGGTTTAATTGAAACTCACAGGGGTAGTATTAATACACCAGCATTCATGCCGGTTGGTACTCAAGCAACTGTAAAGGCATGTACCATCGATGATATTAAAAAAACTGGTTCAGAGATCATTTTATCAAACACATATCATTTAATGATCAGACCAGGTGTAGAAAGAGTTCAATCTGCTGGAGGTCTTCATAATTTTATGAATTGTGACTTACCAATACTTACTGACTCAGGTGGTTTTCAAGTGATGTCTTTATCCAAACTTAATAAAATTGATAGAGAGAAGGGTGCAATTTTTAATTCACATGTTGATGGAAAAAAATTTTTTTTAAGTCCTGAAGAAAGTATAAGAATTCAATTAGGACTCAACTCAGATATTGTTATGATCATGGATGAATGTCCACGAAAATCAAGTGACTATGATTTGATAAAAAAATCAATGGATTTGTCTTTATATTGGGCGGAAAGATCAAAAAAAGCTTTTGGTAAAAATCCACATAAAGCTCTATTTGGAATTGTTCAAGGTGGATTATTTAAAGATCTTAGAGTTAAATCTTTAACTGAATTGATTAAAATTGGATTTGATGGGTATGCAATGGGTGGATTGGCTGTAGGGGAATCACAAAATGAAATGTTTAATGTTTTAGATAATATAAAAGAACATATGCCAGATGAAAAACCTCATTATTTAATGGGTGTTGGGACACCATCAGACATTATTGGTGCTGTTAAAAGAGGTATTGATATGTTTGACTGTGTTTTACCTACACGATCAGGAAGAACTGGATTAGCTTTTACATGGAATGGACGAATAAATATAAAGAACAATAAATATCAAACTGATAACAGTCCACTAGATCCTGATTGTAATAACCTTAATCTTAACAAGTATTCAAAAAATTATTTGAATCATTTATTTAATACTAATGAGATTTTAGCTTCTATGCTCTTAACTCTTCATAATATAAATTTTTATCAAGAATTAATGTCAGCAATTAGAAAAAATATATCTGAAGGTACATTTGATCAATTTCATGACAAATACATTGATAAGTTGTAGAAGATAAACAATTTTTAGTTCAATTTGACGTTTGAAAAAATATAATAATTCTGTATATAACACTTATTCAATTTGAATATATGGGGGCCCTTAGCTCAGTTGGTAGAGCAATTCCCTTTTAAGGAATGGGTCGATGGTTCGAGTCCATCAGGGCTCACCAATATTTAAATTATGTGAATTTAATTGGAGGATAATCCAATATTACTTCATTCATTTTTTCATTTAAATCTCTAATTCTATTATTAGAAGATGGATGCGTGCTCATAAATTCTGGAGGTTCTTTTCCTTTATTAAGTTCTTTCATTCTCTCCCAGATCTTGACTGTTTCTCTGATATCATAACCTGATAAAGACGAAAATATCATTCCAAGATAATCAGCTTCACTCTCTTGTTTTCTATTAAAAGGATTCATAATTCCAAGTTGTGCTAATAAACCTACGGTATTTTGTCCTGTCGTTCTGTTAATATCAGATAATACTCCTCCGCTTGCTATATCAATTATTCTAGTTCCAACATTTAATAAAGTTCCTCTACTAGCTCTTTCAACAGAGTGTTTAGCAACAGCATGAGCAATTTCATGTCCCATTACAGCTGCAAGACCATTAGTATTTTTTGTTGCATCTAAAATACCTGTATAAACAGCTATCTTACCTCCAGGCATACACCAAGCATTTCGTACTTTTTTTTTATCTATTAAAATATACTCCCAATTGAAATTTTTCGTTGGATCATCTAAATTTTCTCTATCAAAATATTCAGAAATTGAGTCTTCCATTTTTTTTCCAATTTCTTTAATTTCATTGAGTGTTTTTGTGTCATCACTCATTTTTTCTTTTTCTTTAATTTTTTCATAAAGCTTAGCTGCTCGTGCATTAAGACTTGCTTCAGAAACAATTTTTAACTGTTTTCTTTCAGTTATTGGAGTAGTTGTACAAGATGGTAGTAAAAAACTACCACAACCACAACCAACATAAGACAAAAATTTTCTTCTATTCATTTTCATTTATAATTGATATTATCATTCTATTATGAATCTTAATAATAAAATTTTATTGGTATTGTTTATTATAGCAATAACTTTTGTGGTTTATTCTAGTTTTAATTAATAATATGGAAAAAAAATCAAAAAGAAAATCTTTATCTTTAACTTTAAGAAATTATTTTATTGCTGGAGTAGTTGTTTTAATTCCAATTGGATTCACCTTATATCTTAGCAAAATATTAATTGGAATATCTTCAAATTTAATTCCAAAAAATCTTAATCCAAATCACTATTTACCATTTGATATTCCGGGAATAGAAATTTTAATTTCAATACTTTTAATAACTTTGGTAGGGGGGCTTTCTTTATCTTTCTTTGGAAGAAGAATTCTTAAATTAATTGATGATTTGTTTAAAAGAATCCCTTTTTTAAGAACTGTTTACTCAGCAATTGTTCAAATGACTGAAACATTTTCTAAAAAAGATAACAATCAAAAAAGTGTTGTTTTAGTTGAATATCCAAGAAAAGATGTTTGGGCTGTTGGCTTTGCTACTAAAGAAAATAAAGGTGAAATGTCTGAGAAAACTAATAAAAAACTAATCAATGTTTTTGTTCCAACAACACCAAATCCTACAAGCGGATTTTTATTAATGTTTCCTATTGAAGATGTTATTTATTTAAATATGACTTTTGAAGAAGCTTCTAAATTTATTGTTTCTGCTGGAACCTCTAACAAACAGTCCTAAGCGATATCGTTTATAATATCAGCTCTATCGTATAATTTTATAAGTGGCTTATATTTACTAATATCCTCATTATTCATTTCAATTCTTCTAATTTCCTTTTCGGCTAAAAGGAAAAGATCACTATTTTGAACCGGGTCAGCTAGTCTAAAATTTTTAATCCCACTTTGCTTAAATCCTAATATGTCTCCAAATCCTCTAATTTTCATATCCTCTTCAGAGATGTAAAAGCCATCATTAGACTCTTTTAGTATATTTATTCTTTTTTTTGCGTTTTCACTTAAGTTTGATTTAAACATAAGTATACAAGTTGAGTCTTTATCACCTCTTCCTACGCGACCTCTAAGTTGATGTAACTGTGATAATCCAAATTTATTTGCATTTTCGATAATTATTACGTTTGCATTAGGAAAATCAATACCTACCTCAATAATCGTTGTAGATACTAAAATTTGAAATTCTTTCTTTAAAAATTTATCTAAAATAATCTCTTTATCTTCTAAATCAGTTTTACCATGTAATAGAGATACTTGATTGGGAAATAATTTATCCAAATAGTCAAACTTATTAACAGCAGAGGAGTGATCTAATTTTTTACTTTCCTCAATTAATGGACAAACCCAAAAAATTTGATTTCCTAATTTTATTTCTTTTTTTATAAATTTTATAACTTCATCAATTTTACTTTCCAATTTACTATAAGTCTTAATAGGTTTTCTAGATTTAGGTTTTTCCTTTATAATTGAAAGATCCATATCTCCATATAAGGTCATTGTTAAGGTTCTTGGTATAGGTGTTGCAGTCATTAACAATACATCACAATTATTTCCACCTTTATCAGATAAACGTTTTCTCTGATTAACACCAAACTTATGCTGCTCATCTATAACGATTAATCCTAAATTTTTAAAATATACTTTTTTTTGAAAAATAGCATGGGTGCCAAAAATTATATCTATTTCATTATTTTTGATTTTATCTAGAATTTCTTTTTTTTTTTTATGTTCAGACTTACCAGAAATTAATTCTATATTAATTTTTTTTGAAAAAAGATTATTAGCTAGATTAAAATGTTGTCTCGCTAAAATTTCTGTTGGTGCCATTACAGCTACTTGAAATCCTGAATTTACAGTATTGTAAGCAGCTAACAAAGAAACTATTGTTTTACCACTGCCAACATCACCTTGTAGCAATCTAAACATTTTATTTGTTGAAGAAAGATCATTGTTAATTTCTTCTAGTGTTTTTTTTTGATCATTGGTTAATGAAAATTCTAATTCTTTTATAATCTTATTTTGTTTTGTCTTATCGAAAGATTTTCTTTTTTTTTTAATTTTCTTAATTTTTTTTCTAATTTCAGAGTTGACAAGAAAGGTCGAAAAAATTTCATCAAATGCCAATCTTTGATAAAAATTATTTCTATGGTTTTCAATATTCTCAGGTTTATGCAGTTCAACAATAGCATCATTCCATTTTATATTTTCAAATTTATTTAAAATATTTTTTGAATGCCATTCGTTAAGAATGGGTAGATTTGTTATTATTTGGTTGATAATTTTATTATAAATTTTTTCAGATATGCCTTCAGTTAATGAATACGTATTATGTTTTTGTTTTATAAGAGATGAATCTTCAGAAATATATTTAGGATTGGTAAGTTGGTATTTATTTTTAAAAAATCCAATTTTTCCACTAACGGTAATTTCCTTTCCTAGTGGTAGAATTTTCCTTACATACCCTTCATGGCTATTAAAAAAAATACAGTCAATTTCACCTGTATCATCCATGCAAAAAACTTTATTTGGTAGATTTCTTATTCTTGGAAAAGAATATTTATTTGGAATAATAGTAATTGTTTGATTTTCACCTATTTTCAAATCTTTAATTTTAGTTGATCGGCTTCTGTCTATATATGATTTGGGTAATTTCCATAGTAAATCAAAAATATTATTAATTTTCTTTTTTTTTAATAAGCTGGTTGTTTTATCACCAACACCTTTAAGTTTAGTCAAATCTGACAATAGAAATTCATAATTACTTTTATTAGTCATAAAATGATAATATATTATATTTATGACACTCAATATAGATCTATTAAAAAAAAAAATTATCTACCGATCAAATTATCGTGGAACAAAAGAAATGGATAAACTTTTGGGGTCATTTGCAAAAAAATATATTGAACTATTAAGTCATAAAGATCTGGCTGATTTAGAAAAATTGCTAGATATAGATGATACCAATTTATATAATTACTATAATGGATTAAATTGTGATTTCAAATTTAACGATAACTATATTAATCTTCTTTTTAAAAATTTTGATTATAATAATGAATAAATTTGTGGCGGAAGGACTGAGATTCGAACTCAGGAAAGAGTTGCCCCTTTGCCGGTTTTCAAGACCGGTGCATTCAACCACTCTGCCATCCTTCCGTGTAGAGTGTTTTATTATTATAAATATTTAATTCAACCTTAAAATAGTCTAATAAAACGTATAACTAATTAATCAGTTTAATTCCTATGAATAAAGAGTTTAACAAAGGACTATTCTTAGCAGGATTTGGTTCTTTTTGGTGGGGTTTTTTTGGAGTTCTTTATTTCAAATATATTACATTTATAGGTCATGTAGAATTAGTTGTTCATAGATGTTTGTGGACAACATTTACTTTGGTTATAACAACTTTCTTTTTTTCTAAATGGAGTATTTTTTTTAAAATTATCAAAAGTAAAAGAAACTTATTCTATTTATTCTTATCAGGTTTTCTTATTTTTATTAATTGGGGTGTTTGGATCTACGCTATTGCAACAAATAGAATAATAGATGCAAGCTTTGGATACTTTATGATGCCAATCTTAAGCGTAATGCTTGGCTATATTTTTTTTAAAGAACAGCTTAACAAAAAAAGAATATTATCAATTATATTGGTGATTATATCTATTTTATACCTAGTTTTGATTAGCATAAAATCATTACCATGGGTTGGTATTATAGTTGCCTTAAGTTGGGGATTTTACAATTTAATTCGAAAAAAAATAAATATTGATACAGATATAGGTCTTTTAATAGAAAGTTTATATATTTTGCCATTTGCAGTAATTGCTTTTTATTTAATAACTATAAATGGAAATAATGATTTTAAGCTATCTGATCCACCAATGATGTTGTTTATTTTTTTAGCTGGCCCAATGACAGTTATTCCATTATTTTTGTATGTTAGGGGCGTTGAATTGTGTGGTCTAGGACCAACAGGCATGATATTTTACATAACTCCAACATTGCAATTTTTATTGGGTTACTTTTATTATGATGAGCCATTTTCATTAGCAAAATTAGTTAGTTTTATTTTTATTTGGATTGCTGTTATTATATATTTAAAGGATTTGTATGAAACTAGCTAACTATTTACTTATATTTATTTTTTTAATTTCCACTTCTTCTTTATCTGAAAATCCAACAGGTTTTCTTGCATGGAAAAACGATTTTAGAAAAATTGCTTTAGAAAACAATATTTCTGAAAATACTTTTGATAAAGTTATGGCTAATATAAAATTTCTTCCTAATGTCATTAAGTATGACAGATATCAGCCTGAATTTTATGAAGATACCAAAACATATATCTCAAAAAGAACATCATCTAAAAAGGTTTCCAAAGGAGTTGATTTTTATAAAAAAAACACAAATTTAATAAATACAGTGGAAAATCTTTACAATATTGAAAAAGAACTTCTCTTAGCATTAATGGGTATAGAAACAAATTTTGGAACTTATGTTGGTAAAATGGATATATTGTCATCTTTAGCTACATTAAGTTTTGATAAGAGAAGATCAGAATTTTTTTCAAGTGAACTGATTATATTATTAAGATTAATAGAAAATAAGCAAATTGATTACAAAACCTTATATGGTTCTTGGGCAGGAGCATTTGGTTTTTTTCAATTTATGCCATCTACAATGAAAAACTATGCAATAGATTACGATAAAAATAGTTATATTGATTTAAAAAATAATAATGATGCTTATGCGTCTGCGGCAAATTATTTAAATAAAATAGGGTGGAAAGAAAGTGAGCCATGTTTCTATAAGATAGAATTATCAAATGAAATACCAAAAAAGTATTTAAATGTTTCAGCAAAAAAATTACATAATAAAAAAAATTTAGAATATTTTAGAAAATATATATTAAATGATGATGTATTAGATAAACAATTTGATAGTCTAACTAGTTCTATAATAACACCTGATAAAGACATTATACCAGATGCAGAAAATTTAAGTCCAGCATATATTGTTTTTGATAATTATGAAATTATTTTACAATGGAACAGATCCTTAAGATTTTCATTGGCAGTATGCACACTTAAAGAGAAATTTGAAAATGCATTGTAGGCTTTTAATTATACTATTCTTTATATTTTTAACAGGATGTGAGCAAAATAATCTTAATAGAAATATTTCTAATCAAGAAATATTAACTAAATATAAAAACTCAGGTTTTACTTTAGTCTATAACTCTACTCTAAAAAAAGAAAAAAAAATTAATAAGACAATAGATAATAGATCTCTTTTAATTTTTCACAAAAAATTAAAAAAAAATTCTTTTGTCAAAATAACTAATCCTATAAATCAAAAAACAGTAATTGCTGAAGTTGTTTCAAATAATGCAAAATTTTCTGATTTCTATAATAGTGTAATAACATTAAGAATAGCAGAGGAGTTATCATTAGATTTAAAAGAACCTTACATTGATCTGGTTCTTATTTCACAAAACTCTACATTTATTGCAAAAAAAGCTAAAACTTTTAATGAAGAGAAAAAAGTTGCAGAAAAAGCACCTGTAGACGGCATTAAGATTGATAACCTAGGTAATACTAATCTTCAAAATAAAGAAATTGTAAAAGAAAAAATTTTTAAATACACAATAAAGATTGCTGATTTTTATTATAAGGACTCTGCCAATAATATGTTGGATAGAATTATTAATGAAACAGGCATTAAGAGTCCTTTTGTTAAAACAATATCCAAAACAAAATATAGGGTATTATTAGGACCGTTTAATGATATAAAAAAACTTGAAGACTCATTTAACAAAATTAAATCATTAGATTTTGAGAATATAGAGATTTTAAAAAATGTTTAAAAAATTTATTACAATATTGCTTGTTATTTTTTTTCATGCTGAATTAGCTAACGCCAATCTTAGTGTAAAAGCCAGAACTGCAATTTTACAAGATTATTATTCAGGTGAAATTTTATTTGAAAAAGAACCTGACCTATCTATCTATCCAGCTTCAATGACTAAAATTATGACATCGATTATTGCTTTTGATTTAATTAAATCAGGTGATTTAAATTTAAATGAAAAATTTATCATTTCAGAAAAAGCATGGCGATTATCTACTGCCGGATATTCATCTATGTTTATTATGGTTGGTGATGAAGTATCAGTAGAGAATTTATTGAGAGGCATAATAGTTGCTTCTGGAAATGATGCCTGTGTAGCATTAGCCGAAGGTATTGCAGGGACAGAAGAAGAGTTCGCAATTTTAATGACTTCAAAAGCTAAGGAAATAGGGATGGAAAATACTAATTTTGCAAACTCATCAGGTATAAATAATCCAGACAATTTCTCAACAGTCAGAGATATTCTAAAAATGTCAAAATATTTAATTGATAAGCATCCTAAATTTTATGAGATGTTTTCTGAAAAAAAATTTACTTGGAATAGAACAGGGGGTGACCCAATTACTCAAGGAAATAGAAATCCTCTTCTATACAAAAACCTTGGAGCTGATGGAATTAAAACTGGATATTTAGCTGTTGAAA